>ERZ1673759.6-NODE-6-length-71523-cov-23.861756_pt1 | contig 71523 bp, 71 predicted proteins | sample MGYA00580179_ERZ1673759 | MGnify/ENA primary metagenome ERZ1673759 (study PRJEB41219, sample SAMN04549624) | soil metagenome | isolation source: soil | place: USA: Oklahoma, Great Salt Plains NWR | collected 2008-10-09 ... | reverse complement strand
AATAGGTGTCTTTCTTTATGTTTTAAAAAATGTCAAATGATAATTTTGTACTTCCTAAAACCATTTACATCAAGCATTTAAACAAGATTTTGGACTGCGAAAGCTGAGTAAATACTTAAAAAAGGATGCCATTTTATTTTTCAGTCAAAAGAAATCCAAAATGGAGTACGAATGATATTTTCATTCGCTATATATAGCGTTCCATTTCCATTGATTTTTGTAAGGGGTGGGTGTTCGAAAGTTTTCCGTTGAAAAAGATGATAAGCAGTAGGTGATTTGATATCTCGAAAAATATGGTTATAATAAAACTATGGATACCATGATGATGTTAAAAGCTCTTTCCAATGAAACAAGATATAATATTTTAAAATGGTTAAAACATCCTGAACAACATTTTGGCCCTCATTTGCATGTACCGAATCATGACGATTTTAAAGGGGGAGTTTGTGTAGGAGATATACAAGAAAAGGCTGGCTTGGCTCAATCTGTCGTTTCAAATTATTTGTTGATGATGCAGAAAGCAGGGCTTTTGGAGTCAAAACGGATTGGAAAATGGACGTATTACCGACGCAATGAAAAAATGATTAGGGAATTTATTGAACAATTGGATAAGGACTTATAGGCAAAAAAATTTTGCTATATCATTATAATTAGTATATCTAAATATATAGATATATAGAATTTTTATGAGAGGAAAACTGGTATGGATATGAAAACGAACAAAAAAAGATTGCATGACATTGAAATTTCTGTTTTGGACTTAGCTCCGGTACTATCGGGGAAAACACCAGCTGATTCTTTTCGGAATAGTTTAGATCTTGCTCAACATGTGGAACAATGGGGATTTAAGCGTTATTGGCTGGCAGAACATCATAATATGGAAGGGATTGCAAGTTCCGCTACTTCTGTCTTAATCGGTTACATTGCTGGAGGTACATCTACAATTAGAGTAGGATCTGGCGGAGTCATGCTGCCAAATCACGCTCCTCTTGTCGTTGCTGAGCAATTTGGCACATTAGAGTCTTTGTATCCCGGACGAATTGATTTAGGATTAGGACGCGCACCCGGAACAGATCAAATGACGGCGATGGCGTTAAGACGTCATTTAAAAGGATCTGATTCGGAGTTTCCAAAAAATGTACAGGAATTACTCCATTATTTTTCGTCTAAAAGTAATCGCAAATCTTATGTTCGGGCGATTCCTGGCGAAGGCTTAAATGTTCCTATTTGGTTGCTTGGTTCAAGTACTTACAGCGCTCAGCTTGCGGCTTTGCTCGGTTTGCCTTTTGCTTTCGCGAGTCATTTCGCTCCAACGCATATTTTCGACGCTCTCAAGATATATCGAGATCGATTTCAACCATCTGAAAATCTAAAAGAACCGTATGCGTTAGCATGTGTGAACGTGATCGCTGCAGACACGGATGAAGAAGCGAAACGTCTAGCCACCTCTTTATATCAATTCTTCTTAGGTGTGACACGCGGAACTTCCAAGCCTTTGCAACCGCCTGTTGAAAGTATGGATGGAATGTGGAATGAATTTGAAAAAGAAGCCGTCCGCCATCAAGTGTATTATACTTTTGTTGGATCGAAAAAGACGGTAAAAGAAGAACTCCAAGAATTTTTAGATAAAACACAAGTGGATGAATTAATGGTGGTGTCTCACATATATGATCATTCAGCACGACTGCGTTCCTATGAGATTTTATCTGAAATATGGAACGAAAAAACAGAAGATTAAACCATAACCAACTTTTCAGTTTCTAGTAAGTTCCATTATACTCTCGTAGCTTTGAAACCTGCTTACAATAAAGATGGGACCATTTAGTTGTTTTACTTTTTTAATTTGAAGAGACTGTTCTGAAAAAATGATGGTTGAAATGAGGGATAAGACATTAAGAGCCCTTCAAACATAAAGAAGGGCTCTTTCCATACCTTTTTTTGTTAGGAAATTTTAGTTCACTTTAAATTTAAAAACCAAACTTGTTAATTGAACAGACATGTCTGATAAATGATCGGCATCTTCTTGGACGCTCAAAATGTTTTGAGTGTGGTTTTGAGAGAATTTCGCAATTTTACTTATAATGGTACTGACATTTTTTTGTCATGAAAATTATAACAATCAAAGGAAAATATTACTATATATAATCAAATCTTTACATTTTCTTAACAAAATGGGATCCATTTAAGAATGATCCAGTCCAAAAGGCCTATTTTTTAACGCGAAATGGAGCAGGATAAAAGTCTAAATCTTGTTGTATTTTCAATCTCGAATGAAACGAAAAAAATTTCAAATTATTCTTTACAAATTTTATAGTTTCGTATATATTCTTTTTGAAAGTGAATATGGAATTCAAACTAGGGGTGTCCAATGAGTTGGGCTGAGAAAGAAACACGATGAAGTTTCTTAACCCTCAGGACCTGATCTGGTTCATACCAGCGTGGGGAAGTTAGTATTTTAAGATGAAAACCTATTTTTGCGGATGCTTCATACTAACATTTCCCGGGTCTGCCATAAAGGCCCGGGTTTTTCATGCTGTGGGTGGACTCTAGATTTTGTCCTTTTTAAACTATTAAAAAGGAGCGAATTGTCTAATGGTCAACCATTCAAGCAACGATGCGATTTCTATTATGTCCGGCTTTCCGGGAAGCAAAAAAGTCTATGTGGAAGGGTCTAGGCCCGATATTCGAGTGCCTATGCGCGAAATTGCATTAAGCCCAACGAACGGATCGTTTGGCAAAGAAGAAAATCGCCCAGTGCGTGTTTACGACACCAGCGGGCCCTATACAGATCCAAATGTGTCGATTGATATTCGCAAAGGATTGCCTCCATTACGTCGGAAATGGGTTTTGGAACGTAATGATGTGGAAGAATATGAAGGCCGTCAAGTGAAACCGGAAGATAACGGTTATCAAAAAAAGGACCCGAGAGCCGAACAATTTGTTTTTCCGGGATTAAAACGAAAACCTTTACGTGCCAAAAAAGGAAAAAATGTGACTCAATTGCATTATGCCCGCAATGGGATCATTACTCCGGAAATGGAGTTTATCGCTATAAGAGAAAATGTCAGCCCTGAGTTTGTACGAGAAGAAGTGGCCAAGGGGCGTGCCATTATACCGGCTAACATTAATCATCCAGAAAGCGAACCCATGATCATCGGAAGAAATTTTCATGTGAAAATTAATGCGAATATTGGGAATTCAGCTGTTACGTCTTCCATTGATGAAGAAGTGGAAAAAATGACTTGGGCTACTCGTTGGGGAGCGGATACGTTGATGGATCTTTCCACCGGGAAAAATATTCACTCCACTCGTGAATGGATTATTCGAAACTGTCCGGTTCCTGTCGGGACGGTGCCGATTTATCAAGCTTTGGAAAAAGTAAATGGGGTCGCGGAAGATTTAAGCTGGGAGGTGTTCCGCGATACGTTAATTGAACAGGCGGAACAAGGAGTGGATTATTTTACAATTCATGCCGGCGTTCTGCTGCGCTACATACCGTTAACAACAAAGCGTGTAACAGGTATTGTGTCTCGAGGCGGCTCCATCATGGCTCAATGGTGCCTTGCTCATCATGAAGAAAACTTCTTATATACTCATTTTGAAGAAATTTGTGAGATCATGAAATCGTATGATGTTTCGTTTTCGTTGGGAGACGGGCTTCGTCCGGGATCCATTGCCGATGCTAATGATGAAGCACAGTTTGCGGAACTGGAAACATTAGGAGAACTTACAAAAATCGCTTGGAAGCATGATGTTCAAGTGATGATTGAAGGACCGGGGCATATCCCTATGCACAAAATCAAAGAAAATGTGGATAAACAAATGGAAATTTGCCATGAAGCGCCATTCTATACATTAGGACCTTTAACGACGGATATAGCACCGGGCTATGATCATATTACATCAGCGATCGGCGCAGCCATGATTGGTTGGTACGGAACAGCCATGCTCTGTTACGTAACACCAAAGGAGCATTTAGGTTTGCCAAATAAAGACGATGTAAGAGAAGGCGTCATCGCTTACAAGATCGCCGCGCATGCAGCGGATTTAGCAAAAGGACATCCAGGGGCTCAAGAACGGGACGATGCTCTTTCGAAAGCGCGGTTTGAATTTCGTTGGCGGGATCAATTTCATCTTTCTCTCGATCCGGAAAGAGCCATGGAATACCATGATGAAACTTTGCCGGCGGAAGGCGCGAAAACAGCCCATTTTTGTTCTATGTGCGGTCCGAAATTCTGCAGCATGAGAATTTCTCATGACATCCGTGAAATGGCGCAAGGACAAAACCTTGAGTTGAAAGCTGTGATTGATAAAGGGTTGAAAGAAAAAGCAGATGAATTTAGAAAAACCGGCGGCGAAATTTACCGGTAATTCCTTTACCCGTCCATCATTATACCCCTCCGTTATGGGAGGGGTATATTTTTTAAAAACAGGGATTTAAATAGAAGCTAAGCGTTTTAAATAGCTTTACCAACCTAATGGTTTTCATGTTCTGTTAATTCGGATAAGGGAACTGTTTGTTCATGTTCCGGTTGATCGAGGGGATAGATTCTGGCCTTTTCGTTTTGTTCATCTACCTGTTGGATATAGACAGGCGTTCCTTCGTATGTCACATTTGCCATAATGGGGGATGCAGCAATTTCTTTAGCCCTCTGAATATTCATATATAAAACCTCCTTTTCATTCACGGATAATCTTATTATGGAAACGATGGTGGGTTCATATACAATCAAGAACCTTCCATAAAGAATAAGATTCAATAGGAACATTTTCTCTTTGGATTAGATCCATAACTGTTCTTTTTAAACCGCAAAATAATCATATCATGAAGAGGTTCTGATTCTTTTTTGCACAGAAAATGGATGAAAAACGCCAAATGGATAGATTCGTCAGTTCTCGGCTCAAAGGATACCATTTTAACAAGAATAGTGATTCATCCCCTTCCTCTTTAGGTGGGGGATGAATCGCTATTTTATTTTCTCTTCTATCCTACTATAATAACAAAAACATAAAAAAAAGGTGAATCTCACCATGTATCGAGGACAGAAAGTGTATTTTTCCGCTTCGAAAGACACCATCCAGCAACTAATGGAATGTAATCGAATTTCCGCTCAAATTTGGAATGATTGTCTCACCGAAGCCCGAAATTACTACCTTACTCATCAAAAATGGATTGGCAAATCTCAGTTGCAAAAACGCTTAAAAGGGAAATACCATCTGCATAGTCAAAGTATCCAAGCGGTGGCTCACAAATATCTTTTTGCCAGAGACAGCACTCACAAAGCTATCCAGAAAGGTATCAAAACCGCTAAGTATCCCTATAAACAAAAGAAATACTTCAATACCAAGTGGGTAGACAAAGCCTTCACCATTTCCGAGAATGGGAAAATCACTTTGTCGTTAGGTACACATGGCGGTAAACGCATTCCACCGCTGGTGGTCTATGCCAAAAACTTACCGAAAGGAACTATCAAAGAAATCGAATTGTGCTATGACAATGGATTATACCTTTCGGTTTCGTATGAGGATGGACAAGAACCTCTTCCTTATACGCCTCATCACTCCGCAGGAGTCGATATGGGCGAAATTCATACCATTGCTTCGTTTTGCGACCATGGGGAAAGTGTTCTTCTGTCAGGTCGGAAACTTCGCAGTATCCACCGTCTTCGCAACAAGAAACTTCGAGAATTGCAAAAACTTCAGAGCCAATGCAAAAAAGGCTCTCGGAGGTGGAAGAAATACCAACGGGCGAAGCGGTATATCCTTTCGAAAAGTGAACGACAGTTGCGAGATGCCTTTCACAAAACCACCAAAGCGTTTGTAGATTGGTGCATCCAACAAAGCGTTTCGGATGTGTATGTCGGCAATCCCGAAGGGGTACAGAGACACACGAAAAAGAAAAGACGGAAAAACGTCAATCAAAAACTATTCAATTGGAGATTTGGCAAAATAAAGAAATATTTGGAATACAAATGCCAAAACAAAGGTATCCAGGTAACGTTTGTGAAGGAAGCGTACAGCAGTCAAACATGTCCTGTTTGCAAACGAAAAAAGAAAGTACGCACCCGAATGTATCATTGCCATTGTGGATACACTTCTCATCGGGATATTCATGGAGCAAAGAATATCTTGAGCCAAGCGTTATACGGTTCCTTTGAACCTTGGGGACAGGAGAAGATTCCAACGTATCTACGACCCGCATAAACGGGGAGTAGTAGATGGTGCGACCCCACCCACCGCAAGGTGTAGCTTCTTTTAGAACGTGGAAGATTCCCATCTTTCGAAGAAGAGAAACGCCGAAAGGTGTTTCGTGGAAGTTTCTATGTTTGGCAGAGAAGAAACCCCCATTTCTATAAGTGGCGGGAGGTTCATTAGATCATCAGATTCTAAAAGTTTTACGAAGTTCAATTGTTTGACATCCATCACTGTATCCATTAGAATTGCAGTAATCTTCTTAATGAGGATCGATTTAGTAGGTTTCAGGGCAGGCGACAATCTCTGTCGTTACTTTGACGGTAATAGGACTGTTGGTTGAACACCTACAAGCAAGTGATGGTTTTTGTGAGAATGATTTTACAGAGAAGTTGCTTATGAAAATGGAGTTGTTTTAAAGAAATAAGCATTGGTTATGGTATACTATGAATGAGCCCCTAAGAAGAAAACAGACTTGTTCAGACAAGATAGCGAATGATTCTAAACTTGACAAAAATTAAACAATATCCGTGATATTGATTTAATTTTTTCTTTTTTCATCATACTGTAAATTTTATTGTTACAGATTTTTCGCCTAGAACGATGAAAATAAAAGGCATTTCGTGAACAAAAAAGAGGAGGGGATCTGAATGGCCAGCAATTTCAGATTGGAAATAGGAGATTGGGTAAAAGGGAAGACCCGTAATGGAGAATTGCTACAAGGTTATATAGATATGACGGATCCTTTGAGGGGGGTGGTCAAAGTAACCGTTGTAAAGTCCGACAATGAAAAATTGGTCGGAAAAACGATCGGAATGTTGGAAAAAAACGTTGAAAAATTAGCTCTCTCCGATACGATGAGCGAAGAGGAAATTCTCTATTTAATCGATTTGGCTCTTTTGACAAAAGATGAAGAATGGTTCATGGAATTGTCTGCGAAACTGTCAACATTAAAAAGCGACAATCAAAAATCGGATATGAAAAATTCCGTTTGTCCAAAGGATAGAAACGGACTGAAGAGAACTGATTCAAGAGGCTGACAATAGAAGAACAATTCGGGTATGGAACGACTGAATGAAGGACGCTCATATAAGAAATAATATGGTGATATGAAAGACTACAATTGAATGATCATGTAGAAATGCCAATAATCAGATTTTATCGACCTTGAATTGAGATCGTCTTGTGTGAAGCTATCCAAGCAGGTGCTGAATTTCAACCAATTTAGTTCAATTGCTCATGATAAAAAAATCATAATGATTGGAATTTATGATAAAGGAAACAGCTAGCGGTAGTTGAGTTGTTTCCTTTCAATCATTTTACAATCTTAGTTTAGTAGATGATTGGAGGAACAGTATAGATGAATTCTAAATATACACCATTATTCGAACCCTTTACTTTTTCGAACGGAATAAAGTTGGATAATCGAATTGTAATGGCGCCCATGACCAATTTCTCTTCGAATCCGGATGGAACTGTTTCGGATCAGGAAGTGGAATATTATGTTCGCCGTTCAAAAGGTGTGGGTATGGTTATAACGGCTTGTACATACGTGACAGCGAATGGGAAAGGATTTCCTGGCCAATTCGCCGGAAATAGCGACGACATGATTCCAAGCTTGCGAAGATTGGCGACGGCAATTAAAGAAACTGGAGCAAAAGCCGTTTTGCAAATTTTCCATGGCGGTCGCTTATGTCCTCCGGAGCTCGTTCCGAATGGGGACGTTGTAAGTGCGAGCGCTGTCCCGGCAGAACGAGGTGCGGCACCTGCTGGACAGCCCGTACCTAGAGAGTTGTCGGATGCTGAAATCGAATCGATTATCCGAGATTTTGGAGAAACGACTCGACGGGCAATTGAGTCTGGATTTGATGGTGTGGAAATACACGGAGCCAATGGCTACCTTATTCAACAATTTTTCTCACCGCATTCCAATCGTCGCGAGGACCGCTGGGGAGGAAGCTTAGAAAAACGCCTTGCGTTTCCGCTTGCAGTTGTGGATGAAGTAAAAAGAATCGTCCAAACGTATGCAAAAGATCCTTTCATCGTTGGATATCGCTTTTCGCCAGAAGAACCTGAAACACCTGGAATCACGATGGCAGACACCTTGAAATTAGTGGATGCGTTGGCTGATAAACATTTGGATTATCTTCACGTTTCGCTTACAGATTTCTGGTCGACACCGAGACGCGGGGTGGAGGACAAGCGGCCGAGAATAGAACTGATCAAAGAACAAGCAGGAGATCGGGTGCCTGTCATCGGTGTAGGATCGATTTACACAGCTAATGATGCGTTAAAGGCTCTGCAAACGGGCATTCCGTTGATTGCTTTGGGTAGAGGTCTGATTATAGAACCAGATTGGGTAGAGAAAGTGAAACAAGGCAGAGAAAGCGAGATTGCCACAAAGTTAAACAAAAATGATCAGAAACGCTTAATGATTCCTGATCCACTTTGGCAAGCAATCATCTCGACACCAGGATGGTTTCCAGGCATTGAATAAACGTTTACGATGAACCAAGAATAACGGAGTTCGGAAATAAAGAAGAAGCTGGCCCCAAAAATTGGGGACCAGCTTTATTTGTGCGCCTGGCACGGGTGCAGTCTATAGGGTGAAAGTCCTGAGCCACGAAGGCAGTAGTAGCGGCTAGCTTAACGCAAGGGTGTCCGTGGTGACACGGAATCCGAAGGAAGCGAGCGGCAAACTTAGGGTCTCTCGGAACACGAACTTCATATAAGGCCAAGTATCATTGGGTGAGTTTGCAAAACAAAACAAAGCCCTTTCTGCCGAAGGTGATACAGAGTAAATGAAGCAGATGGATGGAAGGAAAGATTGCACCCTTACCCGGGGAGGTCTGACGGACACGCCAACTGAGTTGGCAACCAATTTAGCGATAGATTGCTGAACAGTTAGAATTCAGCAGAAGTCATAGTACAAATAGATACGCAGATGATTGTAATATCTTTGTCAAAAGTAGAAAAGCCGGAAAGAGAGTAATGGAGAACATGACAAACTTCATAGAGAAGGGTCTAGCACTCAAGGTCAACAGGGAAAAGACGGCATTAGACCGCCCTTGGAAAAGGGATTATCTAGGTTTCAGTTTTATTTATCATAAAGAACCAAAGATAAGAATCGCTCCGAAGAGCATTCAGAAGATGAAACATAGAATCAGGAAACTAACCAGCCGTTCTCACTCTATCTCAATGGAAGAAAGAATCAAAAGGCTAAACCAGTACCTAATGGGATGGTGTGGATATTTTTCACTAGCTGACACCCCTACTGTCTTTAAGAATCTGGATAAATGGATAAGAAGAAGGCTCCGAATGATGATCTGGAAACAGTGGAAGAAGCCGAAAACGAAAATAAAGAAACTTATACAACTCGGAGTTCAACCATATAAAGCATATGAATGGGGAAATTCGAGGAAATCATATTGGAGAATCTCTAAAAGTCCCATATTACACAAAACCCTTGGCAACTCTTATTGGAGTAGCCAAGGGCTGAAAAGTCTGTACAGTAAATATGGCGAAAAGCGTCATTTATTTGATTGAACCGCCGTATACCGAACGTTACGTACGGTGGTGTGAGAGGACGGAGGTTCACCACCTCCTCCTACTCGATTAGCCAGAAATATATGAGAGGTATCTATCTTTAACAACAGCCAAATTTTGTACGAAAGCTAAATGCTTTATTCATGAACTGGGAACAGTCCAATGCGATTCGGAGAATAGTCTAGATCAAATCATCCTTCAGAGACAAATCCATTTTGATATCATCTAAGAGAAAGTTCGATGGAGTTTCCATCAACTTATAAACCTTTTCAACAAGCAAAATTCAATTGCCCACGCCAACGTAATTCTGCATTTTTCGATCTATAAACATGTATTTGATTATTTTGTGCGTAATGACACCTTTTTCAATGAGAGACAGTATATGAATTGGAAAATTCTATCACAATAGCTTCTCATTTAAATCAGGATGACACCAAGAAAAATGGTAATTGAATTTTAAAGTTGACAATCTAATTTAGAACCCTTAATATATACCCTGGAGGGTATTAAATGAGAAGGGTTTTATTTTTTATGTTTTTATTATACCCCTATGGGTATTATAAAAGTTCAATCCCCCTACGAACTGAAATTTTAAAAGTAAAGGAGGGTCTAAAGTGAAAATTTTGTCAGATAAAATAGTGGACGCGAAAGGACTAACTTGCCCGATGCCCGTTGTCAAAACAAAAAAAGCAATGGATGAACTGGAACCAGGCAAAGTATTAGAAATTCAAGCTACTGATAAGGGATCGGTTGCTGACATCCAAGCATGGGCGAAATCCACCGGGCATCAATACCTGGGTACTGAAGTAGAAGGAGATGTATTGATACATTATCTTAGAAAAGCAAACGCCGATGAAGATGTGAAATCAGACAGCAAATTTCCAAATGTCGTTTCCAATGAGGAATTAGAAAAACGAATAGAACGAAATGAAAAAATCACCATTCTGGATGTGAGAGAACAGGAAGAATATGCTATTGCAAGAATTCCTGGGGCAAAAAATATCCCGTTAGGTGAATTAAATTCGCGAATGGAGGAATTGAATAGAGAGGAAGAAATTTATGTCATATGCCGGACTGGAAATCGAAGTGATAGGGCTAGTCAATTATTGGCCGAAAATGGATTTCAACATGTAAAAAATGTCATCCCCGGTATGTCTGAATGGAAAGGGACTATTGAAACGGATAAGTAAGTCGAAAGGAGAAAGGTAAATGACCAAAAATAAAGTAGCAATTATTGCAAGCAACGGAGGACTTTTTGACGCATATAAAGTGTTTAACATTGCAACTGCGGCAGCGGCCACAGATTCCGAAGTCGCGATTTTCTTTACATTTGAAGGATTGAATATCATTCATAAAGACGCTTATCAAAAACTGCCAATGCCTGAAGGAAAAGAACATTATGCGGAAGGATTTAAGGAATCCAATGCACCTTCGATTCCTGAATTAGTGGAGATGGCCAAAGAAATGGGCGTGAAATTCATTGCCTGTCAAATGACAATGGATGTCTTGAAATTAAAAAAAGAAGATTTCATTGACGGAATCGATGTCGGCGGAGCAGTTACTTTTTTAGAATTTGCGAAGGATGCGAACGTTACTCTAACTTTCTAAAAAAGGAGTAGAAGAAAATTGAAAGAAGAAAGATCAACTCAATTAAAAGAAATGACTCCTCATGAATTAACCGAAATCATTTTTCATAAAGAAGAGCTATTTATTTTGGACGTTCGAAATCAAAGCGAATTCCAGGATTGGAGAATTGAAGGGGAAAACATCGATATTATCAATATTCCTTATTTTGACTTGCTGGATGGGATAGAACCGGCATTGCATAAAACTCCTGAAGAGAAAAAAGTGCTGGTTGTATGTGCAAAAGAGGGATCGTCCAAATTTGTAGCAAAGCAAATGCTGGAAGCAGGAAGAAACAACGTGTATTACCTTCAAGGAGGAATGAGGGCGTGGAGTGAACATTTGGAACCTATTAAAGTGGGGGACTTATCCGATGGCGGTTCCGTTTATCAATTTGTTCGTCCAGGAAAAGGTTGCCTTTCCTACATGATCATTTCAAACGGAGAAGCTGCTGTTATAGATGCTGTCCGAACTATTGAAGTGTTTGAACAGTTTGCCAAAGAAAACAACGTTCAAATTAAATATACGATTGATACCCACCTTCATGCCGATCATATCTCGGGCGGTAGACGATTAGCTGAAAAGACTGGGGCAAGCTATTGGCTTCCGCCAAAAGATGCAACGGAAGTCACTTTTCGATATCATCCATTAGTAGAAGGAGAAAATCTTACGGTTGGGAACATCCCCATCATCATTCAACCTGTCCATTCTCCAGGACATACTATTGGCAGCACGTCACTAATTGTAGATCAACGTTATCTTTTTACAGGAGATATTTTATTTCTGAAATCAATTGGTCGACCTGACTTGGCGGGTAAAGCAGAAGAATGGGTGAATGATCTTCGGCAAACTTTGTATACATTATTTCCAACGTTCTCTGATGATCTAGTTGTTCTGCCTGCTCATTTTGGTCGAATAAGTGAGTTGGGAGAAGGAGGAAAAGTTTCCGCTAGACTCGGTGAATTATTCAAGACAAATCCAGGGTTGAATATCCGAGAAGAAGTCGAATTTCGAAAATTAGTGACAGGAAACTTACCGCCACAACCTAATTCTTATCTGGAAATCCGTCAAACCAATATGGGGAAAATCACCCCTTCAAAAGATGAAGAAAGAGAAATGGAAATCGGTCCAAATCGCTGTGCCGTTCATGATCAATAAAAGGAGTGTACAATATATGAAAAGCGATAAAATTTTAGATGCAAAAGGATTCGCTTGTCCTATGCCGATTGTCAAAACAAAAAAAACTATAGATGAACTTCAATCCGGTCAAATTTTAGAAGTCCATGCAACAGACCAAGGCGCTAAAAATGACTTCGTTGGCTGGACCAATACGACCGGACATAAATTGTTAGAATGCAAAGAAGAGGATGGAGTCATCAAGTTTTGGATTCAAAAACGATAAGTAGGAACACCCCATTTATTGGGGTGTTCCTTCATCCTTATAAACGAAACGAACACCGAGAAGACCATAAATTTCTTCTGAATAATGTCCATAAGGGCAAGCTTTTGTGCAGCAGAGAAGATCATTAGAGCATGTTAACCTTTCATTGCATTTCGGACAATAGTCGATGAATAGTGATCGAATAAATCGAATCATCAAATAACCTCTCTATTCCTATAAATTTAATTGGTTATATTATACATTGTGAATCGGGATTAGTATACGAATTTATATCGAATTTACATTGATTTTATGTGAATAAACTAAACCAAAATTCGTCTCCAGAAAGAAGGAATCAGTATATTTATGTATCTTGTGATGTTCTTCATTGGGTTCATCGGTTCATTTTTTTCCGGAATGCTTGGTATAGGAGGTTCTATTATCAATTATCCTCTTTTATTATATGTACCAGACTGGTTGAACGTCAGTCATTTTACAGCAAAACAAGTATCCTCCATCAGCATGTTTCAAGTGCTTTTTTCTTCTCTCTCTGGCGTGATTGCCTATTGGAAGATGAGTAAAAAAGATGTTTCTTTCGTCCACAAAGGACTTGTACTTTATATGGGAGGCAGTATACTGATCGGAAGTTTGATAGGAGGAGTGTGCTCTAAATTTTTACCAAGTGAAAGTATTAATATTGTCTATGGCGTTCTCGCAGTTCTTGCCGTCCTATTGATGATCATTCCACAACATAAAAGCTGTGATCGAATGCAGGTGAATGAGATCACTTTCAACCGAGTTTTGGCAATGGTAATATCTTTCGTAGTCGGAATTGTATCTGGAATTGTCGGCGCTGGAGGGGCTTTTATATTGATTCCTATCATGTTAACCGTTTTGAAAATCCCAATGCGTATCACGATTGCTTCTTCCTTAGCTGTTGTTTTTCTTTCTGCAATCGGAGGGGCTTTCGGAAAATTGACTACGGGAGAAATTCCATTTTGGGCAACTTTTTTTGCTGTTGCGGGGAGTCTTTTAGGTGCTCCATTAGGTTCTTTCATGAGTAGAAGAATGAATGTGAATATGTTGAGATATGGACTAATGGTGTTAATTTCATTGACAGCAATAAAAATATGGTACAGCATTCTATGATAGAAAAGAATTTGGTATGAGAAATCGTTTTCTTTATATCTAAGCAAAAATTAGCAAAATCGCAAAAGAATATTGTATATATTTTTATTTATTAAATGTAGAAAGAAAAAAGCGTTCATCTTCAGGCGATGAGCGCTTTTTTCCGTAATGCGTCATAACGTATTGCAACTGTACATATATAAGAAAGTAAGACAAGCTTTTTCCGTTTATGGTATACATCCATTAATGAATTTCTCTGTAAATTCCAATCACTTTTCCAAGAATTTTCACATCACGCAAAATGATTGGTTCCATTGATGAGTTTTCAGGCTGAAGCCTTATGTAATCTTTTTCTTTAAAAAATCTTTTGACAGTGGCTTCATTTTCGTCTGTCATAGCGACAACAATTTCCCCATTTAGTGCGGATTGCTGTTGGCGGACGATGACGTAGTCTCCATCAAGAATTCCAGCTTCAATCATGCTGTCACCCATAACTTCCAGCATAAATATCTGTTCATCGCTGGGTGCCAGCCTCTCTGGAAGAGGAAAATATTCTTCAATATTTTCAATGGCCGTAATGGGAATCCCGGCTGTTACTTTTCCAATAATTGGTACATTGATCACATTTTGGCGCGGAATGATATCATCTTCGGCATCGAGTATTTCAATCGCTCTAGGCTTTGTAGGGTCTCTTCTAATCAACCCTTTTTTCTCAAGACGCGCCAAATGGCCATGGACAGTCGAACTGGAAGCTAGCCCTACTGCTTCGCCAATTTCACGCACAGATGGTGGATATCCTTTCGTTTTCACTTCGTTCTTAATAAAATCAAGGATTTCTTGTTGCCTCTTTGATAACTTAGTCATTTTAAGGCAGCCCCCCGTATCTCTTTCTGTTAAAGGTATTATAGCATGCCAAGAGTTGGAATACAAACATAAGTTCGAAAAAAGAGTTGACTCAAACAAATGTTCGTATTACAATTTTTCGTAAAAGAACAAACATTCGTTCGGAGGTAATTTTTATGATAAAATGGGTGTGGAAAAACTACCGTTTCGCCATTATTTTAGTGATTGTTTCCGTTCTGTCCGGTTTATTTATCATCGGTCAAATGACAAAGGAGCCAAATTATCAGAAAATCGTAGTGCATGAAGGAGATTCGTTATGGTCGATCGCCATGAAATATGGGGACCATCACAACATGGATTATAATGAATTTGTCAAATGGGTGGAACAGAAGAATCATCTTGCCAGCCCTGTCATTAAGCCAGGTGATAAAATTATTATTCCGGTTACAGCCGTGAATAAAAAACATCAAGTTGCTTATAAAGAGGAGTGATGAAACACGAAGGCCATTATCTATTGCCGAGTGAGCACGACAAAAGAAACTCAGGAAACATCATTGGAAAGGCAAGAAGAGGAACTTCGACAGCTCGCTTCAGAGTTTGGATTTGAACTGGCAGCTGTTATTCGTGACCAAGCAAGCGGTTATGATTTGGATCGTCCCGGCGTGCTGGAGATGTTAGATATGTTAAAAGACAAAAAAGCTGGCGCAGTATTGATTCAAGATGAAACTAGAATTGGAAGAGGCAATGCCAAAATTGCTCTTTTGCATTGCATTTATAAAGAAGGGGCTAAAGTTTTTAGCATATCTGACAAAGGAGAACTTCAGCTTTCAGAGTCGGATTCGATGGTTCTTAAAATCGTAAGCATGGTGGAAGAATATCAGCGAAAAATACATAATCTAAAAATCAAAAGAGGAATGATAAGAGCAGTTGAAAAGGGATATCGGCCTGAAAAGAATTTAAAAGGATCCGGAAATCCTTTAGGCAGAGAACGCAAAACACTCCCAATAGAAGAAATCATTCGATTGCGCAACAACGATCTTACATTTGCGGAAATTGCAGCTACATTAAGAGGATTCGGCTACGATGTCTCAAAAGCAACCGTCCATCGCCGCTACCAAGAATATATGGACAGACAGAAGAATGAATCGAAACAGTTGAATGAACAAGACTGAATTCTTGTTTTTTTGTTCTATTTCTAGTATGATTTCCATTAAAATAGGGATATCAAATGAAAAGGAGCAACGGTATGCTTTCAAGTGATAAGATTGCTAGAATCAATGAACTGGCAAAAAAATCTAAAACAGTTGGATTAACTCAAGAAGAAGCGAAAGAGCAATCTCGTTTGCGCGCTGAATATTTAACTGCATTTCGTTCTTCTATGAAAGAAACCATTGAAAAGGTCCGGGTTTTCGATTCAACTGGTCAAGAAGTCACACCAAAGAAATTAAGAAATATCCAAATGAGGAAAAAGCTTCATTGACAACCAATTATTGCTTCCCTTAACATCATGTTGATGGGAAGCTTTTTTCGTTTCAATCGAATGGCAACTTTTAAGTATTCAAATTGGGAAATTCAATCAGGTAGTTTGAAAATCTGAGTAATTTTTCACAAACCATATCATTTTGTTGTATAATTGCTCACAGACATATAATATAAATATGTAAGAAAATGAATTGGAAAGGGTGCTAGTCATGTTTGACCATACAGACCAGCTTGCAATTACGACAATTCGAACATTGTCGATTGATGCAATTGAAAAAGCAAAATCCGGGCACCCAGGTATGCCAATGGGAACAGCTCCGATGGCCTATACCCTCTGGACCCGTTTTATGAATCATAATCCGAAGAACCCAGATTGGTTTAATCGAGACCGATTTGTTCTTTCCGCCGGACATGGATCGATGCTTCTTTATAGTCTGCTTCATCTTTCCGGTTACGGAGTGACAATGGATGATATTAAAAACTTCCGTCAATGGGGAAGCAAAACTCCGGGACATCCGGAATATGGCCATACTCCAGGTGTTGAAGCTACAACCGGACCACTCGGACAAGGAATCGCCATGGCAGTCGGAATGGCAATGGCTGAGCGTCATTTAGCATCAGTTTATAATAAAGAAAACTATCCAATTGTCGACCATTATACATACGCAATTTGCGGTGACGGCGACTTAATGGAAGGGGTTTCTGCAGAAGCTGCTTCTTTAGCTGGTCATCTAAAACTTGGTCGTTTAATCGTGCTGTATGACTCCAATGACATTTCGTTGGACGGTGAATTGAACAAAGCGTTTTCAGAAAGTGTAGAACAACGCTTTAAAGCATATGGATGGCAATATCTTCGTGTAGAAGACGGCAATAATTTAGAAGAAATTGCCAAAGCCATTGAAGAAGCCCGAAACGATGAAACGCGTCCAACAATCATCGAAGTCAAAACAGTTATCGGTTATGGATCTCCTAATAAAGCAGGTACATCGTCTGTTCATGGCTCACCTCTTGGAGCAGATGAATTAAAGAAAACGAAAGAAGCATACAAATGGACTTTTGAAGAAGACTTCTATGTTCCGGATGAAGTTTATGAACGTTTCCATCAATTAACGGTTGAAAAAGGAAGCGAAAAAGAAAAAGAATGGCTGAACCTTTTTGCACAATATAAAAAGGATTACCCAGAATTAGGAAAACAATTGGAGCAAGCTATTAACGGAGACCTGCCTGAAGATTGGGATGCAGAAATACCGGTTTATGAAGAAGGAAAAAGCATCGCTAGCAGATCATCTTCTGGAGAAGTGCTGAATGCGATCGCAAAACGCGTTCCAACTTTTATCGGCGGATCTGCTGATTTAGCTGGTTCTAACAAAACAACCATTAAAGAAGAAAAAGATTTTGGACCAAATTCTTATGATGGCCGTAACATTTGGTTCGGTGTTCGCGAATTTGCAATGGGTGCCGCTATGAATGGAATGGCCCTACATGGTGGAGTAAAAGTATTTGGTGGTACATTCTTCGTATTCTCCGATTATTTGCGTCCGGCTATTCGTTTGGCCGCTCTAATGGGACTGCCTGTTACTTATGTGCTTACCCATGACAGCATCGCTGTTGGTGAAGATGGCCCAACGCATGAACCGGTTGAACAGCTGGCGTCTTTACGGGCAATGCCTAATTTATCGGTTATCCGTCCTGCAGATGCTAATGAAACCGCAGCTGCGTGGAGAATGGCGCTTACTTCAAAAGATAAACCAACTGCATTAGTATTATCGCGTCAAAATTTACCGACGTTAAAAGGAACCGCAGAAACAGCTCAAGAAGGAGTAGAAAAGGGAGGATATGTCGTTTCTCCTTCTAATAAAGAAACTCCAGATGCCCTCTTGTTAGCGTCCGGTTCTGAAGTCCATCTAGCAGTTGAAGCCCAAAAACAGCTTTTGGAAGATGGAATTGACGTTTCCGTTGTCAGCTTGCCTTCTTGGGATCGTTTTGAAAAACAATCAGATGAATACAAAGAATCAGTCATTCCGTCAGCCGTTAAAAAACGGCTTGCGATCGAAATGGCTTCCTCTTTCGGCTGGGAACGATATGTTGGAGACGAAGGAGAAATTTTGGCAATTGACCGTTTTGGAGCATCAGCCCCAGGAGAAATTGTAATGAAAGAGTACGGTTTTACGGCAGAAAATGTGGTAAATCGCGTAAAACAGTTATTAAATAAATAAGTTTGTTTAAGCTGCTGGCATTAAGCTGGCAGCTTTTTTATGCTGTTTTTGTAAAAAGCTGGTGTGGACTGTTTCGTTGATAAAACAACGTTGGTTTTCGTGAGCCGTTTTGGAAATAAACAGGAAGCGACAAAAAAAGAAAATCCTTTTACGAGAATTCTACAGGACATGCCGTTCCATTTTGTTATAATGAGCCATAACCAACTAAAACGGATCAAAATTGGACAAACGGGGGGATGGGTTTGCGCTTCTATCATATTTATTGGATAAAAGATGAATTTGCCTTTTATTTTTATGGACGGGAAAAAGTATTTTACCACTTGTTTTATGATTGGATGCATTCAAAAGGAGAATATAGAAGTATATTGGATTTGCAAGTTCAATATATTACGGAAGAACTTCCCGTCATGCAATTGTATCGGTTGATTCGCCAAAATCTTTCACGGCAAAAAGGATTTACCGTCGAAGGCAACACGTATCGGATGGAATCTACAGAAAAGAATGGGAGTACACTTGAAATTCAATCGACCAAAATGCTTTTAAAGGCCTCCGGCAGCTATGATTCAGAAATGTTATTTTTCGAATCTTTGAAAAATTTTAACGGTCGGTTGCTTGCTTTAGATTTTAATAATGGACGCTTTGGATGGGTGAAGCCATTAAAAGAAAGAAAATATGTTTAAAAAAGAAAAAGTGAAAGAAAATATTGTATAATCGGGTATCCTTTAGTACACTCTTATTAGACAACATGAAGGAGGAAGTACTATGTGGTATGTGCTAGTTGGAGTTCTGGCGTTGCTCGCCGGAGTTGCGCTAGGATTTTTTATTGCACGCAAATACATGATGGATTATTTAAAGAAAAACCCACCTATCAATGAACAAATGCTTCGAATGATGATGATGCAAATGGGCATGAAGCCGTCCCAAAAGAAAATTAATCAAATGATGAACGCGATGAACAAACAGTTTAAACAATAAATGCTTTGGACATCTAAAGGATTTCTGTATTATTGAGTTCACGTTCAAGTGAATTTCAAAACTTAAGAGCATCAATTGGTTAATTTTTCATCGGAATTTTCCATTTTTATCAGATTAATTTTTCCTATTTAAGTAAAGACTATTCTTTTCTATGGAAACGTGACCAAAGAAAGGAGTAGTCTTTTTTATTTATTTGGTATAAGCAAACCCATAGATTGTAAACTGTCTAGCAAGCTGCAATCGGTCGCATTTCCGGATAAATCATGATTCTTTCAAATGTGAATGGTGTTTTGATTCGTTCGGGTCTTTACCGCAGATTTTACGTTTTCCTAGACAGGGCGAGACAGCTATGCTACTCTTTTTGTTATCAGATTATTTCGACTTATCGCTCTCGTTTTTCCTTCGACTTTTGTGGTTTTGATCGTTCCTATTTAAGAAAAGTCTCTAATCACTTTTTTATAAAAAATGGGAGGTCTTATCATGGCGGCAATAGAGGATTTTTTGAAGTTAGATATTCGTATTGGTACGATCATTAAGGCAGAATCTTTTCCAGAGGCACGAAAACCCGCTATAAAATTAGAAATTGATTTTGGGGAATTGGGTATTAAACGTTCATCAGCCCAAATTACAAAGAGATATGAACCGGAACAGCTTATTGGACGTCAAGTAGTCGCAGTAGTAAACTTTCCCGCCAGACGAATTGCAGGTTTTAAATCGGAGGTTTTGGTGCTTGGCGGTATTCCGGAAGAAGGGGATGTGGTACTCTTAAAACCGGATGAACCTGTTAAAAATGGTACACCGATTGCCTAGGACGTTCGAGCGACTAATGTTTTAACAAACATCATTTTTGAGGAACAATCGGAAATGAATAGTTGAAAACATTCAAAGTAAGCCACCCAGGAACATACGGTGGCTATTCGTTTGATTTGAAAAGCTTCTTTCTATACTTTGATTTTACGACATCTTGCTATAAGAATATTTTTTCCGTTTCCTGAAAAGTGCAAACAGAGATTCTTTTTTATTAATCCATATTTGTTACAAATCTAGGTGGTTATTCTTTCTTTTCGCATATTTCCTATATTTTTTATTACTTGATATAATTCCCCATTGCCCTAGTAAAGTGACTAACACAAGACAACCGGCAGCAAACGGAATTTGAGAAGGTGTCAATCCTGATAGCATTGCAAATCCAAAAAGAGCGGAACCTACAGCGCTACCTAAATAATTGGCGGAACTATTTAATGCAACAGAAGCGGCACCATGATTCGGATGCAATTGAAGTAATGCATGTTGCTGTGGCGTTTGTGAAGCCCACCCCATCGCTCCCCAAAGAATGAAAGGAAGGTAAGAAAGTGAAGGAAGTTTCAGACCAAATGGCAGACTGAACATGGCGAAAGCCATAGTGGCTAGAATACCGGTCATAAGTATGTCTGGCCGTCCTGTTCGATCGATTAGAGCACCAATGGAAAAGCTCCCAACAACGCCACCGATCCCCCATGCCCAAAGATAGGGTGTGATGAATTGAATGTCTGCCACATTTTGCAATATGGATGCAGTATACGTGTAGAGACCTAAGCTGGCAGTGCTGGTCAAAAAAGTGATACTAATAATTGCCGCAATCCGTCCATTTGCTATCATGGCAACACGTTGACGAAGTGATGGTGGAGACGAAGCTGGAAAACTTGGAAACCATATCATGATTCCAAACATGGCAACAAGACCTAAAACAGTAATAAACCAAAGAGTTGCATGCCAATCGAGATGTTCAGCAATGATCAATCCAAGCGGAACTCCTACAACGGTTCCTGTGCTCATGCCGCCTAGCATCATACCCAGAGCTCGACCGCGTTTCTTTTTGGAAACGAGGGAAGCAGCAGCAGTTGCGGCCAAAGGGGAATAAAGACCAGCTCCAATTCCTGCAACTGCACGAGCTATAAGCAGCATGGAGAAACTCGAAGCTATTGCACTAGCCCCATTTCCTAATGAGAAAACTGCTAGTGCCCATACTAAGATTCTGCGTATTGATTTTCCGGACAACAATGTTGCAAAAATGGGTGCAGCTAATGCATAACAAAGTGTGAAGACACTTACCGCTTGTCCCGTTTGTGATGCGCTTATTCTAAGCGTTTTCCCGATATCCGGCAACAAACCAGCTATTACATAGGCGTCAAATCCAAGAGTGAACATACCTATTGTGAGGAGAAGAATTTGTCGCATACTAACCTCCATTTTCATTGAATCATTCTTTTTGAATGGAACCTTCGTAATTTCACTTTACAAGAATCATTTTTATACGTCTAATATATATTTAAGGATACATTAATACATAATAAGTATTAATAAGGAGAGGAAAGTGTTGGAACTACGACATTTAAAATATTTCGTAACAGTTGCTGAAGAATTACATTTTGGAAAAGCTGCTGCTCGTTTAAATATGGCACAGCCCCCGCTAAGTTCTCAAATTCGCCAATTAGAAGAAGAAATAGGAGTGCCGCTTTTCCATCGAACGAAAAGGAAGGTAGAGTTAACAAAAGAAGGGCAGGTGTTTTTAGAAAAAGTTTATCTGATTTTGAAGAATTTAGAGGACGCAATTGAAACAGTCAGAATGGTGAACCGTGGTGAGATCGGAGAAATAGCAATCGGTTTCATCTCATCCGCATCCTATGATATTCTTCCAGCCATTATTCAGCATTATCGAAAAAAATACCCTAATATTCATATTGATTTACTACAGTTAACGACAGAAGAACAAGTGAAAGCTTTACACGAAGGACGTATTGATGTGGGCATACTATGTCATCCTATTGAAAATGACAACGTACTTTTTGAAGTCATTCGACAAGAGCCTATGGTGATCGCTTTACCAAAGGATCATCCACTAGCACGCGAAACATCTTCGATCAATCTTAACGATTTATCCAATGATCCATTCATAGTGACGGGAAGAAAGGCAAATCAGAGACATTATGATACATTGATAAAATTATGTTATCAGGCAGGATTTAGTCCAAAGGTAGTGCAAGAAACAAAAGAATTATCTACGGTTCTATCGCTTGTTTCATCGGGAATGGGCGTTGCTCTTGTACCAGCTTCCATACAAAGCATTTTTAAAAATAAAGTCATTTATCGTAACATTCGGAATCATCCATATACTACGACCGCTCTTGCTTGGAAAAGCGGCAATCTATCCCCGACAGTACGTGCCTTTATTGAACTAGTGAAGAAATCTATCATCCCGCTAATGAATCAGTGTGATTGTGAATAATTTCTTTTTGTTTAAGCAAACATTTTGCTGATGATATAATCCGGAAGAAAGAAAAAAATGGATGTTAGGATGCGAAAAGTTTTCTTAATAGTTTCTTGAAACTCGATCAGCTTGCCACAAAATGTTCAAATTTTCAGGCGGAAATTTCGTCTGCGTCTCTGCTAAAATGGAAGAACGAAAGAAAGGGAGTGGAACGATTGACCGATGTAAATGGGCTGCTGGCTTTTGGAGCGGGGTTTTTAAGTTTTATTTCTCCCTGCTGTCTGCCTTTATATCCTGCTTTTTTATCCTATATAACAGGAATGAGTGTCAATGAGTTAAAAACAGAAAACGCGATGTTGCAAAAGAGAAGTTTGCTCCATACTTTCTTTTTTTTAGTCGGATTTTCTGCTATTTTTATTTCACTTGGATTTGCCACTTCCTTTGTTGGATCCCTTTTTCGCAACTATCAAGATCTCATCCGACAAATTGGCGCTTTATGCATTATATTTTTTGGTTTGATCGTAGCCGGCCTATTGAAACCCGAATTTTTCATGAAGGAGCGGCGCTTTCAATTTAAAAACCGGCCTTCTGGCTACTTAGGCTCCATCTTGATAGGGATGGCTTTTGCCGCCGGCTGGACGCCATGTACGGGCCCCATTTTAATGTCTGTCATCGCTTTAGCAGCCTCCAATCCGGAATCTGGATTCCTTTATATGTCTGCCTATACGCTTGGTTTCGCTATTCCGTTTTTTATTTTGTCATTCTTTATCGGCAGATTGAAATGGATGCGGACACATAGTGGATGGATCGTCAAAGTGGGTGGATATTTGATGATTTTGATGGGAGTGCTCTTGTTTTTTGACTGGTTGACGAAAATCATCATGGTGTTTAATCAGCTTTTTGGTACGTTTCAAGGATTTTAGCCCAAAAATGGTGCCATTTTAATAAATATCATTTCGAAAACGATTCATCGTTCTTGAAAAGAGGTATTAAAAAAGAATGAATTGAAAAATAAGGTAATTTTTTGTTTTCATCATCAAAATGTTATATAATAGTTCGTGCAAATCTCCATTCATAAAAAAATTTCTTTTCGACAAACTGAAAGAAATGTAGCGTGTGAATCAAAACCGATCATTGTTCATATAGTTTGTACGAAAAAAAACGTTTTAAAAATTTGAAAAAAGGTGATTCAGATGTGGTTAATCGCTTCATCTATCTTTGCTGTAGTGATGGGTGTTTCCGTCATCATGATTCGATTAAAAGCAGCTAAAAAGCCAACATCCGTTAAGAAAATCATTTTGCCGCCGATTTTTATGAGCACTGGCAGTTTGATGTATTTGTTTCCGCAATTTCGGATAACACCAATGGAAATGCTGGAATCTATTATGCTTGGAATGCTTTGTTCCATTATTTTAATTAAAACGTCGAGATTTGAAATTCGTGATAATGAAATTTATTTAAAACGATCAAAAGCTTTCGTTTATATTTTAGTGACGCTTTTAATTGTGCGATTGATCGTAAAAGCCATTTTAAGTACTACTATTCATGTAGGTCAGCTGAGCGGAATGTTCTTTTTGCTGGCATTTTCGATGATTGTTCCTTGGAGAATTGCGATGTACATTCAGTATAAAAAGATGCTGAATCAATTAAACGATGGCCCCATTCAAACGAATAGCCTGTAAAAAGAGAATTTTGTTCGATGAATTTTTCTGTTAAAGTTTATACAAAAAAGAGGCTGGCTCATAGGATTCAATCCTGATAGAGCCAGCCTTTCCTCTATGTTCAAAAGAAATGTTCGTACTTTGATAAATCCACATTCATTGCTGTCAGCTTTTTTCTTAAAAATTTGTGATCTCTTTTTGGAGTGGCCATGATATAACCCCGAATAATTAAGTCCATGTTCATCCGTTCGGCTTGTTCATTTAAAGCAAGTTCTCCGATTTTGCCGGCAATTTTATGACGGGCGACATCTCGAAACAGTTCAGGAACCGGACTGACAAGCTCTTCCAAAATGGCTTTATGGGTGTCATCCCATAAATGGCGTGTCTTCTCTACATAATATTCTTCCCAGTCCATGTCGGATTTACCGTCCGCTTTCGGAAGCCGTTTCAAAAATTTGCGAAACATGAAAAAACCGCCGATGGAAATGGTTATAATCAAAAAGATTCCCCACAGCAAAATAAAATAAGAAAACCAGCCGACAAGCATAGACTACCTCCGTCATTCGAACATTGATTGATATCATTATAGACAAAGAATGGAAAAACTACAACTTTTCTCCTCCATTAAGAGAGTTCGTTCACTCCTTCTGAGAGAATGGCGGAAAGAAATTTTGTTATAATGAAATCAATGAAACTCGTATGAATATTAGAGGCAAAAACGACTGTGAGAAAGAAACATTTTTATCCGCTATCAAACACAATTAAGAGCGGACGTTTTTATTTCTTTGGAGTTATAACGAGGAAAAGGTGATCGATATCATGAAATTGATTCATACTGCCGATTGGCACTTAGGAAAGCTTGTTCACGGAATTTATATGACAGAACAGCAGAGAGAAGTGTTAAGGCAATTTGTTCAATTAGTAGAAAGAGAACGGCCGGATGCCGTATTGATCGCTGGCGATTTATATGACCGATCCGTTCCACCGACAGAGGCGGTCGAACTGTTAAACGAAGTGTTATACCAACTCAATGTTGAATTAAAAGTGCCGGTACTCGCTATTTCCGGTAATCATGACAGCGCTGAACGTCTTTCGTTTGGTTCATCTTGGTTCCGGCACAGTCAGTTTTATTTAAAGGGAAAACTCACAACGGATTTTACGCCTGTTCGGATAGAAGGGGTTAATTTTTATTTAATTCCTTACAGCGAACCTGGAATCGTGAGGGAATTATTGGGTGATGATTCGATACATACGCATGAAGACGCCATGAAAGCGATCATCGGAGAAATTGAAAAACAATTAAATCCGAATGAGATCAATATTTTAATAGGTCATGCTTTCGTTCTTGGAGGGAAAACGACGGACTCAGAAAGGACGTTAGCTGTCGGCGGCTCTGGTTGTATTTCTGCAGATGTATTTTCTCCGTTCCATTATACCGCTCTTGGACATTTGCACAGTCCAAACGCTCTTTCTCATCCAACCATTCGCTATTCTGGTTCATTGTTGAAATATTCGTTTTCAGAAGCGAATCAAAAGAAAAGTGTAACGATCATCGAATTGGATGACAACGGACAGTTTGAGATCAGAGAAGAAAAACTGACTCCAAAACTCGATTTAAGAGAATTGGAAGGATATCTCGATGAACTGCTTGATCCTGCTTTTTATCAACAGCAAAAAACGGATGATTTCTTAAAAATTACCCTGTTGGATGAAGGAGCATTAATTGACCCAATTGGGAAATTGCGAAAAATATATCCTAATGTTCTCCATTTAGAGAGAAAAGTAGATTTTTTGGACGAAAGAAGGAAAGAACAATATTTTATTATGAAAGAAAAAGAAGTATCAGAATTAGAGTTGTTTCAGCGCTTTTATGAACAGATGACTACTAGACCGTTTACAGATGAGAAAAAATCCATAATGAAAACCATCATAGAAAGCGTCAAAAAGGAGGTGCTGTGACCATGAGGCCTCTTCGGCTCACTTTACAAGCGTTTGGACCGTACGCGGGAAAAGAAGTGATTGATTTCACGAAATTGGGAAACAGAACCATGTTTGTGATAACCGGGAAAACAGGAGCAGGGAAAACAACGATTTTTGACGGCATTTGTTTTGCTATTTATGGAAAGGCGAGCGGAGAAGATCGGAGCGGAACCGATCTTCGCAGCCATTTTGCCGATCCAGAGACTTTGACGGAAGTTTCTTTATTGTTTTCGCTGCGTGGACAAACTTATTACATTGTCCGATCGCCTCAGCAAGAAAAGAAGAAAGCAAGAGGAGACGGTATGACGACGGTAAATGCTAAGGCAGAGCTTTACCGTATAACAGATCAAGGGGAGAAACAAATCATTGCTTCCAATGTTCGGGAAACGGAGGAGAAGATCAAAGAATTAATCCAGCTGGATGCCCATCAGTTTCGACAAATTTTGATGATTCCCCAAGGAGAATTTCGCAAGCTGCTTGTTTCGGACAGCAAAGAGAAAGAAGCGATTTTGCAGAAATTGTTTCATACAGAACTGTATAAAAAAATTGAAGAAAAATTAAAAGAAGAAGCAGACCAGCTAAAATCAATCGTTCAGCAGAGAAAACAGGAACAAGAACGGCTGTTAAAAAGCATTCGCACTCAAAACAGCGAACTTCTTGAAGCACTTCATCAGGAAATAGTGGATTCACAACGCATATTAGACCTGCTTTCATCGGAGTTAAAAGAGTGGAGAAGCCAATATGAGTCGATTAAAAGTGAAATTTCGGAAAAGCAAGTGCAACGTGATCAGCTGAAAGAACAAATCACGCAAGGAAAAGCGATCCTTGATCAATTTACTTTAAAGCGCCAGTTGGAAGAAGAAAAAACAAAGCTTGAACGTCAAATCGAAGAAGTGGAAAAACAGCAATTGGAAGTCGAAAGAGCGAAAAAAGCGGCCAAACTGGATCAACAAGAAAATCAGTGTCGACGCTTGCATGCTGAAATTCAAGAATTAGAAAAACGAAAACAAATATTTCAGAACCAACTATCGGAAATAGAGCCTCAGCTGGCAGCAGCTCAAAAGAATTGGGAAGAAGAACAAGCGAAAGAAGAAGAGAGAAAAAGAGCGGTAGAAGCAGTGAGCCGTTTAAAAGCCCTTGAAAATGATATCCAATCGTATGAAGAAGAAACGATTGCTCTCGATAAGATGGAGGCCCAATGGAAAGAACTGCAACAAGAGAAACAAACCTATTCAGATCAATTGGAAAAAATCGAAGAAAGGTTAGAACAAAAAAATACTTTGCTGAGTGAACTCGAACAAACGAAATTAGCCCTATTACAGCGTGAACGTTTGATCGAAAAAACAGAAAGGATTGTCAATCGGCTGTTAAAATATCAAGATGAACAACATCGAAAAGAGCGTATCCTTTCAGCATTAGCGGTGGCTAATGAGCAGCTTCAGGCAACCGAAAGAGCGCTTCTCGATGCAAAAGCGACCGTTCGGCATTTAGAAAAAGAGTGGTTTGATGGACAAGCGGGAATATTGGCTCAAAAACTGCAAGAACATGAGCCTTGCCCTGTTTGCGGTTCTGTTCACCACCCTGCTCCGGCGCAATATAAACAGGAATTACCTTCCGAAGAAGATCTAAACTCCGCAAAAGAAAAGGCTGCCGAGGTAGAACGGCGCAAACAAGAAGTGGAAAGAAGATTCCTTCAACTACAACTCGAAATGAAAACGATCGAAAACTCAAAAGAAGAAATTCAAAAGGAACTAGAAAACCTTTTTCCGAATTTCTCGGAGGAGTCTTTATCATCCGATATCCGTTCGCAGCAATCTAGTTTGCAAGAGTTGAAACTTCGGCAGCAGCAGGATAAAAAAGCTCTACTAAAAGAACAAGAGCTGAAAACCGAAGCAGAGCAATGGACAGTCGAAAAACAACAAGTGGAAAATGCTCTGGAAAAATGCTTGGAAACTGTAGATGAAATCGAAAAGCAAATGATGATGAAACGAGCCTATATTGAACGAATGAACACACAAATACCAGAGAATTTGCGTTCAAAGTCGTCGTTTCAAAAAGCTTTGCAAAAGCGGATCCAGTATCAGGAATCTTTGCAAAAGTCTTATGACGAGGCTCAAAAACGATATCAAGAACTAAACATGAGTATGGTAAAATTACAATCCCGTGTGGAGGAAGTTACCAATACATTATTAGAAAAAACGAAACAGATGGACTTGGAAAGAAATACATTTAAACAGATGCTGAAAGAAGAAGGATTTCCCGATTATCGTCATTACGAAAAGGCCAAACGAACAGAAGAGGAAATCAAAATGCTGGAAAATACCATCCAGGAATTTTGGGAACGATATCGCTATGTCTCTTCTCGTATGGACGAACTTGAACGAGTGTTAGCAGGTATCCAAATTCCCGATTTGAATCGTTTCAATCAAAAATTAAACGAAATAATGGAAGAACTAGCCCAACTGGATGAAAAAAGAACTTCCACTCTTTTAACGATCCAAAATAATGAGATGATTTATCAAAACGTGACGGACATTAACAAAGAACTGGAGCAACTGGAAGAACAATATAAAACATTTGGCCATCTTTATGAAATAACAAAGGGACAAAATCCGCACAGGCTCACATTTGAACGGTATGTATTAGCTGCATTTCTTGATGATATTTTGCTGTCAGCCAATGAAAGACTGGCAAAAATGACGGGTGGAAGGTACCGGATGCTGCGGAAAAGAGATCGATCAAAAGGCAATGTCCAAAGTGGATTGGAATTATTGATTTACGATCAATATACAGGGCAGACGCGCCATGTAAAGACGCTATCAGGCGGTGAAAGTTTTAAAGCGTCTTTATCGCTTGCATTAGGCATGGCGGATGTTGTTCAAAGCTATGCCGGCGGAATTTCTCTTGAAACGATGTTTATTGACGAAGGATTTGGAACACTGGATCCTGAATCTTTAGATCAAGCGATCGAAGCTTTGATGGATATTCAAGACAGTGGACGTCTGGTCGGAATTATTTCCCATGTGCCTGAATTAAAAGAACGAATCGATGCAAGATTAGAAGTGATTTCAACACAAAACGGAAGTCATACAAAGTTTCATATTTTCTATTAAAATCTCCAAAAAGAGCCTTGCTGTTGAATTGAAGTTCTTTTCAGTAAGGCTCCATTGATAGAACGATCATTCCTGTTTAGAATGAATGGATCAACACCGTTCATCCATTCAAAATAACCGAGTTTGATTCGCTGTGTTACGTTTCGATTAGTATGCATTCAACCCATTTGGATCAGGAGAAAGTGTAAAAAATGATTCTAAGATAGAAGCATATCATTCTATATGAGCATATCATGGTATGCTAAAATATAAGAAAAATTTGGAACGAATAGATGGGGGTGCCGCATAATGGCGGAGTACCGAATAAAGGGCCTTTCTTGCGCCAGTTGTGCACAAGAATTGGAAGAAGAAATTCAAAAACTCCCCCATGGGGAAGATGCAAAAATTTTATATCATACTGGAAAACTACAGATATCGGACCAAATCGATATATCCAAAGTGGAAAAAATTTTGGCCTCAGATGGGGCTTCCATCGTTCAAAATGATAAAGAAAAAGAACATGATCATCAGGACATCGATTCTAATTGGAAGCTTCTCCTTTTTATTTCAACTGTCCTGTATGTTTTGGCGTTGTTAGCAGAAAACAAATCTCCCAGCTACATGCCTGTACTGTTTTATTTAGCCGCAGCTGCCGTTAGTGGACATGAGACGTTTATAAAAGGGATGAAAAATTTATTCCATTTCAAATTTAACATGAATACTCTCATGACCATTGCCTTGATCGGTGCCTTTTGTATTGGTCAGTGGAAAGAAGCTGCATTTGTCGCTATTTTATTTGGATTAAATGAATATTTGGAAGGGCTGGGAATGGAAAAGGCACGCCGCTCCATGGAATCGCTGCTGCGTGCCGCTCCAAAAGAAGCCGTATTGTTGGTGAACGGAGAAGAACGGGTGATCCCGATCGATCAACTGAAGATTGGAGATATCGTTTTGGTGAAATCGGGAGAAAAGATTCCTTCCGATGGAGTGGTCATTGAAGGAAAAAGCTCGGTGAATGAAGCTGCTGTTACAGGAGAGTCTCTGCCAATTGAAAAATCAACAAACGACCCAGTATTTGGAGGAAGCATCAACAACGAGGGCGTATTAAAAGTAAAAGTGACTAAGTTATATAACGATTCCTCTATAGCGAAAATCCTCCGTTTAGTAGAAGAGGCTCAGTCTAAGAAAACGCCGATTGAAACATTTATGGATCGTTTTGCTCAATATTATACTCCGCTGATTTTGCTCATTTCTTTGTTCGTGATCCTTTTTCCTCCTCTCTTTTTGAATTGGGAATGGAAATTCTCGCTATATCAAGGATTAGCCGTCTTAATTGTAGGATGCCCATGTGCTCTTTTGTTGGCTTCTCCAATCGCATTAATCTCAGGGATTACGAGAAATGCTCGAAACGGAATTTTAATGAAAGGCGGCGTGTTTCTAGAACAACTAGGTAAAATCAAAACGATTGCATTGGATAAAACGGGGACATTGACAGCAGGAAAACCGGTTGTCGAAAAAACAATAGTATATGATGACCAATTTTACTTCATTGCGGCATCCGTAGAATCATTATCTGGACACCCTTTAGCTAAAGCTGTTTACGAAGCGGCGTGCAAACAAACAACTCAAAAGGCACAGCCTGAACAAGTCATTACGCTGCCTGGAAAAGGCGTGAAAGCGGTCATAACCGGAAAATCTTATTTTGTCGGCAATGAAAAAAGCGCCGGTCACCTTCAGCTATCGGAAACTATCCAAAAAGATCTTGCGGATTTGAAAAAACATGGTTATACCATTGTCATGGTCTCTGATGAATCCAAAGTATTTGGGATGATGGGTGTTACCGACCAAATTCGTCCGGAAAGTCACACTCTTGTTTCCAAACTGCACCAAGCCGGCATCAAACAGGTTGTGATGTTAACAGGGGACCATAAAGGAACTGCAGAAAAAGTCGCAAAACAAACTGGAATTCAAGAAGTTTACGCCGGGCTTTTGCCGGACGAGAAACTAGCCGTGATCCAAGAACTATCTAAACATGAAAAAACAGCTATGATTGGAGACGGAATCAATGATGCTCCTGCTCTGGCAGCAGCAGATCTAGGTATAGCGATGGGAAAGGGATCTGATAGCGCCATTGAAACGGCAGACGTCGTCTTAATGCAAGATCATCTCGGAAAGTTGCCGTCTGCGATTGCGATTTCCAAAAGAGTCAATCGAACCATTCAATTGAATATTGGATTGGCGCTCGGCTTAAAATTGGTGGCACTGCTGCTTACGATTCCCGGCTGGCTGACACTGTGGATCGCCATCATGTCCGACATGGGAGCTACCATCATCATTACCCTCATAAGTTTAAGCATCTTAATGGAAACAAAGAAAGAAAAACAACTAGAAATTAGCTGATGGGGATTCCTTTAGATCCCCCATCTGTTACATTAAGTAAGAAACATAACTTAAATCCAATGGAAAGATCTGCTTCACGGAACTTTATCTCCACACAACACGAAAAAATGATCCTTCCGGTTCATTCATTCCACATAAAGGCATCATCGTTTTAGAGAACCAGCAGCATTGAAAAGATCCATGATATTGAAAATTGCTTCTGCAGATGTTTGCCTAAAAACAGATTGAAAAATAAGCGCTTCATTATCAGAATTTTTTGGATAAAATATCGAAATGATGTTAAAAGAGGAGGATACAATTTGTACACCAAAAAACAGTTTGCCGTTATTTTTTTCATTCTTTTCTTTACTATGACTGGCTGCAGCAATGATGATTTTAAAGGAAACATGAATGACAAGGTACAAAATTTTTCTTATGTGAACCAAAATAATCAAAAAGTAAATTTAAAAGATTTAAAAGGGAAAGTATGGATAGCAGATTTTATTTTTACGAACTGCAAAACGGTCTGTCCTCCTATGACCTATAATTTGACGCAGCTGCAAAAAAAATTAAAAAAAGCAGGTGTTCAAGATTATTTGATTGTCTCTTTCAGTGTGGATCCTACAAAAGATACTCCTCAAAAATTAAAAGAATATATTCATAAGTTTGATGCGGATGAATCTCATTGGCAGCTTTTGACAGGTTATAACCAAAAAGAAATTCAAAAATTAGCGGAAAAGTCGTTTAAAACCATTGCTGTTCCTCAACCGAATAGTGATCAAATCATGCATGGGACTAGCTTTTATCTTGTGGATAAGAAAGGGACTGTGGTAAAAAGTTATAGCGGAAATCAAGACGTTCCTTTTGATGAAATTGTGAAGGATATAAAGACGTTAAACAAAATGTAGGAAAAAGGCATATTGGCTCTGAAACAAGCAGACTATCGTTTGAACGAATCGCGATCGTCAACCTGCCTTTTCATCATCGTATTCGCGGGGTCAAAAAATGAATGTGGAAAAAGGCGCATTTAATGGGGAAATGGGCAGCAATTTCTGTTTTTTTATAGGTAAATGGTGAGAATTCACAATTTTGTTATGGGCAATTTACTGAAAATATAGTAAAATACAATTGTAGTAATTTTTCAAAAAATTTAAAAGGGGTGGTTTTATTGAAGTATGGTGTTTATAAGTTTGGATCTTTTAACGTCATTAAGTGCGATTGTGGTTGGGAAGGTTTACGGGCAGACCTTCGTCAGCAAATTGTAATCTTGGAACAAACGAAACGCGGCGATGTTTTGGATGCGGAAGATATTTATGTTTGTCCAAACTGCTCCACCAGAAAGTATTAAATTCAGTTTGCTAGATCCCTTTTCCCATGTTCTGCGATATTTTCCTGTCTTTTCAAATCTATCCCATTGTTTGTTCATTTCGTTTGAAGATCCCCATGTAAATGGATGCCACACATAGAGAATAAATATTCCCATCTTGTATCGCAGGCTGATTCTGAGTAAGTACCCATCAGAAATGCCTGCTTTTTTTCTTTGCTTGCACCTTTTTTATACAATTGATACTATTGAATTACAGAAAAAGTATTTTCAGGTTCATTTTTCCTTCATTTCAATCGTTCACATCTACAGCGTGAATTATGACAAAATAATGGATGGGAGATGTAATGATGATCATAGGCGTACCAAAAGAAGTCAAAAACAATGAAAATCGAGTGGCGATTACCCCTGCGGGTGTTCTTCAATTGGTAAAAGCCGGCCACAAAGTGTTGGTTGAAACAAACGCCGGTTTTGGAAGCGGCTTTACTGATGAAGAATATAAAAATGTAGGGGCAAATATCGTGAAAAACGCATCCGAAGTTTGGGAAAATTCCGAACTCATTCTCAAAGTCAAAGAACCTGTTGAAAGTGAATATCAGTATTTTCGAAAAGATTTGCTTCTTTTTACATATCTTCATTTAGCTGCGGAACCAAAACTGACTAAAGAACTGGTGAAAAGCGGCGTAACGGGAATTGCGTATGAAACGGTCTCTGTCAATAAGACTTTGCCGCTTCTTTCTCCTATGAGCGAAGTGGCAGGACGGATGGCAGCGCAGATCGGAGCACAGTTTCTTGAAAAACAATATGGTGGAAAAGGAGTGCTTCTTGGAGGAGTACCGGGAGTCAAGAAAAGCAAAGTAACGATTATTGGCGGGGGTATGGTAGGATCGAATGCTGCAAAAATTGCGATGGGTCTCGGTGCGGATGTAACCGTGATTGATTTGAATCCGGATCGTTTACGGGAATTGGAAGTGATGTTTGGCAGCAATATTCAAACGTTAATGTCGAATTCTTATAATATTGCGGAATCTGTAAAAGAATCTGATTTAGTGATAGGAGCGGTACTTATTCCGGGAGCAAAAGCCCCAAAACTTGTCACAGAAGAAATGGTCAAGGAAATGTCCAACGGAGCGGTAGTGGTCGATGTCGCCGTCGATCAAGGTGGAATTTTTGAAACAGTGGATCGAGTCACGACACATGACAATCCAACTTATGAAAAATTTGGAGTTGTTCATTACGCTGTTGCCAATATGCCGGGTGCTGTTCCCCGAACTTCGACAATCGCCTTAACGAACGTTACGATCCCTTACGCATTGCAATTGGCCAATAAAGGTTTTAAACAAGCAATTTTGGACAATCCCGCTTTAAAGGCCGGAGTGAATACATTTAAAGGGCAAGTGACTTATGCGTCCGTAGCGCGCGATTTAAATTATAAATATGTTTCTGTAGATGACTTGCTTTAATCTACCGATCTTAGAATGAACGGTTTTACGAAAGGGACAAGTTTATGGCAATGAGTGAGGCCGGATGAGGATCGCCATATCCGTATAAAGTAGTGAACTTGGTTAAAACCGAGTTAAAGACGGAGAATTGCTAAGATTGCCTCACTTTTTAAGGATTTACAGAAACTTTATGGAAAATTGCATTGATCATCATCGGTTTTAGCGCCCTCATTATGATTAGAAAAGATCTTCTTGACAGCCCGTTTAAATGGGTGCATAATTTTAAAAAAACAAATGTCAACGGCGATGAAAGGGACTAGTAAACAGATGCTCAGGCGATAGAGAGTGGAATCCGCAGGCTGGAAGATTCCTCGTCTTAGAGGCTGTTGAACCTACCCGGGAGCTCTTGTTATAAAACCAAGCGTTAACCTTCGTTACAGGTTTCAAAGCGGGCATTGATCATTTTGATCCTGCCAATAAAGGTGGTACCGCGGAATCGAGCCATTCCGTCCTTTTAAAGGACAGAATGGCTTTTTGATTTTTGCGGATTGGAGGGAGAACTCGTGCGAAAAAAACGGATTGTGGTGAAAATCGGAAGCAGTTCATTAACGAACGCTATGGGCGGTATTTGCCGGGAAAAACTGGCGGACCATGTTAGGGCATTAGCAAAATTAAAACAACAAGGCCATGAAGTGGTGCTGATTTCGTCCGGTGCGGTTGCAGCCGGTTTTACTGCGTTGAACTATCCCACCCGGCCGGTTTCAATAAAAGGAAAACAAGCAGCGGCGGCTGTCGGGCAAGGACTGCTTATGCAGGCTTATACAGAGGAATTCAAAAAATATCACATGGTGGCCGCCCAGATGCTGTTAACGAGAAGTGATTTTTCCAGAAAACAGCAGTACAGCAATGCTTATGAAACATTGACGGAACTACTCGACCGCTCGGTTTTGCCAATTATCAATGAAAATGATTCGGTTTCCATTGAAGAGTTGACTTTTGGGGACAATGATATGTTGTCTGCTCTAGTCAGCGGTTTGATACATGCTGATTTTCTCATTATCTTGACGGACATTAACGGATTATATGATAAAAATCCGCGCGAAGATCCAACAGCCAAAAAATATTACTACTTGCCAGCCATTACCGATGAGATTCTTGATTTAGCTGATTCTTCCGGATCTAAGTTTGGTACCGGGGGAATGAAGTCGAAAATCGATGCGGCGAAGACAGCTCTTTCTCTCGGAGTCAGTTTATTTATCGGTACAGGAACAGGAGAAAACAAACTAGTGGATATATTAGAAGGCAAGGGAGACGGGACGTATATCGGCTATACTCCCCGAAAAGGAATGACGGCAAATAAGCAATGGATTGCCATTCATTCTTTGGTAAAAGGGCAAGTCGAAATTGATCAAGGAGCGGCTGAAGCTCTTTTGGATCAAGGGAAAAGTCTATTGCCTGCCGGAGTGACGGCAGTGAACGGAAGCTTTCGCGCGGGCGATGTGATTGAAGTGGTGAATCCTCGCGGTGAAGTGCTTGGAAAAGGACAAGTGAATTATGATTCCTCAGAATTGCAAGAAATAAAAGGAAAACATAGCGACGAAATCAAACAAAAGTATAACCGCGATCATTGTGAGGTCATTCACCGTGATAACTGGGTGTCTCTAGCTCATTCGAACCGATCACGTTGAAAAATTTGGTAAAAAAGGGTAAGGAGGAGTACGAAACGATGACGGAGTTGCTGGAAAAAGCGAAAAAGGCCAAGCAAGCTTCTGCTGAGCTAGCCAGTAAAACAACAAAACAAAAAAATGAAGCGTTAGCTGCTATTTCTAAACAACTAATAGAAGAAATATCCTTTATTCTTGAGGAAAATAAAAAAGACGTTGAGAACGCTCGTGCCAAAGGTATGACAGAGGCATTGATTGATCGCTTGACTCTCAACGAGAAAAGGATTCAAGATATGGCGGACGGCATCCGTCAACTCATTGATTTAAAAGATCCTGTAGGGGAAATTTTGGATAGTTGGGAACGGCCCAATGGACTGCAAATCAAAACAGTGAGAGTTCCACTTGGTGTGGTGGGGATGATTTATGAGGCACGTCCAAATGTGACCGTGGATGCGGCCACACTATGCTTAAAGACAGGAAATGCGGTGATACTGCGAGGCAGTTCATCCGCTCAACATTCCAACATAGCGATTAGTGATTGCATTAGACGAGCCCTTGAAGGAACGGAAATTCCTGCGGATGCTGTTCAATTGTTGGAAGATACTTCAAGAGAAACCGCTCAGCAATTATTTACACTCACGGAATATTTAGATGTGTTGATTCCTCGCGGCGGAAAAAATTTGATCCAATCCGTCGTGGAACAAGCTTCTGTTCCAGTGCTAGAAACAGGTGTCGGAAATTGCCACATTTACATTGATGAATCAGCTGATAAAGAAATGGCCATTGATATCGTCATTAACGCCAAAACTCAACGACCTTCCGTCTGCAATGCGGCGGAGAAGGTTCTCGTCCATGAAAACTGGGCTGCAAAGTATTTTGCGGAACTTGCCAAACGTCTTCAAGATCATGAAGTCGAAGTACGAGGAGATCAAAAAGCCCAACAACTGGCCGTCGGACTGAAGCCTGCAACTGAGGAAGATTGGTCGACCGAGTACTTGGATAAAATTATAGCTGCCAAAATCGTTTCTTCGGTAGAGGAAGCCATTGAACACATTAACCAATATGGAACGAAACATTCAGAAGCCATCATTACAGCTGACGATCAAAATGTAGCGAAATTTTTCAATGAAGTGGATGCAGCAGCTCTTTATCACAATGCTTCCACTCGATTTACGGATGGATTTGAATTCGGGTTTGGTGCTGAAATTGGCATCAGCACGCAAAAATTGCACGCAAGGGGACCAATGGGACTAAAGGCTTTAACGACAACGAAATACTTGATTTATGGAAACGGCCAAATTAGAAACTAATGTGCGAGCATGATGGCCGACAACATACGTACCCGTTACGAGATGACAAAGAATCCGAATCGGTAAAATCGAAAATAAATAGGTAGAAATTGAAACGAAAAGGATGAAAAAATCAGGCATTTTAGGTAAGATTTCTTAAACACGACTGATTCTAAAGAGCTTTTATGCAAGACATCTATTGTTCAGTAGGAAAAAAAGGGGTAAAATCCTTATGGCTGTATCTAACATATATAGCAAGCCATAAGGATTTTTCCATTTCAATCGCATGAGGAAATGAAGATTATCGTGCTTCTCTTAAAACGTATAGAATAAGCTACAGTGGAATCATTTTTTATCAAGTAACAAAGCCGGATGGAAAATGGAGAAAGAGATTTCCTTATTCATGATCAGGAAGATCGTTTATAATAGAACTACAAAAAGAACAGCCGCAGTAAAGAGGGGGAGACTATGGACGGATCATTTCTGGCGCGTTCGCTCAGCTCTTTAAAAGGCGATGAGTTGCGTTATCTTTATATTCTTTTTTGCAAAACGAATATATGGGACATTGTATCCAATAAAACAAAAGATTGGTTATCAAGAGATCATCAAGATCATTTTTTTAAATATATAGAAACGGAAACAAAGAAATCCTCTCTTCTAAGCGAGGATGAGTTGCGTCTTTCTATTTTTTTGCAGTTATTAAAAGTGTTAAAGATTAAAGGTGGACGATTTCACACGGTCTTTGAAATTACAAAAGGATTCGACCAAGTGATTGAAGAGACGTTCCAACTCCTTTCCAAGAAGAACCGGGATTTTTCTACGTTTGCCAAACAGCATCACTTGGAAAGCCAGCTTGGGATGATCGTGAGTTGGCAATTTAGTCAGCTGTTAAAAGATTTTCACAGGAGGTTGAATGAAGACTCAACCGAATGGCATCAAACGATTGCAGATACACTGAATTCTTTGCCCATAAACGAAAGGCAGCAGTTAAAGTCTGTCATGATGATCGATCAGTTCGATTCAGAACAGATACGCCGATGGATAGAGAATGAAGGGATTGTTCAGTTGGTCAACGCTTTAACTTCCGTATCCGGCTATTCATATTTTGGGGAGTTTTTGCAAAGATTTCGGGAGTTGCGATCATTTTCCAACACGGCTTTTAGCCAATTGACAACGGATCCGCTTCTATTCTTTTTGCTTAGTCCGGACTTTTTATATTCGCTTCTCTTTGGACCTAAACTTGTTCCGTTTCGTTATCAGCATCTATTGTTTTCAAACGAATTGGTTCCTTTTGTCCTGTTGGAAATAATGTTGCATGGTTTAGAAGCCCCATATTCTCAATTGGCTGATGTTCAGAATACAGCCGATGTTTGGAGCAAACGTTACAGAAATTACATTTCTTTGCTTTTACAATTGGAAAAAAATCGGAGTGAGCAGGAACAGTATAAGAAAGAACGGAACGATTTGGAAAGTGAGCGTTCAACCATCTTATCGATAAAAAAAGAAAGTGAAACCTATCTTTCGATCGCAAAAGAAAAACTAAAAAACCAACTGATTGCTGATGAAAATCGTCCTTATTTTGGCGATACGACTGTTGAATACTATCGAATCAAAGAAAAAATGGAAAACATCGACAAGAAGCTGGAGCAAAAGAAAGCGAGGGCAAAAGGAGTGGTCAAGTCCGTAGCTTCTTTTCTCCAATCAAGTTTTTATTTAACTGAAAAGGCACAGTGGGAGAAGAAGTTAAATAAAATATTTGATGAAATGACAGAGTTGACTATTTCGAAATATCCCGACTATGATCCAGTTTTAACACAAGAAATTGAACACTCTGCCTTTAAGAGGGATGAATGTGAAAAACAGCTGACAGAGGCTGAAAAGAAATTGACAGAAGTTGAGCAGCGCATTTCCCAATTAAAGAAAGAAGAACGAGAATTGTTGGCGCGGAAGGAAGAAGCCGAAAAAGAGACGTATGGTCTTAAACAGCTAGGAAAGGACAGGAATCCTAATCTTGTACTTTCTCGAAAACGATAAAGCGGTTCCTGCATAACCACCAAAAATGGTGAATGCGGGAACCGCTCCATCTGAACAACCGATTATTTTTGTTTTTCCAAAAATGACAGTAATTTTCCATAGACAGAGTTTAATACTTTATGCTCTTCTTTTGTCAGCTGTTGAAAAAGCTGCAAATACATTTTTTGTCCCATTTTCATGGCTTCCAAAAGTAAATCTTCTCCAGATTGGTTGATCGCTAAATAAACAATTCTCCTATCTTTTTCATCTGAAATTCGTTCCGCTACTCCGGCTTCGATTAATTTATTGGCGATATTGGTCATGGCTCCTGGTGTAAATCCAAGCCGCGTAGCAAGGTCCGATTGTTTTCTTGGACCTTTTTCCCACAGCTCCGCTAAAACGAGGATTTGAGAAATGCTGATGTTTTTTGGAAACATTTGATTCCAATAAATTAATAATCGGTTGTTCAATAGTTCCATTGTGTGTATAAATGAAAATATGTTCCCTTTTTCCATCCTCATCAACCCTTTTCATTACGCGCTGTATTTCTATTCATAAGATCACCGTTGTTTTTCCGAAAGAGAAAAGAGGCTAAAAGAAGGCGAAATTCTTCACATGAGCAGTATACATGGAAACAACAAGAAAAATCAATTTACTCTTGGAAAGGATTGGAGAAAAGTTTTGCTTTTTATTGGCAAAATTTCCACCTTACCTTTAACTTGTACAAAGACTATCAGCCCATTACTTTCTAATGTTTTAAAAAAACTCACTTGCATCCATTCCAATTTATCCATAATATAGACATGGATATCACTTTTGAATTGGGTGACAAGTACAGTGATGAAAAAAGCGTTCATTTGGTTTCTTTTTCCATTTATTATTTTGGTCGGTTTCGTGACTTATAAATGGACAAATGGAAAGATTGAGGAAAATGTGAGCATACCGAAGGAATATATTCCGATATATAAAGCTGCGGCACAAAAATACGGGGTGCCTTGGGAGCTTTTAGCTGCACACCATCGAGTGGAAACGAAGTTTTCTAAAGGTCCGTTAGTTTCTCCTGCAGGTGCTGAAGGCCCAATGCAATTCATGCCATGCACGTTTGTGGGGTGGAAATATCCTGGCTGCGAAGGGAAAGGAAAAGGCAAAATTCCTGAAAAAGATAAAACCAACCCGGCTGTCATAAAAAAATACGGCGGCTATGGTGTGGATGCCAACGGAGACGGCAAGGCGGATCCTTTTGATCTTGAAGATGCAGTATTTAGCGCAGCCAATTATTTAGCACGAAACGGGGCGGCTAATGGACACTGGAAGAAAGCGGTCTACGCTTATAACCATAGTGAGCAATATGTAGAAGAAGTACTTTTTTACACGAATAAATATAAAATGACTGAATCTACAAGCTTTTGAGTTTACATAACTTTTTTATTTGGTAAGATGAGACTGTTTTGCCGTTCCCCTTTTCATTTTGCCATCAACAGAGAGAGTTTCATCAATAGATTAGGGAGAGAAGAATATGAAAAAGTGGTTCGCTATCTTTAGTATGTGCGTACTTATTTTGTCTGGCTGTTCGTTAACCGGCGGTCAGCAAAATAAGCATTCATCAACAACAACAAACGAATCTGCTACTAATGAAGCAGCATCCGATCAGCAGTCGAAAAAAGCCTATGCCGGAACAAATAAATCCGATGTAAAAGGGATACGTGCTGTTGTAGTGCGTGTAGTAGACGGTGATACATTCGTGGCCCGGATGGCAAACGGAAAAGAAGAACGGGTACGGATGATTTTAGTTGATACACCGGAAACAAAACATCCTAGATTAGGGGTTCAACCGTTTGGCCCGGAAGCCTCCTCCTTTACAAAATCACAATTGACCGGTAAAACCGTTACGCTGGAGTTTGATGTTCAAGAAAGGGACAAGTACGGCAGGCTTCTGGCTTACGTGTGGTTAAATCATCAAAATTACAATAAACTGCTGATTGAAAAGGGCCTCGCCCGCGTGGCAGTCTTTCCGCCTAATACAAAATATGTCGATGAATTTAGAGCTGCACAAGCAGTCGCGCAAAGAGAGAAGAAAGGAATCTGGTCTATTGAAAATTATGTAACGGACCATGGATATAATTCGAATGGAAAGGAACAAAGTTCATTAACAGGTACAGAGAAATCGTCAACACAAGACCATTCCAAGGGAAGCTGCAATATTAAAGGGAACATCTCCAGTTCCGGTAAAAAAATATACCATATGCCTGGCGACGAATATTATGATGAAACGAAACCGGAAAAAATGTTCTGTTCCCGTGAAGAAGCGGAAGCTGCAGGATTTCGTCCTTCTCAGCGATAACATCGTCCCAAAAACGAAATGAGTCATCCCGGCTAGGATAAGAGAAGCTGCGCCCATTTAGGGTGCAGCTTTCTTTTGTTTACGTGTTGTTTGTGACATCTCTTTTTCTTGAGAGTATTGAATCTATAAGGATTTTGCATTTCAAACAACGTCGAACAATCAGAAAGATAGACGGATAAAGATATTAGGGGATATAATGGTCCCGTCCGTCCTTTACCTAAAGGAAAGAAATGGCATATACAAATCGTCTTTGTAAATATATTATTTGCGACTTTTATTGATTCTTTGGTTCTCCATTCTTAGCGATGAAATGTGCGAAAGCAATATGGACGAGATTCACAAAAGCTAAAATAATCGATAGCGATCCATCTATGAGTGAGCAAAACTTATGCCATTTTTCTAAAGCCATCTAGTTTACCAGAAAAAGAAAGGAAGAAGAGCGAGGCCGACGATTGCTCCTAATGCAATTCCAACGCCGAAACCACCCCATCCATAGCCATATCCCCAACCATAACCATAACCTCCGTAACGGTTAAAACGACCTCTAGAAAAAGGACGGATGAATACTCTCTCACGATGAACGCGATGAATGATTCCTTCGTGAATCCTACCATCGCGAGTTCTAATACGAACGGCTCTACCCATATGTTTTTGACATAAGGAATGAAAATGGTGTACTGACATAAAGACACCTCCCGCTTCATTATTGATAAACTTGCTTTTGACAGAAGCGCTTAGTTTACTTCTGCACGATATACCTGATCACCCAATAGCATTTTCAATGTCAAAAGAACAGCAGGTAATCGAATTCCTTAGTATAGTATGAAAAAAATGCAAAATAGAAAGGACAAGTATCCTGATTTAAAAAAATAGGCTTTTTTGAAAAAGAAAACATTCTGATTCTTATAAAAAGAACTCATAAAAAATTCCGATGTACAGCCAACGGACCTTCCGGAATCTTTCTTGAAAAGATGGATGTGGATAAAAAGTTATCGATAAAATTATTATGTAAACTAAATACCCGAAAAAAGTACTCATTCAAATAGAATGAACAATAAGTTTTAAAAACACGCCGGGGTCACCGGCGTGTTTACTTACATTCCGTGGCCGGGATTATGTTTTTGACGGGTATGGTTTCTGTTTTTGACTTTATGGGAACCGCTTAATGGTTCAGGCTGACCAGTGTGGTGTCCTTTTGGAGCATTTTTTCTCATATCTTTCCCATCGTTTTTGTTCATTTTTATATCCCTCCTTGCTATACCTTATTGTGCGCGATTATTCAAAACAAACACCGAATAATTTGTTGTTTTTGACACAGAATAAAAGTGATTCTTCAATGAAGGAGTTGCTCCATCATGCCTTATCAAAAAAGTAAGCAGAGAGCGTTTCAAGATGCTGAACAGAGAGTTTCTGAAGTCGAAAAAGCATCTCTGGAACTTGAAATCGATTCCGCTGATTTTGGTTCCCAATTATCTCATTTAAAAAATGAGGTAAACAAAGCTTATCAGCAAGTTGAAAATGCTTTAGAAACCGCAACGGAAACTCAAAGAAGGCAATTGGAAAAATACCATGCAGTTTTAACGGATATTGTGGAAAAAGTAAATGAATATGAATAAACAAACATCGCCAACATAGGCGATGTTTGTTTGTCTCGACCATCCCTTTTGGTTTGATTGAGAAGATGTCGTCGTCAGTGTGAAATTTTATTGGTTTTTCTTTCTTTTTTTATTGTTTTGTCCTTGCTGTTCCGTCAGTGGTTCGTTGGAGGACCCTTCGTTGTATCCAGCTCCATCTCCTTGTGATTTGGATGCATTCATTCCGGGAATGACATGGTTTGCTTTTCTTTTGGTCATATGGTGCACCTCCTTATAACTAGCTTGTGGACCCTTGCTGCAAGATATAATTGGAATATTTTAATGCTTGATATCAGAATATTCTGTTTTTTATCAGCATTCATTTTTGGATGATGACCGTAACGTTACGTTGAGAAATTCCGTATTTATATAGCAGAACGCATTGGTCAGCTTTTTAAAGTCCTTCACTGACGAGTTATATATCCTAAACAACCTTGAGAGATAGCTGGAAAGGTTGAATATCTAAAGGAGGGGATGAAGCATGTTTAAACTTTTTTTAGATCCAGGACATGGGGGAAAAGACTCTGGAGCAACAGGAAACGGCCTTATGGAAAAAAATATTACACTAAAAATTTGTCAACTGATTCGAGACAGACTGCAGAACGATTATGAAGGAATTGCCATTCTCATGAGCCGTTCAGGGGATTCTTATCCGACATTGACTGCCAGAACAGAGAAAGCCAACGCTTGGGGGGCAGACTTTTATTTATCTGTTCACGTTAATTCCGGAGGAGCAACAGGATTCGAATCTTTTATCTATCCGGGCGTCGGACAACCTACCACTTCGTATCAAAATACCATTCATCAAGAAATTATAAAAGCAACGGGGTTCTATGATCGAGGGAAAAAGCAGGGGGACTTTCATGTTCTTCGCGAAAGCCGAATGCCGGCGCTTTTAACGGAAAACGGCTTTATTGATAATACTGAAGATGCGACAAAGCTGAAAGATCCCAGCTTTATTGAAAAAATAGCAAAAGGTCATGTTCAGGGGATTGTAAAGATCGCCAACTTAAAACCTATAACACCAAAGGATTCTGCTGGTTAATCGGCTATGGCCGATAAAGCGCTTAGCAGCACGTATTAAAGATCATGTCATCCATTGAATGATTATTGCTTAACAAGATAGGACCGTTTTAAACTACTGCAAATCTTTAAGCGAAACAGGGAGGCTGTCTCGATTTTTGACAACCTCCCTGTCTCTATTCCCTTCTTCATACAACTGTGAAAATGAATCATGAAAAAACGTCCCGGGCGAGATTCGAACTCGCGACCTACAGCTTAGGAGGCTGTCGCTCTATCCTGCTGAGCTACCGGGACACTGATAAAAATTATAAGGTGAATTAGAACGAAGGTCAATAACTTTATCAAAATAAGTTGGAGAATAAGGAGAAAAGTAGGTGACCGTGTAATCTTTTCCATGGCAAGTTTTCTTATCTACAGAATAAACATCCTTTTAAATATATGTCTTTTGGAAAGTGATGATCGTACCCAATTTCCATTTTTATGCTCACTTTATGCTATGTTTCGATAATCATCCAGTGTTGATGAAAACCAAGACGGGTTCAAAAAATTATTATATGAAAAAAACAAACCATCCAATCTTATACCATTATTGTAAACGGAATGACCTGATGATAAAAAATCCGATCGAACCGAAAAGGATGAGAAGAAATATAGGTAAATCCCAAGTTTCTAAAACGACATCGCGTCCATAGGCAATATTCACATCTTTCCAACTGCAATAAGCAATATAAAGGAGGATTTCATTTTTTACAACGTTGATCATAGTACTTGCGTTTTTGTATTGCCGTTCTATATTTTCTTCCGTTAAAACAACCATGTAATTATAAAGGTGTGGGAATTTTTCGAGAATTGCAAGCCCCATCCATAAAATGGCGCCTGTAATCGGGAGGAAAAAAATAGCCTCTTTGCTGCCCCATTTGTCTATTTCTCCGACCAAGTTATAATGAATTGGAACTCGATTCGGCAAGGAAGACCAGTGCATGAATAAGTGCATAACACTTCCGATGTACACTAATAATGAAATAATGTTTAGAATGTTTCCTAATGGCGTCTTTTTTAATTTTAATGCAGGACGCTTTCGAATTTCCATTTTGATCGCCTCCGATGTTTATGGTTAACTAATTAAAATACGGGCAATGACCGTTAAAGTTTCAAGAGAAATTTGAAAAATGAAGAGAAAAAATGATGCCTATGATTGGGCATTCATATCGACACAATTTGTCGATATAAGGTAAACTTATGAAAAACAATAACATTCTTGTTATTTACTTATGTTAGCGCTTGTATTAAGATGAACATATAAGAAAAGTTTGAATTTCCATTCAAACTTTTCGCTGCATAGTCTTACATAACAGAAGAGGGGGAATTGGGATGACAAACGACGTTTTTAACGCTCGTTCATCATTCGAAGTGAATGGTAAACGATATCATTATTATCGTCTAGCGGCTTTAAAGGATGCCAATGTGGCAGATGTCAGCCGCTTGCCATATTCGATCAAAGTATTATTAGAATCAGTTCTCCGCCAATATGATGGCAGAGTCATTAAAAAAGAACATATTGAAAATTTGGCGAAATGGGGTTCAAAAGACGTAGAGGGCGGAGAAGTTCCGTTCAAACCATCCCGCGTTATTTTGCAAGATTTTACAGGTGTACCAGCGGTTGTAGACCTGGCTTCATTGCGTAAAGCGATGAGCGATATGGGTGGAAAACCAGAAATGATCAATCCGGAAATTCCGGTGGATCTTGTCGTTGACCATTCTGTTCAAGTCGACAAATATGGAACTTCTGACGCTTTGGAAAAAAACATGGAATTGGAATTTGAACGAAATGCTGAACGATACCAATTCTTAAACTGGGCACAAAAGGCCTTTAAAAACTATCGTGCAGTTCCGCCGGCAACCGGGATTGTCCACCAAGTAAACCTTGAATATCTTGCAAGTGTGGTTCACGTAAAAGAAACAAGCCCGAACGAATATGAAACTTATCCAGATACTCTAGTAGGTACGGATTCCCATACAACCATGATCAACGGACTTGGTGTATTGGGATGGGGCGTAGGTGGTATCGAAGCAGAAGCTGGTATGCTTGGACAACCTTCTTATTTCCCAATTCCTGAAGTCATTGGTGTCAAATTAACAGGAGAACTACCAAACGGTTCGACTGCGACAGACTTGGCGTTAAAAGTGACTCAAGTACTTCGTCAAAAAGGCGTGGTAGGAAAATTTGTTGAATTCTTCGGTCCGGGTGTTTCTAAGCTGCCGCTTGCCGACCGTGCTACCATTGCCAATATGGCGCCTGAATATGGGGCAACATGCGGATTCTTCCCGGTAGATGACGAATCGTTGAGCTATCTTCGCTTGACTGGACGCGAAGAAGAACATGTCCAAATTGTTGAAAAATACTTAAAAGAAAATGATATGTTCTTTAATCCTAAAGAAGATCCAATCTACACAGACGTAGTAGAAATCAATCTTTCTGAAATTGAGTCGAATTTGTCGGGTCCAAAACGCCCACAAGACTTAATTCCGCTTTCAAAAATGCAATCTTCTTTCCGTCAAGCCGTTACAGCACCACAAGGCACTCAAGGTTTCGGGTTGACGGAAAAAGAATTTGATAAAGAAGCCGTGGTGAAGTTCGAAAACGGCGAAGAAGTGACTATGAAAACGGGAGCAGTGGCGATTGCAGCTATCACTTCCTGTACCAATACATCTAACCCTTATGTATTGATCGGTGCCGGATTGGTGGCAAAAAAAGCCGTTGAAAAAGGGCTGAATGTACCGAAATATGTCAAAACTTCTTTAGCTCCTGGATCTAAAGTGGTAACTGGTTATTTACGCGACTCCGGCTTGCTAAGCTATCTTGAAAAAATCGGATTTAACCTTGTTGGTTACGGATGTACAACGTGTATCGGCAACTCCGGACCGCTTCTTCCGGAAATTGAAAAAGCAATTACGGATTCCGACCTCTTCGTGACATCTGTATTGTCCGGAAACCGCAACTTTGAAGGTCGTATTCATCCGCTTGTAAAAGCAAACTATCTTGCTTCGCCTCCATTAGTTGTGGCTTACGCACTTGCCGGAACAGTGGATATCGACTTGCAAAACGACCCAATCGGAAAAGACAAAGATGGAAACGATGTATTCTTTAAGGATATCTGGCCTTCTTCCGATGAAATTAAAGAAGTCGTTCAACGTACGGTAACTCCAGAATTGTTCCGTAAAGAATATGAACGTGTTTTCGATGACAACGCCAAATGGAATGCGATTAAAACCAGCAATGAACCACTTTATAATTGGGATCCAAATTCGACTTACATTCAAAACCCTCCATTCTTTGAAGGTCTTTCTGAAAATCCTGAAGAAATTAAACAGCTTACAGGTTTGCGTGTAGTCGGAAAATTCGGCGACTCCGTTACAACAGACCATATTTCGCCTGCAGGAGCCATTGGCGTAAATACTCCGGCAGGAAAATATTTACGCTCCAAAGGCGTAGAGCCGCGCAATTTCAACTCGTACGGCTCCAGACGTGGCAACCATGAAGTCATGATGCGTGGAACATTTGCCAATATCCGCATCCGCAACCAAATCGCTCCTGGAACGGAAGGCGGATTTACGACTTATTGGCCGACAGGAGAAGTAATGCCAATTTATGATGCATGCATGAAATATCAACAAGACGGAACGGGTCTAGTCGTTCTCGCCGGAAAAGACTATGGAATGGGTTCTTCCCGTGACTGGGCAGCAAAAGGTACGAAACTTTTAGGAATTAAAACCGTTATCGCTGAAAGCTACGAACGTATTCACCGTTCTAACCTTGTGATGATGGGTGTTCTCCCTCTTCAATTCAAACAAGGTGAAAATGCGGAAGTTCTTGGCTTAACCGGTAAAGAAACGATCGATGTTCATATCGACGATAATGTCAAACCTCATGACATTATTAAAGTAACGGCAACGGACGAAAACGGCAATAAGAAAGAATTCGAAGTGATGGTTCGTTTTGATTCAGAAGTAGAACTTGACTATTACCGTCACGGTGGAATTTTACAAATGGTTCTTCGTCGCAAATTTGAACAATTAAAACATGCGTAATCCTTCTTAAAAAGAGGTTGACAAAAATTTTGTCAGCCTCTTTTTCTTTGTCTTCTAACATTTATGGACAGGCATATAATAGGACAAAGCATATTCGAAAGGAATGTGTCAGCATGATCAAAATAAAATGGGGAGTCCTATTGATTGCTTGTCTTCTGCTGATGGCTGCGAGCCAGCAACTGAAAGCCGATCCATTTCCGGAAAATGCAAAGAGAGAAGGAAATAATCAATCCAATCTGATTGAAAAGACAGGCAGACAAGATCATCGTGAAAAGAAAGGGGATCGTCTTCCTGGTTTAAAAATAGGTGAAAACGCACCGGATTTTACTTTGCCAACTTTAAAAGGAGAGCGGATACGCTTAAAAGAGAGAAAAGGACAAAAGATTATCATCAACTTTTGGGCTACGTGGTGTCCACCTTGTAAAGAAGAAATTCCGGTTTTGCAGAGATTTTATGAACAAAATAAAGGATCAGTGGAATTGTTGGCAGTCAATATGGATCCTGAATCAAATGTTACACAGTTTGCCCGGAAATATGGCATATCGTACCCTATTCTTTTAGATCAAGACGGCAAAGTGAATGAAACATATAAAGTAGCGGCTATTCCGACAACTTATGTCATTGATGAAAATGGAGTGATCATCCATAAACATATTGGAAATTTACAACTTCAGCAAATGATCAATTGGCTAAAATAATAAAAAATTTTGCAAATTTGTTTATACTCTTTCTTCCACTTGGCCATACTAAAAATCAACAGCACTAACAACGGAGGGAAAACAATGAGAAAAATCAGAAAAAGATCCTTTCATGAATTAGTAAGAGAGAATCGTCAAGCGCTTCTTCATGATCAACAAGCGCTGGATAAGATCGAGGAGAGGCTTGAGGCACGACTGGAAATGAGACGAATGGAAAAAGCGGAATAAATTTTTGCGTTATAATCCCCCCAGAACAGGAGAAACTTTATGTCAAGGGGGAATTTTTTTATGAGCAATCCACATAAAAAAAGCAAATATTTTGTGCCGGATCATTTAGGCACCCAGCCTCGTGCAGCAGGAGGCAACAAAGGCAAAAAAATGCAAGACAAATCAGGACACCACGCACAAGTGATCCAGACGAAAGGCGAGTAAATCCAGCTCTCAATATATGACGACAAGGAGGATGTTTCATGACCAATCATCGTCCAAATCCAGACGATCGCAGTGACAATGTAGAAAAATTGCAAAACATGATTCATCATACGATTGAAAACATGGAAAGAGCAGAGGAATCAATGGCCTATACAGATTCCGAAGAACAATTAGAAAAAATTAAAGAAAAAAATGAACGCCGTCGTCAAAGCATCGAGGGATTCCGGAATGAAATAAAAGACGAAGCTTCCAATCAGCAAACAGAATAACAAATTTAGGGCTGACTCACTTGAGTCGCCCTTTTCTTATGCCATCAGAAGCAGTTTAAAAGCGAATGATCGAGTATTGTGATAAAATATCAATGGCTTGAAGTGAGAGTGTTCATGCTTATTTCGGAAAAAAATGAATCGAAATGATTACATACGGGTACACCGCGGAAACGGAAAAAGGGGAAACGTCTCCTTTTACGATGAAATGCTGTTTCTGTAAAGTGTAAAGATTAGGTTCTTTCGATTTCGCTGTAAAAAGAACATTCCCGAACGACACGAAGCATGAGAACGATCTAAAATGCCTGTCCAAGCAATATCCGTAGGCAAGGAGGGACGGTTATGGCATTTGGAATCAAAAGGGAAGAACTGTTAAATTGGAAACATCGAATTGAAAATGGCGAAATTGCTTTTTTAACACATTTTTGGTTGGACAGCCGCTTTCCTGATTGTCACAGTGTGACGAAAGTAGGGTGTAATGACCTTGAAAAGTTAGCCAAATGGGGGAAAAAATACGGTTTGAAAAAAGAATGGATTCACATTCGACGAGACGGTTACTCCCATTTTGATCTTCTTGGGGAAAAACAAAAAGAAATCCTTCAATCAGAAGGATTGACAGACCATATTCGGCATTTTCGCCTTTAGGTTCAACGTTTTCCGTTAATTCTTCCAGGGCGGTCTCTAAAAGAAATTCTTTTGGGGCCGCCCTATAATTTTTTACGATTGAAGCGTATATTGATAAATCGGTTCATCCAATTTTTCGCTATAATCCACATAAAGATCATGTTCGTCGAAAAACCAGAGGTCTTTTTCATCTACATAATATACAACCCCGTTATATTCTGCTTTCGCTCCAATCTGGATGGGTTCTTCTTTTGAAACTCCCAGTGAAAATCCTTGATGAAGCGGACTGGACCCGCCGTAACGGGCAAAGAATCGTACGAATTCTCCTTTTTTCACGCCCATTTCATCCTCAAACCACTCAAGCGCTTTTTTGGATATCTGAATATTCATCTTAAATACACCTCGTTTTGTTTTGGATTAGATCCAATACTTATCTCATAGTTAGTTTACCTTTCTTGGCCAAAAAAGAACAACCAATAAGCACGTCGAATCTGACCCGTTTTCGCGAATACGATCGGTCGAATATCGAATCAATATTCTCTATGTAGACATAAAGTCGTGAAGGGGACTCCCAGAAAAAAAGAGCCTTTTTGATAAGGCCCTTTTTTCACATCCATTTAATTTTTGGCTCGGTTTTATTAAGAATTCTTTTGACGTTGGCTCGGTGGCGGAAAATAACAAAGAATGCCAAAAACAATACGACAATGATCAAGGGGATATCCCCTTTAAAGAAAGTATAGATCACAGCGATTATGGCGACGATAATGGAGGAAAGCGATACATATTTGGAAATGTATAAACTAATCAAAAAGGCTACGACTAACAAAAGGAATAAGACCGGCTCATACGCCAGCAGTACTCCCCCTGACGTAGCCACTGCTTTTCCTCCTCGAAATCCGGCAAAAATGGGAAAGCTATGCCCAATGGCAGCTGCCATTCCTGCGATAAGAGGGTGTAAGTCTGCACCGAACCAAATTGGAAGCAAAGTAGCAAGCGTTCCTTTTAAGATATCAGCGATAATTACGACAGTTCCTGCTTTTATTCCGAGTGTGCGGAAGGCGTTGGTTGCTCCTAAATTTCCGCTTCCATGTTCGCGGATATCCACACCATAAAATATCTTTCCCACAATTAAGCCAGATGGAATGGAACCAAGCAGATAAGCTATTAAAATAAAGACTACATATTCCATTCTGGTCATTGCCCCTTTTTCCGAACTATGTTGTTATCGGTTTTTATTTTCTTTATATCCAATTCCTATACAATCGTTGATGAACGCCTAAAAATTTTTGAACAATGCCTTTTCCCGCTGAACAGGACGCCCCAATTGGAAGTTTCACTCTATTTTATCATGGTCGGGATCAATAAAAAAAGATTTTTTTATGAAAAGCGAAAGCTTCAGATGAGCAGGATTTAGATTGAAGAGATAGAATAGAATAAAAAGCTGCATGCAGGCTAAAAAAGGAGGAAACAGTATGATCGAGAATCCATCACGAGAAGAAATTGGAGAAATTTTAAAAAAAGCCAAAAGAATTGCCGTTGTGGGTCTAAGCAATAATCCGAATCGCCCCTCTTATGAAGTAGCGGAAGCGATGCAACAGGCAGGATATGAAATCATTCCCGTAAACCCAGCTGTAGATGAAGTGTTGGGTGTTCAAGCGGTCGACTCTTTAACGGATATTGAAGGCCCGGTTGACATTGTGAATGTTTTCCGTCGATCGGAGGCATTGCCGGAAATTGCGGAAGAATTTACAAAGATTGATTGTCCTGTTTTTTGGGCTCAATTAGGGATCGAAAATGAAGAAGTGTACCGATATTTAAAAGAAAAAGGCTACACCGTTATTATGAATCGCTGTATTAAAATCGAGCATGCCATGACAAAATAAACAACATACCTACCTGGGCAAGGGCCAGTCCTCATATAATAAGGCCTGGCCCTGTATCTGTGAAACAGTTTTTCATTTCCTTTCTTGCGCTTTTTTCATGAAAAGGTAAAATAGTGCATAGGTGTCTTTTGAACGTGAATGGAGAACGCTTTTGGATGGTTAAAATGAACCTGTACAAAACCAAATAAAAGATGTTTTGGTTATTTGGACGGATTTTTCATTTATCATTATGTATGTTATAATAAAATGCGAACGTTTGTTTGTTTTTGTTTTGAAAGGGGAATGTTCGTGGCAAATAAGAAGAACCAAATGGAATATAACGAGGATGCGATTCAAGTATTAGAAGGTTTGGAAGCGGTTCGAAAAAGGCCAGGAATGTACATCGGATCAACCGATTCGAAAGGATTGCATCACTTGGTGTATGAAATTGTCGACAATGCGGTGGATGAAGCATTGTCTGGCTATGGTGATGAAATTAGAGTCGTTATACATAAAGACAATTCGGTTAGTGTGGAAGATTTCGGTCGTGGAATGCCGACTGGAATGCATAAACTTGGAAAGCCGACTCCCGAAGTCATTCTCACGGTGCTTCACGCCGGGGGGAAATTCGGACAAGGCGGCTACAAAACAAGCGGCGGTTTGCATGGGGTTGGCGCTTCCGTGGTCAATGCCTTATCGGAATGGCTGATTGTGACTATTCAGCGAGACGGATTCATTTATGAACAACGCTTTCGAAATGGCGGAAAACCGGAAACGACTTTAGAAAAAATCGGAAAAACGACGAAAACAGGAACAAAAATCCACTTTAAACCGGATCCGACTATATTTAGTACGGTTGTGTTCAATTATGAAATCTTATGTGAACGACTAAGAGAAAGTGCCTTTTTATTAAAAGGGCTAAAGATCGATATACGGGATGAACGTTATAATCAACATGATACGTTCTATTTTGAAAACGGCATTGAAGCATTTGTAGAATATTTGAACGAAGATAAAGAACCTTTGCATCCTGTCGCGTTTTTTGAAGGAAAACAAAACGGAATAGAAGTGGAGTTTGCTTTTCAATTTCATGACGGATTTTCGGAAAATGTTCTTTCCTTCGTCAACAATGTCCGTACAAAAGACGGGGGAACTCACGAAGCCGGAGCAAAAACGGCGATGACGCGGGTGTTTAATGATTACGCCAGAAAAGTCAATTTATTAAAAGAAAAAGATAAAAATTTAGAAGGCTCTGACGTTCGTGAAGGATTATCCGCTATCATTTCCGTCCGGATCCCGGAAGAATTGCTTCAGTTCGAAGGCCAAACAAAAGGAAAACTTGGAACAAGCGAAGCTCGCTCCGCTGTAGATGCCGTTGTTTCCGAACAGTTATCCTACTTTTTAGAAGAAAACCCTGATATCAGTTCTTTGTTGATCAAAAAAGCCATCAAAGCGTCTCAGGCTAGAGAAGCAGCAAGAAAAGCGCGAGAAGAAGCGAGAAACGGGAAAAAACGAAAAAAATCAGATTCTATGCTTTCCGGAAAATTGACACCTGCCCAATCGCGAAATCCTAATCGTAATGAATTGTATTTGGTGGAAGGGGATTCCGCGGGCGGCTCTGCAAAACAAGGACGCGACCGGAGATTCCAGGCTGTGCTTCCGTTGCGGGGAAAAGTGATCAACACGGAAAAGGCAAAGCTTCAGGATATTTTTAAAAATGAAGAAATCAATACGATCATCCATGCCATTGGAGCTGGCGTCGGTCCTGATTTTTCGGTAGAAGACTCCAATTATGACAAAGTCATTATTATGACGGATGCCGATACGGACGGAGCGCATATTCAAGTACTTCTTCTCACGTTCTTTTATCGCTATATGAGACCATTAATTGAAGCGGGAAAAGTTTTTATAGCGCTTCCTCCTTTGTACAAGGTCAGCAAAGGAACGGGGAAAAAAGAGATAGTGGAATACGCATGGACGGAAAAGGAATTGCAAGCGGCCATTAAAAAAGTCGGCAAAGGCTATATGATTCAGCGCTACAAAGGGCTTGGCGAAATGAATGCGGACCAGCTGTGGGAAACGACTATGAATCCCGAAACAAGAACGCTCGTCCGGGTTCGAATCGATGATGCCGCCCGGGCGGAACGGCGAGTGACGACCTTGATGGGAGATAAAGTAGAGCCGCGTCGCAAATGGATTGAAAATCATGTGGCATTTGGCCTCGAAGAAGATGTGAGTCTGCTCGAAAATGAAAATCTGTCCCATCGAGAGGAGGTTGAATAGTCGATGGCAATGGAAGAACGTTTTCAAGATTTACCACTTGAGGAAGTGTTGGGCGACCGTTTTGGCCGGTACAGCAAATACATCATTCAGGATCGGGCGTTGCCGGATGCCCGCGATGGTTTAAAGCCTGTACAAAGGCGTATATTGTACGCGATGCTGATCGACGGGAATACTCATGACAAAGCTTTTCGAAAATCTGCTAAAACGGTAGGTAATGTCATTGGCAATTACCACCCGCACGGTGATTCCTCCGTTTACGAAGCCATGGTCAGGATGAGCCAAGACTGGAAATTACGGAACCTGCTGATCGAAATGCAAGGAAACAACGGAAGCATCGACGGCGACCCTCCGGCTGCAATGCGTTATACGGAAGCGAGACTGTCCGCGATCGCATCAGAGCTGCTAAGGGACATTGATAAAAAAACAGTTGATTTTGTACCAAATTTTGATGATACCGCATATGAACCGACCGTCCTCCCGGCAAGATTTCCGAACTTGCTTGTGAACGGTTCTACAGGTATTTCGGCTGGATATGCGACGGAAATACCACCTCATCATTTAGGAGAAATTATTGACGGTGTCATTATGCGAATGGATCAACCTGATTGCACCGTAGACGATCTGATGAAGGTCATTAAGGGTCCTGATTTCCCGACCGGGGGCATTATACAAGGAATTGACGGAATTAAAAAAGCATATGAAACAGGAAAAGGAAAAATTGTAATACGTGGAAAAACGGAAATAGAAACAATTCGCGGTGGGCGCAAGCAAATTGTGGTAACTGAAATTCCGTTTGATGTCAATAAAGCGAATCTTGTCAAACGGATTGAAGAGTTTCGTATTGACAAAAAAGTGGAAGGAATCGCCGAAGTCCGGGATGAAACCGATCGAACGGGCATGCGGATCGTCATTGAATTGAAAAAAGAAGCAAATGCAGAAGGAATTCTGAACTATTTGTATAAAAATAGTGATCTGCAAATTGCGTACCACTTCAACATGGTGGCGATTCATGAGCGCCGGCCGAAACTGATGAGTTTGCCTGCCCTTTTGGACGCTTATATCGTCCATCAAAAAGAAGTAGTCACGAACCGTTCAAAATACGATTTGCAAAAAGCGAAGGAAAGACAACATATTGTAGAAGGATTAATCAAAGCGCTGTCCATACTCGATGAAGTGATTGCGGTGATTAGAGGATCCAAAGACAAAAAAGACGCAAAGCTGAATTTAATGAATCGATTTGAATTCTCTGAACCGCAAGCAGAAGCGATCGTTTCCCTTCAACTGTACCGCCTTACCAATACGGATGTCACTGCTTTGCAAAAAGAAGCGGAAGATTTGAAAAAGAAAATCACCGAATTGACGGCCATATTGGAAAGCGAAAAGAAACTATTGTCCGTTATTAAAAAGGAATTAATCGAAATGAAAAAGCGGTATGGGGATGAAAGACGGACGACCATTGAAAAAGAAATAGAAGAAATAAAAATCAATCCTGAAGTGACCGTTGCTATTGAAGACGTCATGGTAACCGTTACGAAAGAAGGATATATTAAGAGAACAAGTCTTCGTTCCTACTCGGCTTCAAGCGGTGCCGATTTGGCGATGAAAGATTCAGATCGGTTGCTGTTCCAAGCGGAATTGAGCACCACCGATGTGCTGCTTTTGTTCACTAACAAAGGGAATTATTTGTATATTCCTGTACACGAATTGCCCGATATTCGCTGGAAAGAAATGGGGCAGCATATTGCCAACCTGATCGCCATAGGAAAAGACGAAAAGATCATTCAAGCCATTGCGGTCCAAAATTTTGAGGAAAAGGGCTATCTTCTCTTTTTCACGAAAAACGGCATGGCCAAAAAATCTGAACTGTCTCAATATAAAGCACAGCGCTATTCACGTCCGCTTGTGGCCATTAATTTAAAAGATAATGATGAAGTAATCGATGTGTATTTAACAAACGGCCAAATGGATGTGTTCATTGCTACACGGTTGGGATATGGGCTATGGTTTGAAGAAGAAGAAATTAATACCGTAGGACCAAGAGCGGCCGGAGTAAAAGGCATCAATTTAAAAGAAGATGATTATGTTGTCAGAGGAAAAGTATTCGTCCGCGGAGAACAGCCTTATATTTTTGTGGCAACCCAGCGCGGAGCTGTGAAAAAAATGAAATTGAATGAAATGGAAAAAATGTCCAGAGCCAAACGGGGCCTTGTTTTATTAAGAGAATTAAAATCCCACCCGCACCGAATTGCGTATTTAGATCTCACCGACAATGACTCCATCGTTCATTTGCAAACTGAAAAAGGAGTCGTAGAAACGGTTTCCCTTTCCGGATTAAGAGAGAATGACCGCTACTCAAATGGCAATTTTGCCATTGACGAATCAGAAAGCGGTACAGTCATAGAAGGATGGACAGAAAAACCGTCCGGTACAGAGTAAAGGATTTTTCTACGGCGAGATATATGTATAAGCAATGCTGTAAAACAAAAGTAGAAGGATCTCCCATCAAAAAGATTTTGATGGGAGATTTTTTTTGCACAATAATTCATTTGTATTGTTTTGAACAAATCATCAGACAAACAATATGGGTATTTATATCCATTTTTTAAAACATGTCGCTCTTTTTCGGATCACTTCCAAGAAGGTACTACTTTTTAATGCCAAACCGTTTTCCACCGTAAAATCTTCAAACGCCCCATCAAGAATTTAATCCTTTCAAGCAGTGGATGTGGCAAAACATGACTCCAATGCAGGAAATACAATGCCCCCAATTTAAGAAGGAAGAAAAATTTCATTTCAGCAAAGAGTTGTTCTCTTAAAATTTTTTCTTACTGCCTATGAGTTTATTTAAACGAAAAGGCAAACTGATTCTACAAAATTTATAAATTCCTATCAAAAAACTGCGGAAAAATTCGTTGACTTTTAGTAACTTTCTGATAAAATAAAAAGCAATTAAACTTATCAAGAACGACGGAGGGACCTGGCCCAATGAAGTCTGGCAACCTGCCTTGAAAAGAAGGTAAGGTGCCAATTCCAGCAAAATGGTATCCATTTTGGGAGATAAGGTATGTATGATATGGTACCTATTGATTCTTTCCTGAAATGGAAAGATTTTTTCATTTTACCATCAGCCTCTAAACAGGAACACCAATGAGTGGTATAGAAAGAAGGGGTATTTTGAGCGAATTATTAACGTTTGACACGTGGGATCATTATCAACTACCGGAATTTGATGAAAAGAGTGAAACAAAAGGGGCATTAGAAGTTCTGGAATGGGCCTATGACCATTATGGAGAAAAAATTGTCTATTCGTGCAGTTTTGGAATAGAAGGAAGTGTACTTGTGGACTTGATCTATAAAATCAATCCAAAAGCGACCGTCGTTTTCTTAGACACAGGACTGCACTTTCAAGAAACATACGAAACCATTGATAAAGCGAGAGAACGTTATCCGGAACTGAACATCGTCATGCAAAAGCCGGAATTAACGCTACAGCAGCAAAGTGAACAATACGGCGAAGAATTATGGAAAAAAGATCCGAATTTGTGCTGCCATCTCCGCAAAATTGTTCCGCTAAAAAGTGTTCTCGAACCTGTGGAAGCATGGATCTCAGGCTTGAGAAGGGAACAATCAGAAACAAGAAAACACACGAATTACATAAACCTTGATAAAAAGTTTGGCAAAATTAAAATTTGTCCATTAATTCATTGGACGTGGAAAGAAATTTGGCGGTATGCGTATAATGAAGAGTTGCCTTACCATCCTTTGCACGATCAAGGATATCCAAGCATCGGATGCCAGCCTTGCACCTCTCCTGTATTTGATTTAGAGGATTTACGGGCCGGAAGATGGAAAGGCACCGGAAAAACGGAATGCGGTTTACATTTGCCCTCTTAAAATCACTAAACCAAGTAGACTGATTAAATATATAAAAAAAGGAGGATCATCTACATGACCGAAATAAAACCGCACGGAGGAGTTCTAATTCAAGCGTACAATCCAGAATATCCATTCGAAGGCATTGAAAAAGAAATTGAGCTGGATGCCACTTCTTTAAGCGATCTTGAATTAATCGCGACAGGAGCCTATAGTCCTTTAACAGGATTCCTAGAAGAAAAAGATTACAACAGCGTAGTCGAAACGATGAGGCTCTCCAACGGCATTGTTTGGAGCATCCCCATTACACTGCCGGTCACAAAAGAAAAAGCAGCTGATCTACAAATCGGGGAACAGGTTCGGCTTACTTTTGACGGTGCTACATACGGTGTGATCACCATTAAAGATATTTATGAACCAGATCAACAAAAAGAGGCGGAATTGGTTTACAAAACAACGGAACTAGCCCATCCGGGTGTGAAAAAAATGTTCAGCCGCGGAAATGTTTATGTAGGAGGTCCTATTGTTCTAGTCAAAAGAATTAAAAGAACGCAATTTAGCGAATTTTATTTTGACCCGGCAGAAACGAGAAGAATTTTCGCAGAAAAAGGCTGGAAAAAAGTCGTCGGCTTTCAAACCAGAAATCCGGTTCATCGGGCGCATGAATATATTCAGAAATCAGCTCTTGAAATTGTGGACGGCCTCTTTTTAAATCCGCTTGTCGGGGAAACAAAAGCAGACGACATCCCTGCTGATGTCCGGATGGAAAGCTACCAAGTACTTTTGAAAAATTATTACCCTGAAGACCGTGTGTTTTTAGCCGTATTCCCGGCAGCCATGCGCTACGCCGGCCCAAGGGAAGCTGTATTCCACGCGATGGTGCGAAAAAATTATGGCTGCACGCATTTTATCGTCGGGAGAGACCATGCAGGAGTCGGCAATTATTACGGTACGTATGACGCTCAAAAAATATTTGACCAATTTACTCGGGAGGAAATTGATATTACTCTCTTATTCTTTGAACATAGTTTTTACTGTACGAAATGTGAAAGCATGGCGTCTACGAAAACTTGCCCGCATGGAAAAGAACACCATGTCATATTATCAGGAACAAAAGTAAGGGAAATGCTCCGCAATGGAGAAGTGCCGCCAAGCACTTTTAGCCGCAAGGAAGTAGTGGAAGTTTTAATTAAAGGCTTAAAAGAAAAAGCGCCGGTTCATCAATAAAAAAGCGCTAGTGCTTCTAAAACCAGCCGTTGACTTCTTAAATAGGGAGTTGGCGGCGGGTTCAATCAAAAAATATTAATAGATCTCAACACTACTAGTATAAAGCTTTTATAAATGAGTCAGCAAAAAGGGGAATATAGAATGGCACAAAATATTGTATGGCATGAACCATCTTTGCAAAAAGAGGAACGCCGGAAACGGAATGGGCATCACAGCGCTGTATTCTGGTTTACAGGGCTGTCGGGATCAGGAAAATCCACGATCGCCAACCGCGTCGCCAAAAAACTTCATGAATTAGGGGTGCAGACTTATGTGTTAGATGGGGACAATATCCGCCACGGTTTAAACAAAGACCTCGGATTTTCGGAACAAGATCGCAAAGAAAACATTCGCCGAATTGGAGAAGTCGCCAAATTATTTGTAGATAGTGGGCAAATGGTATTTACTGCTTTTATTTCCCCATTTCGTGAAGATCGTGAAACGGTCAGAAAATTGCTCGAAGAAGATGAATTTATTGAAGTGTATGTCAAATGTCCCCTCAGCCAATGCGAAGAACGTGATCCAAAAGGACTTTATAAAAAAGCGCGTAAAGGAGAGATTTCAGATTTCACAGGTATCTCTTCTCCCTATGAAGAGCCTGAATCGCCTGAAATCGTATTGGAGACCGATCGGTTTTCAATCGAAGAATGCGCGGAACAGCTTTTGTCCTATATAAAAGAAAGAAATTGGATCTAAAGGAGGAGGAATTTCTATGGGTTATGAAAAAGTGTGGAAGGATAATCCCAAATTGAATAAGGATGAACTTCGGAAGTTGGAAAAAGACGGTTTGGAAATTTTTAATGATATTCCATACTATGCGGAACACGGCTTCTCATCCATTCCAAAAGAAGAATGGGGTGCATTTAAATGGGCGGGGCTTTATTTGCAACGTCCGAAAGAAGACGGCTATTTTATGATGAGGGTAAAAGTGCCGACTGGAATACTAAACAATGAACAGTTAGAAACTTTGGCGGGCATTGCAAAAGATTTTGGACGAAACTTTTTTGATATTACAACTCGCCAAGCCGTCCAATTTCATTGGTTGAGAATTGAAAACATTCCGGAAATTTTTGATCGCTTGAATAAAGTGGGATTGACCAGCACTTTCGCCTGCGGTGATGTTCCTCGGAATATTCTCGGAAATCCGTTGGCAGGCATTGATAAAGACGAAGTATTGGATACTCGTCCGATCGTTCAAGAAATACATGAATTTCTGACCGGCAACGAAGATTTTTCCAACCTGCCTCGAAAGTTTAAAATTTCAATCAACGCTAATGTTTATAATTCCGGACAAGCAGAAATCAATGACTGTGCATTCGTTCCAGCCAAAAAAGTCATCGACGGAGAGGAAAAGATAGGGTTCCATCTAAAAGTTGGCGGCGGGTTGTCCGCGGTGCCAAAACTAGCTGTTCCACTCGATATCTTTGTACTGCCTGAAAAAGTAAAAGATGTTGTAAAAGGCGTTCTGACCATTTTCCGTGATTACGGTTATCGGGAAAGACGAAATCATGCACGCTTGAAATTTTTAGTGGCGGATTGGGGTCCGGAAAAATTCAAAGAAAAATTGTTAGAACTTACCGGTCCGCTTCCTGAAGCAGGAACTGATCTGACAAAAGGATGGAATGCCAGCTATTTTTACGGAGTTCATCCACAAAAACAAGAAGGACTGCATTACGTCGGTTTGAATATTCCAGTGGGAAGACTGCAAGTAGAAGATGCATTGGAATTGGCTCGGCTGGCGAAAAAATATGGAAACGGAGAAGTCCGGACATGTGGTTCGCAAAATTTGATTATTGCCAATGTTCCGACTGAAAATGTAGATGCTTTGCTTAAAGAACCTATTCTGGAGAAATTCTCGATACGTCCACCGCGTTTCACCGCTTATGCCATTTCATGCACAGGTATTGAATTTTGTAATTTAGCTTTGACTGAGACAAAAGAAAGAATGAGACGGCTTGCCGCATTTCTTGACAAGGAAGTGGATGTGGATGTTCCGGTTCGCATCAATATGGTGGGCTGCCCTAACTCTTGCGGCCAGCGGCAAATTGCTGATATTGGCTTGCAAGGAGTTTTAATGAAAAATAAAGAAAAGAAAATGGTGCAAGCATTTGAAATCAATGTTGGCGGAACATTGTTGAATGGCGGCCAATTTAACCAAAAATTAAAAGGAAGAATCGACGGCGAACATCTGCCGTTTGTATTAAAAGAATTCTTAACCTATTTCAGCAAGACCAAATTGGAAGGCGAAACGTTTTTTGAATACTTCAAACGAGTGGGAATAGAACCACTTCAAGAAGAGTTGGATCGTATATTAAGCAATTTGGCCTTAACAGCTTGACAAGAAAGAGGAAAACTATGACTCTATATCGTTTTGAAGTCATTACAGAGGATCAGCAAATGATACCTGTCATCATTGCGGCTGACAATGACGAACGGGCGTTTGAATTAGTTGAAATAGAATTGGAAAAATTTTATTTAACCTTGCCGCCCATTGAAGAAATTGTGTTATATGAAAAAAAGAAACTAAGAAATGGCGGCGGATTTGTCATTGGAACCGATCATGATCAATACGCAAAATATTGATAGGAGTTGAGAACGTTGGGAAAAGTGTTCCTGGTGGGAGCCGGCCCAGGCGATCCAGAATTAATTACATTAAAAGGTTTAAAAGCCATTCAAGAGGCGGACGTCATTTTATACGACCGCCTTATAAATCCCGCATTGTTGGATTATGCCAAACAGGGAGCTACTCTGATTTTCTGCGGTAAATTGCCGAAACATCACCATCTCCAGCAAGAAACGATTAATCACATTCTAGTAAAACATGCAAAAGCAGGGAAAACAGTGACGCGGTTAAAAGGAGGCGATCCCTTTGTATTTGGAAGAGGCGGGGAGGAAGCGGAATTTTTGGTAAAGAATGGCATTCCGTTTGAAGTAGTGCCTGGCATAACATCAGGAATCGCTGCCCCGGCTTATGCTGGAATTCCTGTCACCCATCGGGAGTATAGCGGCAGTTTTGCTTTTGTGGCTGGACATCGCAAGGAAGGAACCCATGAAGACTTGAAATGGGAAGCTCTGGCAAAAGGAATCGATACACTGGCCATATATATGGGAGTCAGCAATCTTCCGTACATTCAAGAACAATTGCTGAAATTCGGCAAACCGAAAGATACCCCAGTTGCTCTAGTTCATTGGGGAACTACCTCCCAGCAGCGGACTGTAACAGGTACGTTGGAAACCATCGTTGATGTAGTTCGTCGAGAAAAGGTGGAAAATCCAAGCATGATTGTGATTGGGGAAGTGGTAAAGCTGCGGGAGAAGCTGAGTTGGTTTGAAAAAACCGAGCCGTTCATTTTAATGGGGGAATCCGTATGAAAGCCGTCCTATATATTTGCCATGGAAGCCGGGTCAAAAAAGGATGCGAACAAGCGATTGAATTTGTTCGACAAGTTCAAAAAGAGATATCCATCCCAATTCAAGAAATTGCATTTCTTGAATTGGCCCGGCCTACCATCAAAGACGCTTTTTTACGCTGCATTGAAAAAGGGGCTGACGAAGTATATGTCATTCCCATTCTCCTCTTTGCGGCAGGACACGTGAAAACCGATATTCCTAAAATCTTGCTGCAGCTGCAAGTTTCTTATCCTTCTGTGACGATCCTGTATGGAGAACCGATTGGCGTACATAAAAGTGTGTCTGAAATATTAAAAAATAGAATCAAAGAAACAGGAGTTCCGATTAAGGACCATGCAGGAGTATTGCTTGTAGCACGCGGCAGCAAAGACAAGGATATGCAGCTTGATTTTAACGAACTTGCTCGTCGATTTAAACAAAAAACCGAGTATTTTTATGTGAAAACTTCTTATCTAACTGGGGCGTCTCCAAGCTTTGAAGAAGCTTTGGAAGAGATGGTCAATGAATCTCGACTTAAACAAATTTTTGTACTCCCATATTTGTTATTTACCGGACTCTTAATGAAAGGGATGGAAAAGAAAATTCGTGATCTCGATACAGAAAAGGATGTCATCTTATGCCGTTATTTAGGATATGATCCTTTGCTGAAAGAAGCTGTCCAAGATCGAGTGAAAAATGCGTTGAAAATGGGGGAAATCCATGTTTCCTATTATGGTTGATTTATCGGATAAAAAAATCGTTGTAGCGGGCGGCGGTCATGTCGCCTACCACAAGATTCAACATTTGCTAAAATATCACGTTCATGTTCATGTTGTGAGCCCTACTTTTCACCATAGGATCGTGGAGCTGGCAAATGAAAAAAAGGTGACGCTTATTCAAAAGTCGATTGAATATGAGGATTATAAAGACGCTTTTTTCGTCATTGCTGCTACCAATTCCAAAAGCGTAAATGATCAAATAGCCAATTCGGCCAAACCTCATCAGCTTGTGGTCAATACAACGGATCCCCAAAAAGGAAATTGCACGATCCCGGCATCTTTCAATCGTGGAAAATTAGTCATCGGTGTATCAACAGGAGGAGCCAGTCCCACTTTGGCTAAACAGATTAAAAACCAAATAGCCGAGCAATATGATGAGCGCTATGAATCTTACTTAGAATTTTTATTTGAAATCAGGGAAACAATCAAACAGCATATATCAGATCCGCAAGAAAAAAGAAAATGGCTGAAAAAAGCGGTAGACCCCATTTATCTATCTTCAACCAAAGAACAGCAACGGTTTAGAGAGCAACTGGAATCTGTATGGAATCACGATCTATTATGATTGGTTTGTTTGTGTTTGAATGGAGGAACAATAATGCAAAAATTAATCGTACTTGCATTAGTAGGTTTAGCGGCACAATTAGTAGACGGATCGCTTGGAATGGGTTATGGTTTAACATCCACTTCCTTGCTGTTATTGTATGGCATCGCTCCGGCTGCAGCCTCCGCTTCTGTTCATTTGGCAGAAGTGGTGACAACGGCAGCGTCCGGCATTTCTCATATACGTTTCGGAAACATCGACAAAGAAATCGTCTTGAAATTAATTATCCCTGGATCCATCGGGGCTTTCCTAGGTGCTACCGTATTAAGTAATCTTCCGGGAGACGTGTTAAAGCCGTACATCTCCATTTTTCTTCTACTTTTAGGGGTGTACATTATATTTCGCTTTATTTTCCGATCCAGTCAGAATGAAAAGGCTGAAGGAAAAAAAGTGTCCAAAAAACTGTTCGTTCCCTTAGGATTTATCGCCGGATTTTTCGATGCGACCGGCGGTGGGGGATGGGGCCCGATAGCAACCCCGACATTGTTATCCAAAAAGGATCTGGAACCGAGGAAAGTGATCGGTTCAGTGGATACAAGCGAATTCGCAGTATCACTTGCGTCAAGCATAGGATTTCTTCTTTCGCTAGGAGCGAATGAAATCAACTGGATCTGGACATTGGCCTTAATGATTGGAGGCCTGATTGCCGCACCGATCGCCGCATTTTTAATAAAAATCATTCCTTCCCATTTGCTAGGTGTTCTTGTTGGTGGAATGATCATTTATTCGAATTTGCAAACATTATTAAAATCAAGAAATTTATCTGATTCGTGGATTACTTTTGCTAATATCGCCGTTTTCCTTGTATGGGCTTTAAGCGTACTGTTTGTGATGAAAAAACATCGAAATTTAGCGGCCCAAAACAGCCGTTTCACCAAAAATCTTAAAAAGATTCATGTCGAATAGAAAACCTTCAAAACTATCATACACGCCTGTTATCAGCAGGCGTGTTGTTCATTTTATTTGAAAAAATGATTGGTTAAGAATACAAAAATAGTATTCATCATCGCGAAAATGAAAAAAATCGGATGTTTTTTAAGCAATAGTAAAGGAACCAGGAGTTTAAGACGAAAAAAGCGAATAAATATTATGTCAATTAAAGCGATTTTTCAAAATGGAAGAAAGAAGGATGAGATATGACCTATTGTAAAGTTCGGCAAGCTGAAATCTATTATGAAGATTTAGGGGAAGGTAAACCGATTATCATGATGCATGGTTATTCTCCTGACCATCGTTTAATGAGTGGTTGTATGGAACTAGTAAATAAATGGTTGGATAGAATTGAAGAGTCCCTTTAACTAATAAATGAACGCTTAGGAGAAGATGTTATACATAGGGTGATATAGTTCTAATATTATAAGAGCGTGTTATAAAAAAGATGATTTAAACACGCTCTTTTCTTTCATTCTTTTATCATGGTTCATAACATGAATTGGAACAAACAATCTCGAAACCACAATCAGCTACACGTTATCCATTTTGAGCAACGATTATGGGTTTTATTTCTCGCTGATTTGGACTTGAAAACAGGATGTTTTGGACATCTTCTATCACTTGTTCCACAGAATCATAAGGAGGGCTGATATGAAGCATTTTTCGAATGACCTCTTTAGTTTTTCTAGGCAACTTCAATTCTTCTTCCCAGCTCTTTTCCCTGATGGAAACAGGCTTATAGGTTGAATACAGCAAAAAAAGAACAAAATGGCCAAGTGCCATTAGATCTTCTTGAAACGAGAAGGAACATCGTGCGACATGTTTGAAATTTTTCTCATTGAAATCATCACGAGCTCCTATTCGACGTGCTAAACCAAAATCAATAATCAACAGCTGATCGTTGTTCATCAGGATATTGGGGGTCCGCAAATCGCGGTGTATAATCCCTTGGCAATGCAAAAAATGAACAAGTTTTAACACTTCTAATAAGATCAGCAAAGAATCGTCATGATCAAATTCCTTTTTTTGTTGAAAAATAAGTTCTTCAAATGAGTATCCGTCCAATTTTTCCATCACTATAAATTTTCCGGTCTGATCTTGAAAAGAATCGATGTAGGAAGGAAAAGCCGGATGGGAAAGAGACTTCAATATGGCAGCTTCATTTTCAAAAGCGAGACAATCCTTTTGGGATTTTGCTCTTCGCTTCCTTAATTGTTTGACAACCACTTTTTGGCCAAGTGAGTTGTCAAGAGCTTCATACACCAGCCCATATCCTCCTTTACCCAACAATCGAACGATTTCATAACGATTGTTGAGAACGGTTCCGACTTTTAAGGCCCTTTCGAATAAGTCTATCCACTTCTTCATACGCATCCGACTTTATTAGCTGCTATGGGAACGGAAGAAAAATCCGCTCGATTTCCATTTTTTCTTATAGTAATGGTGACCGTAGTGGGAAGAGTGTCTTCTTTCCCATTTCCTGCTGTCGTCGCTGCTATAATGGGAATGGTGACGGTAAGAAGAGGAGTCTAAAATTCTTTTTAAAAATTTTTTTAGCATCCAATCGCCTCCTTACTTTCTTTACGAACGAAAGGCCAAATGGTTTCAAAAAAGGATATGAAAATTGTCTTTTATTTAATAATACGAACGCATTGTAACACTGACAAGATGGAAGGTCGAAGCAAAAAGAAAGAAGGATAGTTAGGCAACTGTTTTGAAGCAGTTAAATTGAAATTTAAGCGTTTCATGCTGTGCGAAAGTAGAAGGGGATCATTCCAGTGAATATCTCCGCATGATCTCAAATATCCATCTTATATAACTAATACCAAGTGGTGAGTCCTCTGCAACAGCAGCATCAGAACGACTTTTAGGTGGAAAATAGGGAGGAGGATAAATGAAAAATGAATTATAAATTGTAGAAATAGCGTTTGCACTGAAATATTGAATGGAATAGACTAAAATAATTTCTTACAATTCTTTCATTCTAAATGGTAAATATAGGTTATAAAACAGAATGACGGATGCGAAAATAGATCGGTTTAATTTGTGAGATGTTTAAGCCAAAAAGCAACATTATAAAATTATTATCATAATCGATCGATGCAGAATGAAAACATTACACGATGAATGACTTTACAGGATCATATAGAATTCATTTCGATCAGACTTTCAAAATGAATACCGAAAGATTTATAATTGGTTGAAATGAAAATTAAGATCAGCGTTTCAAAATTTTTATTTTGTCTCAATGTAACAAGTATACTTATATTATGAGACAATCTATCCTTAACTTCCTATAATATATATTATGTAAACTAACTTATTTCTTCGTAATGTTAGGGGTTCTTCCCTTCAAGTTCCTATAAAAACAATTATTAGGCACTTCCTCTTCTAAGTTCCTCATAATTTTTCGCCAGTTTTTTGTTGAACAAATTATCTATTTTTTAGACGATAATCATCATCTTTTGAACTTGTTATCAATAATCGTTTATTTTCTCTGGAGGTGTTATTTTAGATGTTGCTGCAAGAAGCTATTGATGAATTTTTACTGTATCTAGAAATCGAAAAAAACTATTCGAAAAACACTGTTGCTGGTTATTCTTTTGATCTTAGGACATTTGAAGATTTTTTGGTAAAGCATCATCGTTCACTTGAATTGAATGACATTCATAAGACTCTCGTGCGACGTTTTATCCAAGAACAAATTACAAAAGAAAATATGAAACCTAGAACGATTCACCGAAAAATCTCTTGTTTAAAATCGTTTACGAAGTACTGTACACGCGAAAACCTGTTAATGAATGATTTCATGGTTGGTATCGAAACACCTAAGATTGATAATAAATTACCTGTATATATGTCCTTGCAGGAGTTGCAAAAACTCTTTCGATATCTTGAAAATGATGCAGGTCGGTTTGCCATTAGAAACCATTTGATGTTTAAGTTACTTGCAACGACTGGTATGCGCAGATCTGAATTAGTTGACATAACATGGGAGCAGCTTGACCTATTTAACAACACTATTCGTATCCATGGTAAAGGCAAAAAAGAACGCCTACTCCCTCTTCACCCGATGATAGTCCCTCTTATTGTGGACTATAAGAATAGCTTACCTGAGTACCTGTTACATCCTTCACAACCTGTATTTATTAATAAGAATGGCGACCAGTTGAACCCACGAGGTCTACATAAAATATTTAAAGAAACTTTGGAAAAAGCTGGCTTGCCTCCTAAACGGTTTTCTCTGCATCATTTGCGTCATACTTTTGCTACATTACTGATTCAAGAAAATAAAGAAAATGTCGATCTACGTATCGTTCAGGAGCTGCTTGGCCATGAAAGTTTAGTCACAACCCAAGTCTATACGCATGTAGATTTTGAACAGAAAAAGAAAGCAATCGACTCCTTTAATATTTTTGAAGCCCCTTCATAACCAAATAACTACCCAGAATTGGGTAGTTATTTGGTTATCTATTTCCATTCTGTAACCAGTGTGTGAAAAATATTGGTTGCTGCAATGAACCGTTGTATCCTCCTCCGCTATACGGCATTGAACTTCCCTGCGGGATTTGGTTATATATTCCATTAAATGGTATGTGATTGTTTATTGGTACATATCCATGCTGCGGCATGACTTGGAATGGATTATGCAATTCAGGAGCTTTGAAAGTAATACCATCTTCAAATTGAGTTTGACTTCTTTTATTAATATCGTGCCGTAATTGGGACAGCGAGAAAAAAATAATTTCCGCTGTAAAGTTATTTACATAATTAGGGTATTTCATTTGTTTATCAAAAGCATTTGGAAACTCTTGAAAAACCAAATCCAAATCTACTTTAATATTATGATTTGTCTCAAGATACATTGTAGTTTCAAATAATGCCTCTAATAGAGTTTGCGCAGCTCTAATTTCCTTGATATATTTCGCGTCGCTAAGAATATAATGTCTAAGATTGCGCAGTTCAAAATTTGAATGCCCCAGTAAGAATCTAATACTATCTTCTGATACACCGATTTCATGAAACAAAGTCGCAATAGTATATCTAAATCCGTGGGGAGTAAAGAATTTCTCTGTCTTAGTAATGATTTTTTTACCCTTTTTTTGATTCTTTTTCTTTTTGCTTCTGTTGTCAATGATCGGTGGATTCTCATATTCTACTTTAATCCACCCAAGGTGTTCACACACTTTATCAGTTATATAATTCATCTGTTTATTCTCAAGTGGCTTACCTTTCAATCCATATAATAACGGGTCTTCTGGTCCCTTATTTTGCATAAAATTCTTTAAAATAGTCATTAGGTTAGGTGGCAATGGCAAGAAAAAGTTTTTGTTTTTTCTATTTAAACTATTATATTCATTGTTATCTATATATTTTTTAAGTTTTTTTTCACTTTTGACATGATCTTCTTTTGGGTCAAATTTATAAATTAACCCATTATATTCTTCAGAAATTGACTGTACTTTTAATTTTTTTAATGAGGTAGAGCGTAGACCAGTAAAAATATCTAAAAGTATGGGAATTAGAACAGCTACTCCTTCAGAATCTAATTCATGTGCAGCTTTATAAACTTCATACAATTCTACTATACTCAATGCTCTTGAATGGTGATTAATTTCATTAGAATCTTCAACATTTATTGCTAAGAAAGGATTTCTGTTTATAATACCTAGTTTGTTTAGATGTGAAAAAAGCGAAGCCATAGTTGCTAGTTTTTGTTTAATTGTTTTAGGGCTATAATTATCTTTTCGCATTTCGTTTTCCCATGTTAATGCATAATCATAGTCAATATTCTCTAGTATGGGTTCTATCCCTTTTGCAATCATATCTTCCTGAACGTCATTTATAGTATTGCTATAACTGCGTCGTGTATTTTTAGACCAGTTTTTTTTACTCTCAAAGTCAATATAAGCTTCAATGAGTGTACTTTTTGCCGTAATTCTCGTTTTTTCCATATACTTCATCCTCCAATACATAATAAAAACCCCAAACCATTACCATCACTAAACGTGCATAAAGCACGAAAAGTAATGCTAAATGATTTGGGGTTTTCCCTTGTTGGTTTATATTCATTTTTTAGATTTTTTAATATGCTATTATTTTAACAAAATAAAATTAATTGTCAATATTTTTTTATTTTGACCTATGGTTGACAAAGTGTTCAGGATATTGATCTCCCCCAGTGCTACTAAGAACATTTATTAGCCAATCTTGCTGAAGATAGAAAAGATATTTTTGAAGAATCTTTACTTGTTTCCATATCTCCTTAGCCGTGTAAGTTGTTTTGCTTTTACTCTATCAGCAACCATAAAGTTACGAATGTCAGCATTTAACTAGCTAGGAGCTTATACTAATTTATCGTAGAAAATAATTCGTTTTTCTTTAATTGGATTTCTTCTCGAACTTGATCATTTTCCAAAACATAAATATAAACAAAATTTTCTATATCCAAATAATCATAATAACGAAGGGTTCTTAAAAGTTTGGATAAGGAATCCGTTACGATTATAAAACGTGTTTCATTGTTTGGTCCTTCACTTGTAAAATCAACAAGACCAAAAGCTTTTCTTTTCTGGATATTTAATCTTCCATTTCGGTACTCATATTCTTTTACAATTTGAAACACGTCGTTAGGGATTAATCGACCGGTGTTTTCTTTTGATGGTTCTATAATAAGCTGGGCAATTCGTTTGATCGGTTGTAAGTGGATACTTCGCTCTCGCTCAATGTCTTCTAATCGCTCACGGCTCCGTTCTTCTAGATCTTCTATTTGTGTATAAATTTGATTAATCAAAGCACTGTTTTTATTATCATTATTATTTTGCTCATATTGTAGAAGGCGGTTTTGAAGAATGGTCATTTTTTCATCGAATGATCTTCGTAAGTAAATACTCTTTTTATTTGAGCATTTTGCACATTTTTCAACCCAAGAGCCATAAGGTTTTCTAA
>ERZ1673759.5-NODE-5-length-75862-cov-23.807511_pt1 | contig 75862 bp, 65 predicted proteins | sample MGYA00580179_ERZ1673759 | MGnify/ENA primary metagenome ERZ1673759 (study PRJEB41219, sample SAMN04549624) | soil metagenome | isolation source: soil | place: USA: Oklahoma, Great Salt Plains NWR | collected 2008-10-09 ... | reverse complement strand
CCGCCAGCAAGGGCTATTTTTATGCTTGTCTGAGTTTTATCTAGCACCACGGGTTGTTTTCAGTCTTTCGTTCGTTCTTTTTATGGTTTTGATCATACAAGAACATAGGGGTACAAGGCAAGAAATGTACATTTGGAAATCGTTGAATTTTTATCTAAAGAGCCAAAGTTTATAACGGGGGCAACGAAAGAATCGAAATGCCGGTTTTAAATAGTGTTTCTCTACTCTTGTATTAGCCTGTCACCTAAAACTGAACGCACGTTGCATAACCAGAACGAAGTCGTATTGATACGGATGAATAAATTTTATTAAAAAACTCCCATGAAAAGCGCCCCCGGGTATTTCAGCGGAGAACAACGAATGATTCCGGGGGCACAGCAACGCGAAGCTAATTGATTTTCGTTGAACTTGCAAAAGTATGAAAAGTTGAATCTCACTTTCGCTTTTTTTCGTTGCGACTGCCGTATGAAAAAAGGCTTCTATGAACGTTTTTTCTGTTTGAAAGTTTTCCATCCTAAATAGAGGACCAAACTGATTACGGCCAAAATCGCAATCGGGGTCACATATTTTCCGGCAACGGATTTCACTGCTTCCCAGTGGGTGCCAAGCTGCATTCCTAAAAGCATGAACAATATAGTCCACGGTATCATGGCAGCTAATGTGTAAAGCAAAAATAATCGCAATGACATTTTGGAAAATCCGGCCGGCAAAGAGATGGCATGACGCACTACAGGTATAAATCGAGCTGTGAAAATCACGAAAGGCCCGTATTTGTTAAACCATCGTTCCGAAGCATCTATATGAGATTCTTTGATGAATAAATATTTTCCGTATTTTTGAAAAAATGGTCTTCCTGCATATTTACCTAACCAGTATAGAAAAATTTGGGCAATCGTCCCGCCGATTACACCTGCTATGAAGGCACCAACAAACGACAATTTTCCTTGGGAGACTAAAAATCCTCCATAGCTTAAAACAATTTCGCTTGGAATAATTTCGATCATCAATGCTAGAGCGATTCCAAAGTAGCCAAGATTACCTAAAAAAGTAATGAGCTGATGAGTAAACTGTTCCATTCTTTCTCTCCTCTGTAAAACTTTCATATACTGCCACAATAAATTATAATACTTACCATTCAATCATAATAGTAAAAAATAAAAAAGGCGAAAAAAGACGGAAACAGTTTGATTATGATTACAATATTCCAACCGCTAACCGTTGGAATGGTTTTAATCAATAGTAGTTTTTCCTCATTTTTCTGCACTCTTAAAAAAGCTTGTTTACGAACAAAGCCCCATTCGAACGGGGCAACTTGCATACATAAAGGAAACGATGGAGGGAACGCTAAAAAAGATTCCAGTTCGTCATTTGTCCATCCGAACGATGAGCAATGGAGCTATCAATCGGAATGAAGCAATCGAGGCAGACGGACGGATAAAGAAAAAACGGACTTGATCGTTGGATAAAGCTGTGATAGCCATCAACGTTCATTCAAGTTGCTTGCAATTATACTTGGAGAATGATAAAATTTTTATCAAAATCAAAAGTACATGGAATGTTTATACATTATCATGGCCGAAACGCCTTTTGATTAAGTAGGATATGAGCAAGGAGAAAAATTTCATATTTTCCTTCGGGGCAGGGTGAAATTCCCGACCGGCGGTGATGAACATGATGTTCAAAGCCCGTGACCCGTGCGCCTTTTCGGTGTACGGTGGATTTGGTGAAATTCCAAAGCCGACAGTGAAAGTCTGGATGGGAGAAGGAGGAAGCGTTAAAAAAGGAGTATTTTAACGCTTATTTCGCAATGAATTTAAAAGGCCCCGCAATTTTTGCGGGGCTTTTCAATTGGAAATTCCTTACTTCACAAAATTCATGTTGGACAAGGTAGGATCATTATTCTGCTCGCTTCTTTTTGACAAGCAAATAGACGGCTATTCTGAAATATGAGGAGGGTTGCTCCCCAATGCTGAAAGAAGACTATATGAAATTCGCGTTGAAATTGGCGGAGAGTGTAAACGGCCAGACATCCCCCAATCCTCCTGTAGGCAGCGTGGTTGTGAAAGAAGGTCGAATCATCGGGATGGGCGCTCATTTAAAAGCCGGCGAACGCCATGCTGAACGGATCGCCTTGGATATGGCAGGATCCGAAGCGGAAGGCGCCGATGTGTACGTAACTTTGGAGCCTTGCTCCCACTACGGCAAAACGCCCCCATGCGCAGATTATTTAATTGAAAAGCGTGTAAAAAGGGTTTTTGTCGCTACTCTGGATCCAAACCCGCTCGTTGCAGGAAAAGGGATTCAAAAGCTAAAAGATGCCGGAATTGAAGTAGAAACAGGCATTTGCGGTCAAGAAGCCAAACAGTTATATAGACCATTTTTCCATTTCATTCAAACCAAAACCCCGTTTGTCACTATTAAAACAGCCGTCACGGCAGATGGGAAGATTGCAACTGCTGCCCACGACAGCAAATGGATCACAAGCGAGCAATCCCGCCAGGATGTTCATCTTCTTAGAAAAAATCATGATGCTATCCTTGTCGGCATCCATACCGTTCTACATGACAATCCCCTCCTTACCGTTCGATTGCCCCAAGGTGGAAAGAATCCTATACGCGTCATTTTAGACACCCACTTGCGTATTCCAAATGATGCAAATGTTATAACCAATAAAGACAGCGAAACGATAGTGGTTTGTGGCTGTAATGCTTCCGAGAAAAAAGAACTTGATCTAATCCGTTTAGGTGTTACGGTCATAAGACAAAAAAGCCAAGATGTTTCTATTGCCGAATTGCTTCAGGAGCTGGGAAGACGCGGAATCATGACGCTTCTGGTCGAAGGCGGTTCAGAGGTCAATGGATCTTTTCTTCAAGAAAAGGCTTTTCAGCGATTGATTTTATACATGGCCCCAAAATTGATTGGCGGTAGAGAAGCTCTTACATCGTTTTCTGGAAAAGGAGTAGAAAAGATAGCGGATTCCCTTCCGTTAACTTTTGAGAAAGTAGAAATGGTAGGCCCGGATGTGAAAATAACCGCATCGGTCAAAGAATAGAAAAGGTTTGAACGAAATTCCATTATGGTTCAAAAGGAGGGACGTAAGTGTTTACAGGGATCGTAGAGGAAATAGGCGTTGTTGAACAAGTGTTAAAAGGGAGTCAGTCTTTGGAGCTATTGATTCGAGCAGAGAAGATTGTAGAGGACGTACATCTTGGCGACAGCATTTCGGTGAATGGAGTTTGTTTAACCGTAACATCATTCAGCGATACAACGTTTTCGGCTGATGTGATGCCGGAGACGTTCCGCGATACTTCGCTTCGACAGCTTGTTCCCGGCAGCAAGGTGAATCTGGAGAGAGCCATGCCGGCAAACGGCAGATTTGGCGGACATTTTGTCAGCGGACATGTGGACGGTGTGGGAAAAATTGTTTCAATACAGCCGGTCGATAATGCCCTGTATATGACCATTTCAGCGCCGCCGGAGCTTTCGCGCTATTTTATGAAGAAAGGATCGGTTGCGATAGACGGCACCTCACTCACCATTTTTCGCACAGGGAATGGATTATTGACCATCTCTCTCATTCCCCATACACAAGAAGAGACGATTTTAGCGTCCAAAAAAGTAGGGGATCTCGTGAATATAGAATGCGATATGTTAGCCAAGTATGTGGATCATTTGATGAGCATGGGATCGCGTTCATCAGAATCTAGAATTTCTCTGGATTTTTTGAAAGAAAACGGCTTCGCCGATTAAAGAAAGGGTGATTGAGTATGTTCGCTTCCATTGAAGAAGCTGTGGAGGATTTAAAGGCAGGAAAGGTAATCATTGTCGTGGACGATGAAGATCGAGAAAACGAAGGCGATTTTATTGGATTAGGGGAAAAAGCAACGCCGGAAATGATTAATTTTATGGCAAAAGAAGGCCGGGGCCTGATTTGCGTTCCGATTTCGGAAGAAAAAGCTCGCCAGCTTGAGCTGAAAATGATGACCAATCAAAACACGGATTCGCTCGGAACGGCGTTTACCGTCAGCATCGATCATATCAGCACCCGAACAGGAATCAGCGCATTTGAACGTGCCAAAACCGTTCAGGAGATTGTGAACGATGACACGACACAATATGATTTTAAAAAACCCGGCCACATCTTTCCGTTGATTGCAAAAGAAGGCGGTGTCTTAAAACGGGCTGGCCATACGGAAGCCGCTGTAGATTTGGCAAAATTGGCAGGAGCGAAACCCGTTGGAGTCATCTGCGAGATAATGAATGAAGATGGCACGATGGCAAGAGTGCCGCAGTTAAAAGAAATCGCTGAACGATTTTCTTTAAAGATGATTACGATACAAGATTTGATTGAATATCGGCGCAAACAAGAAAAACTGATTAAAAGAGAAGTGGAAATCGAGCTCCCAACGCATTTTGGGCATTTCCGAGCCGTTGGCTATTCGGAAGTGCTCACAGGGAAAGAACATGTGGCGCTCGTAAAAGGAGATATCGACAATGGAGAGCCCGTACTTGTGAGAGTTCATTCTGAATGTTTAACGGGCGATGTATTCGGTTCTTATCGCTGCGATTGCGGTCCCCAGCTTGCCGCTGCCCTTGAACAAATTGAAAAAGAAGGTCGAGGCGTCCTTTTGTATATGAGACAGGAAGGAAGAGGAATTGGCCTTCTCAATAAATTGAAAGCCTACAAGCTTCAAGAACAAGGTTTTGACACAGTAGAGGCAAACCATAAATTGGGATTTCCGGCTGATTTGCGCGATTACGGGATCGGAGCGCAAATTTTACGAGATTTAGGTGTGACGAAAATGCGTCTAATGACGAATAATCCGAAGAAAATCGCGGGATTAAAAGGCTATGGATTGGAAATAGTCGAGCGGGTGCCGATTGAAATGCCGCCGAAGAAAGAAAACGAAGCGTATTTGCGGACAAAAATGGAAAAAATGGGCCACCTGCTTCATATATAATCGTTGTGATACAGATAAATAAAGAGGAGGAACTATTATGGCAAAAGTTTTAGAAGGAAATTTAGTAGGAACTGGATTAAAAATCGGAATCGTCGTATCTCGTTTTAATGAATTTATAACAAGTAAGTTAGTAAGCGGAGCTGAAGATGCTCTTGTACGCCATGGTGTAAATCGAGATGATATTGAGGTTGCGTGGGTGCCTGGAGCATTTGAAATCCCATTAATCGCCAAAAAAATGGCGGAATCCGGTCGTTATGACGCCGTTATTGCTTTAGGTACCGTCATTCGCGGGGCTACTGCTCACTTTGATTATGTAAGCAGTGAAGCGACGAAAGGAGTAGCACAGGCAAGTTTGCAAACAGAAGTTCCGGTTATTTTTGGCATCTTAACCACTGAAACCATCGAACAAGCCATTGAAAGAGCAGGAACAAAAGCAGGAAACAAAGGTGCAGAAGCAGCTGTGAGCGCCATTGAAATGGCTAATCTGTTGAAACAATTAAATCAATAACTGATCAAGTGTATGCAAGCGGCGAAGAAGCCATTTCTTTTTCACATGAAAAAGCCAGCTCCAAACAAGTTTCTTCGCCGAAATTCTCAATTGCCCTTCTTGATTGTTTGTAATATGATAATTTTATTAACCTAGAAGACGGAGGGGTTCGGAGTGAAGTTGAAATTTACGAAATGCCATGGATCCGGCAATGATTTTCTGTTGATAGACGAAGAGGAGCTGGACTATTCCTTTACAGATAAAGATCGTCAAAATTTGGCCATCGCTTTATGCGACCGTTCAAGCGGCATCGGTGCGGACGGCATCTTATTTGTCCTCCCAAGCGAGAAAGCAGATGCAAAAATGCGCATTTTTAATGCTGATGGTTCGGAAGCTTCTATGTGCGGAAACGGTTTGCGTTGTGTAGGGCGTTATGTATGTGAACGGCTAGGAAAAGATCACATTGTCGTTGAGACGATGAAAGCGGATCTTCATGTTCAAAAGAGCGAACCGATTTTTGGCGACATTCCCACTTATACAGTGGAAATTTCACCCGTCTTGTTTCAATTGGACGCATTGCCAATGAACATCGATAAGGAACAATTGATGAATGAAAAAATCCCTCAATTGTCCGATCAATTGATGTTTTCCGCCGTGGCAGTGCCGAATCCGCACTTAATCAGCGTGGTGGATACGGAACACCTTTTTACAAATGAACAAAAGCAAATTGCTGAATATGTGAACGGACCAAATGATCTCTTCCCGGATGGGGTGAATGTCAGTTTCGTAAAACCGTTGGAAAAAGGTACGATCTATGTTCGTACATATGAACGAGGTGTCGGCTTTACGAATGCTTGCGGCACAGCCATGTCAGCTTCGACTTTGATCACATGTCTGCTTGGCTACAATGAGAAGGAATCGGAAATTCAGGTCTATAACCCCGGTGGAAAAGTTCGTTGTGCCGTTCATCAAAAAAGCAACGGCGATTACTATATGGATTTAATCGGAAATGCCACTTATTTATATCATGCCGAGATCGACTTGGATGTCAAGAAACCGGAAACTTTTACATGGATCCATAAAACCGAATTAGAGGAACAACAGCAGTACGAAGAGCTGGAACAGCACGCCAAAGACTATCTCTCTCAGTTTTTGAAAGTGGAAATATAAAAAAGAGTAAAGGGGACTGCTCCATTAGTCAGTAAAATGACTCGGGGAGCCCCTTTTTTCATGTAAGCTTTCTATCGAACGTTGTGGAATATATGCGAAATTCACTCGCTTTCCGCAGGCAATCCATGAGCCTTCTCGCTTACCCCCGCAAAAAGGTCTCACCTGACTCAGCTTTTACTAGCAGGAGGCTCGCTTAATTCCCAATTATCACAGTGTAAAAGCATCGTCTTTTCCATAATGATGTAAGCGCACCTTAATACTGTGTTTGTTTCCGAAAGAAGGAATCCGACGAGAAAATAATTTTTTATTTGGTCGGTTTTTCTTGATTAAAAGGTCTTTTTTTGTATGAAAATCAATCGTTTCCTAATCAGCAATTGGAATTTCTGGCTTGTCCTTTTTGTATAAGCCAGTCTTTTTAATCCAGTTGAGGCAATGCGTTGATAATTTCGGCAAAGGGTTGATCGACTTTGGCTTCGAAAAAGGAGGCAAATGGACATAAAGTTGTTTCCATTCGTTTCAATACCCAATCGATCGTGCATTGGCTTGGTGTGAATTGATCGAGTTCTTCCCAGTATAAAGGACAAGCGACAAGACCTTTCTCGTTTCCTCTGGCTGAATAAGGTGCAATGATTGTTTTTCCTTGTCGATATTGAACGTAATCGATGTACAAGCGTCTGCCTCTTTTTTTCTTTAAACGTTCGATTGTGAACATTTCCGGTTTTTTCGATACGAGGTAGCGGGCAATTAGTTCCGTAAACGATCCCGTTTCGGCAAATGTAAATGTCTCCGGAAGCGGTATATATACTTGCAGACCTTTATTTCCTGAAAATTTGACAAACGTTTTCAAGTTTAGTTGATCAAAAATTTCTTTCATATCTTTTGCAGCCTGAACGGCCAATGAAAACTCTTTTGGACTAGGAGGGTCCAGATCAAAAACAATTTCGCTGACATAGGAGGAATGGATGGAATGAAAGGGGACATGAAATTCAATGGCCAATTGATTGCCGAGCCAAATCAGTGTTTCCAGGGAATTGCAAACAATATAATTGATTCCGTCCATTTTCTTCGTTTCGACAAAATCCGGTGCATAGTCCGGGCAGTTTTTTTGAAAAAAAGCTTCGTCCTCTACTCCATGTGGATATCGGATCACCGTTAATGCTCTATCCTTTAAGAAAGGGAGCATTCTTGGAGCCATTTTCCGCAAGTAGGAAAGGTAATCGAGTTTTGTATAACCGCAAGCGGGCCATATGGGTTTTAATGGGTGGGTGATCTCCACTTGCTCAGGAATATGGAGGCTATCGAGGCGAAATTGTTCCCATGTACATTCCTCAGGTGTGGTGGAAAATAAAAATTGATGAAAATAAGGTTCTCTCAAGCCCTCTTTTTGCCACTCTAAATAAAATAACTCTACACAAATTCCTGGCTTTATATAATATACGTCTTCTTTTTTTTCAAAAGCATTTTGACGAATAACTTGATTTAAGGCTTCTTTTTCTTTTTTCGGAATTCCCGCTTGAAAAAGGCCGATAGGAAAAATGTTTTTATCCTTGTAAACAGCTATATCATAGTAGCCGTTCGCTTCATGAAAAGCCGTCACGAAGCAACGGGCTTTCTTCCAGTTTTTGATTTTGATCCAGTTTCCGGACCTTTTTCCTTCCCATATAGACTGCTCTTTTTTTGCTACAATTCCTTCTCCAAAATGGAGAGATACAAAATCTTTTAAGGTCGACAATTCACGGAATGATGGTATCATTTGAATTCTCGATTCGGCAGAAGGTTTCGGAGACAAGCTCCAACCGAAAGATTCGAATACTCGATAAAGTTGTTCTTTCCGTTTTTCAAAAGGTTGGCTTTTTATGGATTGTCCTTTTATTTCCAATAGATCAAAAACGAGGTATGTACAAGGGAAAAAGGATGCTTTTTCCGCTATTTTAGAAGGGGACCGCATTCGACCTCTTGTTTGCACGACAGAAAAATTGGATTTACCCTCCGATTGTAATGCGGCCAATTCCCCATCGAACACGAGTGGCAAAAATGAAGAAGCCTTTTTTTGAAACGGCTTCAAAAAATTTTCGATTTCGGGAAATAAGGGCAAAATATTTTGGCCGTTACGACTGAGAAGCTGAACGGTTTCTTTCGTCCATATTAATTGGGCGCGAAAGCCATCATATTTTGTTTCATAAAGCCAGTTGCCTTTTTCGGGAAAAGTCATTTTTAGTTCAGGCATCATGAATTGCATGTGTCTTGCCCCTTTCTTGTCTATTTGTATCTTTTGAACGGCCGTTGTTTTTATACATAGCAAAAGTTAAAATGAATAACGTTTAAACGGCGGCGAAAAATAATAAAAAACGAAAAGAGGGTTTGTATGCATACAATTTGGAAAGGGAGCATCAGCTTCGGACTCGTGAATATCCCGATTAAATTGCACGCCGCGACTGAAGATAAAGATATTTCGTTAAGATCTTTGCATAAGGTGTGTCATACTCCAATTAAATATGAAAAAGTTTGTCCAGTCTGTGAAACGGAATTGAAACCAGAGGATATTGTCAAAGGATATGAAGTGGCCAAAGGAAAATTTGTCGTGTTAGAAGATCATGAACTGGAAGAATTAAAAAAGCAAACGGAGGAAAAAGCCGTTGAAATTATTGATTTCATCCAACTAAGTGACATAGATCCCATTTATTTTAATAAAAGTTATTATATGTCTCCCAATGAAGGGGGAGCAAAAGCGTATACGCTGCTTCGAAAAGCTCTTTTGGAATCGGAAAAAGCGGGGCTGGCTAAAATTGTGATGCGTTCTAAAGAACAATTGGCCGTTATTAGAGTTTATAATCATACATTGCTCATGGAGACGATCCACTATCCAGATGAAGTTCGAAATGCGGAGGAAGTTCCGAACGTTCCGGTCAAAGACAACATTACAAAAAAAGAGCTTGATACCGCTCTTTTACTGATTGATCAGTTGACAACTCCATTTGAGCCGGAAAAGTATGAAGACGAGTATCGCAACCGTTTGATGGAATTAATTGAATCGAAGCGGACAGGAGAAGACTTGGTTACACCAACTACTAAAGAACCAAGAGGGAATGTCACCGACTTGATGGCCGCGCTTCAAGCGTCGATCGACCGAACGAAACCGAAGACAGCTACGCCAAAACGGAAAAGAGCGGCGGCGAAAAAGAAAGCGTAGCTAGTCGTATAAATATGGGGGAACGTAAAGATGAATCAAAGAGAGAGAAACCGATCAGCGGCTTATTTTATTGCCATAACCGTTTTGTTTCTCTTTTCCGTTTGGACATTTATTGAAATTGTGGACGAACTGAAAAGACATAAAATCGAACATTTTGATACGGCTATTATCACCTTTGTGCAATCGTGGATTTCTCCTGATTTAACGGCTTTTATGAAAGGTATCACATTTTTTGGATCGGCCAAATGGATTACAACATGCGTTATCGTGGTCAGCTTGTTGTTATGGCTGAAAAAAGAAAGGCTTTACGCTTTGTTTTTCGCTCTAACCGTTTCATTAGGGACTGCATTTAACCATTTATTAAAACAAATATTTGAAAGAAAACGACCAGATATTCAGCCGTTGATTCATGAAAAAGGATTTAGCTTCCCAAGCGGCCATTCCATGGCTTCTTTTGTGATGTACGGGGCGCTTGCTTTTTTGCTGTTTGAACTTTTGGAGCATAGACCTGCGAAACGGTTTGGAGCGGTTATGGCCTCCTTGTTTATTCTGCTGGTCGGACTTAGCAGAATTTATTTAGGCGTCCATTATCCTAGCGATGTAATTGGAGGATATGCAGCCGCTGCCATTTGGCTGATCTTTTCTTTGTATATTTTTCATTTAGTAGAATTTATCGTAAAGAAAAAATTTCATAAAAGGCCTTCGGATCGTGAGTAATGGAAAGGTGGGACATGATTGGAAAGTGAAAGCTAATCTTACATTTTGCTAGATAATATGATATAGTGATGATAGAATTGAATATATTTTCATTTACACTGGGGGAGCCAAAAATTGGTTTGGCTGAGAGTAAGGCCCGTAAAGCCTTTAACCCTTTAAACCTGATCTGGGTGATGCCAGCGTAGGGAAGTGCTTCTTTTGACGAAAACTTATTGATGTTGTTTTCGTTATTTGAAAAATAAAACCCGGACCCCAGTGTTTTGCGCTGGGGTTTTTTGCTGGCTTGTAAAAACGATTGTGAATGTACTGGAGGCGTTCAAATTGAAAACTGCATTAACCATTGCCGGCTCTGATTCAGGTGGAGGAGCAGGAATTCAAGCCGATCTTAAAACGTTTTCCGCACTTGGAGTATACGGCATGTCGGTCATTACGGCTGTGACGGCACAAAATACGAAGGAAGTTCGATCGGTTCAAAATATAGATGTAGAAGTGATTCAAGATCAAATAGAAGCGGTTTTGGATGATTTGCCGGTAGATGGGATCAAAATTGGGATGTTGTCTACAGAGGAGATTATCAAAACCGTCTCTAAATGCCTGAAAGAGGTTCGCAATATACCGATTGTATTAGATCCGGTGATGATATCCAAAAGCGGACATCCTTTATTAAGAGACGATGCTGTCTCCGCGTTAATTCAATATTTGCTCCCGCTCAGCTATATCATCACACCCAATCTTCCAGAAGCAGAAGTATTGGCGAATATGAAAATTACGGATCAAGACGACATGGTGAAAGCGGCCGAAATCATTCTGGAGAAAGGTCCAAAGTATGTTTTGGTGAAAGGCGGGCACTTGGAAGGAGAAGCAGCTGACCTTTTCTATGATGGTGAACAATATCGATGGATAAAAGGAGAACGGATTCAAACGAAAAACACCCATGGGACAGGCTGTACATTGTCATCTGCGATATGCGCTTTCTTGGCTCGAGGTGAACAGCCTTTTACGGCAGTTGAAAAGGCCAAAGATTATATTACGACCGCCATTCGCCACAGCCTGGAAATAGGCGGGGGGCACGGACCAACCCACCATTTTTATGATTTATATCAAAAAGCTGGATTATTATAGAACTCTGCAGAGGAGAAGTGATGGACGATGAAAGAAGAAATCGCAGCATTAATGGAGCAAGTTCGATCGAAAAATCCGCTTGTTCACCATATTACGAATACCGTCACGATCAATGATTGTGCGAATGTGACGCTGGCCATTGGCGGATCACCTGTTATGGCCGATTCCCCAGAGGAAGCGGCTTCTATGGTTAAGCTTGCTCAGGCGTTGGTGATCAATATGGGAACGTTGACAGAATCTACTTTTACCGCCATGGTGCGTGCATCACAAGAAGCCAATCGTCGGCAAATTCCCGTTGTATTAGATCCGGTTGGAGTCGGAGCGACGTCGTTTCGCAATGAAAAAGCAAAAGAATTTTTGCAAACAGTCGATCCGCAAATAGTCCGCGGGAATGCGAGCGAAATTTTCTCATTGATAGGCGAAGAAGTGCAGACAAGGGGAGTCGATGCCGGGAACGTTAACGAAGATCTTGCTCTCTTAGCTTCACGGGCGGCAAAGCTGTTAAAGGCAGTAGTTGTCGTCAGCGGTCCAGTGGATTACATCTCAGACGGAAATCGGACAATTGGGATTCGAAATGGTCATCCGATTTTAACAAAGGTGACGGGAACGGGCTGTATGGCTACTTCTTTAATCGGAAATTTTGCCGGAGCAACGAACGACTACTTTTACGCGGCGATTGCCGGGATTTCAGTGATGGGAATCGCAGGAGAGTTGGCATACCGCTCTTTTGGCGAATCACCGGTGGGTACTGGAAGCTTTCATATTCGCTTAATCGATGAAGTTTCTTTTATGAACAGCCGTACTTGGCAGAAAGAAGTGAACTTTGTTGAAGTTTAATGTCAAACAGGCGCTTTCTTTATATCTGGTGACCAGTGAATCAATGGAATTGGAGGAATTATTGAATAACGTTGAAGCGGCCATTCAAGGCGGTGTGACGATGGTGCAGCTGCGAGAAAAACAATCGTCAGGCAAGCTTTTTTTGAAAAAGGCGCTTGCCTTGAAGTCGCTGACAGAAAAATATGAGATTCCGCTTGTAATCAATGACAGGGTCGATATTGCGCTGGCTGCGGGAGCGGATGGTGTTCATGTCGGACAAAGCGATCTGCCGGCAGCCTATGTGAAAAAAATCGTTCCGCCTTCCATGTTCGTAGGGGTTTCTTGCAGCACCGTAGAGGAAGCGAAAGAAGCCGAAAAACAAGGAGCCGATTATTTAGGAGTAGGTGCTGTTTTTCCGACGAATAGCAAAAAAGACGCGGAACGGTTGGAAAAGGGAATGCTGGAATCCATAGTGGAGAGTGTGAACATCCCCGCTGTTGCCATTGGCGGAATTAACCTGGAAAATGTTCAGCAGTTAAGCCATACAGGAATTGACGGTATCGCTGTTGTTTCAGCTATTCTTTCCAGCAGCAATCCAAAACTGGCAGCAGAAATGCTAAAAAGCGCACGTCTAAAAGGATAAACTGGCAGTTGAAAAGGTGAAAAACCCGTGCAGAAAACGAATGGCACGGGTTTTTCTATGTGCATTTGGCCTAATGCAGTCCGTTAACAAGAATAGAGAAACGACTCTTGAATTCTTTTAAATTTTTGTTAACAAAATGAACATAATGAACATCATTTAATACATACAATGTTAAAAACGAACAAAATGATAAAGGATAGATTTAGATGTTGCCAAAAGAGCGTCGTCGTTGGATTGAACTAGAGATTATGAATCAAGGAAAAGTCGATATTGAAAAATTATCAAAACAATTAAATGTTTCCGCTATGACCATTCGAAGAGATTTAGCCGAATTGGAAAAGGAGGGGAAGGTTGTAAGAATTTATGGAGGTGCCATTTATCCAAAGTCCTTAATTCAAGAAACTCCCTATATAGAAAAGAAGGGCAAAAACATCAGGCAAAAGAAAGCGATTGCGCGCAGAGCCCTTGAATTCATTCCAAAACGGGCCAATATTATTTTAGATTCAGGAACTACGACGATGGAAATGGCGAAATTGTTAAAAGACAGGGAAGACTTGACGATCATTACAAATGATATCAAAATTGCGGCTAAATTAACGGAAAGCAGATTGAAAGTAATCGTTACAGGAGGAGAGCTTCAAAACAATGTCGGTACTTTATATGGGTGGCCTACACAAGAATTTTTAAAAAACATTCATGCGGATATCTTTTTTTTAGGCGCCCATGCCGTTGATATTGAGTCGGGGGTGACAGCCCCAACCTTTGAAAAATCATTCATTAAAAGGCTGATGATTCAAGCGGCGGAAACTACTTGGCTACTCGCAGATTCTAGTAAATTCAATCAAAAAGCTTTTTCGTTCGTTTGTGATCTCTCCATATTGGAAGGAATCATTACAGATTCTGGATTAAGTAAAGAAGAAAAAAACCGTTATGAAGAATATGTAACGATTTGTAGTGTGGATGAGGATTAGTTCAAAAAAGGATTAGAGTTGAGGAATACGGATAATGCCCTGAAGGTGTTATATGAAACGGAAAAATGAAACAAATGGAAATCATATTTATATGTAAATAGTTGTTAACAATGATGAAAATGTGCTGCGAAGAGATCATGTAACCGGGGAAGATGGGAGGATAGGAAAGTGAGGGTAGGGGTTATTGCGGATGATTTGACAGGAGCCAATGCAACTGGGGTGAGATTAGCCAAACAGGGATTCAAAACAGCTACAGTTGTCCAAGACGCTCCCTATCAAAATTTCGATCAGTATGATGCTATTTGTATAGATACGGATAGTAGATATTCAACAAAGGAAATGGCTGAAAATCGTGTACGAAAAGCCATGCAGATCCTAAAACAATGGAACGTTCAAGTATTTTGTAAGAGAATGGACAGCACTATTCGTGGAAATATTGGCGTCGAGATTGATACCGTTTTGAATGAATTGGGTGAACATTCGTTTGCTGTAGTCGTTCCTTCTTTCCCTGAATCAGGAAGAATAACGACCGGTGGATATTTACTTGTGAACGGCGTTCCTGTTCAAGAAACGGACGTGGCTAAAGATCCGATCATGCCGGTTGATCAATCGTTTATTCCGGATGTCATAAAAAAACAAAGTCATTATCCCGTTTCTTTGATCAGTTTAAATACTGTTCTTTCCGGAGCAGAGATGATCGCAAAAGAATTACGAGAAAAAATAGAACAAGGATATCGAATTTTGGTAGTGGATGCAGTAAATGAGGAGCAGATTGAATCCATTGGTTTAGCGATGACGAGGATTAAGGGAAAGAACATGATACCTGTTGATCCAGGACCTTTAACAGCTTTTTTTGCACGACAATTTTTACAACAAGAGGTTCATTCGAAAAAACTTTTAGCTGTTATCGGCAGTGTAACATCGTTAACGGAACGGCAGCTTCATTATTTCTTATCTAAAACAAACGCTCAACCAGTATATGTGAACCCCAAAAAATTAGCTAGTTTTTCTGACAGTTGGAAGGAAGAGGTAGATCGTGCGGTATCTGTCGGATTAGAGTTATTAGACAAAGAAACTATTTTAGTGGTGACTACTTGCCAACCCGGTAATCAATTAATCGAATTGAAAACGCTATCCGAAATGGAACAAGTATCTGAAAGTGCCTTAGCAAAGCGAATTACGGATGGGCTTGCAGTGATAAGTCAGAAAATTATTAAAAAATCAAAAGGTTTGATAGCCGGGTGTTTTTCAAGCGGTGGAGATGTAACAGCCTCTCTTTGTGCTGTAGGCAGAGCGAATGGCATTGAGCTTGAAGAAGAAGTGCTGCCATTAACTTCATTTGGATACTTTTCCGGAGGATATTTAGATGGTCTGCCATTTGTAACAAAAGGCGGTATGATCGGGGATCAACGATCGATTTATAAAAGTTTAAGATTTTTACAAACGAAAATTGCTCAAAAAGGGAGTGTAAGAAATGTCAGCCAAAACTAAACACATTATTGCCATCCCGATGGGGGATGCAGCGGGAATTGGTCCGGAGATTACGGTAAAAGCTCTGAACAAACCGGAAATCTACGATGTTTGTTCTCCGCTTGTCATTGGTCACGCAAAAGTATTAGAAAATGCCATGGAGTTCGCCGAAGTTTCCTTAAAAATCAATGTGATTCATGAACCTTCCAGTGGAAAATACGAATATGGAACGATAGATGTGATTTCGTTAGATAATTTGGATGTAGGGACTCTTGAATTCGGAAAAGTGCAGGCTCAATGTGGGAAGGCAGCTTACGAATACATTGAAACGGCTGTGCAATTGGCCCTCGGCGGAAAAGTGTCAGCATTAGCGACAACGCCGATCAATAAAGAGTCTTTGAAAGCAGCAAATGTGCCGTTTATTGGGCATACAGAAATATTGGCTGCATTGGCAAATTCGGACGATCCACTAACCATGTTTGAAGTGAAAAACTTGCGGATCTTCTTTTTAACGAGACATCTATCATTAAAAGAGGCAATTGCTTCCATGACGAAAGAACGGATTGGTGATTATCTTATTCGCTGTGATAAAGCGTTGCAACGCTTAGGATTGGAAAATCGAAAATTTGCGGTGGCTGCGTTAAATCCACACGGTGGAGAAAACGGTTTATTTGGAAGAGAAGAAATAGAGGAAATTATTCCGGGTATTCAAATTGCTGTTGAAAAGGGGATCAATGCAGTGGGGCCGGTTCCGGCTGATTCTGTTTTTTATCAAGCGCTGCAAGGGAAATTTGATGCGGTGCTATCCCTTTATCATGATCAAGGACATATTGCAGCCAAGATGACCGATTTTGAACGAACCATCTCTATTACAAACGGATTGCCATTTCTTCGCACATCCGTTGATCACGGTACAGCATTTGACATTGCAGGCAAAGGAATCGCATCGTCAATCAGCATGGAAGAATGCATCAAAATTGCAGCTGGATACGCCGGAAAATTCCAAACTGCACAAAAAGCATAAACGATAAAAAATAATCGGATGCGTGATCTTTTCCGATTATTTTTCACCACAAAATGAAAGCGGTTACTATAAAATGGAATAGCCAAAAGCCTATTTTTATAAAAACTTCAAAGGATAAAAACGGAGGGGATTTTTGATGAGATCATCAAAATGGATAAGAATTATTCCGGTTGCATTTATCATGTATATGCTTGCTTATATGGACCGTATCAATATTGGTGTTTTAATGCCTTCTATACAGAATGACTTGCATATTTCAGCTTCCGCTGCAGGGGATATAGCCGGTATATTCTTTGTCGGATATTTAATTCTCCAAATTCCAGGCGGCATCCTGGCTACTAAGTGGTCTGCCAAAAAGTTCATTTTTATTTTAATCATTCTTTGGGGATTGGCTGCGATGGCTTCGGGACTTGTTCAAAACGAGGGACAACTTAAGCTGGTTCGATTCCTATTAGGAGTGGCTGAAGGTGGTATTTGGCCGGCAGTTCTCGTTCTTCTTGCTAACTGGTTTACCGTCCGCGAAAGAGCCAGAGCAAATGCATTTTGGATGGCCTGTTTGCCCGTTTCGGCCATGCTTATGGCTCCGCTGACGGGTATTTTATTAAAGTTTTTCAGCTGGAAAATGGTCTTAATTTTTGAGGGGATACCACCAATTATTTGGGCATTTGTGTGGTATATGATCATTAAAGATAGACCGTCAGAAGTAAGTTGGATGGATGAAAAGGAAAAAAATCATTTAATGAATACGTTGGCAGCTGAACAAGGCAAAGCCGTCAAATCTGAAGGATACACAGCAGCTTTTAAAAATAAAACGGTTTGGGGGCTTGTGATCATGTATTTCTTATGGATGACCGGATTTTACGGCTATACGTTATGGGTGCCAAGCGTTGTTGAACAATTCACGAAAGATTCGGCTGTGATGGGATGGTTAACGGCTATTCCTTTTACATGTGCTTTAATTGGAATGATCATTAATTCTTACTGGTCTGACCGAAGGACGAATCGCGTGCAGCATGTCGTGGTACCATTAATGATTGCCGCTTGTACAATGGTAGCTGGGCAGTTTGTTGAATCACCAGAATGGAAAATGATTCTCCTGTCAATTACCGCAATCGGTGTTTACGCACCCTACGGTCCACTTTGGGCGATACCGACAGCCATCATTCCGGCTGGAATTGTTGGTGCTGCATTAGGTTTACAAAATGCCATCGGCAACCTTGGCGGGTATAATGGTCCGAAATTCTTCGGCGTGTTAAAAGATGCTACCGGAAATTTTCATGCCGGGTTTTATTTCTTAGCCTTATCTCTTGCGCTTGCAGCCATTGTGACCTTCATTTTAGGAAGATCGATAACAGAGGCCTCTATGGAAGCAAAAAGCGATGACAATGTTGTTAAATTAGATTAAATGCATGATTGATGATAAATAAGGTAGTTTATTCAGGGCTTTCTAATCTGACATACCACATAATTGCATGAATCCATTTTTTAGTATAGATGGAATACGATCTCACCTTACATTCTCTACAGAGGAATCATCTAAGCGTATTTTTATAACTAAAAGGGAAAATTTTGATATTAAACTATTTTTTTCATTAAAAAAGCAAAAATTCGTTTGAATGTGAAAAATGATCTTTTTACTAAATATTATGCCCAATTATTTTAATAGTAAAAGCGGTTTGAATGATTAGTTGCTGAGGCTGACTATATTAAAAAATTAATTGTATCCGCCCCTTTGATTTCATTAGTCAATGGACCGATTTTTAAGGGGGTGGATTTTTTCGTGACTTAACATAGGTCATTATCTGAAGTTTTTAACAATAGATAGGAAGGTTCTGCAAAATTTCGTTCACTCAATGCTTGCCAACTGCTATCACCATATATAAATGTTACATACATAGGTTGAAACTCCTATTTTTTATAGAGTAGTAATAAAAATATAAGTCTCGTTTGAAATAGTAGATGGACATGGAGGACAAATGCTTTCCGATTATTCAAATTTTGCATCGGGATTAAAAATCGTTTCTCTTTCCACTTTGCATATTCTAGTAGTGAAACGTTTATACCATTCTGTTTTCCCTTTTTCTTGAGCTATTTGATGGCGAACGTTTTCTTTCCAGTTTTGGATGGAATCCAACGAATCCCAATAGGAAACTGTAATCCCCAATCCGTCTTCGCCTCTTACACTCTCTGCTCCTAGAAACCCTTTTTGTTTCGAAACTAATTCCATCATTTCATCAGCCATCTCGTCATATCCTCTGTCGATCTCAGTTCTTTCCGAAGTGAAAATGACAGCGTAGTAGGGAGTTTTTGGTGTTTTAAAAAGATTCATTTTGTTTCCTCCTAGTATTCTGCTATTCTTTTTATCATTTTATCTGAAATGACGGAACATGTGAGATAAAAATAAAAAACAATGAACACTCATCAAAAAAACATGGAAAAGGGTGACATTGCAATTTTCCTAAGAATGATTATCATTATAAAAAGGTGGAGGCAGGCATAACCTCTTTTCGATGAATGATGATTGGAAAAAGTCATGTCTTTGCAGTTTCCAAATCTATTTAATAGAAAGTGGTGTGGTGTTGAAGAGAAATTTTTGAAGAGCATTATTTCATTTGAAAAGAATTTTCAATTTGTAAATTTGTGGGCGTTCAGATGCATTTGTTCAGACTCTGATATGGGACTTTTGGATCATTTGCTATTCAGAACTATTTTTATTTTTATCAAGGTTATGAAAAAATAATGAAAGCGTTTAATATATCTATTTTACGCCTTATATCGATTTTTTAAATGAGAAAAATTTTCTTTTTTTGAAGTATGTCATGAAGTGTTACAAAATAGTGAACTTGAAAAATAAATGAACAATTTTGGCGGACTTTATATTATATTGATATTGTAAATAATATTTATTGTCGTCTCTTGGGATGTTCTTCAGACGTAAAATTGACAATTTCATAATTTGGGAGGAGTTGAGACACACATGATTCAAAAATGGCTGAAATGGCTGAAAGTCCTTCCAGCGGCGATTTTTGCTGCGATGACGCTGGCTGGTTGTGAAAACTATGTAGTTCTCCAGCCGAAAGGACCTGTAGCCAAGACAGAGTATGACCTTATTGTTTTTTCTGCTATAGTCTGCTTAGGTATTATCCTTGTTGTCTTTGCGTTACTTTTCTACATTATATGGCGTTACCGAGACAAACCGGATAACAAAGCACCTTATCAACCGGAATGGGACGACAACAAAACGATTGAGATAATTTGGTGGGCTATTCCGATTGTGATCTGTATGATTTTAGGCTATAGTACTGCCAAAACAACCTATGCGTTGGCGAAAGGTACTGGTTTTCATGATTCCGATAAGCAGCCTGTGACGATTCAAGCCACATCATTGGATTGGAAATGGCTGTTTACTTATCCGGATGATAAAGTAGCTTCTGTCAATGAAGTCGTGATTCCTGCCGGAGTCCCTGTCAAATTTGAACTGACAACCGATGCACCAATGAATTCTTTCTGGGTGCCGTCACTTGGAGGCCAAATCTATACGATGCCGGGAATGTCAATGGGACTGTATTTAAAGGCAGACAAACCGGGCGTTTATTATGGTTCCGGAGCGAACTTTTCCGGTGAAGGATTTGCTCATATGAAGTTTAAAGTAATTGCAAAACCGGAAAATGAATATAAACAATGGGTAGCTCAAGTGAAAAAATCATCCCCGGCTTTAACGGAAAAAGGTTATGAAACACTTTCAAAACCGGGATTGACGGATAAAGCTTTTTATTCTTCTTATCCGAACGGTTTATTCGAAAAAATTGTGAAGAAAAATGGCGGAGATTTCTACAAAATGCACCATATGGATACTTATAAAACGCACCCGGATTTTGGAAAAGATTCCATGAAGGATGAAAATGGTGGCTCCGACATGAATATGGATATGTCTCATTAACCATTAAAGGCTGCGATGACTTTTCGATGATTCTGATCGCCTTTTAGAAGGAAAAGGAGGAAACGATATGTGGGAGAAAATCAAAGATTTCTCTTCCGGGTTCTTCGTAACGGGGGAACCAATGATATACGGGGCAGACGTTGCGATCGTATTAGTGTCCTTGGCCATCGTTTATGTGCTGACCCGATATAAAAAATGGGGATGGCTTTGGCGCGAATGGCTGACAACTGTTGACCATAAAAAAATTGGAATCATGTATATTATCGCTGCCCTCTTAATGCTCTTCCGTGGGGGAGTAGACGCTTTATTAATGCGTACGCAGTTGGCCTTGCCAAATCAGCATTTCCTAGATTCAAATCACTATAATGAAATTTTCACGACGCACGGAACGATTATGATTTTATTTATGGCGATGCCGTTGATGTTCGGATTGTTTAACATCGCCGTTCCGTTACAAATCGGTGCTCGTGATGTTGCGTATCCGTTTTTAAATGCAGTAAGCTTTTGGATGTTTTTCTTTGGAGCACTGCTGTTCAACTTATCGTTTGTTATCGGAGGTTCGCCGAACGCCGGTTGGCTAAGTTATCCTCCACTTTCTGAAATTCCTTACAGCAGCGGTCCAGGTCAAAACTTCTATGTTTGGGGTATCAATATTTCAGGTATCGGAAGTACAGCAACTGGAATTAACTTCTTAGTCACTATTTTGAAAATGAGAGCACCAGGCATGAAGCTTATGAAAATGCCGCTTTTTACTTGGTCGGTGCTTGCTTCTTGTATTTTAATTATTTTCACGTTCCCGGTATTTACGGCTACGCTGGCCATGTTGTATATTGACCGCTTCCTTGGCGGACATTTCTTTACGATGACCGGTGCTGGAAACCCGATGATGTATATCAACCTCATTTGGATGTGGGGACACCCTGAAGTTTATATCGTTGTGTTGCCGGCATTTGGTATTTTCTCAGAAGTGGTTGCGACTTTCTCCAAAAAGAAAATTTTTGGATATAAATCAATGGTCTTTTCATTAATTCTGATCAGCGTTATTTCTTATTTCACATGGGCTCACCACTTCTTTACAATGGGTGCAGGGGCCGATGTAAATACGTTCTTTGCTATTGCGACGATGGCGATTGCCATACCGACAGGGGTTAAAATATTTAACTGGCTGTTTACGATGTATAAAGGTCGCATCGAGTTTAGCCAACCAATGTTGTGGACAATCGGCTTTATCGTGTGCTTCGTTATTGGTGGAGCCACTGGGGTTATGTTATCCATTGCTCCGGCCGATTACCAATACCATAACAGCTACTTCTTAATTGCTCACTTCCACAACACGTTGATCGGTGGAGTTGTGTTTGCTTATTTGGCTGGACTGATTTATTGGTGGCCGAAGATGTTCGGTTTTAAATTGAATGACCGTCTAGGTAAATGGGCTTTTTGGTTCTGGAACATCGGTTTCTATGTATGTTTCTTGCCGCAATATGCACTTGGATTTATGGGAATGACCCGTCGTCTTTACACATACGGCTGGGATCGCGGCTGGGCACCTTTAAACTTCGTTTCGACCATCGGAGCATTTTTGATGGGGATTGGTTTTATTTTCCAAGCCGTGCAAATTATTTACAGCATCAAACATGGCGAAAAAGATACAACGGGCGATCCATGGAACGGTCGTACGTTGGAATGGTCAATTCCTTCCCCGGCTCCGCATTATAATTTCGCAGTCGTTCCGTATGCACCTGAACAAGATGCATGGTGGGAAATGAAGAAAAAAATGCAAGATCCGGATTACAAAAAAGAAAAAGTAGAATTAGAACCAATTCATATGCCAAAAAATACTGGAATTCCGTTTATAATGTCTTTCTTCTGGTTTATAGCCGGTTTTGGATTTACCTTTGAATGGGTTTGGATGATCGTCGTCGGCTTAATTGGAGTAGCCGCTACGATGTTTGCACGCTCCTTCCAATACGATGATGATTACTATATACCGGTCGAAGAAATTAAAGAAACGGAATCCGCCATGGGGAGGGTGGTATGATGTCCGCGATTACATCCCAACATGATCATCATGTGGAAGAGCTGGAATCCCTGAAAGTAACGGGATTCTGGATCTTCCTCGTAACGGACTGTTTAATCTTCGGTACGTTGTTTGCAACGTATGCCGTATTAGTTAACCATATAGCCAATGGTCCAAGCGGAAAAGAAATATTTGAACTTTCCGGAGTAACATGGGAAACGTTCATACTATTAACAAGCAGTTTTACAAGCGGTTTGGCTATGCTTGCCATGCATAAAGGAAATAAGAAACAAATCATTAACTGGCTGATTGTCACTATTTTGTTAGGTATGTCTTTCGTCGGATTGGAAGTACGGGAATTTGCTCAAATGGTAGATGAAGGGGCAACCATTTCGACGAGTGCTTTTTTAACTGCCTTTTTCACATTAGTCGGTACACATGGATTGCACGTATCCTTAGGGATCTTGTGGATGATAGGATTGATCATTCAACTTTTCCAACGCGGTTTGAATGTGAAAACGAAACGGAAACTGACGGTGATCGGTCTTTATTGGCACTTTCTTGATGTCGTTTGGATCTTCATTTTCACGATTGTGTATTTGATGGGGGTGATGTAATATGGAAAATCACGGCTCATTAAAGTCTTATGTAACAGGCTTTGTTTTATCGATTATCTTAACCATCATCCCATTGTTATTAGTGACGAACCATGCGTTGAGTAAAGGGATGCTGATTGTCGCTATTATGACGATGGCCGTTTTGCAATTTGTTATTCAGTTAGTATTCTTTATGCATATCCGCGAGTCTGAGAAACCGCGATATAATGTTTTTGCACTTACGCTGGGTATTGTATTTGTCATTACCATTGTAGTAGGTTCTATGTGGATAATGACATTTAACAGTGTCGTACAATAAAAATAGAACGTAAAAAAAGGGTCTAGTCCTCCAACAACCTGCCATTATTTCAAGTGGATAATGATGGTTCGGAGGGCTGGACCCTATTTTGTTGGCGATGGACAGCTTATCTACTTGTCATGAATAGCTGTAACACTTTTCTTTAAAGATTCTCATCATCTGTTTTATTTTCAATTTTTTTGTGATAAACTTCAACTGGATTGTTACTTTAGCAGGATCGAATTTGATGGATATGAGGAGAGAGATATGAAAGAGAATGGCCATTCCACATTGGAAATTATTGAAGTATGTTTACTGGCGGGAAAAATTATGCTAAGAAGCGGAGCTGAAACGTATCGTGTAGAAGATACGATGTCTCGCATCGCTGCTTCATGTGGAATTCAAAACGCCCATTGTTTTGTTGCGCCAACAGCCATTATTTTTTCCATGGATGGAATGGAACCGACCAAACTTGTCCGTATTTCGGAGCGTTCAACGGATCTCCATAAAATAGCTTTAGTGAACAATGTATCAAGAAACATAAGTGCCGGGAAATTAACGATTCGAGAAGCTTATGCACTATTAAAAGAAATGGATCAAAACGACTTTACATTTCCTCTATGGGAACAAATTCTGGCGGCTGCGATTTCAAGTGGCTGCTTTTTAATCATGTTTCAAGGAAAATGGAACGATTTTCTAGCTGCTTGCATTGCCGGTGCCGTCGGGTTTCTGTTTCTTGTGTACGTTCATCGATTTATTCAAATCAAGTTTTTTGCCGAATTTTTAGCGTCTCTCATGATTGGTCTCAGTTCTGCTTTTTTTGTCAAAATAGGAATTGGACACCAATTGGATAAGATCATTATTGGTTCGGTGATGCCGCTTGTTCCTGGATTAGCCATTACCAATGCATTGAGAGATTTAATGGCAGGACACCTTGTTTCAGGATTATCAAGGGGAGCGGAAGCCTTTTTAACAGCGTTTGCGATCGGAACCGGAATAGCGGTTGTGTTTACGTTTTTATAAAAATACATACCAAAGACAAAGGCTCGAAGATTTTAACGAGAAGAAGTGGCTTCATAAATAAGGGGGAAAAGAGATGCTGGAGCAAATGGTTACGAGTTTTATTGCCTCCGCCGGTTTTGGAATTATATTCAATGCGCCTAAAAGCTCCTTGTTTCAGTGCGGCTTGGTAGGGATGATCGGCTGGATTATTTACTTTTGGTTAGTAGAAATGCAGTATGATAGCGTGTTTGCTTCTTGTGTCGCATCCATATTTGTCGGGGTGATCAGCTACATTTGTGCCAAAATGTATAAAACACCGGTCATTATTTTCACTGTCGGAGGAATCATCCCTTTAGTACCGGGAGGGCTGGCCTATGATGCGATGAGGCATTTCGTGCAGAATGACTATAATATCGCTCTCCAATTGGCGGCAAAAGTCTTTTTGATTTCAGGTGCCATCGCCATGGGTCTCGTATTTGCGGAAGTTGTCAACCTGATTATTCGGAAATTCCTTAGTGTTAAGCAAAAAGCAAGATGGCGTGTTTTATACAATAAGGACACGAATATCGAAAGCTGAAAGCTATAGAATGAAAAATTTCCGTAAAAAGAAAACCGTGAATGTAAGATTTTGCTATTTTATTGTTCCATCTGGAGAGTTGGACAAATGTCCCCCCCTTTTTACTTAATCTAATGAATGGCGGACTTATAATGAAAATTCTTTTTTTACTGTTTTCAATGAGGTCCATCATTTCCGGCTCATCATATATCGACCCATAAAGTCTTGATCTCTATCTTCACGTCTTTTACGAGACGTGATTTTTTTATGTCCTTTAAGTCAATTTGAATATTCTAACTATTTTCCTCTTAAAAAATCTTACAAAGTGAACCTCCATCCGTTCATCCACACAAATGCTTTCGATAGCCTCTGTACAATTTGTTGCAGACAAATTGAATTTTCCATCCAAATCTAACTAAAATGGCAAAGCGTATGACTGATAAAACCAAAATTTTTGCATGAGTTGATAAAGCGAAGATTCCATTCATATAAATGAATGACAGGCATTAACCATGCAAAATAGAAAAGGGCCCTTGAGATCAGCGGAGATGGATGAGTAGGTCTTTAAAAAACAGCAATAGCCGTTTTACTTTCATTATCTTTGATGAATTTCAAGCAAAACGTCTGTTTGTAAACTACGTGCCATTCCGTGAAGAAGGGCATATGCAGAGTTTCAATAAGAAAGGGGCGGGAAGATGACTAACATACAACTTTCAGGCGAAAAAGTCATCAACTATATTAACGGAGAATGGACTTCTTCAAAGGAAGCGAAATTTGTCCCTATTGTCAATCCGGCTAACGGTCAACCGATCGGTGAAGTATTGCAGTCTTCTAAAGAAGATGTGGATTTGGCTGTCCAAGCGGCGAAACAAGCCCAAAAAAAATGGTCACGTGTACCGGCTCCGCAACGAGCGCAATATTTATATCGGGTTGGCGAGTTGTTGAAAAAACGAAAAGAAAAGCTGGCTAGCATCCTCACTCAAGAAATGGGAAAAGTCATTGAGGAAGCTCGCGGTGAGGTCCAAGAAGGAATCGATATGGCCTTTTATATGGCGGGAGAAGGAAGAAGATTGTTTGGGCAAACCACGCCATCCGAATTAAATGATAAGTTTGCCATGAGCATCCGTGTTCCGATTGGTGTCGTTGGAATTATCACTCCTTGGAATTTTCCCATTGCCATTGCTACGTGGAAATCGTTCCCTGCCATTGTTGCCGGAAATACGGTCATTTGGAAGCCGGCTACGGAAACGCCGTTAATGGCAAGAGAATTGGTGAAAATCTTGGATGAAGCAGGTTTGCCAAAAGGAGTGATGAATCTTGTTTGCGGTTCTGGTTCCGAAGTCGGATCAGCCATTGTAGAACATCCTGATATCGATGTCATTTCGTTTACCGGTTCCAATGAAGTAGGGCGGACGATTGCAGAAAAAGGCGGAAAATTTTTAAAACGTGTTTCGCTTGAAATGGGCGGAAAAAATGCGGTGATTGTCATGGAAGATGCTGACTTGTCGCTGGCAGTGGAAGGAATCATATGGAGCGCCTTTGGTACGAGCGGACAAAGATGTACAGCGTGCAGCCGAGTGATCGTACATGAAAACGTAAAAGACGAACTAGAAAAACGTCTGCTTCAAGAAATGAAAAAATTGACAATCGGAAACGGATTAAACGAAGACGTCAAAATAGGACCTGTTATTAACAAAAGTGCATTAAAGAAAATACATGAGTTTGTAGAAATTGGTTTAGAGGAAGGGGCCGACTTGCTTGCGGGAGGTTATATCGTTAAAGAAAAAAATCTCGACGGCGGATATTATTATGCCCCTACTTTATTTACGAATGTTCGGCCTGATATGAGAATTGCTCAAGAGGAAATTTTTGGACCGGTGCTTTCCATCATTCCTGTTCGAAATTTTGAAGAAGCGGTGGAAGTGAATAATAGCGTTGCTTATGGATTATCCAGTTCCATTTATACACGAGATGTCAACCGAGTGTTTGCCGCTCAGCGAGACTTAGATACGGGCATTGTGTACATTAATGCCGGAACGACCGGTGCGGAAATTCATCTGCCATTCGGCGGCACAAAAGACACCGGCAATGGTCATCGCGATTCCGGCGTGGCAGCACTGGATGTGTTTACGGAATGGAAAAGCGTGTATGTCGATTTTAGCGGAAAATTACAGCGAGCTCAAATCGATGTGGAATCATGATATAGCTTGAAGTGAATTAGGGTGGGAAAAGAACGTTTGTCGTTTCCATTTTTATAAACTGTTCTACCAGTTTTTGAATTATACAAAATGTGAAAAACCTCATTGCAAACCTTTTGGGCCAAGAACTCTACAATTTACGTACCGTAAAACTTTGTAGCAGCTGCAGAGGCAAATTCCATGCTGACAGTTTTTGCACACTTTAAGATAAATATTATTCGCAAGTAATCGGGTGAAATCCGGTCAAATTTTCAAAAGATCGAAAATGGCAATCTATCATAAAAGAGAGGCGGGAAATGATGAAAAAAGTTGGATCGATTATATTCGTTTTTCTTCTGGCGATTGGATTAACGGCATGTGGCCAAACCTCGGAAAAGTCGGGAAATGGCGGCACCAAAGAAAGGACGGTTGTGTTTGCGACAGAACCTGCTATTGCCCCATTCTCATTTAAAGAAAATGGCCAGTTAAAAGGTTTTGATATTGAGATTGTTCAAGAAATTGCGAAAGAGAAGCATTACAAAGTGAAATGGAGAGAAATGAAATTTGACGGTTTGATCACGTCACTGCAGTCCAAGCAAGTGGATGGCGGAGTGGCAGCCATTACAATACGCGACGACCGAAAGAAAGTAATCGATTTTACCGAACCATATTACCAATCTGGACTGGTCTTAGTGACGAAAAAAGAAAGCGCCATCAAATCATTGAAAGATTTAAAAGGAAAAATGATCGTTGCGAAACAAGGTTCTTCTGGTTTGGAAAAAGCCAATGAGCTGAAAGCGAAGTATGGAGCCAATGTCAAAATATTAGAAGATGAACCAACTCTTTATATGGATGTAGAAAAAGGTCGTGCAGATGCGTTAGTGAACGATTTGCCGTTTGTTATGTCTAAAATTCATTCAGGAACGGCTTCCCAACTCAAGATCGTAGGCAAAAAACTAACGACAGAGGATTACGGCATTGCGATTGCTAAAGATGAACCACAACTTTTAAAAGACTTTAACGACGGGTTGGCGGAATTGAAGAAAAACGGAAAATACGATCAATTATATGAAAAATACTTTGGAACCAAGCCGAAATAAAGCAAGGGTGCACTCGCAGCACCCTTTTTCAAATCAATGATGAAAATCTGTATCTTTTAATTTAGAGTTCAAAGATGGAGAAGAGCGTGGCGATAGCTGAAGGAGGGAATAAGATGAATGGATTTTTACTTGTCATGGATCAGATGCCGCTTTTATTGAAAGGAGCATGGAAAACCATTGAACTAGCGATATTTTCGCTTTTCTTTGCGGCCATTATCGGTCTCGTGTTCGGATTGTTCCGAGTCTCTCGGTCAAAACTATTGCGGGCCATTACCAAATTTTATGTCAGCTTAATCAGGGGAACTCCCCTTTACGTCCAGCTCATTTTCTTTTATTTTGGCGTTTTTCCATTGATTATCAAAGGATCGATTGAACCTACAACGGCCGGTATTTTTGTTTTGAGCATAAATGCGGGGGCGTATTTGGTGGAAATTTTCCGCGGCGGGATAGAATCTATTGACCGTGGACAAATGGAAGCAGGGAGAGCTTCGGGATTGAGTTATTGGCAGACGATGAGGCATGTAATTCTTCCGCAAGCAGTGAAACGGATGATCCCCGCCTTCTTGAATCAATTTATCATCAGCTTAAAAGATACTTCTTTGTTTGCGACTATAGGAGTGGCGGAATTAACGTATACAGCTCAAACGATTTATTCGATTAATTTTAAAGCGTTCCAGTTTTTGACGGCGATCGCAGTCATGTATTGGATCATCATCACCCTTTTAACGTGGATGGCCACTTTTTTGGAAAAAAGATGGGTGTTAGAATAATCTTAGAATTTTTTTATCATAAAACTTAGTGTGCTGTTAGGATTGTTTTTCCATTCAATTTGAATGAATGTGTAAATTTTTTTCACTCAATGCCTTACAGAAACAGGCTCCTAGCAATCTCATAAGTTGAAAAATCCGAATTTAGATTTGGTACGGTTTTTTGAAAATACGGCCATTGTTCCCTAAAAGAACGGAAAACAATGGCGCTCTTTATATTTTCCACGAAAGTCCGCCGTTATACTTTATTCCTTATCTATTAAAAGTTTTTCCTTCCCCGGGCGGCCCCCATTTGTTCCATAACCCAATTACAAGCATTGAAATTTCCTGATGAATAAATGATGCAAAATCTTTCAATCTGCGTTATTCTTGGAGTGGGCCATTAAGATAATCAGATAGTAGAGATAATAGTTTGTCGTGGCAGAGAAGAATAGAGAAAGAGAAGGAGAGAAAAATGGTGAAAGCGATATTAACCGTAATAGGAAAAGATAACATTGGTATTATTGCGGGGGTTAGCCAGCAATTAGCCGATTTGAAAATTAATATATTAGATGTCAGTCAAACGATTATGAACGGTTATTTTACAATGATGATGATGCTTGATCTATCCAAAGCATCGGAAAGTTTTGAAACGATCAAGAAAGCGCTGGCTGAAAAAGGCGTAGAATTGAATGTACAAATCAAAATCCAGCATGAAGATATTTTTAACTCAATGCATAGTTTATAAGTTGGGGGTTTACGATGGAAACAAATAAAATATTAGAAACCATCCGCATGATTGAAGAAGAAAAGCTTGATATTCGCACCATTACAATGGGAATTTCTTTACTGGATTGTATTGATGCGGATGGGAAGAAAGCACGTGAAAAAATTTATGATAAAATTACGCGGAAAGCGGAACATTTAGTCAAGGTAGGTCAGGAAATCGAGACCGAATACGGGATTCCGATCATCCATAAACGAATAGCGGTGACACCGATTTCTTTAATTGCCGGAGCAACAGATGAAAAAGATTATGTGGCTTTTGCGAAAACACTCGATGAAGCGTCAAAGGCTGTAGGTGTTAATTTTGTTGGTGGTTTTTCGGCGCTTGTTCAAAAAGGTTACCATAAAGGGGATCACATTTTGATTCAATCCATCCCCGAGGCTTTAGCCACCACGGAAAGAGTATGTTCTTCTGTAAACGTTGGTTCAACACGGACAGGCATTAATATGGACGCTGTTAAAGAAATGGGAGAAGTCATAAAGAAAACGGCGGAATTAACAGCCGATGAACATGGCTTAGGCTGTGCGAAATTGGTTGTGTTTGCGAATGCTGTAGAAGATAATCCGTTTATGGCAGGAGCGTTCCACGGTGTCGGCGAAGCGGACTGTGTCATCAATGTCGGCGTCAGCGGACCCGGAGTGGTAAAACGGGCATTGGAAAAGGTAAAAGGAGAAAGCTTTGATGTTGTCGCGGAAACTGTGAAAAAGACGGCGTTTAAAATCACACGCATGGGCCAGCTCGTCGGCCAAGAAGCATCCAAACGTTTAGGCGTGCCGTTCGGAATTGTTGATCTGTCTTTGGCTCCTACTCCGGCGATAGGAGATTCGGTTGCCCACATCTTGGAAGAAATGGGTCTGGAATCAGTGGGAACGCATGGTACGACTGCGGCACTTGCCCTTTTAAATGATGCCGTCAAAAAAGGTGGGGTCATGGCTTGCGGTCATGTAGGGGGACTAAGCGGAGCGTTTATTCCGGTGTCAGAAGATGCCGGTATGATCGACGCCGTGAACAGAGGTTCTTTGAACTTGGAAAAATTAGAAGCAATGACCGCTATTTGCTCGGTTGGTCTTGATATGATTGCCGTCCCTGGAGATACTCCTGCTGAAACGATCTCTGCCATGATCGCCGATGAAGCAGCGATTGGGGTAATTAACAACAAAACGACGGCGGTAAGGGTGATACCGGCACCAGGTAAAGCGGTTGGCGAAATGGTCGAGTTCGGAGGTCTGCTCGGGCGCGCACCGGTTATGGCCGTCAATTCTTATTCCTCCGCTGATTTCATCGCCCGCGGCGGTCACATTCCGGCACCGATCCATTCATTTAAAAACTAAATGAAACAATACAAACTATATTCTTTTTGAAGAAATCGTTTGTTTCTTTCTGGTCTCATGATTGGATAACTAGTGAGTAAAACATTCCGGTCAATGGGACCGTTTTTCCGCTTCCATGATCTACTATAAATGATGGAAGCGGATTTTTTTAACTAAATTAGGGGATCTTAACACGGATGAAAGTCAACCCGCTGTCTTGATACAATGTACACAAAAAATAAACGAATTTCTGATCTTGAAATTCAAAGGTGCAAGCCATTAATAAAAAACCCCGTATCCACTAGAGTGACTTACAGCTAATCGTGTAAAGATGAATTTTAAAACAGCCAAGCTGCTTAGATGTTTCATTAAATCGGGCTTAAGTTCAACATAAAAACATTATGTTAACTCGGAATAAGGGATCTACAACCGATTCGATATTGAACTACCGCTTAACTCTTTTCTTTTTCTTACTGTCGAAAAAAGCTCTCCTAATGGGGGACGAACGATTTGGATCATGATATAATTAGGCTACAATCTGGCATTTGCACTGCCTTACAATGATGAATGAGGTGAAAAGATGAATTCTCACGAGATTGATTATGAATTGCATGGCGATGATATGCAATGTGTTGAAATTGAGCTGGATCCGCAAGAAAGTGTGGTCGCGGAAGCAGGTTTTTTTTTCAAGCAGAAGACGGCATACGAGATGGAAACGGTATTTGGAGACGGCACGGAACAAAAAAGCGGATTATTCGGCAAATTAGTGGGTGCCGGCAGACGTTTGCTTACGGGTGAGAGCCTGTTTATGACCGTTTTTACCAACCAATCATCCGATAAAAGGAGAGTTTCTTTCGCTGCTCCCTATCCTGGAAAAATTATTCCTCTTGATTTAACTCAATTCAACGGCAAAGTCATTTGTCAAAAGGATGCTTTTTTATGCGCGGCTAAAGGTGTATCCATTGGCATTGAATTTCAAAGAAAACTTGGTACCGGCTTTTTCGGTGGAGAAGGATTTATCATGCAGAAACTGGAAGGCGATGGGCTTGCCTTTCTCCATGCCGGAGGAACGATTATCAAAAAAGATCTTTCTGCCGGAGAATTGTTGCGGGTGGATACAGGCTGTTTAGTCGCTTTAACTCAAGATGTCGACTATAATATCGAATATGTCGGAAAAGTGAAAACCGCTTTCTTTGGCGGTGAAGGTCTCTTCTTTGCCACCCTTCGTGGACCGGGAACTGTTTGGGTGCAAACATTGCCATTTAGCCGATTGGCAGACCGAGTTCTAGCCAATGCTCCTAGCCATGGCGGAGATTCGACCGGTGAGGGAAGCATACTTGGCGGACTTGGACGACTGCTGGATGGAGACGATTAATCACCTCTTTTTGAAAGAATTCTAATCACTCGTTTTACCCACCCGTAATGGGTGGGCTTTTATTTTATGAGGATCAACTTGTTTTCGTTTATAAAAAAATCTTTTTTGTTTAAATTAAAAAACTTTCTGCAAATTTGATATATGGTTCTTTCGGATAAGAATTATATAATCCGATGGAGAGGCGTACGGGATCTCCGAAAAAGAATCGTTCAAACTGAGTTTGCCGTGAGCCGAATGCACTCATGCATAAATCCCAAGCTAATCGGAATACCTTCACTCGCTCTTCCGCTGAGGAATTGGCTCCTTGGAGATATTGGTCTAAAAATGTCCGGATAGACGACTCGAAATCTTTTTCGGTCGGAAGTGCGATCAATCCACTGCCGCTCAATAATTGAAGAATTTCCACCAGTCTAGGATAAACGCGTGGATAATAATGAATAGCGGCTTGCAGCGGATTTACATCCGGTACCATCGTTCCCCATTGATTCAACTTCGCATTTTCCCGTGAGGATATTTGGAGTCCTTTCATAATTTCAAGAGCCGTGATGATTTCGCTCGCTTTCTCTTTCACATGCTGAAACTCCCCAATTTGAATGGATTCGATAATCAGTTCGGCAAGACCAAGAATAAATTCCGTTTTGACGATCATTCGAGTGACTGCTTGATAAAGAAGGAGAGTGTGAAAATTCGTATCTTCAAGCATTTGAAAAGAGATTTGCAAATCTTTATATAAAAATACCCTTTCCCAAGGAACCAAGACATCATCAAACACCACAAGAGAGTCCATTTCTTCAAATCGGGAACTTAATGGACAATCGAACCGGGAATCGCCGCCTGTGAATGATTGGCGGCAAATAAATTTTAATCCGGGTGTATTGGAGGGAATGGAAAAGGCATAAATAAAAGATTCATCGACGAAATTGCCCCCTGATGGAAGAACAAGAATTTCGTCTGTTATACCGCCTTGAGTAGCCAGTAATCGCGCTCCCTTGATGATCAGACCATCGCTTGTTTCTTTTACCACTTTCGCCGCAATGATGTTCTCATCTGAGTCTTCAAAGTAAGCAACAGAACGATTGACTTGTGGATTGATGAATGTATGTGTAAAAGACAAATCATTCTTGCATGCGGTTTGATAAAGATTTTTTATGTTCTTCCCAAACATAGACTCGTTTTTGCCGAATAAGTCGCTGGCCGATGCCAAAGCCATAATGCCGGTATTGACGTAATCGGGCATTCTCCCCATAAGGCCGGCATTCGTTTTTGACCAAATTCTTGTAGCCGCCTCTCTTTTTTTTAAATCTTCAATGGTCTTTGGCTGATGAAAGGAAAACCCGATTTTATCCGTGGAGTCTTGCGGCTGGACCGTCAATAAATTGGTCAAGTCAGGATCATGTTGAAGATCGTAAAGAGCTGCTTTACTTTGCAGCACTCCTTTAAAAGCGGGATGCTTGGTGATTTTCCCTTTTACCCGTTCCCCATGAATCCATACTTCATTATTTAATGCGTCAATTCGTTTGAGATATTCATCACCTGTAATCACCATTTTCCTACACACCTTTGTCGTAAACTATATTCATATCTTATGCAGACAGCTTTATGACTTGTGAAAAACGAAGGAGGATTATTTCTGAAGGATCGAGGAATAGGACAAGCGGAGTCTATCATCGACATTTGACGACGAGGCTTATAACGTCGTCTAATTCCATTTAAAAGGAAAAGAACGAGGAATAAAAAAGCAAAAGTGGAGTTTATTTTATGAAGGAAAGTCGTATCCCCATTTCTTTTACAGAACCTTTTCATTTGTCGTCGACCTTATAAAGCGCAGAAACCCCGGGGGATCGACGACATTTTTCAAATGTAAGAAAAAAGAAAGCAAATGAACGAAAAAGAAAGAAAATCATTCAAATTTCGATTACTTTTCCAATTGAAAAAAGTTGTTTCCCAAAAAGCCAGTTTGTTAAAATTTCTTTAAATTTAATCATTTTTGGGGTTTAGATCTTACCTATAAGGAATTGAAACAGAGTAGCTATAAGTGCTTCCAAATCATTGCACCCCGTTTAGATCTTACCTATAAGGATTGAGATAGACGCAAAGAATTCGATAAGATGGTTTATCTATGGTATTGAATTTTTCAGACGTTTTCTGTGAACGTCATTATTAAATTGGATAGGGAGGATGTTGTCGATATGGAGCGAGTAATGTTGAATGGTTCACAATCGAAACATTCTATGAATCATTTATAAACTTTCACCACAAAATGAAATTTTTTATTTCTAATCCTTGATTTTGGGAATTTCGCTGCTATATGGGTATAATGTGGACAGTAGAATTTTTACGGTACATTGCGGTGCCATTATATCCAAACAGAAAGGGCAGATTGTCGATGAGTTTACTGGATGAGAAAAAATTCACAGAAATTAGAAGCCGATTGGAAAAAAGGGTAGTGACATTGCCAGACGGTACAACGATTCCATGCTTAGGGCAAGGAACATGGTATATGGGGGAAAAGCCGAAGAGAAAAGCTGAAGAAATAAAGGCTTTGCAGCTCGGAATTGAATTAGGCATGAAACTGATTGACACAGCTGAAATGTACGGAAATGGCGATTCTGAACGTTTAGTCGGTGAAGCCATTAAAGGACGCAGAGACGATGTTTTTTTAGTTTCGAAAGTATATCCTCACAATTCGGGGCTGGACAAAATTAAAATAGCTTGCGAAAACAGTTTAAAGCGGCTGGGGACAGACCATTTAGACTTATATCTTTTACACTGGCGCGGACGTGTTCCTTTAGAGGAAACGATTGAAGGAATGGAAAGATTGCGGAAAGAGGGAAAAATTTTAAGGTGGGGAGTTTCCAATTTTGATACGGATGACATGGAAGAGTTATGGAATACCCCTAATGGGTCCAATTGTTCGACCAACCAAGTGTTATACCATTTAGGTTCCAGAGGAATCGATTTTGATCTCTTGCCGTGGCAGCGAGTACATCACATGCCGATTATGGCATACAGCCCCCTGGCTCAAGGAGGTTCTTTAAGAAAACAATTGTTAACGGATCCTACTATTCGTGAAATTGCAAATAAATATAAAGTGAAACCGTTGCAAATTGCATTGGCTTGGACGATTCGTACAAATGACGTGATTGCCATTCCAAAGGCTGTGCAGGAACAGCATGTGATCGAAAATGCAGAAGCGGCAACGATTGAATTAACCAAGGAAGACCTAGATAAATTGGATAAGGTGTTTCCGAAACCGACTAAAAAAATGCCTTTGGATATTATTTAAAAGAACTCATTATGAAAAAATTCGCTTTCGCATCTTATGTTGCATGATGAAAATCCGCGAATTCTGAAAAAGAAAAATATTAGACGTATATCGGCCCATCGAATATTGAAGGAAAAATAGATTTAAAAAGTTCTGGATTTCATCGCTTTTTTGTCGTCGACCTCCAATAGCGTTTACTTTCCGGGAGATCGACGACAATTTGATTCGAGAAGAAAATCGAAGAAAAGAAAAAGATTGATAAACTTTTACTGTAACTTTAAAATGGAATTAACAAAAAATTCACGATTATGAAAATGTTGCTGCATCAACGCTTTTTGGGGTTTTTATCTTAACTTGAGGAATTGAAACATATTTTTGGTGATAAAGTCGGCATCTCCATCAGGGTTTTTATCTTAACTTGAGGAATTGAAACTCAAGAAAGCATTTGCTATTTTTGCACAAGAACATCGGTTTTTATCTTAACTTGAGGAATTGAAACTATGAAATACTTGTCAGCGCGCGCAGATAACCCATCATGTTTTTATCTTAACTATGAGGAATTGAAACATCTTAGAGATCAACTGCTTGAACGAAAAGTATCCCGTTTTTATCTTAACTATGAGGAATTGATTTAAGAGAGACGAGTTTCTTAAACACTTTGATAGATAAGTTTGTGACATGTTTGCTTTGTTCAATGGAGCTATATAGTTTTTGTGTGTTCTCTGATTCATTATTCAGTAAAAAAGTGCAAATACATAAATTGTATAATGCTAATAACAATTCAGATGTTACTATTTGAATCAGAAATTCCTTTTAAAGGAGTTTTTTAGAATACACGAATGCAAAAGATTCAAATAAATGTGACAGTTTTGCGTTGTTACACTATCCTTGACACCTCGTGCGGTGTTGTCAATAGCCGTTTTTGTAACTAATTACACATGGTTTGATCGAACGTTTGCTTCAGTTATGATCGATTAATTGCCCAGCTTTTTAAAGGCCTAATAATTTTATTCCATTGACCAGGTATGGCCTTTTTGGGGATGGCATCTTACCTGTCAAGAATAAAGAATGGATCGTTCAGCATACAAGCAATAGGGATGGTAGTAAAAAGGGGATTATTTTGAAATAAAAGTTATATCCGTTTTGGTTTATAAAGGCAGAGACGAATTTATTTTTCGAAAGAAGGGTTTACTATGCGATTAACGGTGGCGATGAAACCAAAGTATCATGATATCCTGTTGCCATTACATTATCAGTATTTGCTTCAAGGGCTGCTCTATCAATCTTTAAAAGATAAAACGTTCGCAACGTTTTTACACGAAATCGGATTTCAAAAAGGAAAACGATCATATAAATTATTTACTTTCAGCCGACTTTTTGGCCAGCATAAAATTCAATTGAATTCAAAAAAGATATTGTTCGATGATGAAATTTCTTGGCATATTTCGACTATTTTGCCTGAATTGACGCAACAGTTGGGAGAATACTTTTTATTGCAGAATGAAGTACATTTAGGCGATCAATGTCTGGAGATACAAAGTATACAATTAACGGATGATGAAGTGGCAAGTTCGGAAGTAGAAATAGAGATGCTTTCCCCTTTAACAGTCTACAGCACCTATGAAACGGTGGATGGCAAGCGGAAAACTCAGTTCTTTGATCCATATGACGAAGTGTTTTCTCATTTAGTTGAGGTGAATTTTCGCAACAAGTATGAAGCTTATTACGGAGAACCGCCAAGAGAGCGGTTGTTGATCGAACCATTGCATGTCACTCAAAAACATAAAGTCGTTACGACTTTTAAAAACTACTATATTACTGCCTGGCTGGGGAAATTTCGCTTACAGTCAGCTCCAAAAAATTTAACCTTCTTATTACAAACGGGGATAGGCGGAAAAAACTCTCAAGGGTTTGGGATGTTTCGAGTCGTGCAAGAATTGTAAAGATGAATTTGTCGTCGACCCCCAATCGTGCAAAAACTCCAAGGGATCGACGACAAAATGTGTTTATAGTACAACTAGGTAAAAATGCAGAAAATATCAGTGGTAAGAGAAAATAGATAAAATTATTCTTTTACGATAAAATGAAAAACAACAAACTCTATATTTTATGTCATCCCTTGATTTATCAACTATTTTTGAGGTTTGTATCTTAACTATGAGGAATTGAAACAATTTCTGACTTTCGATAAAGTCAGCAACCGCTAGGTTTGTATCTTAACTATGAGGAATTGAAACTCGTATGTCCTTGCGACACCGACAACGGAAGAGGTGTTTGTATCTTAACTTTGAGGAATTGAAACAAGTACAGCTCTCCAATTTCACCAGGAGCAACCGGCGTTTGTATCTTAACTATAAGGAATTGAAACTACAGACATCGGTCCGATGGAATTATGAGAACATTGGGAATGTGGTAGCCATTAACAACAAAACTTTAATTGTGCACGGGGCTGTTTTCTCAACGATTGATGTTTTTATCTGGATTTATAAAATGATGATATATTTGCGGACGATAATATGAATAGCATTAATATCAGGAATGTGGTCTTTCAACTTATTTGTTTTGGATTATTGGTGTTATTCGTTCTGTTCATCGTGTGGCTTTTCCGTTCAGATAAAAAACGCATCCGACAACTCAATCGAATTGAAAAGAAAATCGAAGAGATGGATGTACAAATTAAGAAAGGTTATAACGGACGGCAACAGTGACCGTTTTACTAAATATTGCTTTTGAACTTGAAAACGATGTACGAGAAATTAGTAACAAATCGGATGCAGAAAATGCCTTTGTATTTTCAATATTAAATACAACTCGCTTGGTAAGATTGAATTTATATGGGGGCGTTTGTGAGTAGCTAATTGTAGTATTTAACATCAGAAACTTTGCATTAGAAGTTTTGTAAACACAGCGCTTTATATTGAATTTGGGCCCAGTTTTGTGGCTTTTTTAAAAGATGTAACAAACCAAATGCTGAAAACAACAAAGAAATGACTAGATAAAGCGAAAGTAAAATTTCATACCTTTTTTGAACTTTTCATTTCTCACTTCTCCTTTTCCCCTTGTAATAAAGCTTTGAAAATGATAACAAAAACTAGAAAAACACCAAATAAAACAGTTAAAGTAGTATTTTCTAAATCATAAATATAATTCAAAAATAATACAATTGCTAAATATATCATACAAAAAATGTAAAATATCTTTTTAGTCATAGAAGATGGCCTCCATTTTTAGTTATTTTATTAACCTTTCTGTTGGTTCTCAGCTGGTTATATGAAGGTATTCATAGATTTATCCATGTTTGCAAGTATGTATTTTATTACTTCATTTTTTATTGCCCTAGAGAATCAATAAGCTGAATGATTACACTTAAAGTATGTAATCATAAAGCCGTTTTCTAGGTGTTTTTTATGACAGCATCTTCTCCTGCATCAAGGTCTTGAATCTGTCTTTTACCACTATAAATGACGTCATTTCCTACTCTTTGTTTTGACATATCCCCACTCATTTCCAAATCTGTTATAATTATAACAAATATTTAAAAAATCAGAACTTTTGTTATAAAAATTAGCTTATATTGTAATCGCTTTACCTTTTATCAACTATAAGATACCTCAATCATCTCGAAGAAAAAGGGAAAATGTATGTTTTTCTTATGTGCCATATTAAAAAACTTATAAAAACATTAACCATTTCCTGAGTCTATCGATATTACAGTCAGTCCATGTAAAACTCTTTACTCCAAAAATTGTGTATTTGGCAATTAAAAAAGGCATCAAATGGCAAATAAGGTTATTCACTTCTCTGTATAAAATTCCAATATTATGTCGCTTGACATGGAGCCTCTGCGGGTATAATTTTCGCAAAGGGGGTAAGCCATAGGACTTTGCAAGGCACACAAGCCTATCCTTCCCGCCACTCCATGTAAAGCGGTGAATATGCAATAAATAATGCATACTCTTAATTGCCAAACACTACATTTTTTAATTGCCATCAACAAAAAATTGCTTGTTTTAACCACTTAGGAAAGCTGTATGTGGCGTCTATCAGCGGTAAGATGACTGAACGGAAAGGTAGTGAATTAAGGGAGAATTAAGTAATAGAGGTGTCAAACAAAAGAAAATTTATTATTAAAATCGATAAAGGAGCGCATGGCATGAATTTAAAAAGGCTCATTCAATTCCTATTATTATTGTTCATCCCTTCAACTTCTTACATTTATGTTCAAAGTGTTGGCAGTTTAACGGACGAAGCTAATTTAGTGATTACTCTTTCCTTGACGATATTATTTCCTGTTTTGTTTTGGCTTTTTTCTAAAAGGAAAATCCTTTCTATTTTTTCAGGATTTTTTATTGGTTTCCTATTGGCCTTCCTTATTATCCCATCTACTGAAAGACAATATTTTCATTACATATTAAAAGTAGCAGCGCTGGTAGAAATTTTATTTTTGCTATTTGTCGTGAATAGTATTCGATTGACCATCAAAAAAATGAAATCTTTAAAAAATGACACGCACTTAGATTTTTGGGAGCGACTGGATGATTCTATGAGTGGTTGGATCGGAAATTCATTCGTTCGCGGTGCGGTCATCATGGAATTTAAAACATTCTATTATTCTTTGATTGTATGGTTTAAAAAGCCAAAACCCCCAAATGGCCTTTTATTCAAATATCATGAAAAAACGATGTTTAAGACGTTTATTATCGTGATCTTACTTATACTTCCTTTAGATGCGGTTGTATTCCATCTGTTATTCATGCAATGGAATAAATTAGCTGCATGGATTTCCACCATCATCAATATTTACGCTTTCTTTTATGCCATCGCTCTATATAATTCGGCCAAGTACCTGCCAATCGTTGTCACATCTAATAAACTCATCATTCATAGCGGGTATACGGGAAAAATGGTGATAGACATCGACAATATTCAATCTTTAGAAACTTTTAGCATGAAAGATGATGTTATGTTTACTAAAACCAAAAAAGGCGTATTTAAAGCAACAGTAGGGATTGATGAGCCGGAATTGGAATTAAAATTAATAAATCCTGTTAAGTATTTTGGACCTTTTGGCATACAAAAACACGCACATACAGTTTTGTTTAGAGTAGACGAACCACAACAGTTTAATAAAATCATTCAAGAATCAATGGATAAACATGAATGTATTGAAGAATATAGAAAATATTAGGACGAAAACCATGATAAAGACAATAGAAAACTAAAATCGAACGAAAGAATATTCTGAAATTATAAGTGGGTTGGAAAAATACTTAAAAAGTTTTTCTGGCGTGAGAAAGGCAAACATAGAAGACTTATTCGAAAACATTAAGTTTGATATTTCAATCTTTGAAATTGCCATAAGTATGAAAGAGAAATTCCTTTCCGAATTTCTTCATTCATGATCTGCTCTCATAAAACGATCATCACTCAAAAAAGGTCGGCGATTTCCAATGGGGTCAAAACATTGGCAGCCGACACAGGATATTTAGGCAGTAGTCCGCCGTCAGTAGAATCATGGTTGGACATCTTGTTATTTTGATTCGAAGGCTTATCATTGCAGCAAATTAGGAAATTCCCGCTGCTTCAGCCAAATACTCGACTAGATGCAGCACACGGACAGACGAAGATAATTTCTCACGTTCAATTCCGAGCTTCATTTGCAGCAAACATCCAGGGTTGGTTGTTATAATCACTGATGCATCGGATGCTTTCATATTCTTCATCTTTTCATCAAGAATACTCATGGATGCATCAAAATGTATGATATTGTAAATTCCCGCAGAACCGCAGCACATGTCAGCTTGGTTCATTTCAATAAAATGAACTCCTGACACGCTTTTTAAGAGATCCATTGGTTCTTGAATCACTTTTTGAACATTTGTCATATGGCAAGAGGGTTGATACGTTACACGTTCTTCTTTACGTGCTTTTAGGTTTGGAAGTCCTCCGCAAGCGATCAATACCTGGCTGATATCTCTTATTTTAGCAGAGAACGTAGAGACTTTATCAGCCCATTCTTTTTCATCCGCAAGCAAATGGTCATATTCATAAAGCATAGCTCCGCATCCTCCCGCATTGTGGACGATGAAATCCACCTCTTCCTGTTCAAATGCAGCGATATTTTGTTTGGCAAGGCGTTTAGCTTCTTCTAATTCTCCGGAATGTGCATGAAGGGCGCCGCAGCAAGTCTGATTCGGTACGACGATCACATCGCAGCCTGCTTCGGCAAGCAGTTGTACAGATAAGCGGTTAATGCGGTGAAACATGGAGTCCATGATGCAGCCTGTAAAAAAAGCCACTGTTGCTTTTTTTTCACCTTTGGATTTTATTTTGACGAAATCTTGATTGCGTTCTGAAGGTGAAACGGTTTGCGGGATGATTTTTTCGAATTCATCCAGATGATAGGGCAATTTTTTTAAAACGCCTGACTTGCGCACGAGTTTTCGCATTCCGCTTTTTTCATAAAACCAAAATGCATTTCCTGACCATTTCATCATGTGACGATTTGGAATGGCTTTTTTCAGCAATGCTTTCCGCAGCAAACGGGCCGGAACGGAAAGCTTTTTGCGTTTGGCCATTGCCGCTCGAGCGGCTTCAAGAATGGATCCATATTCCACTCCGGTTGGACAAGCCGTTTCGCACGCACGACAACCAAGGCATAAATCGAGAGGTTGTTCCAGCGCAGATAAATCGGTTATTTTTCCTTCACCGACCATTTTGATGAGATTGATTCGCCCGCGTGGCGAATGTGTTTCTTTTCTCATGGTTACATATGTTGGACAGACTGGCAGACAATAGCCGCATTGTACACACCTGTTTGTTTTTTCATATAGAAATTCTTCTTTCAATTGTTCCAAAGATGATTTCATTTTAAGTCAACTCCCATTTCTGACCCTCTTCAGGGAAAATTTTTCCTGGATTCAAAATGTTGTTTGGATCCCATGCCTTTTTGATACGCTTCATCATGTCCAGACCGATGGGACCTAACTCCATTTCCATGAAAGAAGATTTCATTGTCCCGATGCCGTGTTCACCGGAAAGCGTCCCGCCAAGTTCGACGGCTGCGGTAAAAATCTCGGCGACGGCCTGTTCTACGCGGCGCATTTCTTCTTGATCATTTTTATCGCAAATGATGTTGGGATGCAGGTTTCCATCCCCTGCATGACCAAACACGACAAGGTGAACCTTATATTTATCGCGAATTTCTTGCAATTTTGCGCACATTAGAGGAATTTTGCTTCGTGGTACAGTGGCATCTTCTGAAATTTTGGTCGGTTTAATCCGTGCGATTGCCGGTGAAACTAGCTTTCTGGCTTTCCAGATTTCCGTTTTCTCCGCTTCGTTTTGGGGAATGTGGACCGACCGTGCTCCCACCGCATGGCATAGTTCAGCGACTTTTTTGATTTCATCTTTTAATGCTAAAGGATGGCCGTCCAGCTCAATCAGAATGATGGCTTCAGCATCTGTTGGTAATCCTAATGGTTCATATTGTTCGACGGCTATGATGGAGGATTGATCCATCAGCTCCATTTTGGCAGGCAAAATTCCGGATGATAAAGTTTTGGAAATGGCGCTGCCGGCATCAACAAGGCTATCGAATACTGCCATAATCGTTTCAGAAGCGGGTGGTTTGGGAAGAAGACGCAACACGGCTTTCGTAATAATCCCAAGAGTGCCTTCTGAACCGACAATAAGTTTCGTCAAATCGTAGCCCGTTACGTTTTTTACTGTGCGTCCTCCGGTTTTAATGATGTTTCCCTCGGGGGTAATGACTTCCAAACCAATCACATAATCTTTTGTCACTCCATACTTTAAGCCTCTTGGTCCGCCTGAATTCTCGGCTAAGTTGCCGCCGATTGTCGATACGTGCGCACTGCTCGGATCCGGAGGAAACATGAATCCTTTTTGTTCAGCTGCCTTATGAATCTGGGCGGTTAAGACTCCTGGAGAAACGACAGCGACCAAATCTTCTTCATGAATTTCAAGCAAATCGTCTAATACCGATAAATCGAATACCATGCCTCCTTTAACCGGCAGGGGACCGCCGCTTAAAGATGTGGCTTGACCGCGAGGATAGACGGGGATTTTTTCGCGGTTGGCAAGTTTCACAAGTTCAGCCAATTCTGCCACGCTCTTTGTTTGAATCACCACATCGGGTAAAAAGGTTCCGAAAGAAGCATCGAATGAGTAGCTAAAACGATCGCTTTCGTCTGTCCATACTTTTCCGGTTTTTACGATTTTTTTGATTTCTTCAATATGACACGAAGTGACTACCTTCATTTGAATCTCTCACTTTCTGTACGGTTATATGTTGTAATCCTTTAAGAGCAGACTCAGTTTTCTTTCTGCATTTTTTAAATGGATAAGGCATTGGATTTTAGCAAGTTCTGGTTCTTCCGCTTCGATGGCTAATAAAATATTGCGATGTTCTTCGTGGACAGCTTTGCGTTTTTGTTTTAATTCTACGTTCGGGCGAAGTGTGATCTTTAAAGTTTTTTCATAAAGGGAGGATAAATTTTCCAGAGTTTGAATCAATACGGGATTGTGAGTAGCCAAAATAATGGAACGATGAAATTGAAGATCCGCTTCGGTTGAACTCGTTCCCTGTTCGTTCGATTCGTTTTCCATTCTTTCTAAAATTTGCTTCATTTGCTCAAGTTGCTCAGGTGTTCGTCTAAGTGAGGCTAAATAGGCTGCTTCAGGCTCTAAAATTTTTCTCATTTCAAAAAGATATTTAATACTTTCTACATCATCGCTTTCGATTCGAATTCTCTTTAATAAGGATGAAGTGGTCGATTCTTCTACATAACTTCCTCCTCCTTGACGTGAAGAGATGACACCGGCAGCACGAAGCATGCTTAAAGCCTCGCGAATCGGTACTCTGCTTACACCATATTGAGCGGCTAATTCCATTTCAGTCGGCAGCTTTGAACCAGGAGGAAACCTTCCTATTTCAATTTGGTTGAGTAATTCACGCGATATGATTTGCGAAACTTTTTCTTTTTTGGACATCATCTTGCTCCTTTCCATCATTGAAATCACAATTTGTCTAACAAGTTAAAAATTTGTATAACAATTTTCATAATATAAATATTTTAATTTTTTGAAAATAAACAATTTACAATCAATTTATTGAAGATTATAATAAACAAAAAAGACGAAAAAAACAATATAACAACATCAATTTGTTATATAAATTTGTATTACAAAAACAGAATAGCAAAACCTGTCATTTAGATTGTTTTTTTTATATCATCATGAAAGCGCTTTAATATATGCAAATTTTCAACTGAACAATAGGGGGATGGGAATGATGACTGATGCATTATCTTTTGAAAAAAAAGTGACTCAAAAAATTACAAGACGAATTGTTCCTTTTATTATTCTGTTGTACATTATTACGTTTTTGGATAGGGCCAATATAGGTTTTGCAGCACTGGAGATGAATAAGGCGCTAGGGTTGACGAGCCAAATGTTTGGAATGGCTTCCGGTATTTTTTTCATCGGCTATTTTGTTTTTGAAATCCCAAGCAACATTTTATTAGAACGCTTTGGTGCACGAAAGTGGCTGGCCCGAATCCTTGTCACTTGGGGAATCGTGGTCGTCGTAACAGGCTTTGTTCATAATGCTGTGCAGCTGTATATAATAAGATTTTTACTTGGAACATTGGAAGCTGGGTTTTTTCCGGGAATTATTTTGTATCTTACTTATTGGTTTAGAGCCGGCGAGAGGGCAAAAGCTGTTGCTATGTTTATGACGGCGATCCCCATTTCGTATATTATCGGGGCACCCGTTTCTACATGGATTATGGACCATATTCATTGGCTGGGGATGGAGGGATGGAGATGGATGTTTGTTTTGGAAGGGATACCATCCGTTCTGTTAGGGATTATAACTTTTTTCTATTTAACGGATCGTCCGGAACAAGCAAAGTGGCTTGCTGACGAGGAGAAGAAATGGTTAATGGAAGAATTGCAGAAAGAAAAAAATGCAAAAGCATTGTCGCATGCCAATCATCCTAGTTTGAAGCAATCTTTCATAAATCCTAAAGTATGGTATCTAGCTCTAATTTACTTTATTTTCAGCATAGGAATGTATGGAATAGGGTTCTGGCTGCCTCAAATGATTCAATTATTTTCGAATGTGTTATCTAACACCCAAATTGGATTACTGACAATGATTCCGTATGTTGCGGGTGCGATTGCTATGAACTTTTGGTCTCATCGCTCTGATCTCTCAGAGGAAAGACGTTACCATGCAGCAATCCCGCTTGTTGTAGGGGCTTTAGGATTGATCGGTTCTGGTCTGACTTCCGTTCCCTTCTTATCCATCATCATGATGGCGATAGCAGTGGCAGGCATCTATAGCTTTTATGGTCCTTTTTGGTCTTTAACAACTCAACTTCTTAGTAGTTCAGCTGCTGCAGTTGGCATCGCGGCCATTAACTCAGTTGGCAATTTAAGTGGCTTTGTGGGACCTTATGGAATAGGGATGATTCAAGAAGCTACTGGAAACGTGAAAATAGCCTTGTTCTTTCTAGGTGCTTTGCTTGTAGTGGCAAGCCTGTTACTAATGGCGATAAAAAAAGAACAAACAACTACGTTTTCCAATATGACTCGAGGAGTAGGCTTGGAACAAATGAATGAAAATTTAGATAATTCAGAATGAAATTTGTTTAGTTATTCGATGTTTGGAACGAAAAGAAAAAGGATCAGAAACAAGAGGACTGTTTATGAAATGGAGTGAAAAGCGATGTCTTTAAGATCTTATCGTTACTTTATGCCGACAAGAGTGGAATGTGGTTACGGAATAGCTGAAAAAACGGGGGAATGGGTGAAAGAATTAGGGATTGCTAGTGTATTGATCGTTACAGATAAAGGGATACGGGAGGCAAACTTGTTAGAAGGAATTAAAAAGTCGCTTTTAACCGAGAATATTGACTATGAAATTTTTGATGAGGTGGAGCCGAACCCGTCAGCTGAAACGATTCAAAGAGGTACGGACTATTTGAAGCAATTGAAAAGTGATGCAGTATTAGCTGTAGGAGGCGGAAGCAGCATCGACAGTGCAAAAGGAATAGCAGTGATGGCGACCAATCCCGGTAGTATTTTAGATTATGAAGGAGTAGAAAAGATCCCAAATCCTCCACTTCCCATCATTGCCATTCCGACTACAGCTGGGACGGGTAGCGAAACCACGAATTCCACCGTGATAACCAATAAAAAAACGGCCTTTAAATTAGGCGTACTCAGTTCATATTTGCATCCAAAACTGGCTATATTGGACCCGGCTCTCACTTTGCATTTACCCCAAGAGATCACGGCATCAACGGGTATGGACGCATTAACTCATGCTATTGAATCTTATACGTCCAAAGCGGCGAACCCTGTTAGTCAAGCATTGGCGATTCACGCCATTAGGATGATCGGAGAAAATGTGTTAAAAGCATACTTTGTAGGAACAGATATAGAAAGCAGGGAAAAAATGCTTGTAGCTTCCATGATCGCAGGGGTGGCTTTCTCCCAGTCGCGTTTAGGGAATGTTCATGCCATTTCACATACGTTGGGAGGAGTTTTTAATATCCCTCATGGTATCGCGAATGCTGCACTGCTCCCTTTTGTGATGAAATTTAATTTACGAGCCTGTGTAGATTCGTATAAAGAGATTGCCATCGCTTTAGGAAAAGACGTTCATGGTTTGTCTGCTATCGAGGCAGCTGATAAAGCGATCGAAGCTGTCATTGAAATGAATAAAGCGATGAAAATTCCCCTTAACGTTAAAGATTTGGGAGTTTCATTGGAAGTTTTACCAAAGCTAGTAGAGGATGCCATGAGAAGCGGAAATGTATTTGTGAATCCAAGACTTACAAAAGCCTCTGATATTCAACTGATTATTGAGAAAGCCTATTATGGTGATTTGAGTGATTACTAGTTCACGGCATTTCATTCCTGATTAAAACGTGACGCCGACATCAATTATTTTCTCAAAATATAAAGAATATGTTGATACAAACAAGATTACTTAATGAACACTTTGACAAATCTAGAGGTGAATAGATGAAAAAAACCAATGGAAGGTGGATTATTGTTATTCTCCTTTTCTTTGCGACCACGATCAATTATATGGATCGGGCCATAATTGGGGTGGCAGGTCCTTCTATGATGGAAGATCTTTCGCTTTCCGCTGTTGAATTTGGAATATTGGGATCAGCGTTTTTTTGGTCGTATGCATTAATGCAAGTTCCGGTAGGGGTCATTGTCGATAAATTAGGAGCTCGTTTAACGTATGCGGTTGCGATCGTATGGTGGTCTTTATGTACAATATTCATTGCATTCGGCCGTTCGATTGGCACGCTTATTGGTATTCGCATTTTAATGGGAATAGGAGAAGCGCCCGCTTTTCCCACAAATACACGAGTTATTTCAGATTGGCTGCCTACACGCGAAAGAGGCATTGCCAATGGAATCTTTAATTCCGGGACTGCTATCGGCATTGGACTTACAACGCCGTTGATAGCGTGGGTGATAGAAAACTGGGGATGGAAAGCTTCATTTATTGGAATTGGATCTATTGGATTTATCTGGCTTTTATTCTGGCTGCACTATTTTAGGAATCATCCCCATCAAAGCGCAATCGCAAACGAAGCAGAAGTGGAGTATATTGAAGCCGGTAAAATCGATACAAACCAAAAAACAACGAAAATGGCTTCTCCGTTTCAATTTTTAAAATATAAAAGTGCATGGGGGCTGCTATTTGGCTTATTTGCACACAATTATCTTACTTATTTAATGATGACTTGGCTTCCTACCTACCTTGTAGTTGAAAGAAAAATGACACTTTTAAAAGCTGGTTTTTTCACTATGCTGCCTTGGATTATGTCTTTTATCGGAAATATTCTGGGAGGTTATTTGTCAGATAGTTTAATAAAAAAACAATGGAATTCGATAAAGGCTAGAAAAACGATTTTAGCTATTGGCATGCTGTTTCCTTTAGCGATCATTCCAACTATTTATATAGAAAATGCGACAATGGCGATTATTTTGCTTTCCATCGCCATTGGTGGAGAGGGATTGGCCGCGGGTATTTTATGGGCAACTGTTTCAGATGTTGCTCCAAAGGGGGCTGAAGGAAAGTTAGCCGGCTTGCAGAACTTCGTAGGGAATTTAGCCGGATGGATTGCCCCGGCTCTAACAGGATTTTTAGTTTATCAGTTTCAAAACTTTACATGGGCACTTATGATACCGGCCATGATTTGCTGCCTTGCTTCTTTTGGATACGCTTTCCTCGTCAAAAATGAAAGGATATCGATAAAAACAGATGTTGACCGCAACATTGTATAGCGAATGGCGGCATATTTTTATACACCAAATATTCGTAATGCTGTTAGAGTCTTAGAAGCAGTTATAGAATTTTGAATGATTAGAGAAATGATGCCGTTCCTGCATTGCTCAAGCGCTGTTTGAAGGCTTGATAATGTGTGATGGGACGACGAGAGGCTGTCAGGAAATAGACGAATATTTAGAAGTTAAGCATGTTTTCACGGATGAAAAAAAGGTGAATTACCCTTTTTGCTAAGGAATTTACTATAAAAGAGGGATATACATGTATGATTTTTCGATCATTGGCGGTGGAATTATTGGATTATCTACAGGTATGGCACTCGCAAAACGTTTTCCAAACTCAAAAATGGTGGTAATAGAAAAAGAAAACGAATTGGCTCATCATCAAACAGGTCATAATAGCGGCGTTATCCATTCGGGCATTTATTACAAACCGGGCAGCCTCAAGGCACAATTCGCCCGTAAAGGCAACAAAGCGATGGTTCATTTTTGTGAAGAACACGGTATTCCATACGAAATATGCGGCAAGGTGATCGTGGCCGCAGAAGAGAAAGAACTTCCAATTATGGAGGAGCTTTATGAACGTGGTTTGCAGAATGGATTGGATGTAAAGAAAATCGGTCCTGAAGAATTGAAAGAGATCGAACCGCATGTAAATGGTACAGGTGCTATTCGGGTACCGAGCTGTGGAATTGTAGATTATCGAGGTGTATCTTCTGCATTTGCACGCCTCATTCAGGAAAGTGGAGGGGATATTCGTCTTGGTGTGAGAGTGGAAAACATCGTAGAAAATATGGATCATGTGACGATCGAAACAAACCGGGGTACCATACAGACACGTTTTCTCATTAATTGTGCCGGTTTGCACAGCGATCGTATGGCTAAAATGGTAGGCATGAAAACGGGGATGAAAATTGTGCCGTTTCGAGGCGAGTATTATGCGCTAGTGCCGGAAAAACGGTATCTTGTCAATCGTTTGATTTACCCGGTACCAAATCCCGATTTCCCGTTTCTTGGGGTTCACTTTACCCGGATGATGAACGGAGAGGTTCATGCAGGGCCAAATGCGGTTTTGGCCTTTAAACGTGAAGGATATACGAAAAAAGATATAAACCTTAAAGATCTTTTGGAGATTTTAGCATATTCGGGTTTTTGGAAGATGGCGATGCCGAATATGAGAGAAGGCATGAAAGAAATGGTTCGTTCCTTTAGCAAACAAGCGTTTTTGCGGAGCTTGCAGCGACTCATACCGGAGTTGACGGAGAAAGATATCGTTCCTGCCCAGGCGGGGGTGCGAGCGCAGGCTATTATGCAGGATGGAAGCATGGTAGACGATTTTGCTATTTTCTCAGGGAAAAGGTCATTGCATGTATGCAATGCGCCATCTCCTGCAGCCACGGCCTCCATTCCAATAGGCGAAGCCATCGCCCAACAGATTGTTGAACGGTTTCAACATCAAATGACATTGGTCTATAAAAAAGAGGAATCAATCTGAAAGGATGATCAGAACAAATTCATCTATGTAATAATTGTTCGTAGAAAGAAGAAAAAATTTAATATATTGACATTGTCTAAGGAGTTGTAGATGTAACGAACGTCGCTTTTTTGTCCATATGTTGAGGCTGACTCAAAAAGCCAGAGAAGATGATTTTTTGAGTTAGCCTTATTTATTAAAAAAGGTGCAAATAATCTAGAATATTTTTTCCAATAAGAAAAACAGTAACAATGATAAATAAAATTCTTACATACGATGCCCCTTTTTTAATGGCAAAGTTTGAGCCTACTAAAGCTCCGAGGATCATAGCAATCCCCATGGGAATGCCATATGCAAAATGGACAGCATCCAAGTACAGAAACATGGTGAGCGCAGCGATGTTGCTGCCAAAGTTAAGGACTTTGGCGTTTCCGGCCGATTGGATAAAATCAAATCCGATGATTAGAAAAGAAAATAGCAAAAAAGAACCTGTACCGGCACCTACAAATCCATCATAAAAGCCAATCAAGAAAACGACTAATGCAAAAAGGATGCTTTTTTTCAAATTCATCCCTTGATATCGAGAGTCTTTGCCCCAATCTTTTTTTAAGATCGTGTAGATGGCAACGGCAATAAGCAACACTAGAACCAACGGTTTTAATATTTCTGATGATATATGTTTTACAACAAATGCACCCAAAAAAGAACCTATAAGAGTTAAAGGGAAAAGCTTAGATACAAGCGAAAAATTTACTTTTCCTGATTTAACAAACGAGATTGTGCTCGTTAAAGCCCCCATTGTACTGGCTAATTTATTGGTCGCAATGGCTGCGGAAGGGGGCAATCCTGTAAACATTAAAGCCGGGATTGAAATTAATCCCCCTCCTCCAACTACTGAATCTACGAAAGAAGCTATAAAACCGGCGAGTACTAAGAAGCCCAATATGTAAAAGTTGATATCGTCCATATGCATTCCTCCTAGAATAATGAAAAGCTATTGATCTATCTATTGAAAGATCAATAGCTGATTTATTTTCAATAGATGTTATCGGCGTTCTTTATCTAAGAAAATCGTTCGTAACGAAAAAAACAGATACTTCTCCAATTTAGGTTAGCCACATATCATTATGGAGACTGTTCCAAATCCCTTAACCGGATCCGTATAATATCCATGAACATTAGTAATTACTATAGTGGTAACTAAAATGATCATAACAAATGAATGTACTTTTGTGAATAAAAAATACAGACAAATATCAGGAAATAATTACACTAATAATTAGAAAAGAACTTTTATAAAGGATTGGCCGTCATACAGGGGAATCATTTACTAAATCGTCCGTTAACGATACTATAAAAGTAAATTTTGAATGGTTTGAAGAGGATTGGTTTCAATATGGATAAAATTTCACAAGAACTCCAGCTGCTTGGTTTTAATCAATACCAGGCGAAAGCCTATGTATCTTTGGTTCATTTAGGGACGTCCAGCGCTTACCAGATTAGCAAACATTCAGGTATACCTCGATCGCGCATTTATGAAGTATTAGAAGGATTAGAGAAAAAAGGGATAGTGGTGAAAGAGGATGTAAACGGAGCTGCACAATTTTCCCCATTACCGGTTGATGTGTTTTTAGAATCGATTAAAAAGCAGTGGGATGTCACCTTTTCATCGATAAAAAATGAATTAAAACGGTTTGAGAAACAAGAGATCAAAGCTGATAAACGTGTGATAACGATAAAAGGAGAAGAAAACATCCTGTCATTTTGTCGTATTCTGATTCGGCGGGCCAAGCACCGAATTATATTGTCCATTTGGGATTTTATGTATGAACAACTAGTAGACGACTTGCGGGAGAAAAAGCAAACTTGCAGTCTTAAGGGCATTGTCTTTCAAGTTGAAAATCCTTTAAAAGACTTGGTGGTACATCGGAAGACAGATTATGTAGAACAGATTGGAAATAAGAAATGGTTTATCATTTCTGTCGACGGAAAAGAAATGATTTATGGCCATCCGGTAGAACAAAACGGCAATGCCTTCTATACGGATGATGATGTGCATGTATCGTTGTTGGAAAATTACATCTGGCATGATGTACTGGTCAATCGATTGGTTCAGGAGAGCAAAGAAAATTTACAACCATGGATATCTGCAGAAAGAGAGAATTTTTTTAAGATGCCAAGATAATTTTTTATTTCTAAAATAAGAACTGCTAGTTGTTCTCGAATGAAATTAGAAAACGAATATACAAAAACACCGTTCGAATAATCGAACGATGTGAAATAGTGGTTTCATTTTAGGATTTAAAGAGCATCAAAACGCTGTGCAATAACCGTCGAAAATTTGACAATCGCACTGATTCATATGATGAGGTCAACCAGATATTTTTGGTTGACCGGATATGCGCTAGAATGATCTTTATTTCAAAGCATAATGAAGGATGGAGTTGTTAGTCATTGCCCGACATTGGTTTTGGTCGCTGCCCACTTTCAATCGTTTTTAAACTCATTTTGATTTTTTAGCCACTATAATATGCGTTGGCATCCAAGGACCTGTCCACCAGCCTTTCCAACCGGCAAGCGTATGACTATTTAGATATTCCTTCGTTCTAACAATATCCACTATTACCAATGTTCCTCCTGGTTTCAAAACTCGAAAAGCCTCCCGTACGGCTTTCTCTCTGCCTTGCTTATCCTTAATATTATGAATCGCCAGGCTGCTAAACACATAATCGTATATGTTGTCTTGAAAGGGAAGGTCCATCATGTCGGCTGTATGAAGGACAATTTTGTCAGCAACGTTTTCAATTTCGGCATTTTTTTCTGTCGCCTTTCTGTCATTGCCTGATTGATCCACTTTGCGCCATAGGTCAATACCTACCGCTTGTCCTTCTTTTCCAAGCTGTTTGGCCGCCATAATTAACACCGTTCCATGTCCACATCCCATATCAAGTATTTTGGAGTTTTCCGGAATATTGAGATTGGAGAAAATACTTTCCCATATTTCGAATTTTCCTTTCATCGATGTGTGCAAAAAGAAGAAAGCGCAGGTCAGCAAAAAGAGACTATAAATCAAAAGCCAAAAGGCCCAAGTGTGGGATCGGTAAATCAATACAATACTGGAAATCAACAAAACAAGACCAATCAAAGCATAAGAAAGTGGGATAAAGGGTGCATCATTTCCATAATATCCTTTCCTCTTTAAAGAATTCATTCTGATTGCTCTCCTTATGAAACTTATTGGATAGGTGAATTCCTCGGTATTTTATGCTAATCCAGAAGAGACTGTGTAAGATTGAAATACAAAATTCATCAAACGCAGTATCTGTTTTTTTATAAAGATGATCCCGCAGACAATCACACAGTCAAACGAAAAAGGGGGCATCGAAATAAAACTTTCCCTCGTTTAGATCTGTTGTAACCTATCTAAGGTTTAGTAAAAGGTAATCGCTTCCCCGGTTAATGTTCCATCCTCTGTCAAAATACTTGAGTGATTTCAAAATCATCATGGCACGACTTAGCTGTTCGTATGATCAAATATTCGATTAGCGGAAAAAAGTTCCTTCTGGCGATCAGAAAAAGGTTCAAAAATCAATTTGCGGTTTTTGGTAGGAATCGAAAATATTGAATTGCTGCTTACTGATAAGTATTGTATTGTTGAAAGATAAAAAATCATGTGGGGGAAAAGAAGGATGAATGAACAATTGAATTCCTATATTCAAAATCTTGTTTCATTATATACCAGCCATGCAAACGCTGAATTCGCTGAGTGGTCAAAAAAATACATGAAAAACCAATTTCCGTTTTTGGGCATTCGAACTCCTATTCGAAGGAAAGTGACGAAACAGTTTGTGAAAGAACATGGTGTACCGTCAAATGAGAATCTTGAGAAAGTGATTCAGATACTTTGGGACATGCCCGAGCGCGAATACCAAAGAGCCGCTCTTGACTTGATAGAAATGAAAAAGAAAAGCTTACGCCCATCGGATATGACGTGGTTGGAAAAATTACTCGTCACTAAGTCATGGTGGGATACAATCGATGTACTTTCCCCACATATCATGGGATATTTATTTCAAACATATCCTGAACTGATTTCACAATATCCTGACCGTTGGATTGAAAGTGAAAATATTTGGCTTCAGAGGTCTGCGATATTATATCAACTTTTTTACCGAGGGAAAATGGATGATGAGCGTCTCTTTCGTTATATCTTAAGAAGAGCGGGCAGCAACGAATTTTTTGTTCAAAAGGCGATAGGATGGGTGCTGCGTGAGTATGCCAAAACCCGACCTGATAGCGTAAAAAATTTTGTGGCTCGTCATGAACTCAAACCGTTGAGCAGAAGGGAAGCATTGAAACATTTTGACAATAATAAATAAGACGACGAACACGTGCGGAACATTTAAAAAAAGCCGTTTGGTTCGAGCGATAGAAAGGAAAGCCGGTCCAAACGAAGACTTGTAAGAAACAAAAAAGCAGATAAAAAGCAAAAAAAGAAGAACCTTGACAGAAAAGTTGCAAATTCAATAGTGATGGATTCAAGGTATAGAACTTCATTGTCCTATACCTTGTTTTGTTGCTGAATGGTTCCATACATTGGAAGTACTTAATACTAACCATTCGAAATCTAATGGGATGAATTATTGTAAACAACTTCGAACAGACCAACAATCTGAATTTTACCCAGTAGATGGCATGTATAGATACATTATGTCCGTACGAGCGTGATATGAGATATTACAACGGTTCCGTATAAAGGCGAGATTGAGCGGACCACTCTGATCCTCCTGATAATTCAATCATTCCGGTTTGTTCAAATGGAAGTGCGATATTAGGTGCGTTCACCATATTTGTTTGTGGTTCCGGGCAAAAAAATCCACTTTTTGCATCTTGATTAAACAGCATCCAAAAGCGAAATTCTGAACTTGTCTCATATATAAGAGAGATTTTTTCGCGTTGATCCGTTAACACCATTCGATTTTTTCCATCTTTTTGTGCCTGGGCCACATAATGATGATCGAGTGGTTGATAGTACGGAGAAAAACCTTCTGTTGCGATTTTTTTCTCTTCTTCATTCAAAGGCAATAGATTTCCGGTTGGTAATGACCGTTCATTCAATTCTACTCGATCTTGTATGGTCAATTGCAACGTATAATCTTCTGCCGTGCTGTTTTTTGAAAAAGGCGCCTTAATGGATGTGTGGAAACCAATCATTAAAGGCATGGATTCTGAACCGTTATTAATGATTTTTACTTGTTGATTTAGTCCTTCTTTCGACAAAGTATATCGCAGATGCACATTAAAGCGATGCGGGAAATAACGAAAAACTTCGGATTGCTCGTCTACACTTTGTACTAATTCTATAAAACATTCTCGATCTGTGGATCCATGTTTAAATACTTCCCAAACAGCACTGTGAAAAAAACCGTGTAAATGATTATTCTTTGATTTTTCATTTATAGGAAAATGATACACTTTACCCGAAAAGGTAAAAGTACCGTCTTCTAAACGATTAGGTGGAAACAATACTGGAATGCCATATAAAAAAGGCTTTTGTTGAAAATCTTCCATTTCATGAATGGACGGTTCGCGAATAAAGTCATAATCCTTTTCTACATTTCGAAACGCAATCAGGTTTGCTCCAAACTTCGGAAGAATAACCGCTTGATATGGATCACAATTTAATTCATAAGCGTACATTCCATTAAAACGGGTTTCTTTGACAACATTTTTAGATACGCTGTTCATATCTTGTTTCTCCCCATTCATTCATTGGTATGAAAAGACTCTGAATCCATAAGAAATTGATGAATCATAAAAGAGGCTGCCCCCAAAGCCGTAGCGTTTCGATTTAACTGAGAAATATAAATATGATGACTTTGATGAACATATCTAGAAATTCTGGAGGAAATTGTACTTTGTATAGAATTTAGCACGATGGGATTCGCTTCGATTAAATTGCTTCTTAAAACAACCGCTTCCGGATTAAAGGCATTGATAATATTGGTTAAACCGATTCCTAGATAATGTCCGAATGTTTCCAGCGCTTTTAACGCTTCCCCGTCATTTTCTTGAATCATTTTGCTCGCCTGTTCTAAAGTTACTTTTTCCATATTTTTTAATTGGGAAAGATTGTCGTAAAACGCTTTTTCTGATGCATACAGTTCCCAACATCCATAGTTTCCGCAGCCGCATTTTTTTCCATTGAAATCAATCGTCATATGCCCCATTTCACCGGAAAATCCGTCCGTTCCCCGATAAAGTTCATTGTTGACAATGATGCCGAGGCCAATTCCGGTTCCGATACTCACATAGATGCTGTTTGTGCAATGTTTGATGGAACCAAACAATTTCTCGCCGTAAGCCCCGGCGTTTGCTTCGTTATCAATCAGGACTGGACAATGAAAATGGTTTTCCAATAAAGTTTTCAAATCAACATCTTTCCACTTAGAGTTAGGAGTAAATAACACCAACTGATCTTTATTCACAAAACCATGAACACCAACTCCAATTCCGATTATGCCATACGGCGATTTTGGAGCTTTGCTGGCCACCAATTGGATTCTTTCTAAAAGAATGGGTTTGACGGCTTCAAAAGAATTATCCGAGATTTCATAGTAATCGCAAAATATGACGTTTCCTTCCAAATCTGTTAATAAGGTTAAAATATAAGTGACTCCTAAATCGACTCCGATGGCATAACCTGCCTCTTTATTAAAAACCAGCAATACTGGTTTTCTTCCTCCGCTTGATGAGCCTGTACCTATCTCAGATACGAGATTTTTTTCTATTAACAATGCTGTTTGGGAAGAAATGGTCGCTTTGTTCAGATTGGTTATTTTGGATAATTTCGCTCTTGAAACTGGATAATGGTTGATGATGTTTTTTAATATAATTTTTTGATTGTGGACCTTTACAAAAGTTTGATCCGCTGTTTTCATGAACATCCTCTTTCTTAGTTTGTATAGTCGATAAACGAACTAAATTTTCATTTTTGTCTTTTTCTAGACATTTTTATTGTATCGTATTTTTTATTCAAAAAAAATATTGAATTTTAAAAATGATGGTGCTAGTATGAAGGTGTACTTAGTTTATTGGTTAAACAAAGTACGCATCAATATATTTTTTTGATGTAATATGAATTCGCTTTCATTAACTAAAACATTCAATCGAGGAGGTAATTTAAATGACTTACTTTCCTAATGTCGGCAAAATCAGTTATTCCGGAAATTCATTAAAAAGTGATCTCTCATTTCGTTATTACAATCCCGACGAAGTCATTGCGGGGAAAACGATGAAAGATCATTTACGTTTCTCGGTTGCTTATTGGCACACTTTTACCCAAGATGGATCTGATCCATTTGGTTCGGGAACGATGATTCGTCCTTGGAATCATTTAAAAGGCATGGATTTAGCAAAAGCAAGAGTAGAAGCAGCTTTTGAATTTTTTGAAAAATTAGGCAACCCATATTTCTGCTTCCATGATCGCGACATCGCTCCTGAAGGGGATACGTTAAGAGAAACGAATAAAAATCTTGATGTGATCGTTTCCATGATAAAAGATTACATGAAAACTAGTAATGTAAAACTTCTATGGAACACTGCGAATATGTTTACAAATCCTAGATTTGTACATGGGGCTGCCTCTTCTTGTAACGCCGATGTTTTTGCTTATGCCGCTGCACAAGTGAAAAAAGCGCTTGAAATCGCCAAAGAATTAGGAGCGGAAAACTATGTGTTCTGGGGCGGTCGAGAAGGCTATGAATCATTGCTGAATACCGACATGAAATTTGAACAAGAGAATATGGCCAGATTCTTCCATATGGCGATTGATTATGCGAAAGAAATTGGTTTTGAAGGTCAATTTTTAATTGAACCTAAACCAAAAGAACCTACGAAACACCAATATGATTTTGATGCGGCCACTACGATCGCGTTCTTGAAAACGTATGATTTAGACAAAGACTTTAAATTGAATCTGGAAGCGAACCACGCCACATTAGCGGGACATACATTTGAACATGAAATTCGCGTAGCCAGAATCCACGGACTTCTTGGTTCATTGGATGCCAACCAAGGGGACCCGCTTCTTGGATGGGATACAGACGAATTTCCAACGGACTTGTATGCAACGACTCTTACGATGTATGAAGTTCTTAAAAATGGCGGTCTCGGAAAAGGCGGATTAAACTTCGATGCCAAGCCGCGTAGATCTTCCTTTATGCCTGATGATTTATTCTACTCTCATATCGCCGGAATGGACAGCTATGCTCTAGGTTTAAAAGTAGCGAATCGACTCATTGAAGATCGTGTTTTTGATGATTTCATCGAAGAACGCTACAGCAGTTATAAAGAAGGCATCGGCGCCGAAATTGTTTCCGGTAAAGCTGATTTTAAATCCCTAGAAAACTATATTATTGATAAAAAAGAAATTGTCAATGAGTCTGGTAGAATAGAAAAATTAAAAACTACCTTGAATCAGTACATTGTTCAAGAAGCCTATGCCGAAAATTTCGCTTAATGACTTTTGATGCTTCATCAATATGAATAAACAAAACAGGTATGAAGAGCGGCTGTCCCTTTTTCAAACAAGGTCATACCCTCTTGTGGACGCTTTTAAGAGACAGCCGTTCGTTTCACCTTTCTAATGAACAGCGAGGAGATTAAAGATGAAATATGTCATTGGTATTGATCTTGGAACAAGTTCTGTAAAAGTGCTGCTGGTCGACCAAAATGGGAAAGTGAAGCATTCGGTATCAAAAGATTATCCGCTTATTCAACGACAACCTGGTTATAGTGAACAAGATCCTGAAGAATGGGTTCAAAAAACGATATTGGCGTTGAAACAACTGGTTGAGGAATCGAACGTGCATCCGGATGATATTGAAGGAATCAGTTATTCTGGACAAATGCACGGTCTCGTGCTGCTTGATGAACATGGCAATGTGATTCGAAATGCGATTTTATGGAACGATACAAGAACGACGCCGCAATGTAAGAAGATTGATCAGCAATTAGGCGGCAAATTGCTTGAAATCACCAAAAACCCTGCATTAGAAGGATTCACTTTGCCAAAATTGCTTTGGGTAAAAGAACAAGAACCTGAAAATTTAAGCAAAGCGAGCGTCTTTTTACTGCCAAAAGATTATCTGCGTTTTCGTATGACCGGACAATTAAACATGGATTATTCGGATGCTGCCGGCACTCTTATTTTGGATATTCTCAATAAGTCTTGGAGTACGGATATACTCCGCACGTTAGAAATTCCAATCAGCATTTGTCCGCCTTTAGTTGAAACAGAAGATTATGTAGGGAACCTGCTGCCTGAAGTGGCTGAAAAAACAGGCTTATCCCCCTCTACCAAAGTTTTTGCCGGTGGAGCTGACAACGCTTGTGGAGCCATCGGCGCTGGTATTTTGTCAGAGGGAAAAGCACTGTGCAGTATCGGAACATCCGGTGTTTTTCTATCCTATGAGAACGACAAAAATCGAAATTTTGGAGGAAAAGTACATTTTTTTAATCATGGGAAAAAAGATGCCTACTATACGATGGGCGTAACGCTTGCTGCAGGCTACAGTCTAAATTGGTTTAAGGAGACCTTTGCCGCAAATGAATCTTTTTCTCATTTATTGGAAGAAGCGTCTTTATCACCAATCGGTGCGAATGGTTTGATATTCACTCCTTATTTAGTGGGGGAACGGACCCCGTATGCAGATGCCAAAATAAGAGGAACTTTTACAGGAATTGATGGTTCTCATCAAAAACGGGATTTTGTCCGAGCTGTTATAGAAGGGATCGTTTTCTCTATCAACGAAAGCGTTGAAATATTCCGTAATTATGGCAAGACGATCGATACGGTTGTCTCGATTGGCGGCGGCGCTAAAAGCGATTTGTGGCTGCAAATCCAAGCCGATGTATTTAATGCAAAAGTGGTGAAATTGCAAAACGAGCAAGGACCAGGCATGGGGGCTGCCATGATTGCCGCAGTCGGATTAGGTTGGTTTTCATCGCTTGAGGAATGTGCAGAGGCGTTTATTTCAACAGCTGAAATATATGAACCCAATCCTGAAAATGTTAAACGATATAAAGCGTTTTATCAAGTTTATAAAGATGTGTATCCACAAACCGTTGCGATCAATCATCAATTATTTGATCTTAGAGCCATGAAATAGCGTCAATTTCCTTTGCTTTGACTATGTGAATGCACGAATGAATGAAAAAACAAACTGATCAATGATGGGAGGGTCAATCGATGAAATTGAAAGTGAGCAATGGACTTATTTATTTCTTTGGTGCATTGGGCGGTCTATTATTTGGTTATGATACCGGGGTTATTTCAGGAGCTATTTTGTTTATCAAAAAAGATTTGAATCTCACCTCTTGGACTGAAGGGATCGTCGTCAGCTCCATTTTATTGGGCTGTATGATAGGAGCGGCTATCAGTGGCGGCTTGTCCGATCGATTGGGACGTCGTAAAGTGGTGCTCATGGCTGCAACGATTTTTTGTATAGGAGCGTTAGGTACGGCTTTAGCGCCCAATACATCGGTATTGATCTTTTTCAGAATAGTGCTTGGTTTAGCTGTCGGAAGTGCTTCGACCCTTGTACCTATGTATCTTTCCGAAATGGCGCCTACCTCCATTCGCGGAGCCTTGTCTAGTTTGAACCAATTGATGATTATGACAGGTATTTTGCTCGCCTATATCGTAAACTATCTTTTCAGTTCCATAGAAGGATGGAGATGGATGCTCGGAGTCGCCTTCATCCCGGGGTTGCTGCTCTTAATCGGAATGTTCTTTTTACCGGAAAGTCCAAGATGGCTATTAAAACAAGGTCGTGAAAATGAAGCCCGCTCCATTTTAAATCACATGCGCAAAGGAAGAGGAGTCGAAGAAGAAATAGATGAAATTAAATTGGCCAACCAACTTGAACAGGAACAAGGCGGTTGGAAAGAAGTGAAAGAAAGATGGGTAAGACCTGCATTAATCGTCGGAATTGGTCTGGCTGTCTTCCAACAAATTATAGGATGTAATACGGTGCTATACTATGCTCCCACTACATTTACAAATGTTGGGCTTGGAGCGTCTGCCGCGATTCTAGGAACTGTCGGTATCGGGATTGTCAATGTCATCATTACGGCAATTGCTGTTATGATCATTGATAAAGTTGGGAGAAAACCGTTGCTCTTAATTGGAAATGCCGGTATGTCGATTTCTTTGTTTGTACTCGGTATTGTAAACGCTTTATCAGGGCCGACAGCTGCAGCAAGTTGGACCACTGTCATCTGTTTAGCAGTATACATCGCATTCTTCTCTCTTAGTTGGGGACCTGTTGTATGGGTAATGCTTTCAGAAATTTTTCCTTTGAGCATTCGAGGAATTGGTATGGGAATTGGAAGTGTTGCTAACTGGCTATCCAACTTGATTGTTTCTTTAACATTCCCTAAACTCATTGAACAATTTGGCATCAGCACAATGTTTATAGTCTACGGTATTATGGGCGTTCTTGCTTTCCTATTTGTGAGCACAAAAGTTTCAGAAACGAAAGGAAAAAGTCTTGAACAAATTGAATTGGAACTTAGAAATAAAAGTTTGGAAAAGAATCGTATGGATATGCCGCATTTCTTAAACAAATAGTATAAAAATGGAACTTGCATTACATTTTGGTTAAGGTGCATGTAAACAGAGAGACAGATGACAGCCTGTCTCTCTGTGGATCTCCGCTTGAGCGTCAGCATCGGTCTGTTTGGACGTTTTTTCTTTTACTAACAGTCAATAAGCATGTGAATGTAGAGGATTGATTTTTTGCAGAAATAATATGTGTTGGTCTCCACCGGCGAACTGATGTAATACACTTAAGAAAGGTCTCTTCATATTTTTATGTAATCCTTCGTTTTAAAATATTAATCTCCCTAATGTTCCACTTGGTTTCTAAACTTCAAAAGCCTTCCGTACAGTTTTTCCCGATTTCTTGTTCTTGATTTTATGAATGGCAATGCTGCCAACCGCTTACGTTTAATCTTTGAAAATGCAGTTCAGACAGTAAGAAATATTTTATATTCAAAAGGTGACTGATGTGTGAATATGCAAGAACCTAACCTGAGAGCGTCAGATCATATATTGTTCATCAGGAAGAAAAACGACTGAGCGGAAGAGAAGCGTGAAACTTTTTTACAAAAGGTTGATTCGAATGAAAAATAATGATGGAGGTGAAAGAATGGTCTGGTATTAGGACATTTGCTCACTTTTGCGAAAGACATGAATCGTTCGATCTGAACTTGATGATAAAATAATGGGAAATTTAAGCGGAGAAAATCATTATAGAATTGAAAGAATTATTACCTGCTATCATCGGGTTTTTAATTGTCGGAAACATTGCTACGGGGTATTTAGCCAATTTTATAGGGATTGGAAAAGTGATTGCATTAGGCGGTTTAATTAAATTTTTGGCTGGCGTTTTCGTCCTACTGTTCAGTGATTTAGCGAAAAGGAAAAATCCTGTCGGTCATGAAAAGAATGTATCTATAGGATGATATTTGAAAGCAAAAGATTCTCCATTTTACTTCTACATTTAGAAAAAATTTTAAAACGGTGACAAGTTGGCTATTTAAGGGAGGATGAATGGTGATTATCTAACAGAAATGGGTAAATCAACCTTTATTGCAAGAAAAAATGAGCAATGGGAAAAAATCCTATTTTTTAAATGGTATTACATATAAAAGTCGATGATTGGAGAAAATGATGAATAAGTATGAAGGGAGGATATGATTTTGGAGCAGGGAAAACAGGGCAGGCTAACTTCCGGAGAAATATCGCATCTATGGAGTCAATATTTGAACGATAGTGCAAGTATTTGCATGCTAACTTATTTTTTAGAAAAGGTCGAGGACGCGGATATAAAACCAATTATCGAGCATGCGTTGCAATTATCCAAAGATCATATTCAAAAGATTGCTACTATTTTTATAAATGAAAAGAATGTGATTCCTCATGGCTTTAAACTAGAAGAGGATGTTGATTTAAATGCTCCTAGATTGTATTCAGATATCTTTATATTACAATTTATACATCAGATGGCTAAGATAGGACTTATTTCTTATTCCATCAGTTTGTCTGTAGCTGTAAGGCCTGACGTTACAAACTTCTATAGCGATTGCCTCACTGAGTCGCAGAATTTATATAAAACGGCAAAGGATGTACTGCTTTCAAAAGGGCTATACATAAAGGCTCCTTATCTGCCTGAATTGGATCATGTTGAATTTGTGAAAAAGCAAGGCTTTATTTTAGATTTCTTTGGTGAAAAAAGGCCATTAACTGCATTGGAAATAGCAAATCTATATGCAAACTTTCAAAGAAATGCATTGGGAAAAGCGACGCTTGATGGATTCAGTCAAGTGGCCAAGTCTAAAGTTGCCACACAATTTTTTCAAAGAGGTGTAGAAATTTCAAAAAAGCATATTCAATTATTTAGGGAAAAATTAGAAGAAAGCGATCTTTCCGTACCGATCACTTGGGATTCAGAAATTACAGAAAGTACAGCTCACACTTTTTCGGAAAAACTCATGATGTTTTATACAACTTCTTTGATTTCTTTGAGTGTTGGGTACTATGGTTTTAGTGTTGCTTCTAGTCCTAGAATCGATATTGGAATTCTTTATAACAGAGTCATATTGGAAATACAGAAATATGCTGAAGACGGGGCCAATATCATGATAAAAAATAGATGGCTGGAACAGCCTCCTATGGCGCCTGACCGAAAAGAACTGGCCAAGAAAAATGCCCAATCATAGGGGAGCGGAAAGCTCCTCTTTTTTGATTTTATCAGAGGGTAAGACAGGAGCGGTTTTTTATTTGAATGACCTGCCAATGTACACCTTTATTGATGTTTCAGGAGGTCTTCGAATTTTTAAGACCATTCTGACTGTTTTTAGAATATGCCCATCAAAGTTATCGTCAAATTCAGAAACTATTTCAAATCCTTTCGCTTTATAGAAGTTTGTTCCGATTTGGTTGTCTTTTTCTACGTCAACGAAAACCGCTTTTGCTCCCGCTAAATTTTTGATTCCCTCTTTTAACAATGCAGTTCCAATTCCTTTGCCTTGATATTCCGGAAGTAGATAAATTGCTAGCAGTTCAGTCGTTCCATTTTCTTTTACCGGGGAAAAGTTTGCGAAACCTACAACTTTGCCGTTAGCTTCTGAAACGAATATAAAAGACTGCTCTAAACGTCTAAGCATCATTTCGTCATGATAGGCGGAACGTAAGAAACTTTCCTGAATTTTATGGGGGATGATACCTTCATAGGTATCATCCCAGCTTCTTTTGGCAACTTGTTGTATGTCTTCTTTTTCCATTTTGCGAATGATCCATTTCATTTCTATCACCTTTCATTTATTATTTCATTACAATATTTTTAAAAGAGATGGAACAACTAGATTGAAATCATTTTATGAAGCTTTCCGATCGTTCCTCTTATCATATCTCGATCAACCGCTGTTTCTGGTTGTAAACACCGTATTTCATCCGTGAATACGCAGAAAAAAGCCACCCCTCAATCACCCTTTTCAAACTACTTTCCAATCGGTTTGCTTCTGTTCACCAAAAAACACCGTGAAGTGTGTATTTCTTTTTTCGGTCTACCAGAAAGATTGGATAGAATCCTTTCCGATCGTTCTTCCTTCTGTTTAGCCCTGTTAGAAAAACAACTTTTCGCTATTAAACCTATTAAATACTCCATTCGCTAACGTTTGTTTTTAAGATACCATATACCTGCACGAAGAGGAGCACTTTTCTTGAAATTTCTTACAAAGTGATAGGCAGGTTAAAAGCCGTCAAGGAGAGAACTTGACGGCTTTATTTTTCAAATACTGTTTAGTCATTTGAAGACGGCCATTTTACTTTATTCGGTTAATGTTTTTTGGGGAAAGTGTTGATCACAACAATGAGCTGAATGGATACAATTCCTTAACAATCTCTTAATAAACGGGTCAAGTGTATTAGACAAATCTTTTTATAAATCATAATTTATAGAAAGCGTAATGGCTGATGAATTCCCATGGATGACTTAAAACGCCCAACTTCAGAAAGACAAAATCGAAGATGTCTTGACAAACTTTACACAAGATGGACGATATAGCAATCCCATGAAGATTCATTTTGATTTTATAGGAGGGATATAGTGGAGAAGACTTTCATTGAACCATGGGAAGTGAATGAAACCACTCATGAGTTTTTTGTACCTGACTATATTAACAAGTTGGCAGATAAAGTTTTAAAGCATTATGATTTTTCGGTAAAAAGCATGCAGGTCGTGACAACGAAACCTGATAAAGGGGGATGTATTTGGAAGATTGAAACGAGCAAGGGACCGAAAAGCTTAAAGCTGTTGCACAGAAGACCAACCAGGAGTTTATTTAGCTTGGGAGCTCAAGAATATTTAGTTGATGTTCGGCATGCCAGAGTACCGCCCATTGTCAAGACGAAAGATGGAGCCAATTATGTCGAGGCGGGAGGAAAGCTATGGTTCGTCGCAGAGTGGATTGAGTCGTTAACACCTGTTACAAAAGATTTAGAGGGAGCCAAATTGCTTTGTTCCGCACTAGGTGAATTTCATCGATTAAGTAAAGGCTATGTCCCCCCGCGCCAAGCAGAAACATCTTCAAGATTGCACAAATGGCGAAGCAATTATGAAAACGTCATTATGAAAATGGATTGGTTTCGAAACATTGCTAAAGCTTATAAAGAGCTTCCCGCAAGTTCGTACTTATTAGACGTGGTAGATGAATTTGAAAAGCAAGCTCGAAGAAGTCTGGAAAGACTGGATCAATCTAAGTATTATGAATTAGTCAAACATGGCAATTCACATTGGGGCTTAGTTCATCAGGATTATGGATGGTCTAATGGCCAAATGGGCAAGAACGGGATGTGGATTATCGACCTTGACGGTGTTGCCTATGATCTCCCGATTCGTGATTTAAGAAAGCTGATTTCAGGAACCATGGCGGACTTATATAAATGGGATGCAAAGTGGATAAGAGAGATGATTAAAGCTTATCATGAATCAAATCCCATCTCTCCTGAATTATATGAGATTCTTATGATTGATTTATCACTTCCGAATGAATTCTATAAAAATATAAAAGAAGTTGTGTATGAACCTGAATTGTTTCTAAATGAACAAACTGTACAATTAATGAAAACCATTATCGAAACGGATAAGACTAAATGGCCGGTCTTGGAGGAAATTCAAAATGATTGGAAGAGAGTGAAATGACATGAAAATTTTGATGATCTGTACGGAAAAGCTCCCTGTGCCTCCCGTACGCGGAGGAGCGATCCAAACTTATATTTCCGGTGTTCTTCCACATTTAAGCAAGCATCATGATATTACCGTTTTAGGGACTGATGATCCTTCTCTTCCTGATCAAGAAACTGTAGACGGCATTCATTATGTACGTGTACCGGGAAAAATCTTCGAAATATATCGAGAAGGTGTGATTCGATATGTTGAATCAAACTCATTCGACCTTATCCACATTTTTAACCGTCCACGCCTTGTCATTCCTGTCCGTAAGGCCGCTCCTCATTCTAAGATAACCTTAAGCATGCACAATGATATGTTCAATGCGGAAAAAATCGATTCAGAAGAAGCAACCGCAGCTTTGGAAGAAGTTTCTGGTATTGTTACGGTCAGCGATTATGTTGGAAATGTTATACGTCAACTTTATCCACAAGCATCGTCAAAGATTCGCACGATTTATTCAGGAGTAGATATCGAGAGATTTTTACCCGGAAGTCATCCAAAGATGCAAAAAAAACGCAAGGAAATTCGAAAAGCGAATGGTTTAGAGGGCAAAACGGTGCTTTTATTCGCCGGAAGGCTTTCACGCAATAAGGGGGTCGATAAATTAGTTAGAGCCTTGCCTGAACTTTCAAGAAAATTCAAAGATTTAGCGCTCGTTATTGTAGGCAGCAATTGGTTTAGCCAAAATAACATAACCGATTATGTGGCTTACGTACGAGCATTAGCCAAAAAGCTGCCAGTGCCGGTTATAACAACAGGCTTTGTGGCACCGGATGAAATACAGAATTGGTTTGCTGCAGCTGATTTATTTGTATGTACTTCGCAATGGCAAGAACCGCTAGCTCGGGTGCATTATGAAGCAATGGCAGCAGGACTTCCGATCGTCACAACCGCACGGGGCGGCAACCCGGAAGTCATTCATTCAGGAGAAAATGGTCTTGTTGTAGAAAATCCGGAAGATCCCAAAGATTTCGTAGCAAAAATCTCCCAAATTTTATCTGACAAATCTTTAATGAAAAAGATGGGAGAAAGGGGAAGAGAACTGGCTGTTTCCCAGTATCAATGGGATCGGGTAGCATCCGAGATACTGGAAGTTTGGAGTCAAGCCATTCAGGTGATCCCAACTTCAGACACTGAACAAGAAAATACAGAAAAAACGAGTGCAAATAAAGTGGAACATAAAAAGAATAAAGAATCGGAATATGAAGCGAAACATAAAAAGGATAAAAAATCGGAACCTGAAGATAAGATTAAATACACCATATTGGATGTGGATGGAGAAACCGTTAGAAAAAGCATATGGTATTCCAAGCACTATAAACGCAGCCATGATAATAGGCATACACGCAGACGCCATAAAAGAAGCTCCCACAGTTATAGTAATAGGCGTACACACAGGCGCAAAAAAAGACGCGGACGAGGAGACAGTACGAGCCGAAGACGCAGAGACAGTTAAAATGGCATATGGTTTCCCAAAACTTATGATGGCTGGAAAGAAGCATTATTAGTTTCTATAACTGGATAGTTGACTTACCAAAAGGCAATAAGCAGCTATAAATAATTGAGACACTGAGCAAATCTTTAAATACGTTTTGATATTTAAAATATATAAATCAATAAGTTAGGACTATCAAAAATAAAGATTTGTTTTAGAGAAGAGGTCAGGTTGATGATTCGGAAAGCGATAATACCAGCAGCAGGGCTGGGGACAAGGTTTCTTCCTGCAACAAAGGCATTGCCAAAAGAAATGCTTCCGATTGTGGATAAACCAACCATTCAATATATTGTCGAAGAAGCAATAGCTTCTGGAATAGAGGATATTATTGTCATAAGCGGACGCAGCAAACGTTCGATTGAAGATCACTTTGATAAATCGTATGAGCTAGAAGAAACTCTTTTTAAGAAAAACAAACAAATGTTGCTGGAAGAAGTACAAAAGATTTCAAACATGGCTAATATTCATTATATTCGCCAAAAGGAACCAAAAGGACTTGGCCATGCCATTTACTGTGCGAAAAGTTTTGTTGGAAATGAGCCTTTTGCTGTATTGCTAGGCGATGACATCGTCGACTCTTCGAAGCCTTGTTTAAAACAATTGATGGAAGTTTATGATCGTTATCATTCCTCCATCGTAGGCGTTCAGCCAGTAGACGAAGAGGATGTTTCAAAATACGGAATTATAAAACCAAAAGGAAATGAGATCGAAGAAAATATCTTCAATATTGAAACGCTAGTAGAAAAACCAAAAAAAGATGAAGCTCCTTCCCGATTTGCTATTATGGGTCGGTATATTTTAAGACCGGAGATTTTTGATATTTTGAAAGAGTTGCCGCCAGATTCCAATGGTGAAATTCAATTAACAGATGCCATTAAAATCATGAATCAATCGCAGACAGTATTAGCCTATCAATTTCAAGGTAAGCGCTATGATATCGGGAGCAAGGTCGGGTTTATCCGCGCGACGATTGATTTTGCTTTACAGCGACCAGACTTGCAGGAAGACATATTAAAGTATCTGAAAGAAGTGATTGCCCCCGAAAATTTAAACAGTTAGAACAAAGGTCGATATGAAGGACATGGGGCGATCTTAAAAAGTTTGAACACTTCGATTGACAAGCAGCTAATGAGTATAGTGGAACAGTTTTCACTTAGTCAGAGTGGACACTTTGATCATTAATTTGGAAATGGGCATCATCTCTATCATTAGACATAAAGCTGTCGAGTGCAAGATCTTTCGCTAAAAATGGGAGTCAGCCGTATAAAATAAATGATCGAGTTCGTTGCTTCGTGTAAGAGCATGCTTATCATTTGCCATAACGATTCACTTTCGTTCCATTCTGTCCAGTTTGATTTCGTGGGTACATGAATATATACCCATTAGCTATATAACCACAGATTGCCCCGTTTTGAAGAAAAATAAAAGAATCGAGGTGAATCTTATGAATATAGCCGTTATTGGGGCAGGATATGTCGGAACTACAACCAGTGTAGCGTTTGCCAATTATGGACACAAGGTATATGTCATAGAGAATGACCAAGAAAAATTAAAAAAGTTAAAAAAGTCCATTCTCCCTTTTTATGAAGAGGGAATGGAGGAACTGTTAAAAAAACTTATTGCCGGCGGAAATCTTTTGTTTTTCCAAAATATAGAGGAAGTTATCGATCAAGTCGAAATTTTATTTATTACCGTCGGCACACCTTCCTTACCGAACGGAGAAGCGGATTTATCTTATGTAGAGGAAGCGGCACGACAGATTGGAAAGTTGATGAATGAATATAAATCCATCGTCATTAAGAGTACCGTTCCAATCGGGACCGGTGATAAAATTCATAAAATCATAAAAGCTGAACTGAAAAAAAGAAACAAAGAAATTTCTTTTGATCTCATTTCGAACCCGGAATTTTTACGAGAAGGAAAAGCATTGCAAGATGCTCTGTATCCTGAGCGAATTGTGATTGGCTGTGAAACGGAGAAAGCCAAAAAGGTCATGAAAGATTTGTATAAAGAGATCAACTCACCCGTTGTGTTTACAACGATCAAAGATGCTGAAATGATCAAGTATGCCTCAAACGCGTTTTTAGCGACTAAAATTTCGTTCATCAATGAGTTGGCGCGACTTTGCGATAAAATTGGGACCAATGTGATTCAAGTGGCAAAAGGAATGGGGTTAGACAGCAGGATTGGTCCTCATTTTCTCCAGGCAGGAATCGGGTATGGCGGATCTTGTTTTCCGAAAGACATAAAAGCATTGCTAGCATTGGCTTTTGCAAAGAAAACTCCTTTACAAATACTTCAGGCCGTATCAGATGTGAACCAAACCCAAGCACTATGGTTTATGGAAAAAGTAGAAAAAGCGTTGGGCTCGCTGTCAGGAAAGCGCATTGCGGTTTTAGGCCTTACGTTTAAACCTCAAACGGACGATATAAGAGAAGCATCCTCACTAAAAATTATACAATACCTCATCGAAAATCATTCCTACATTTCGGCATTTGATCCACAAGGAACAGAACATGTAAAAAAGATATATCCTAACGTTCATTATACTCAAACCCCATTTGAAGCTTTAAAAGGAGCAGACGCGGTATTAATTGTAACGGAGTGGAAAGAAATCGTAGAAATAGACTGGAAAAAAGCAAAAAACGTTTTATCCCAACCATACGTATTCGACGGAAGAAATTGCCTGAACTCATCTGCATTGAAGAAATTAGGCTACCATTATGAAGGAGTAGGTACGCCTAGTTTTGATGTTTGAAAATGGCTCCGTTGAAAGATGAAAAATCTGGGCTTTATGGCGAAAAGCGCTTAGCTATATACCTTTCATCATATCCGCATCGGGGAAGGAGGTCCAAGAGGTGCAGAAGAATTCGAAATCTATTCTGGTTACTGGCTGTGCGGGCTTCATCGGGTTCCACTTGACGAAACGTTTGTTAGATGAAGGTTTTTATGTAATCGGGATAGACAATATGAATGATTATTACGATACAAGCTTAAAATATGACAGATTAAAAATGATCATGAAGCATCCTCGTTTTCAATTTGTCAAAGGCTCAATTGAGAACATGGAATTACTGGAAAATCTTTTCTATCAGCACGATTTTGATACTGTGGTCAATTTAGCCGCACAACCTGGTGTACGATACAGCTTGAAAAATCCACATAAGTATATCCAATCGAATATTGTTGGCTTTGCCAATATATTAGAATGCTGCAAAAAACATAAAATCCCTCATCTCATATATGCATCATCGAGTTCCGTCTATGGAAATAACAAGAAGATACCGTTCTCTGTAACCGATCGTGTCGACAACCCGATTAGTTTATATGCAGCAACTAAAAAAGCGAATGAGTTAATGGCTTATACGTATAGCCATTTGTATCATCTCCCTACAACAGGGTTGCGCTTTTTTACTGTCTATGGCCCTTGGGGGAGACCCGATATGGCTTTATTTAAATTTGCAAATGCCATTGTAAAACAGCAGCCAATCGAAATTTATAACTACGGAAATATGAAAAGAGACTTTACTTATATTGATGATATTACGGAATCCATTTTACGTTTAATCAATAAAGGGCCTTCTCCGAAATCTCCTTATAAAATTTATAACATAGGAAATAACCAACCCGTACAACTAAATGATTTTATTCAAGTACTGGAAAAACATTTAGGAAAGAAGGCAATCAAAAAGCTTTTGCCTATACAGCCCGGCGATGTTCCAGAAACGTTTGCGGATATTGATGAATTAGTAAAGGATATCGACTATAAACCCCAAGTATCTATTGAGGAAGGAATCGAAAAGTTTGTCGAGTGGTTTAAAGATTATTATAAAATTAGCGAGTAGGTTAATAAAAGTAGAATTTAAGAGCTAAAAACTGCAGAAAAGAATCATTCTGCAGTTTTTCTTTGACCATCTTATTTTCAATTATCCAGAAAGGTTGAATAGCAAACAGCGAAAAAAACGGTTTACTATTTTTTAAACTTTTCGGTTAATTCGTTATTTAAATAACTCAGATCCTCCGCCATTTGAGCGATCTGATGGGACGCTTTTGCAATCTCCCCGAAAGTTTGTTGAAAGTCTTCGATAAATGAAGCTAATCGATCGATTTTTTCCCCGCTGGATTTTACACTTGCAGCTTCGTCTTCAAACACTTGGATGATGCTTTCGTTCGCTTGACGGAATGCACTCGTTTCCTCGACGATACGCTGAAAAGCCGCTTCAAATTTTTGAATCGTTTGTTGAACGATATCGATATGATTCTGAATATAATCGAGAGACTGTTCCGTTTGCATGGCTAGCTTGCGCACTTCATTGGCGACGACTGAAAACCCTTTTCCATGTTCGCCGGCGCGTGCGGCTTCAATATTTGCGTTTAGGGATAAAATATTCGTCTGGTTGGAGATGTCTCTAATCGTGGTAACAATTCCATCGATTTTTTTTGAGCTGTCGGCTAGTTCAGCGGTGAGAGCTTTTGTTCCTTCAATTAATTGTGCAATGTTATCAAGTTTCGTTAATGTTTGGGCTACGTCTAATTTTCCGCTTTCTATTTTTGCGATCATTTCGCTTGACTGCGTTTGAATGGCGTTTATTTCATCGAACATTTCTTTGACGTATTTTTCCCGATCCGCGATAGAAGCAGTGGTTTCTTCAGCGTTGGAGGCAAGCATTGTAGACGACTCCGTTAGGCGATATTGGACTTTTTCGATTTCACTAAACTTCATCATGGAAGACGTGTACGCTTCAATATATGTCATTATGGCTATTTGTATATCGAACCAACACAGTTTCATGAAAGAGAGGTATACGTCTGTTGCTTTATGCGGCGGCAGTTCTTGCATCAGCATTCGCAGCACTTCGTTTTGAATGAAGGCATAAGCCCCGAGATACCATTCAGGGAATAGTTTGATACGATTATGAACCTGCCCGATTACTTTCCGTCGCAATACGTATTGTTCGCCAACTTCCCCCGACACCATGTCCAATAAATAGGCACGAAACGTTTGCTTTAAACGGTCAATCGTCGAATAGCTTTGGATAATTTGTACTAAGTTAGGCATGCTGCCGATGCGGTCGTAAAAAGCATCGACAATTTTGGATATGTGTTTCTCTAAAAGAGGACGGATATTAACTAAACGCTGCAAATCTTCAACGGTGAGTCCGACGAAAGACACTAGATTTTTATACTCTCCTTCAATAAGTTGTCGATAGTGCTCTTCGATGGAAGGGGATGACGGTGAAATGGACGAAGAAACGGATGAAACGCTCGGGATATGTTTATCTTTTTTCCAAAATAGCTGAAAAGTCCCTGTTTCATTTTGTATAAGCCGACATAAGAGATATTTTGACATATAGTTTCCTCCAAAATCATCATTTTCCAAACAAATTATACATTGCCGGATGCGTGTACAGAATAAATGGATAGATGATTCACAAAAATTTAGAAATTTTAAGAAGGCATAGTAAAAAAGTATTATATAATGAGGATGATTAAGGAGGATTTTGTATAAAATGGAGGATTTATGGAATGGAAAGAATACAAGTAACAAGCAAGGAACGATTGCAACAATTGCGCTATACAGGGGTGACGGAAGAAAGGTTGCAATACGTATATGAATATAGAAATATATTACTCACGCTTGTTGATCCGATCGTCGACGAATTATATGAAGAAATATCAAGGATCGATTCCTTGCGAGAGTTCATTCAACGCCATTCAACGTTAGAAAGACTAAAAACCACACAAAAACGGTATTTGCAGCAATGTTTCGAAGCGACCATTGACGATCGTTATATTCAAGCGCGATATAACATAGGCCGGGCTCACTCTGAAATTGGACTTCATTTGGAGTGGTATTTAGCCACGTACACAAAATATATAGATATTATTTATAAACATGTTTCACAAGTGCTTCCGGAGCAAACTATCCATATTTTGCTCGTCATTCAGGCGATTTTTTCATTTGATATGCAGTTGACGCTGGAAGCATATAAAGCTGCGGAAATCGAAAAAGCGGCGCACCCGTTGCGGTATGAGTTGGACAAATTGCTGCAAATAAACGGCATTACAAATCAAGACTTGGAAAACCTCGATCAATTTAGCGGATATATTTCATTTCGTATTGATAGTATTATGGAAAATTTTCATCATTCGCTTATTTGCCGATTAGGGGAGGAAAGCCACTATAGCCTTGGCTTATTACAAAAAGAACAGTATTTGGATTATGTGAGAAATTTTTATTACAATTTTTTCAACAAAAAGTATACGATGATTTAGAAGCCTATTTTCTCATTATTCGCGATTGGAGCCGGTTGGTTATTGAGCAGCGATGTCATGAGAACTTTTTTCATATAGTAGCCGAGTCGATTTGTGAGGCGCTTAAGAAAGTGTTTTTAACAAAAGAGTATATACACGATTTTCACTTCGTTCAATATATTGATTCATTTGAACGATTTTCAAAGTTTACGTTGGCGATCATGAACGAAATCCTCCGTCCATACTTATTTTTACGTGATTTTGATTTTCTTGATATTTATGCATACGAAATTAGTACGATTGATTTTGGGCGGATAACGTGGATTGATGATAAAATGAAACGTCTTTTAAAAAAGCTTGGTATGAACGATAAGCGTCCTATCGGGCGGCGTTGTTATGAATTGCTGCATAACCGTCCTGTTCCTTGTTCAGAGTGTCCAATCCTAAAAGAAAGTGAACCGATGCTCACGACGCTTGGAAATGACAGAGGATTGAATTATTATAAAATTCGTCTGCTTCCGCAAACGAAAATTTTTGAACTTTCGCGTGCACTGATGGTGATTCAAGATGTGACGAAAGAGTCAAAGGTTATGTTCGACGTATTGGAACGATTGCTGCAGTTAGCGGACTATCGCGATGATGATACGAAAAATCATGTCCATCGCATTGGAATGCTTTCCGGAATGCTGGCCCGCTTGGCAGGGTGCAACGAACAATTTGTTTCCAATATTGAAATCGCTGCCAAATATCATGATATCGGAAAAGTCGGCATTCCTGACTACATATTGAAAAAACCCGGAAAACTGACAAAAGAAGAATGGGAGTCGATGAAAACGCATGTGGTCATCGGTCATCAAATTCTCGTCAATTTAGATTTACCTGTTATTCAAATGGCGGCGAATATCGCTCGTACACATCATGAATGGTGGAACGGCGGAGGCTATCCGAACGGTTTAAAGGGCGAAGAAATTCCGCTGGAAGGGCAGATTGTCGCGATCGTCGATGTGTTTGATGCTTTATTATCGAAAAGAATTTATAAAGACGCCTTTCCGCCCGAAAAAGTAAAAGAAATTTTATCGGATGGCCGTGGGAAACAATTTGATCCGAAGTTAACAGATTTATTTTTAGCCATGTGGGATGATTTTTTAGCAGCACGAGAAAGTTTAAAATAAGGCGAACAATGCTTTTTGTTACTCCCTTTTTTAACTTCCCTCCGAAAGAAGTCTCCTACTTCTAAACGTGAAAGTGCGGAAGCA
>ERZ1673759.4-NODE-4-length-76598-cov-25.436578_pt1 | contig 76598 bp, 71 predicted proteins | sample MGYA00580179_ERZ1673759 | MGnify/ENA primary metagenome ERZ1673759 (study PRJEB41219, sample SAMN04549624) | soil metagenome | isolation source: soil | place: USA: Oklahoma, Great Salt Plains NWR | collected 2008-10-09 ... | reverse complement strand
TATAATATCTCATGCTATATTCCTCCTTAAATTAAATATAGCATGAAAAATTATAGAGTCAATAAAAATTTTATAACTTTTTATAAGTTATTTAAAACTGTTTAAGCCCCCGGTTTGTTTCCTTCGCCAAGAATATATCCTTTAAAAGCAATTCCCATAAAATCAAAGATATGCTGAAACTGCTGAACGAGCGGGAGTGCCTTCAAAGTTGGATGATCTCCCCCGACCGCAATGACATACGCTTCTTTTTCAGCCATTTTCGCTTTAAAGTCAGGATATTCAGGGTCCCTTAAGGTTTGTGACCAACGATCGATAAAATTTTTCATCGTTCCCGACATGCTGTACCAATAAACGGGGGTAGCAAAAATGAGAATGTCATGTGGTAAAACACGATCAAGAACCTTGTTGTAATCATCGTTTACTTTTGAAAATCCCCCGTCTGCATGACGACCATCTACAATCGGCCGAATGTCGTACTCATTTAAATAAATTCGTTCTGCTTCCAACCCTTCAATCGCCCGATTCGTCAGAATTTCGGTGTTGCCATTGGGGCGGGTTCCCCCGTAAATGACGGCGATGGACATGTTTTACACTCTCCTTTTTTATCTTTAAAGAAGTCATTTCAACTATTTTGCTCTTATGATCAATGAATAGTGAAGTCTGACAGTCCTAGTATACAATGAGAAATGTATTCCTGTCGCATTTAGACCATTCGCCCAATTTTAAATGAATTTCTTGACATTGCTATTTAGCCGTGGCGCGGCCTTTTTCCAGATTTTTTAGTCTATCGGAAATCAGAAAGCTTTGATATGGTATTGGCAAAACCAAATTCTTCTCTGCATAATGAAATGTTATATTATATAACGCGATAATGTTGCATTATTGACGATTATGTGAAATATGATATATTATATTATAAAAGCATATATGCGAAGCGTTTGAGGAAGTACTAAACGAAGTATTCAGGATATTTTAAATATTGAATAAGGTGGTGGGTTTTGGGGGGCAAACTAGTTCAACGTAATGCCGTTTCATTGATAAAAATACATTCTTTTTATTACAGAAAGCAGATTTTGCTGAAAAACTATTTACGCATAAAGAATAAGCTGTTGACACTTATTCATACTTTTTGGAGAGAGTAATGTTTTATAGGAATGATAGATTAAAAGCGATTAGCGAATAAAGAAAAACAGTCGAGCAGTACAAATTTTTTGTCAAAAATATTCCGAAAAATAATATTTTTTTCAAATGTTTTACTCCCGAAATCCTTGGGAATGATTTCCTTTACTTTATCTCTGACAAGAATAGAAGAGGGTGAAAGGATGCAGAAAAGTGTGGAGAATTTGAGACGGGAAATAGGGCTCTTCGCATTAACGTTGACGGGATTGGGCTCTATCATTGGTTCAGGTTGGTTGTTCGGTGCTTGGAAAGCGGCAAAAGTAGCTGGTCCTGCTTCGATCTTTTCATGGATTATCGGATGTCTGATCATCATTTGTATTGCCGTTTCTTATGCTGAGTTAGGAGGTATGTTTCCGGAGTCGGGAGGAATGGTGCGCTATCCTCAATATTCCCACGGCTCGTTTGTAGGGTTTATCGCTGGTTGGGCAAACTGGATAGCGATCGTATCAGTGATTCCAATCGAAGCAGAAGCTTCCGTACAATATATGAGCTCGTGGCCATGGGCGTGGGCGCAAAATATGTATGATGGAACCCATTTGACAACGTCAGGACTAGTCTTAGCGTTCTTTTTGGTTATCGGTTTTTTCTTGCTCAACTATTGGACGGTCGGATTGTTTGCGAAAGCCAACACCATTGTCACAGTGATCAAATTTGTCGTCCCGTTATTGACCGTTATCGGGATTTATGTCGTCGGATTTAAGACAACTAATTTTACGCATGTATCCGGTGGATTTATGCCGAACGGTTGGTCAGGCGTATTGACCGCGATTGCCACATCGGGTATCGTGTTTGCTTTTAATGGCTTTCAGACGCCCATCAATCTTGCGGGAGAAGTGAAGAATCCGGGACGCAACGTTCCTCTTGCCGTCATTTTATCGCTGCTTACGGCGGGAGTACTTTATTTCCTTCTTGAATTCGTGTTCATCGGCAGTGTTCCTTCCAGCATGCTGTCACATGGATGGACCGGATTAGAGATGAAGTCGCCGTTTGCTGATTTGGCGTTGGCTCTTGGAATCGGTTGGCTGGCGGTTGCGATGTTTGCTGATGCTGTGATCTCGCCTTCAGGTACAGGAACCGTCTACACTGCGACTACGGCAAGAATGATTTACGGGATGGAGAAAAACGGCTACTTTCCAAAGATTTTCGGAACCGTCCATCCATTATATAAGGTTCCGCGGCCTGCCATGTGGTTAAACTTGGCTGTGTCCTATTTGTTTATGTTTTTATTCCGCGGATGGGGAGAACTGGTGGAAGTCATATCGGTAGCGACTGTTGTCAGCTATATGGCGGGTCCGGTTACAGTCATGTCTTTGCGCAAGCTGGTTCCTGACTACCACCGTCCTTTGAAAACAAAAGGTTTAGCTGTCATTGCTCCGATTGCTTTTATCGTTTCTTCGCTGATTTTATATTGGTCCAGATGGCCATTAACCGGACAAGTTTTGTTCGTCATGCTCATAGGCCTTCCGATTTACTTTTATTATGAAGCGAAGCGAGGAAAGGAAACGTTTTTGAAAAATTTCAAGGCAGGGTTGTGGCTCGTTTGCTATCTTCTCTATATGATGCTCATTTCCTGTCTCGGCAGTAAACAATTTGGCGGATATAATATCATTCCGTACGGTTGGGATATGGTAGTCGTTGCGGTCAGTGCACTAGTGTTTTATGCGTGGGCGATTCGATCCGCTTACTTCACGGATCAATTGAAAGAAGCTGAAAGCCTCAATCAGCCAGTAGAATACGAAAATGAAAGCATAAAAAAAGTGGCTCAAAATTAAAAGTAGGAATGGCTTAGTTGGCTGAATAGAATCTAGGAATCGAAAAAATACCTTTATGGGATTGCACAAATGGCTTGAAGCGACACAATAAAATAATGCAAGGAAAAAACACCTCCTGAATCGAATGGCCACTCCATTCGGTTGATGGGGGTGTTTTTGTTTGGTGTCTATAAGGGCAAGAATGCATTGTTGGAATCCGAAGGTGAATTTTATGTCTGGTCAAAGTTCACGTTCCCTCCATACTTTCTAATGCCAATGAAATGTTTTTGCTGTCTCATCGCTGCTTTTTCAATAAAATAGACTAGCGATCGGGAAAAAATCGGTTCCCCTACATGGTATTTTCTTTTGAGTCAACGTTTACTGACCGAGGGTTGCCTGAAATCCAGCTTACAACCACTGTCGCCACAGCATTCACGATCAACGCAATCATTCCGACGTTTAAATCTTGCATTGTCTGGGGCAAGGACGGGAACAAAGTACCAATGCCGCTGCCTGATAATGTCATATAAGCCGCCGTTGCAACCCCGGCTATAATACCAACAAACGCTCCTTGTTTCGTTACAAAATTGTTTTTCATCAAGCTTAGTACAAACGATGGGAACAGCTGCGTCACCAGACTATATCCCATGAGAAGCAAAGCAACGATCGTATTTCCTCCACGGAACGTAAAGTATAACGAAATCAAGGCAATGACAGGAACAAGATATTTCGCCAGCTTTGCAACTTGTTGGTCAGTGGCAGAAGGAGAAAATACTTTATAGACATTTTTCGATAGCAGCGTGGAAGCCGTCATTAATATCATCGAACCTGGAACCATAGCCGTCAACAGCCCGGCGGCGCCGATCAGCCCGACGACCCAAGGATCAAATGTCTGAATGGACAAACGCAACAGCGCCAAGTCGGTATCCGATCCTTCCAAATGCGGTATTTTTAAAATCGCCGCAAAGCCGACGAAAAAGACGAATAGAAGCAATAACTGATAAATGGGCAAAATAATGGCATTTTTCCGGAAAACATTGGCGCTCTTAGCCGAATAAATCGAACTGAACGTATGAGGCCACATATAAAAACCAAGAACCGTCAACAGTACGGTCGAAATGAACCATGATACGCTCATCCCCTTATTCGGCAAGGAGAGAAAACCTGGATTGGGTTTTTCGATCGCTTCAAACATCGGCCGAATTCCGCCATAGTAATGAAACGGCAGATAAAGACCTAAAAAGGCGATGACAATAAGAATCGTGATGTCTTTCACTAGCGCTGTCCAAGCCGAACCGTGGATTCCTGAAATAATTACATATACTGTAACGGCAACAACGCCGATCCAAATAGCCGCCGTTTCTGAAATCGTACCATATGAAGCTTCAGAAACGATGATGCCTAATCCTTTTAGCTGCAGTACCAAATACGGAATAAGTGCCAGCACCCCAACCAGAGAAACCAGCACTCCTAACGCTTGGCTGTTGTATTTGCTGGCGAAAAAATCAGACTGTGACATAAGCTGATGTTCTTTCGCATATTTCCATACTTTTGGGAGCATCCAATACGACAGAACATACGCCAAGCAACCGTACGCGATAATGTAAAACGCTGGCCCGCCTTTGCTGTATGCCCAGCCGCTGCCGCCTAAAAAGGTAAATGTCGTATAAATTTCGCCCGCCATGAGAAGAAAGACAAAAATGGTGCCAAACCCGCGGCCGCCGACTGTCCACTGTTCCAAATTCATTTCTTTCCCTTTCCGCGCTCGTACTCCTAAGAAAAGGGATAACAGCAGAAAAGCAAAAATCAACACCAACGATGTATTCATGTTTGGTCTTCCTCCTTCACTTTCGGATCAAAGCGATAAACAATCGCCATGATAATGGAAGTGATGATCACCCAGGCAACAATCCAAAAAAGAATAAACGGCAGGCCAAGTATATAGGGAGTCACTCTGTTGGCAAACGGGATACCGCCGAGAATGCCAAGAAAAGGGAGCAACATTAGCCAGCGGATTCCTTTCATTTTTATTTCCTCCTCTATGGAATGATAGAAAACCTTTAGAACGCTTTCCCAACGGAGCTGGCGGATATTTCTATTCCTGATTAAAATTCGAGTATGTTATATAATATAACATAATTATCAGAATATTAAAATTATTTGATCAGATAAAAAATGACAAAGTCGGTTTGTCTTCTTCCAAAGCGCCTTTTTCATCAGCGGTATTCCGGTATTTAGGAGAAATATCAGACAACAACAAGATTCTTTTTGTTATTTAGCTAAAACAACTACAGAGGACATTTTCTATATGCTCTAAATATCGATCTGCTGATGCAAGAAATGGCTAAAAACAGCTTCTAATAAAAGTGCAGCAGCAAGAGTGCTTTTAAAAAGCATATTGATTTTTTCATAAAAAAAGAATGGAGAAATGGACATTTCATTTCGACAAAGGACTGTCGAACAAACAAAAGGAAGGGGATGATATAGTGGGAAGGACCTTATCATACGTAGGAAAAGTTCGTGATATTCAAAATGGTCAATCGAAAACAAAGGTAAAGGTAGAATTTTACCATTTCCCTCTTTTAAAATCATAAACACCGTTCGCATTTTTGAACGGTGTTTCATAATGGCTCTCTTTTTATTAAGGCTATGTTTTAAAATAGTGTTGAAAATTAAGCGATTTTTAAGGGAAGCCCTTTGACTTTCCTTAATTCGCCTTTTAAGAAGATAGCGAACCAACTTATACTTCGCATTATGCTTAATTTCTACGTTCTTTTTGTGTAGGGTATCTTCTTGAATATGAAATAAAGATATTCAGAATCTCATTCTCACCATGAATAAATAATATAATATACGAGGTAATCCGATAGCAGATAGTATTGTGATTGCAGTATGTACTTTTTTCTCATCTCGTAATATAAACAATAAAAACTTATACCCTGAAATACCAATCAATCCACCCAAACAATTTAGAATTATATCATCAATGTCTGATGCTCCAATGCCTAAAAGCCCCTGAATGATTTCAACAAACAAACTCACTATAAATATAAACAACAAATTGGTTATTACTCTTTTATCATTTTTGAATAATGACAAATATGTACCAAGGGGAATAAAAATAACTATATTGCCAACCACATTACTAAAAGCAAATGCTTTTATATTCGCAGATCTGCCAGATATATATTCCATTATACTATAAAAAGGAGTGAGATTGATTGACCTATGCTCCAAATGCGAAATTCTTGATAAGAACAATATTTTAATTAACAAAAGTATGTAACAAATGAAAATACCATATAAAAAGACTGTTTTCATTCTCTCTCGTTTATTCATAATACCTCCATTTTTCATTTCATCCCTGCTTATTCTCTGAAGTTCAGTTTATAAATAATCTTCAGTTCGCACTTATCTTCGATTGTGTAATAAATTATAGTTAACTTACATTCAAATTGTCACGAAATTATATCAAATTTCAACATTGATTTAAAACATAGCCTTTATTAAATAAAGGAGTTGTTTAATCGATTCAATAAATTTTTGAATATTTCGCATTCTTCTTCTGTCCATTCTTCCAACCATTGATTGTATCTGGATAATCGTATTTTTTTGTCCATAGCAAGTTTCTCTTTTCCCGTTGCGGTAAGGTGAAAAAGAGTGGCTCGTCCATCGCTCGGATCTGCTAAACGTTCGATTAGTCCTTTGGATTCAAGTGAGGCCGCTTGTCTGCTGACGGTTGAAATATCAAGTTTCAGCACATCGGCCAGTGTCTTCAGCCGTGCGGATCCTAATTTATCGAGTTCTCTTAGCAGTAAATAAGTGGCACGTTCAAAGATGCCTACTTTTTTAGCTGTCTGGTCCACATAAGTGGCCATACGTATAAAGGTCGTCATTTCGTATTCGATTTGTTCAATGGCACGTTCTTTTTTTGACAATCTCATATTCCTCCTTAAATTGGCGCCGCTTTCAACTTCTAAATTCATTGACAAGGAAAAATATCATTTTATAATAAATATTGTGTATGTAGTTGTATTATACAAGTATTTGAGTATTTTCTATTCCTATCATACATGATTACTACTCAATTTAAAGAGAGTGGGAGAAGGATTTTTGCGGATGAAGTGGATTCAAATTATTATTCAAATTTTTATTCTATACGGGTTTTCGTTTATTGGTGAAATGATTCACCGTGCTTTGCATTTATTGATTCCCGGAAATGTGCTGGGACTTTTATTATTGCTGCTTTGTTTATCTTTAAAACTATTTAAGCTGGATTGGATTGAACAAGGGGCTGGCTTCTTAATAGCGTTTCTGCCTCTTCTTTTCGTTCCGTCCATGGTTGGTATTATGAATTACCCTACTTTGCTTTCCAAACAAGGAATATTATTGTTTATCATTATTGTTATCAGCACCGTTATCACCGTCATTGTGGCGGGCCATGCCAGTCAATTATTAGAAAAAGGGAAACGTAAAAGAAAGGATGAGCAACAAGCATGATGCAACAAGTTCTTGTCTCTATTTTCATGATCCTTATGACGATTGGAATTTATGTCGTGATGAGCCGGATATATTCCCGCTTTTCTTGGCCGCTGTTATTGCCTGTTTTGACCACGACCGTTGTGATCGTTGCCTTGCTGGTGAGTTGGCATATACCGTATAAAACGTATATGGAAGGCGGTAAGTGGATTAATTTTTTGCTTGGACCGAGCGTCGTGGCATTGGCCTATCCTTTGTATAAGCAGCGTTTTGTTTTGAAAAAATATGTTGTTCCTATTCTTGTAGGAGTTAGTGTCGGGTCGATGACCGGAATGTTGAGCGGCCTTTTCTTTGCCGAATTTTTTCATTTTGATCGTACTCTTATGTTATCAATCCTTCCAAAATCCATCACGACGCCGGTGGCCATTCAAATTACATCGAATATCGGCGGAATTTCCTCGATGACGATTGTATGTGTAATGGTGGCCGGTCTTACCGGTGCCATAGCAGGTCCTGCAATCTTAAAATGGATGCGGGTGAAAAGTGTACTTGGAAAAGGAATTGCACTCGGAAGCGCGTCCCATGTATTTGGCATTTCCAAAGCATCGGAATACGGTGAACTAGCCGTTTCCACAGGCTCCGTCGCCATGACCTTAAGTGCTTTAATAGGCTCCATTATCGCTCCGTATATCACCATGTTCTTTCATATTTAAAAGGGGACAGACCCCCATGCTGTTTTAAAGGATTAAAGTGGTAAATTATTGGGAATTAAATGCGATGGATTGTGTTTTTCAATTTGTTGTATGTGAAAAGGGGCAATGAAAGGGAAAAGAGGATCTCAAGTACTACATTTTATGAAACGGAGTCGTTAGTTGTTGGACGTTGGCTAACGGCTCTTATTTTTTTCTCATTAGATGAAAAAAGGGATAATTGTGGATTGACAATTGTTATTTTCTTTATTATTATCATTATCAATAATGATAATAATAAAAAGAGGTGAACGACGATCAAACAGTCAAAGGCAGATTTACTTCTTCATCCGATCCGATTACGTATTGTTCAAACTTTCACTGGGGGACGGCACCTAACTGCTCAACAATTAATCGAGTTGTTGCCGGATGTTCCGCAGGCTACATTATATCGACACCTTCATAAGTTGCATGAAGGCGGTATTATTCAAATTATTGATCAACGACAAGTCCGTGGAACGACAGAGAAAATTTACACATTGGCAGAACAAGGAGCAAATTTGACAAAAGATGATTTGGCAAACTTCAGCCGAGAAGATCATATGCGGAATTTTTTGGCTTTTTTAGCTTCCATTCAATCTGACTTTCACAGGTATTTGCAGCAAGAACACTTTGATCTGGAGGCGGATGGAGTCAGCTATCGAAAGGCTTCATTGTATTTAAGCGATGAGGAGTTTTCCCGATTGTTACAAGCAATTCGTTCTGTTGTTGAGCCGGCTCTTAAAAATCAACCGGCTCCTGGCAGGCGCCTTCGCACACTTTCAATGATCTTCATACCTCAGCCAGAACAAAAACCTTCAAACCATAAAGGAGAGGGGGAATAATCAATGCCGACACCTTTGAAAAACGAAAATACATTATCTGATCCATCCAATCAAAAAATGGCTCGTAGATTTATCCTTGCAATCCCTTTTTATTTAGCAGTTCCTATATCATTTGGGTTGTTTTTTTACCATGGTTTTAGCCCTATTCAATGGAAAGCATTTAGTTTGGGAGCTCTTGGCTGGGTGATTGCCCTTTTTCTACGCGGTCCAGTCACTGTATTGTTTAAGGGATTGTCTAAAGAAAAAGCCACACTTTTTGTTGGTTTATCTTCCGGACCTTTGGAGGAAGGAGTTCGTTTGATTCTCTTGTTGCTTACTGGAACCTCTTTCTCCTGGGCGATTTCAGTTGGTCAAGGGTGGGCTGCGATAGAAGTATTATTTACGATCATCAACGGATTCGTTCTAATCCATATCATACAACGACAAGATGAAAAATCGATTCAAGTAAAAGAATTATTAGAATCAAATGGACAACTTCGTTTAAGTCCATTGTGGGGTGTGGTGGAACGGATCTTTGCAAGTGCCTTTCATATTGGAGTCACACTACTTATAGCGAAAATCCCTTTGCTAACGTTCATTTTTGTTATTGTCCATAGCTTATTTAATTTAGTAGTTGTTTGGCTATCTAGTAAAAATATGTTGGCTGCACAATTATTCGTAGCCGTTGTAGGGACAGCATTATTAGTAACGGGACTTATTGCATGGTAGTAGTAAAGAGTATGTTATCTATAAAGGGAAAAGGAGAAAAACGTATGTCTGCTAAACTATTCTGGAAGCAGTTTTGGGTTTTATTTACATTTAGTCTTTTAGGGGTGTTCATGATTATTCCGACCATTGAAATTACCCTTTCTCAAGTATTAAAAGATATTCCCAATAAACCTGATCTCCCTTTAGCTGTTTTAGCCGGATTATCTTTGATCAATCCGATTATTCTTTTAATCGTTGCGATTGTCATTGGCATTTTCCTCACGCCTCGGCTAGGTTTAAAATCGCATATCGTTGAAAACATGGCGAGAAAAGCGAAATTATGGCCCTCCCTTCGATCAGACATAAATCAAGCTATCATGTTAGGAATGATGGTTGCCGTCATCTACTACTTATTCGATTTGATCTTTCAACAGTGGCTTCCAAACGGTTTTCATCTAATTACACAGTCCCGCAGCTTGGTCGTGGCTTTGGGAGGCATTTTTTATGGAGGCATTAGCGAAGAAATAATGATGCGATGGGGACTCATGTCTTTCGTTGCATGGATGGGTTGGCGTTTCTTTCAACACAGAAAAAATCGGCCGAAACCGTGGATCATGTGGCTTTCCATTTTGATTAGTTCCCTTTTTTTTGGAGTAGCCCATTTAGGGGCAAATACAGTTCTTGCACCACTGACATGGTTTATTTTCTTTCGTATGATGTTATTAAACGGAATAGCCGGAATCGCATTTGGCTGGCTTTTCTGGAAGAGGAGTTTGGAAGCGGCCATGATGGCTCACGCAACAGTTCATATTGTCGTCACGATGATCGTATGGTTAAAAGCAATGGTTTAACGGGTTCCTCAACCAAAATACTTCAATTCCATCCCAATCGTTTTTGTTTTTCCACGATTGAAGCATACTGCTAAAAATAAGTTCAATGATTGGAGTAAAATTTATTTCCATTCTTTTTGTGTTTCGCTGAATACGGCCAGTTGAATCAATCATTTTCTATCGGTATTCCAAAAATGAATGAAATGACTTAAAAAAGGGAACCTAAAAGGGATAAGTCTCCTGCTTACAATCCGGTCTCTTTTCCGCACCAAATTTCCCCATTTTTAATAATGTCAACAATCAGATGGACAAATTTGATTTTTGTATTTATTGAACCTGTCATGAAACCGCTTTATTATGATAGTGCAATCATTATATTTCAATATAGTATGAGAGGAGTTATAAGATGACGACCAATAGTCAGGCCAACTCAGGTGTTAAAGTCAAAGTTCAGCGATTTGGTAGTTATTTAAGCGGCATGGTTATGCCGAATATAGGAGCATTTATCGCTTGGGGAATCATTACTGCTTTATTTATTCCGAAAGGCTGGCTTCCTAATGAAAGTTTAGCGAAGCTAGTGAGTCCAATGATTACTTATTTGCTCCCTATTTTAATTGGATTTACGGGAGGAAGAATCGTTCACGATATACGCGGCGGCGTCGTTGGCGCAACTGCAACGATGGGGGTCATTGTCGGATCGGATATCCCTATGTTTTTAGGAGCTATGATTATGGGGCCTTTAGGTGGATGGGCCATCAAGAAATTTGATCAGGCGGTTGAAGGAAAAGTAAAGTCTGGATTTGAAATGCTGGTAAATAACTTTTCAGCCGGTATCATTGGAGGCCTTCTTACATTACTTGCTTATAAAGGAATTGGCCCGATTGTTTTAGCGCTGGACAAAACGTTGGCAGCTGGTGTTCAAGCTATTATAAATGCGCATTTATTGCCGCTGGCCAGTATATTTATAGAACCTGCTAAAGTGTTGTTCTTAAACAATGCGATCAACCATGGTATCTTAAGCCCGCTTGGAATTGATCAGGCAGCAAAAGCCGGGAAATCAATGTTGTTCTTATTAGAGCCAAACCCAGGTCCTGGGTTGGGAATACTGTTAGCCTACTGTTTATTTGGAAAAGGATCGGCCAAACAATCAGCTCCGGGAGCCGTTATTATTCATTTCTTTGGTGGAATTCATGAGATTTATTTCCCGTATGTATTAATGAAACCGATTCTCATTCTTGCGGCTATTGCAGGAGGAGCAACGGGTGTATTTACTTTCCAATTATTCAATGCTGGTTTAGTGGCGGCACCGTCACCTGGAAGTATTTTTGCACTGATCGCTATGACACCGAAAGGTCATTATTTGGGTGTTATTGCCGGAGTACTTGCAGCAGCTGTTGTATCTTTCTTGATCTCTTCGGTTATCTTAAAAACATCGAAAGAATCCAGTGAAGAGGATTTAGTAAAAGCGACTGAAAAAACTTCTGCGCTGAAAGGAAAAGAAAGCAGAGCTGCCGCTTTAATCAAAACAGGTGAAGCGAATAAGCAAACAGCAGCAGCAGAGCAAACAACGGCAGAAGAGCAAACGGCAGTAAATGAAACAACATCTGTTCAGGATGAACTGCCTGATAAAGTCAACAAAATTATTTTTGCTTGTGATGCAGGGATGGGCTCTAGTGCGATGGGAGCTTCTATCTTAAGAAATAAAGTACAAAAAGCACAATTAAATATCACGGTATCAAATACTTCTATTAATAATCTTCCTGATGATGCCGATATTGTCGTTACGCATAAAGATTTAACGGATCGTGCGAAGGCTAAGCTGCCGAATGCCTATCACATTTCTGTAGAAAACTTTTTAAACAGCCCGAAATATGATGAGCTTGTCGAAAGCTTAAAAAGAAAATAAGCCATTTAATCTTAGCCAGTGAAGAATCTAAACAAGATCTTTAAAAATGGCAACAATACTGCGGACAAAATGATGTTTTTCTATTGTTGTCATCAGTGATGAAATCGTTTTATTTTAATAATGAAAGAAATGGATTGGAATTCACAAAGTTCCTAGTGGAGTGAACATTATGTATGTTTCCGCAAGAGAAAGACTGATACTGGAAATGTTGCTGGAAAAAAAGGAAGAAGTGACGGTCAAGGATCTTGCGAAGGAAATGGATGTAAGCGTGCGCACCATTCATCGAGACTTAAAAGGAGTCGAAGACATTTTAAAGGACTACCATTTGAGTTTAGTTAAAAAATCGGGTGTGGGCATCCAAATTATAGGAGAAGAAGAAAAGATGGAAGAGTTAAAGAGGGCTCTTTTCCATTTAACTAGCCAAGAATATACACCTGATGAACGTCAAACGTTTATTTTATGTACTTTATTAGAATCGCCGGAACCAGTTAAGCTCATTTCTTTGGCCAATGATTTAAATGTGACCATTGCTACCGTCAGCAACGATATTACGAAGCTGGAGGATCACTTAAGGGTTTTCGACTTGTCCATTCTGAGAAAAAGAGGCTACGGTGTTGAATTGATTGGTACTGAAACCGCCAAAAGAAGAGCAATGAGAAGCATTATTGCGGATAATCTCAATGAAGTAGAATTCTTATCCTTGGTGAGAGAGAACATTCAAAAAAAATCAACTCAACAATCGGATATTATCTCTGAAAGATTATTAGGTCTGGTTGAGAAGAAAAAGCTTCTCATTGTGGAGAAAGTCATTGAAGAAATGAAGGATGAACTGCCGTATCAAGTTGCCGACAGCGCCCATATCGGATTAGTCGTCCATTTAGCATTGGCCATTGAGCGTATTTTACAAGGGCAAAACATTCAGATTGATCAAAAGTATTTAGAACGTTTAAAGGCAACCAAGGAATATCGATTAGCGGAGAAAATCATTCGCAGATTGTCCGAAATTTTTAAAGTTCCCATTCCGGCGGCTGAAGTGGGTTATGTCACGATGCATCTGCAAGGAGCAAAATTAAGACATGACAAAGAGTACCCTATAGAAGAGTCCAGTATCAAAGTTGCGATAAAGGCGAAAAGCCTTATACATTTTGTGGAAAATCAATTGCAGGTTGATTTATCGAGTAATGTCTCCCTTTTTCAAGGGCTGGTGATACACTTAAAACCAGCGCTTTATCGAATAAAACAAAATATGGGAATTACCAATCCATTGTTGCCAAAAATTAAAGAAGATTACGAAGATCTATTCATGATCGTTCAAGAAGGAGTAGAGAAAGTTTTTTCGGAATTGTCCGTGCCGGATGAAGAAATCGGTTACTTGGTCATGCATTTTGGCTCAGCCTTATTAGGCAGGAAAGCAAAGGATTTAAGCGCTTTAATTATTTGTTCAAGCGGAATCGGAACATCCAAAATGTTGGCGACAAGGCTTAAACAGGAACTGCCCGAAATCAAAAACTTTCAAATTGCTTCAGTATTTGAATTGAATCAATTGCCAATAGATGATTTTGATTTAGTGATTTCAACGATAGAGCTGCCTAGTTTTCCAAGTGATTATATTGTCGTCAGCCCGATATTGACCAATGAGGAAATGAAAAAGCTTAGGAATTATATCCGTCATCAAATGATGAAGAAGGTTCATAAGGAAACCCCTCAATTGGACAGGCAGTTCCTTGATTCTCAACAGGTGGATAAAACCATTAAAAGAATTGAAAACATATATGAATATTCCGCCGCCATTTCGACGATTTTAAGAGGATTTCAAGTGTTAGCAGTCAATGATCCTCAAACGGTTGAACAAGTTCTAAAGGAAGCTTGCCAGTCCTTATATAAACAAGGGGTCATACAGGATGTTGGATTCATCACACAAGCTTTATTGGAGCGGGAAAAAAGAGGCGGATTAGGCATTCCCAACACAAAGCTCGTATTGTATCACACGAGAAATGAAAGGGTCTTACATCCTTCTTTCACCATCGTCAGTCTGAATAAACCGCTTCAAGTCAAAGCGATGGATCAGTCAGAAATACAAGCAGAGAGCTTCCTTTTGCTGCTGTCGCCTGAGCAGCTGCCAAGCGAAGGGTTAGAGGTCCTAAGCTTTATCAGTACAGTCATTATTGAAAACGAACAAAGTATAAAGATATTTGAATCAAATAATGTTCATTCCGTCTCATCCTATTTGGCCGCTAAGTTCGAGCAGTTTCTTGATGAAAAAATCAAAAAATAAAGGAGTGTACAACATGACTTTGCCTATCTTATCACCAGACAATATTTTATTAAACGCAGAAATTGACAACAAGGAAAGTGCCATTCGATTAACAGGAAGTGTGTTAGCGGAAAATGGGTATGTAGATGATGACTATATTGAAAAAATGCTGGAAAGAGAAGAATTAAGTTCCACTTATATGGGAAACTTTGTTGCGATTCCACATGGAACGGATGATGCAAAAGAATCCGTAAAAGAATCCGGAATTGCCATTATTCAAGTGCCGAATGGTGTAGATTTTGGCAACGGCAATATCGTGAAATTATTAGTTGGAATCGCCGGAAAAGGTGGAGAGCATTTAGAAGTGCTGTCCAAAATCGCCATTGTTCTTTCGGAAGAAGAAAATGTGCAAAAGATTGTCAACGCTTCTTCAAAAGAAGAAATCCTAGCGATCTTTGAAGGAGTGAACTAACATGCTAGCTGTTCATTTTGGAGCAGGAAATATCGGCAGAGGTTTCATCGGCAATCTCTTATATCATTCAGGTTATGAAATTTGTTTTGTGGACGTAAACAGTGAAATTGTTGATTTATTAAATGAAAAACGGGAATACCGCGTAGGGATTGCGGACCATTCCCAAGATGAATTGGTCATCAAAAACGTCCGTGCCATTAATAGCCAAAAAAATATGGATCAAGTGGTAGAGGCCATTGCCCAGGCGGATTTGGTTACAGCAGCTGTAGGTCCGAATATTTTGCCGCATATTGCGGGCGCGATTGCGGAAGGGCTTCGAAAAAGAATTCAAACCACCGATAAACCACTCAATATCATTGCGTGTGAAAACATGATCGGAGGCAGCACCTTCCTTAAAGAAAAGGTATATGAAAAATTGAACGAAGAAGAAAAAGAATTGTTTAATCAACGATTCGGATTTCCGGATGCGGCCGTTGATCGAATCGTGCCGAATCAATCCCATGAAGACAAATTGAAAGTGACGGTTGAACCGTTTTATGAGTGGGCGGTAGATCAAACAAAAATCGTGGGAGAAAAACCTCCTGTGGAAGGAATTACGTTTGTAGACGACTTAAATCCTTACATTGAAAGAAAACTATTCACTGTTAACACAGGGCATGCTGTGGCCGCCTATTTAGGCTATTATGCCGGAATTCCGACAATAAATGAAGCAATGGAAAAAGAAGAAATCAGGACTCTTGTTGAGAAAACTCTTCAAGAAACAGGAATGCTGCTTGTAAAAAAATACGGTTTCGACATGAAAAAACACCAAGAATATATATCCAAAATTATGAATCGTTTTTCGAACCCTTATATTTCGGATGAAGTAACAAGGGTAGGACGTTCTCCGATTCGTAAGCTTGGTCCGAATGATCGGCTCGTCAGCCCGGCTAAACAATTTGCAAGTGTTGTAGGAGAACGGCCGGTTTACTTAGCCAAAAGCATTGCAGCTGCCCTAATGTATGACTATCCGCAAGATAAGGAAGCTGTTGAAATTCAAGAAAGCATTCAAAAGAATGGGTTAGAATCCACGATCGAACATTATACGAAGATCGACAGAAAATCGGATTTAGCCGCCTTAATCGTGGAACAATACCAGTTATTAAAGAACAAGCAGCTTATATAAAAATTGATTTCTTCAAAAAAATTTCATCATGAAAAAATCATACGCTAAAAGTTTTTTTCTGAACCTCTTTTGCCATCCGGCAAGAGAGGTTTTTTTCCTATTTAGAATTTAACCGCTCAATAGTTCCCATAAAAAATGAGTGAATGAGGCAATACGAGAGATGCAAAAGAGGGAGCGGACTAAAGAAGGGAAAAATTCTTTCCTCCTCTAACGTTCTGCTGTTTTCAATCAAAACTTAAAGGGAGTGAAGTGAGGTCTTTTTAAGATACTATTTCAATTTGGGCTTTATTAAAGAATAATGTTGATATTGCAAATTGTTTAAAAGGAGCGCTGCAAAAATATCTCGACAATTATCTTGCTTGGTTCTTGTTTGTAGTTAATCGCAGTCATGAAAGTACTGAGCAACATATTAAAGAGCTTCTGTTGACATCATAGTGTTTGAAATGCAGAATATGATCGTTTGAGTTGATTTAAATCTTTTTTCGACTATGGGAGTAGATGATTAACAGAATAACTACCCTTTTAGGCACCGTAATAATAAAATGTATGGAACAATACAGCAGAGAGTGAAGCCGTTTCTTCCGTTGTTGAGGCAATGTTAATGGTATCAACCGTCGAAATCTTTACCGAAAAAAGAAAAAAGATTAGAAACCCTCGCAATTTCCTTATTATCACATTTTAAGTAACCAGTACCTGTATAATCTTTTTCGAAATAATAATCGTGATCAGCTATTTTAAACGAATACGCTGTTTCAATCAATTGAACTCTTTGGCGTGCAATCGGTACTGTCTGTGAGGATAAATGGTCAGTAATTTATAACGAATTCCAGGAAACGCGCAATCAATGCTATACAGAGGTTTTCCAGATAAATTGGTAATTTTATAAGTATAAGGCAAACCAAAACGTAACGTCGCATTGAAGACATTTGCAGGAAATTTATGTGGCTGTTTTTGCAACAAAAAAATGGTTTTACCTTGTTCGTCTATTATTGGCATTTTTGTTGAAAGAAGCACCGATTTAGGTACTTGATAAGTAAAGTGTTGCACCTTGATACTCCTTACCTTTGTTAACTCAATGTTTCGTTCGTTTGCTATGTTGGTCGCAAATTCTTTATTGCACGTTCAAATCTCTCTTGTTCGCTGATGTCGCGGATATTCACTGTAAATCCAACGATACAGGTATTTAGAATAAAAAAGCTATAGGCAATACGCCAATAGCTTTTTTGAGATAATCAAACCTACAAGAGGTAAATTTCTCATTAGAAACAATGAACAGCCCGGTACAGAATCCAAAGCAATCTCTTCTTTGCTGTTATTGGATCCATCCGTATTAACTCAGATCTTTCGCTGCTTGATAGATCAGTTCAAACAAATCTTCCAGCTGATCTTCTTCTACGCAGGAGAAAGCGATTCTTAAATCGGTGGAATTGATCGAAACCGTACCGACCCCATAGTTTTCCAACAAGTGGATGCGAAGTTTTTCGGCATCGATGTTCTTTAATTTCAGGCACATAAAATAACCGGAATTAAAAGGATAGAAAGACCAAACTTCATTGTATTTCTCGTTATTCAATAAAATTTCTTTAACTTTATTGGCCCGTTTTTTCATAATTTGAAACTTGGCATTTTTTTGCTCGACAAATTGAGGGGATTGGATTGCTTTTAAAATAAAGGTTTGCGAAGGATGCGATGCACTGGAGATCGTCCCGCGAATGATTCCTTTTGTTTTTTCTTCCAGAACTTCCAACACCTTTGGACTGGAGCTTGCATAGGTGATAAAACCTACTCGAAATCCCCATACGAATTCTTCTTTAGTGGCTCCGTCAATTTTGATTGCCAAAACACGATCATGCAAGCCGGCCAGTTTAGCGAAGAGAGATTCTTTAATCGAGTCTTCATAGAACAATTGAAAATACGCATCGTCCGTCATGACGACAAGATTCATTCCTAGGTTAGCGCATTCTTCGATCACCGATACAATTCTTTCTGCTTCTTGCTCGGTAGGAGTATACCCGGTTGGATTATTAGGGAAATTCAACAAAATAACCGCTTTGCCGTGATCTTTTTCTTTCAGAATGGCTTCTCGCAAGGCTTCTGCATGAAAGCGTTGGTTTTCGTCAAATAACGGGTAAGTTTGTATTCTGGCTCCTCTTCTGATGCCAAATACGAATTTGTAATTGCCCCAGTATTTATCCGGTACAATGAGGGGATCATTTTGATCGACAAATAAATCCGCTACAATACTTAATCCATGCGTGAGAGCATTTGTAACGATAGGTTCGCCTATTGATTTCCCTTGTAAAGAAGGGTTTTCGATGATCATTTTGTCTTTCCACGCAGATCGAAGCTCAGGCTTGCCTGCCGGTGGAGCGTATGTATATAAATCTTCAGGTTCATATGCGGAAAGAGTATCTTGAATTACCGGAAGATACATCGGTCTATTGCCTTCCGTTGCGATGCCAATGGTTGCATTATATCGATAAGCCTTTTTTTTGGCTTCAGCAGACTGGCTAAGGATTCCTTTAGGATAATATAAAGATTTGCCCAAGTCAGACAGCATATCGTATACATGTTGATTTTCGGTGATAAGAGCGTTGTTTAACACGTTCGCAGCCTGATCCAATTCAACTCATCCCTTTCTTACTTTTCTCAATATTAACATATCGAACTGCCAAATTCACTACCATTTTACTTGCTGTTTTTCAAAAAATAAAATGGCGATCTTGTTAAAACTTTGCCGGTGAAATCGTTTATTAGGTCGATCACTGTAAGTACAAAACTCTTTATAGCCAAAAAGATTTTATTCGATAGGTTTTAAATATTCTGAATATATTATAAATCCTTATATAAAAGTAAATGAAATTTATCAATTCACAAAAAAGGTAGGTCCCGACTCTTGGATCAAAAAAATGATTGAAAAGAATAACTTTATTAAGGAAGATTCATCATCACATTTTGTGATGTTAGACAAAAAATAAGAAAACACCAACAGATTCCTGGCAATAATGCTAGCGTCACTAAACATAACAGGAGGTTCTGTCAGTGTTTTCCGTATCACTAGAATTGCCAGAATTTGAAGTTGTTAATCAAGAAATTTTGCCCACTCATTATCTTGTTCATGTTGAGAAAAAAGATGAGGAGGAACGATGTCCTCATTGTGGGTTTCTCACATCATTTGTTCATGACAGAAGGACAAGGAAAGTTAGAGATTTATCCGTGTTGAACAAACCATTATATTTACTGGTGCTTGTAAAACGTTATCGTTGCCGAAACTGTAACGAAGTCTTTACGTCTTCCTTTGAATCGATTGGTTCTCATCAACACTATACGAAGCGTTTTTGTCTTTTCCTTTATGAACAGGTTCTCGGCACCACCATTCAAGAGATTCGTCGAAAATACCAGATTCCTTATTCCACGGTGGAGCGAATTTTTTATTCCGTCGCTCATGATAAAGCGAAGGAACATGAATCTGTCATCCAAGAAACTCAAAGCGATCAAGACATGACTTTGAGTATGGACGAAGTCGCTGTTCGAAAAGGACACAGCTATGAAACGGTACTATATGATGCGAACCTCGGTGCTGTCATGGGGATGCATCACAACCGTGATTTCGATTCAACATTGGAACTTTTATCTTTAAAGGTCCTTCATCCTGAAAAGGTGAAAAACGTGGTCGTAGATATGTGGGATCCCTTTCACAAAGCCGTTCGCAAAGCGTTTCCTCATGCCCGTATGATCGTGGATAAATACCATGTTGTTCAAAAAGTGACTCAGGCGTTCGATCAAGTTCGTAAGAAAATCCCCGGATTAAAAAAAGCACGATTTATCCTACTGAAGGGCTATGAAAATCTGAAAGAAGAGAAACGAGAACGACTAAATGAACTATTAGAAAAACATGAAAACCTAGCCTATGGATATTATCTAAAAGAGCTATTTCGAGACTTTTATCGATCACCAAACTATGAGACAGCAAACCAGTATTGAAAAGAATGGCTTCAACTGGCTTGGAGTAGTCCTTTTCCTTCCTTCCATGAAGTGGCAAAAACGATCGAGAATTGGAAAGACCAGATTCTTCAATACTTTAAAACACCTTACACGAATGGACGAACAGAAGGCACCAACCACAAAATTAAGAACATCAAACGACGAGCTTATGGGTATAGAAATCTTGATCGATTTAGAACACGTGTATTTTTGGAGTGTACAGGAAAAACTTATAAAAAACAGGTGTCCTAGCCTCTCCTTCTTCATCACTTTGATAATCATAGTTGGTGGAAAAGAAGCCGTCAAGGAAAGCACTTGACCGCTTCTTTTCCACCAACTGGCTGGTCTGTAAGATGAAGAAGGAGAGGGTTTGAGTGTCCCCCACTCTAGCTAACTGATTGTCAGAATTCTGTGCTAGTCACAAAAAATGGTGAAGGACTTAAGGAAATTGCTGTTCTTGATCCACGTGTTTTCCAAAATCCTGAATTAGAAACGAAATTATTCCCACCTTTAAAAAAAGTAATCTATGGTAATTACAGTTACAAAGATTCGAAAGATACAAAGATATTAATCGGTATGGAGGAAAATAAATTACAAAAATACCATTATATTGAAAAATATAAAAATGAAAAGATTTATAAATTATTCATTAAAACTAAAGATGGACAAGTCATTTATATAGCCCTAGATTATGGAGCTTTAAGCGGACCACTTTACCGCCATTCAATAATTCTTCTTGTTACAGGTGTAATTTCTTTGATAGTTTTATTTCTACTAACGGCACGATTTTTTAATCGTATATATGAAAATATCCAAAAAATAAAACGTCAGATTCAATCACTAGAAAAGGGAGATTTAACGGCTAAAAGCAATGTAAATGATAGAAGCGAGTTGGAAAACTTATCGCAAAGTACAAATCGAATGGTGGACAAGTTAAATCATCTTGTCAAGGACACACAAGAACAAGCAACCAAAGCGCAAAAACTTTCTGTATTGTTAGAAGCGGAAACCTCTCAAACGATAGAAAAAATCTATGCTATAACTACCGAAACAACGATGAAATCGAGGGAACAGCTGGACGAAATCATTTCGTTTTTAGATGAATTTGTAGAAACATTACAGCCGTATAAAAAGAATGAACAGGTCCTTCATATCATTGAGAAAGTAGAAGATATGAAACAGATTGCCAATGAACGAACTGCCGCTACTACAGACATGACCATTACTTTGTCGGATTTGATTCATTCTTTGCATGGGCAGTCAAGGGAGTTATCTGAAATTTCGAATGCATTGCTTGAATCTATGAAGAAATTCAAATTATAGGAGTGGGAATGCAATGTCCTTAAAAATTAAAAAAAAGTGAATGAAAAAGCTGTGATCCTTCATATAGATGGAATTTTGGATATATCGACCACTCATCTGTTAGAGCTTTATTTAAAAGAGTTGGATGATAATGTGGAAACATTAGTATTTGATTTTACAAATCTGGAGTTTATTGATTCGACCGGCATCGGCTCTATCATGAATGCGATTTATTTATCTCAAGAAAAACATTTTAAACTAAAACTTCAAGGGATTAATGACCTAACGAACCAATTTTTTGAGATGGTTGGATTGTATCAAATATTAGAAGAGATACAGGGGAGTGAGATGGATGTGTAAAAGCGTACAAACTTATACCCATCAACAGCTCCTTGAAGCGAATCCAGAAATGGGGAAAACTTTGCAACGAGAGATCAATTTAGCGAGAAATATTCAAATGCAATTATTAAATGGAAAAACCCCGAAAGTGGAAGGCGGTGAAATTGCCGGCTTTTCCCTTCCCGCACGGCTGATTGGCGGAGATTATTATGACTTTTATCCTTTAAAAAATGGAAAAATCAGAATGGTGATAGGCGATGTCATGGGAAAAGGAATCCCTGCGGCTATGCTGATGATTCTAACAAGAGGCGCTTTTCGAAGTACCGCTGAAAGTACTCGAGGTCCCGCGGAAACACTAACTTCCATAAACCAAGCATTGTATGAAGACTTACGGACATTAAAATCTTTTGTGACGTTGTTTTGCGCTGATTGGGATCCTAAAACAGGAGCTTTTACTTACGCGAATGCGGGTCATCACCTTCCTATTTATATTAGTGGGAAAGATCGAACGGTGAAAGAACTGCCAAAGGTACAGGGAATTATGGTTGGAGGGCTGCCTAAGCAAGTATATAAAGAGGCTTCTGTTCATTTAGTAGACCAGGATACAATATTCTTTTATACGGACGGTATTATCGAAGCCCAAAATAAAGAGGGGGAACAATATAAATTAGAGCGGCTTATTCAAACGTTGATCAAATATCAAGACCAAAACGTCCACGATATTCAGAATAGTGTTTTAGAATCAGTCAATCGATTTATAGAAGGCGTCCCTCAAAAAGATGATATAACAATGGTTCTGCTAAAAGTAAGTCAACCAAAAGTGGATATTTCAAGTTTAAACGCTCCAGTAATCAATTAGGGGGCAGATAGGGCGAAGCGTAGTTTCAAAAGGAAAAAATATAGAAGAAGCCATACAATTAGGATTAAAATTATTGGATACGAAAAAGGAAGAAGTAGATATTGAAATTATTCAGCACGAAACAAAAGGTTTTTTTGGGAATTGGAGCCAGAAAAGCAATTGTCAAACTAACGAAAGTTGACGCTTCCGTTAAAAAATTGAAGGAGAATGATAGGGCGGAAAGGGAAGGAAACGATAAAGAAATAAATTCCGAAATGCTTAATGATATAATCAGTGAAACATCCTCGTCGCAAGAGGAAAACGAGAATCATCCTGTTGCCGATGAAATGGACAAAGAGGGAAAAGTATGGGTGAAATCCGGGGAATTATTTTTTACGACAACGCCAACTTTTTATCCAACTCTGACCATTGGCAAAGGAATTAAATTATATAAGAATAATGAACTTGTTAAAGATAAAAACATCGTTCTTTCAGAAACAGCTCGGTATGAAGTCAAGTGTGAGAATGAAGTACAAGACACCAAATGGAATATTTCGATCGATAAGCTGAAATTAAAGGCGCTTCTCCAGGTTGAACCTGGTTATAAAATGACAAGACGTATACCGGATATAGAGCCTAGTAAACATATTGAATTAATGGCTGAGGAATTGAAAGAAATTCAAAATACATTAAGCTTCGCAGAGGTCATTGAGGAGTTGGCTTCATTAGGAGTAATCTATGGAATCAATAAAGATCAAATTTTGAAAGCGATCGAATCTCGGCAACCAGGTACATTTGAAATTGCCACAGGTAAAAAAGCGACTCATGGTCATGATGGTTGGATAGAACCCAAAGTTCCTTTAACCATACAAAATGGTCTAAAAGAAGACGAAGATGGGAAAGTAAATTATCGAGAAATAAGGGCTATTCCGACAGCGGAAAGAGGAGAGGTCATTGCCGTCATTCATCCTCCTGTTCCTGGACAGCCCGGTATTACCATTACAAATGAACCTCTTCCTCCAAAGCCATCCTTTCCTATCAAGCTTCGAGCTGGTAAAGGAGTTGTTGTCGTGGATGATAAAATCGTGGCGATGGAATCGGGAAGACCGCATATTGAACAAAGAGGACAACTCGTTAAAGTAGATATTCTTCCAAAAATAACCCATAGTGGAAACGTGGATTTATCGTCTGGAAATATTCGTTTTGTAGGAGATGTCGATATTTTAGGTGATGTAGATGTTAGGATGACGGTCGAGGCGGCGGGCGCAATCTTTGTTCAAAAAAATGTCAATATGACGACTTTAACAGCAGCAGGTGCAATTGTCGTTAACGGCAATGTCATAGGTTCTAAACTTTCAGCCGGAAAACATAACAGGCTCATCGCAGAACTGGGGCAATTACTCGAGGAAATGCATGTTCAAGTGAAAGGCATGATCGAGGTCATTACACAACTCATCCATTCTCCTGCATTTAAATCAAGCGACTTTCAACGCGGCGGCATGCAGCCTTTGATTCGCATTTTGTTAGAGAAAAAGTTTAAGAATCTACCTCCGCTTGCTAAAAAATATATAGATACAGTGCAAAAAGGGGAGAAAGACCTCGAAGATGATGACTGGAAAGAAGTAGCTGTCTCTATAAAAAAGACATTTTTATCCTTAACGAAGGAAATCACTTCCCTGGAGCAGATGGAACAGTTAGCCCAAAAAATGAAACAGCTTTCCGAATTTAGCAAAATACCTGTTGAACCCGATTCTTATATTATCATATCTAATGTTTTGAATAGTGAGATTTATTGTAGTGGCGATATTATCGTAAGTGGACAAGGTTGTTTGAATACAAAAATTCATGCAGGAGGAAAATTGGAAATACGCGGAATAATGCGCGGAGGGGAAGTATATGGTAAATTAGGTGTTGAAATCCATGAAGCAGGAGCGGAAAGTGGGACTACAACAATCATCGCTGTGCCGGTTGGCCAAACGATCAAAATCAATAAAGCGCTGGAAGGCACTATCTTAAAAATAGGCAACGTGAAGCATACTTTAAAAGAAAATCAAGATTCGATTGTTGCTCGTTTGGACGAGAATAATAGAATGATTTTTGAAAAGAAAGCCTAGGTGAGTGTATCATGATCAAATATTTTTATAACGAAGTAGAGGATCGTTTAGATGTAAAACTAGAAGGAGATTTTGATATTGAAGGAACTGAAGTCGTGGAAGAAGAGTTAATTCCGACTATGCTCAATTATAAAACAGTGAATATTGATTTTGAAAATGTTCCGTTTGTAGACTCATCCGGAATGGGCTTATTGATCGATATAGTGAAAACCCTAAATGATAAAGGAATAAAGGTTACAATTTCAAAAGTAAGACAAGAAGTTTTTGAAGTATTTGAGATCATACAACTACCCGAAATTTTAGGCGAGGAAGTCTTTGTTTAAACCCAATACAACCCGCAAGTTTTCCAATACATCTTCGATTAAACTTTAACGCATTAAAGGGGTCTGGCCCCTTTAATGCGTTATACTTGACAAGGACAATGGTCAGCGTATAGACTACAAAACATCATGAAAAAAATAATGCCTGCTCCGATTCGGCTCTTTTGGCCCTTTTTATAAGGTTGGGTTTGAATCACCCTCATTATGTTCTGGAATAAAGCGACTTACGCCAAAAAGTTTTGCCGGTCTTGGCGCTGTATGGGCCGAATTTCTAAATGAAAACAGACTTTTAGAACTCCCGCTTTTAGATGCGGGAATTTTATTTGGCCGAGACGGCTGTGCTCTATATGACAATGCGTTAACCAATGTTGGTTTTCTTTGTTTCAAATAGATGAAGAAACACCTGTGTAAAAAATTTTAAGGAGGGGTTGCTGCAGTATGAACGTTGAAAACACATCAGTTCAATCCTATCGGAAAGCTCCTATATTGGGCGTTATGATGATAGGGGCTTTGATTGCATTTTTAAATCAAACGTTAATTAATGTGGCTGTGCCGCAAATTATGGATCATATGCACGTTTCCGCGGCTACCGTAAACTGGTTAATCACGATCTTTATGTTGGTGAATGGGATCATTATTCCAATCACCGCTTTTTTGATGAATCGATTTACGACAAGGCAATTATACATCTCATCGATGGGGCTTTTTGCCGTTGGAACTCTTATTTGCGGCATTGCTCCTAGTTTTTCCTTACTGTTGGTCGGCCGGGTAGTACAGGCGGCTGGAGCGGGGATTTTGTTCCCGTTGATCACGAATGTGATTTTTACGTTATTTCCGCCGGAACGCCGTGGTTTTGCGATGGGGATATTTGGCGTAGCCATGAACTTTGCACCGTCAGTGGGACCGACATTATCGGGATGGATTTTGGAACACCATTCGTGGCGGGTTCTGTTTTTCATTATATTCCCCATTGCTCTTGCTGATTTGATCGTTTCTCTGTTTCTCGTAAAAAATGTGACGGAAACGAGCCGACCAAAACTGGATACCATTGGCGTGATACTATCTACTATTGGCTTTGGCGGGATTCTCTATGCTTTTTCAACAGCAGGAACCAAAAGCTGGGAAAGTCCGGATGTCATGGCGCTTTTGATCGTTGGCGGAATCAGCTTGATTTTGTTCGTATGGCGCCAATTGGTGGTGGATGAACCGATATTGGAGTTCCGTATTTTTCGGTATCCGATTTTTACACTTACCACGATTATTAATATTTTAGTGACGATGGCCATGTTCTCAGGGATGATTTTGATGCCGATTTACATGCAAAATATTCGTGGATTTTCTCCGTTGGAATCGGGCTTATTGCTTTTGCCGGGTGGTATTGTCATGGGATTGATGTCTCCTATTACGGGCAAGCTTTTTGACAAATTCGGAGCTAAATGGCTGGCCGTTGTCGGATTGGCGATTACGATCGTCACTACCTATATGCTTACCCGGCTTCAAACGAACACGACTTTTGCTTATGTAGTGGCCGTTTATACTGTCCGGATGCTTGGCATTTCCCTAGTGATGATGCCTATTTTTACGGCCGGTTTAAATGAATTGTCGCTAAGTTTGAATAAATATGGAACGGCGATGGTAAACACGCTGCGAATGATCGCAGGCGCTATTGGAATGGCCTTCTTTGTCACGATTATGACGAATGAAGGAAAAGCGCATATACAAAATATTGTCGCTTCTCAACATATTTCTCCTGCCGATAAAGTGCATATGGCGATGGCGATTCACCAAGGAAGTGCGATGGGGATTCAAGATGCCTTCATGGTAGCTACCGGCTTGACCGTCATTGCTTTTGTCTTGTCCTTCTTTATTCGACGGGTGGAACCAAAAGAAAATAGGATAACGAATCGCATAAGAACGAGAAAAAAACCAATTGCCGATGGAAATTTAGCTAAATAGTTCAGCTATTTATAATGAAAAAAGGCGGGAAATCACTTGCTAAAAGGATTCCCGTCTTTTTTTCGCACATTAATGGACAGCAAATTCTGAAATACAGGGCTGAAAGAAAAGATAAATCTTAAAAGCTCTAGGGATTGAATGGAAGTTTTATACTATTGGCATGAATGGAACAGTAATGGAAGAATAAAAGAGACAGACGAAAAACTCTCGATTAGTTCCAGTAAAAATCAGAATTTTCATATTTTATCTAAATGTTAGGAAGAGCGGCACCTAAATCGTTTTCGTGATGAAATTCAGGTTACCCTCACCATCATCAAAGAGAAAGGAAATGCGATCTTTCTCCGCGGTTCTATCATCCTGTGGTGAAACATAGTCGAAAATGGGTGGAAAGCGTTTCTCAAATGTTCATACTTAGGGGAAAATAGAAAAAAGCATCTGCAAAATGGCAGATGCTTCAAAAGTAAAATGTCGAGTGAAGGAAGGTTATTGAAAATCTGTATGGAACGATCGGGATGACAGGATTTGAACCTGCGACTCCTAGCACCCCATGCTAGTGCTCTACCAAGCTGAGCTACATCCCGAAAGACACATGATTATTATAGTACGATTTTTTTCGGGTGACAATAGACATTCCTTCATTTCAAAAAGAAAATGTTTATCGATCTGTCGATCAAAGATAAAAGCTCCAACATCTGGTGTTCTCTTATCGAAAAGTCTTTCATTCGAAAAAGGAAATTCATGAATTGTTTACACTCTCTCCGTTCAATCTGCCATTTTTTATATTATGATATACGGTAGGGAGGTATAAAAATGAAAAAATTGGGGTTCATCATGATTCTATCTATTTTGGTTGTCATCGCTGCCGCTTGCTCAAACGCCAATGATAAAGCGAACAGTCATGATACGTCCAATATGGATAGCAAGAGTACGGAAAACAGTGATCATTCCCAAATGTCCGGTAGTCAAAAAGATTATTCGAATTTGCCTATGACCACTGCTACAAAAGAACTAGCGGGAAATAACATTACCATAACAGCAAAAGAAGCAGTGAATTCATTTGATTCTAAACATAAGTTTCCCGTTTGGACTTTCAACGGTTCTGTACCAGGACCTATTATAAAATTAAAACAAGGTCAAACCGTGAATATCACGCTTAAAAATGAATTGCCACAACCTGTGACCATTCATTGGCATGGGCTTCCGGTTCCTAACAGCCAAGATGGCGTTCCGGGGGTGACCATGAACTCAGTGCAACCCGGCCATTCTTTTACTTATCATTTTACTGCCACTGTACCGGGTACATATTGGTATCATTCCCACCAAGATAGTGTGAATCAAATCGATAAAGGTTTATATGGAGCCATCATCGTGGAGGGGGCAAACGAAGAAAAAGTCGACAAAGACTATACTCTTATGTTGGACGAATGGAACTCATCCGGCATAACGATGGATGAAATGAAGAGCGGCAATATGAACGGCGATAACATGGGAACATATGATTTGTATACGATCAATGGAAAATCCGGAGATTCCATACCGCCATTAAAAGTTCGCAAGGGCGATAAAGTACGTATTCGATTGATCAACGCCGGATATATCACTCATAATATTCATTTGCATGGCCATGCGTTTAAGGTGGTTGCCACCGATGGAAACCCGATTCATAATCCGCAATTAGTGAAGAATAAGCTCATCCCTGTCGCGCCGGGTGAACGATATGATATTGAATTTACAGCCGATCATCCCGGAACATGGTATATCGATTCTCATGATCACAATAAAGCGGACAAAAACATGGTGGCCAAAATCGTTTATGAAGGGTCAAACCGCCATGCAGATAAGCCGGATTATAAGACTTCATTGCCGCAGTTGGATATAACAAAATACGGCGAAAAGGGACCGTCCAGATTTACTTTGAATCAAAAATATGATGTAAACTATACCATGGATTTAGGCGTAAAAGTGGACAAGAAAGGCACCACGCATTATACCATCAACGGAAAATACTATCCGAAGACGGATCCGATTTATGTAAACAAAGGAGATTTAGTCAAAATCACGTTACGAAATATTTCAACTGTTGATCATCCGATGCATTTACATGGCCACTCTTTCCAAGTATTAAGTAAAAACGGAAAACCGCTGACAGGATCGCCTTTGATAAAAGATACACTCAATGTCAAGCCGGGAGAAGTATATGTCATCGCTTTTCAAGCGAACAATCCCGGTGATTGGATGTACCATTGCCATGAATTGCATCACGCTGCTGCCGGTATGATGATAGACGTGAAGTATCGAGGATTTAAGCCTTCTTTTAAGGTAGACCCAAATGCCGACAATCATCCGGAATAAAATGTGAAAATAGATGGCTGATTGGCAAACCCGTTTCCGATTTCAATCGGAAACGGGTTTGCTTTTTTGGCTTTATAAGCATCGGATTGCTGTTTCTTTCGTTTAAGAACGCGAAAAACCCTCGATTTTTAACAAAGAATGGTTTTCAAATGGATAGTGAATCTTTAATATAAAAAGTAGATAAAGTTAGCTTGCTTACGGATTTTTGTGAAAATTCGCTCGGATAACACTGAAGAAATTGAATCTGAAAGGTGAATACAACATTGGCCGTTGACTACATATTTTTGCAGCCCCGTACATATTATTGAAGTTGCCAGCAAATTGAGAAAAGGCAAGTTTACAAGGTTTGGGGTTTCATTGTGAAAAGCATTTAGAACGGTAGATATCCTATCTTCATAAGCTTAACACTTCCTTGGAAGGAAGAAAGGAAGGTTGTTAATACTCATACGGCTTCAAAACGAAACCGAGGCGGCAATTAAAAGGACAATCAAAGGGGGGAGATTATGGGGGTTCAAGTAAGCGCTTTAGGTGCGATCGTCGCTTTAGCGATGGCGATCGTGCTTATTTTGCGCAGAGTTTCACCTGCTTACGGAATGATGGCAGGGGCTTTCATTGGCGGAATCGCTGGAGGAGCCGATGTGACCAATACGGTGGATGTGATGATGGAAGGAGCAGAAGGGATGGTCCCTGCTGTCCTGCGTATTTTAGCCGCAGGGGTGTTGGCAGGAGTGCTGATTGAGTCTGGAGCCGCAGCGTCGATTGCGGAAACGATCGTACGAAAGCTCGGAGAAGCAAGGGCGTTATTAGCGTTGGCTATTGCGACCATGATTTTGACGATGGTTGGTGTGTTTGTGGATGTCGCTGTAATGACGGTTGCGCCCATTGCGCTGGCGATTGCCAGTCGGGCACAGTTATCCAAACCTGCCATTTTATTGGCAATGATTGGCGGAGGAAAAGCGGGGAACATTATGTCGCCTAACCCGAATGCGATCGCTGCCTCAGATTCCTTCCATGTTCCGTTGACGTCTTTAATGGCTGCCGGGGTGCTTCCGGCTTTTTTCGGAATGGTGGTCACTTATCTTTTGGCGAAGAAATTGATGCGAAAAGGGACAATGATTGCGGAACAAACGGAATCAGCTGGCCATGAACAGAAAGAATTGCCCAGTTTTTTAGCTGCGATTACGGCTCCCATAGTAACCATTGCGTTGCTGGCGCTGCGCCCGACTTTTCATATGGATATTGATCCTATGATCGCACTTCCGGCCGGTGGAATAGTGGGGGCCATGGCGATGAAACAATCCAAGAAGATCAATGCTTATGCCATTTCCGGTTTGTCGAAAATGTCCGGCGTTGCCATTATGTTATTAGGGACAGGAACGTTAGCTGGAGTGATTGCGAACTCGTCGTTAAAAGAGGGGATCATCAGCGGCTTAACTCATTCAGGATTGCCGGCCTATTTATTAGCGCCGATTGCCGGAATCTTTATGTCAGCTGCTACCGCTTCTACAACGGCAGGGACTGCTGTCGCCAGCAGTGTATTTGGAGGCACGATTGTGGGGTTGGGTGTTTCTGCGTTAGCGGGTGCGGCCATGGTTCATGCGGGGGCTACCGTGTTAGACCACTTGCCTCACGGGAGCTTTTTCCATGCTACAGCGGGCAGTGTTCATATGAAAATGAAAGAACGTCTCAAACTGATGCCATATGAATCGCTTGTTGGAATGACATTAGCGGTCGTATCCACCTTGATTTATGGAGTATTTCACCTTTTCGGATCATAAAGAAACGGAGATGAAATGATGAAAATTGTGATTGCACCTGATTCGTTCAAAGAAAGTTTGTCTGCTTTTCAAGCCGCTCGTGCGATCGAAAAAGGATTTCGGGACGTATTTCCGGAAGTGGAGTACGTGTTAATTCCAATGGCAGATGGGGGAGAAGGGACTGTTCAGTCATTAGTGGACGCGACCGAAGGGACCGTCATCGAAAAACGAGTGACAGGACCATTAGGAGAGCCGGTAGATGCGTTTTTTGGTTTGCTTGGTGACGGAAAAACAGCGGTTATCGAAATGGCGGCTGCTTCCGGATTACATCTTGTCCCGAACGAAAAACGAAACCCTCTGCTCACAACGACCAGAGGAACGGGAGAATTAATTCGAGCTGCTCTGGATAAGGGTGTAGAACATTTGATCATTGGAGTCGGCGGAAGTGCTACGAACGACGGAGGTGCCGGAATGATTCAAGCGCTGGGAGGCCGGCTTTTAGATCAAAAGAGACAAGAAATTGCCCCGGGGGGAGGGCATTTGTCGGAATTGGCGGAGATTGACCTGTCATCGCTCGATTCAAGGCTGAAAAAGGTGAAAATCGATGTTGCTTGTGACGTCGATAATCCTTTAACGGGCCCGAATGGAGCTTCAGCTGTGTTTGGCCCGCAAAAAGGCGCCACACCGGAAATGGTTCGACAGCTGGACGAAAATTTAAGCCGCTTTGCTGATGTGGTGGAACAAACATTGGAAAAACCGATTCGCCATGTTCCCGGTGCCGGAGCGGCAGGCGGGATCGGCGCCGGCTTGCTTGCGTTTCTGGATGCGGAATTAAAGCGAGGGGTCGAGATTGTGCTGGAGGCTGTTCAATTTCAAGAGCGCGTCAAAGATGCTTCTCTTGTGATTACCGGGGAAGGACGCATAGACGGTCAAACGGTTTCGGGGAAAACGCCTATCGGTGTCGCCAAAGCCGCAAAACAATATGGTATTCCGGTGATCGGCATCGCCGGTTCGTTATCCGAAGACAGCGACATCGTGCTAAAGCACGGAATCGATACTCTTTATAGCATAGTCCCGGGGGTCATCCCGTGGGAAAAAGCCGTTCAACACGCTGAGTTTTACCTTCAACAAACATCCCGCCATATCGCACGGACGATAAAGATGGCTAAGCATATCGATTAGGAAGGATGCATCACATATGGGTATGAAAGAAGTTAAAAATCATCGCGTTAATCATTGATCCATAAAAAATCAGAGGACTTGGATGACCGTTGTTGATCCAGATATTTGAATAGACGAAAATGTGAAACCGGCCAGATCATAATGAGTCCCATCTTTCGTGTGATGCCTTCAAATGCCGAAAAAAGGGATCATCCCCCGCTTGAATGGACGGGAAATGATCCCTTTCGCTTTTTGCGTTAGCATTGTTTCGAAGGGTCTGTTAAGTCTTCCCCGATGATTTTGACTTCTCTTTCGAGGTTGACGTTGAATTTCTCTTTGACGGTTTTTTGTACATGGCGAATCAAGGCGATATAGTCGGCTGCCGTAGCATTGTCGATATTGACGATAAAGCCGGCATGTTTAGTGGAGACTTCTGCGCCGCCGATCCGTGTGCCTTGAAGTCCGCTGTCTTGGATCAGTTTTCCGGCGTAATAACCGGGCGGCCGTTTAAACACGCTGCCGCAAGACGGATATTCCAAAGGCTGTTTGGACTCGCGGCGCTCTGTTAAGTCATCCATTACTGCTTTGATTTCTTCGTAGTCACCGGGCTGCAATGCAAAGGCAGCTTCCAGCACAATATAGCCTTTTTCGGCCACATTACTTGTACGGTAAGAAAGATCGAGGTCAGAAGCCGGCAGTTTTAATAAGTTTCCGTCGCGATCCACGACCATCACATAATCGAGCACATCTTTTATTTCTCCGCCGTAGGCACCGGCATTCATAAAAACAGCTCCTCCAACCGTACCCGGTATTCCGCACGCAAATTCCAGGCCGGTTAACCGGTTTTCCAAGGCGTATCTAGAAGCATCGATAATCGCAGCGCCGCTTTGTGCGCGGAGTTGATTTCCTTCCACAACGATTTTGTTCAAGTTTTTTAAACAAAGAACAATGCCGCGTATTCCACCATCTTTCACGATTAAATTGGACCCATTGCCGATCAAAGTGAAAGGAACTTGTTCTTTTTTCGCAAATTGAACCACTGCTTGAACTTCCTCAAAAGTAGTAGGTGTGACAAAAAGGTCCGCTTTACCACCTAACCGTGTATAGGTGTGTTTTTTTAGACATTCGTCTACTTTGATATTGTCTTTCATGACCACTTCTGCTAATTTATCGTAAAATTGCCGATAGTCAGCCACTTGCATCATTCCTTTATTCGTAATCTTCGGATGTCGAAATCATCGTTTATCCATCTGTCGACAGATCAGGGGTTTCTATATTGCATTATAGCAGTTTTCGTGTCGTTTCAGAATAAAGAATCTCTAATCGCCAAAAAAGTTTCTTGAAATCCTTGACAAAGATAATGATAATCATTATCATTAAAAACGAAGGAACTAAATGAGAATCATTTTCGTTGAATGGAGTCTTCGATAGTTTAGAAAACTTTCTCGTTCCTGTTTTTAGAAATTTCCCCCTCTTTTTCTGCAACATCCTAGATGAAACTGAATTCAGCGGTCTGCTGTGGAAAACCCGGCAGGCCGCAGCTTTTATTTTATATATTCAAACCGGGCATTAAAAGGAAGCGGACCTAGATCAAGGATAGAGGAAAAACTAATTATACTGTATTTTTCAGAACAAACATTCGCCCACTCCCTTATAAGAGGGATGGGCGAATGTTTCTTTTGGACTGCTTTTTTGTGGGTCAGACACACAAAAGCGAACGGGTATAGCCAATCTTCGAGTACCAATTAAAAGGAACTTCCCTGTTATAATAGAGGAGGCATATGTTGGCTATCATGAGAAATGAAAAGCGATTGGAAAGCAAAGAAGACGGGGACTGAAAGAGGATGGTCGTTATGCAATCAACAAAAAAGATTCTGCAAAACTTATGGTTTATTTTGATTAGCAGTATTGGCGGATTTTTATTGTCGCTGACGGGAGTTTCCATCGGTTGGATGATCGGATCATTGATGTTGGCCGGCGGGCTGGCCCTTTGGAAACCGGCGTTTGTTTCTTTTCAACAAGTGGAAATCAAGCTGATGAAACATTGGATGTGGATCGGCCAATTTATTTTAGGAATTCAATTGGGACAACAAATGAATTCCACTGTATGGCGTGTCTTTCATGAGGACGGCTTGATTGTGCTGGCCATGCTGCTTTTATCGATCAGTTTTTCGCTATTGTCTGGATTCATTTTATGGCGGTTCAGCTCAACCGATTTCATCACGAGTTTTGTGGGAACGGCTCCCGGAGGGCTTTCCGCCATGCCGGGAATTGCGAGCGAGTTGGGGGCGAATGTAGCGGTTGTCAGCCTTACACAGATGGTTCGGGTTCTTCTTGTAACGGGGACGGTTCCTTTTTTTATTTCGATGTGGGCGCTGCATTCTTCACACTTTGTCGGTAAAGGGACGCGAACGATAGCCGTTCTTCAAACGACCGATCCTCATCTAGCTTGGACGACAGTTTTGGTGGCTGTGGCGGCGGCTGGAGTTTTTGTCGCAAAATGGATCAGAGTCCCCTCTCCTTGGCTTGTTGGAGGAATGATCTTTGTGGCGATCGCGCAAACGTTAGGCGGAGTGCTGAAAGGGCACGATTTGAATGCATGGTGGCCGAATTGGCTGATGATCGTTGCGCAAATTCTCATGGGAGCAAGCATCGGCTCTTCTTTAAACAAGGAAATGTTTCAAGGTGCACGGCGTATTTTTCTTGTGGGATTGGCCGGATCGGTTGGACTGGTGATGGCTACAACTGTCTGCGCCTATATTGTTTCTCGGTTTACGGATATCGGATTGGCCACTTCGGTTTTGGCATTTGCTCCAGGAGGGATTGCCGAGATGGCCGCGACAGCCGTGATCCTTAACGCGGATTCTACTTTTGTGGTCGCCGTTCAAGTGATCCGCGTCATCATTGTCGTCGCTATCCTGCCGTCGTTTTTTAAATGGGTGAACCGCAAATACGCCATGTAAGATCTATCGCTAAGCGAAGAATTCAATAGCAATGATTCAACAGGGAAGGCACTGCCATAGAGCGGGGCGTTCCTTTTTTTATGACCATGGTTTTTCTTCTGTATCAACCATCATTTGCCCTCATTTTGAAATAGGCGTAAAATTCAGAATAGATGAATATTTTTGTCGGGGAGGATTTGACTTGTCGATTAGATGAAATCAATCATGGGGAAAGCATGCACGGTTCTCAGGTGAAAAAGACGAGTGACATGATTTGGTTTGATCGTTTAAGTCTTATCGGGCAAGAAACAAGGGTTGGAGGGTTCAGGATGAAAACAAAGAAAATAGCCGTGATACCAGGAGATGGGGTCGGCAAAGAAGTAGTTCCGGAAGCATTAAGAGTAATGGAAGCTTTGTCTCAACTGCATGGAGGCCTTTCCTTTTCTTACGATACATATCCTTGGAACTGCGAATATTTTCTGAAGCATGGAAAAATGATGCCGGAAGATGGTTTAAGCCGATTGGCTGACAGCGATGCCATCTTTTTAGGAGCGATTGGCGATCCTCGATTGGTGCCCGACCATGTGTCATTATGGGGGATTCTCATTAAAATCAGGAGAGAGTTTGAGCAAGTGATCAATGTCCGGCCGGCTAAACAATTGAAAGGGATAACATCGCCTCTGGCTCATCCGGCCGGTTTTGATTTTATCGTCGTTCGTGAAAACAGCGAAGGCGAGTACAGCGAAATCGGCGGAAAAATCCACAGCGGGGAAGACGAGATGGCGATTCAAAACGCCGTGTTTACGAGAAAAGGAATCGAGCGAGCAGCGACATACGCCTTTGAACTCGCAAGAACAAGAAGAAAGCGAGTGGCCAGCGCAACGAAATCGAATGGCATTGTCCATACGATGCCTTTTTGGGATCGCGTCGTTCAAGAAGTTGCGGCGAAATATCCTGATGTCGAAATGAAGTCCTATCACATTGATGCGTTGGCTTCCTTTTTTGTGACTCGACCGCAGGAGTTTGATGTCATTGTCGCGAGTAACCTGTTCGGAGATATTTTGACCGATCTTGGAGCGGCCATCATGGGCAGCATTGGCATCGCTCCATCCGGAAATATTCATTTAAACGGAAAATACCCGTCCATGTTTGAACCTGTCCATGGCTCCGCGCCGGATATTGCAGGAAAAGGAATCGCCAATCCAATCGGGCAAATTTGGACGGCGAAAATGATGCTGGACCATTTTGGCGAGCAGGAATCGGCTGATTTGCTATTGGAAGCCATTGAGGCGGTGCTGGAAGCAGGAATCAAAACACCGGATTTAGGCGGAAAGAACACGACGAAAGAAGTAACGGATGCGATTATCCGAAAAATGAAGGAACTTGCGGAATGAAGAGAGGCTGTTTTATTTACGCTTAGGAGTTCAATGAATCTATGTTTTCGAATATCAGGGGTCGACTGTAAAGGGCCATGACTATGGCTTGTCAGTCGGCCCCATTTTTTTATGCCTGTTTTCAAGAATATATGGAGGACTTTTGAACGGTGGGATACATTTCCTCTTTCTTTATCATTCTACCACTTTACTAAACTAAAGAAATTGTTGTAAAATAGTAAAGTCAAATCAAGATCCTGATGAAAACGATCGTTTTTTCTTAATAAAGGAAGAAGGATTGGTTTTGAGATAATGAATCAGAAAGGTGAGCAGAATGAACAATAAAAAATGGGGATTATGGATTTTAACCATGTTTGTTGTTGGAAATATGGTAGGAGGCGGCGTTTTTATGCTTCCGACTAATTTGGCCCAAGTGTCCAGTCCGTGGGGGGCCACTCTCGCCTGGATAGCAACCGGGCTGGGGGTTTTTATGATTGCGCTCGTATTTGGAAATTTATCCATTCGAAAACCGGAGTTGAAAGCTGGGCCGCAAAGCTATGCGCAAGCAATGTTTTCTTCGCCTAATGCCGGACGGGTTGCCGGCTACAGCATGGCGTGGGGATATTGGGCAGCCAACTGGGCTGCGACCGCTTCGGTCATCATTTCTTTTGCCGGTTATTTAACTACCTTTTTCCCGATCATGCAAAGCAAAAAACTTTTATGGTCAGCCGGATCGTTTCAATTGGAAGTGGGCAAACTGATCACTTTTTTAGTGTGTACGGTGATGCTGTGGGGAATTCAATGGATTCTGACTCGCAGCTTTGACGGTGCCGGGAAAATCAATTTAACGGCGACTGTTGCGAAAGTGCTTGGATTTACCTTATTTGTTGTTTTGACTATTTTTGCTTTTGATCAAAGCAATTTAGGAAATGCCAAACATTTTGTGGATTCGACCGGAAAGGCAGTGTCTTTGGGCGGACAAATCAATGGTGCAGCTATTTCCGCGTTGTGGGCTTTTATCGGCATCGAATCGGCCGTAATGCTTTCCAACCGGGCAAAGTCGCAAGGAGATGTTAAGAAAGCAACCCTTTTAGGATTATTGATTTCGATGCTGATTTATATCGGGATTACACTGCTGACGATGGGGGCTCTCTCTCAAGATGAACTGAGAGAATCGCAAAAACCGCTTGTCGATGCTTTAGGACAAGTGATTGGAAGCGGCGGTACTTATATTATGGCAATTTTAGCGTTAATTTCTTTGTTCGGATCGACTGTAGGCTGGATTGTCGTCAGTTCCGAAGTGCCTTATCAAGCGGCAAAAACGGGACTATTCCCTGCTTTTTTCGCCAAAACCAATGGAAAAGGAAGTCCAATAAACTCTTTAACCCTCACCAATTTGATGACGCAGATTTTCTTGTTTTCGACCATATCCCATACGGTGAACCGAGCTTATAATTTTGTCATTGTAGTGGCGACGTTGGCCTATTTGATTCCGTATCTTGTGTCCGCCGTCTATCAATTAAAGTTGGTGATTACCGGAGAAACTTATGGCTTAGCGCAAGAAGCACGGAGAACAGACGGCGTGATTACCGTTCTCGCATTGGTGTACTCCATTTGGGTCATTAAAACAGGAACGGTTGATATGAGAACTTTCTTGCTAGGCATCGGTTTATTTGTGGTCGGATTGCTGCTGTATCCGTTCATTATGAGAAATCCGCAGCCGATCAACAAAGAAGCAGAAAGCCGGTTATAACATTGTCATGAAAGCCGTATAGGAGAAAAGAATGACCATCAACAGGCGGTCATTCTTTTTAGTGCGATTCCAATTTCTTTATCTTTTTGTTTTCATATGGTTCGAAGCATGTTCAAAGCCAAAGCCGATTTCTTGGAGTGCCTGCTGAAGGTCGGAGCGGGTTTCCAGCCCTTCTCCAATTTCGATGCCGAGTTCGATCATCGTATCGGCGATTTCCGGACTGATTCCGGTTAAGATGGTGGAACATCCCAACAGTTTAATCCCTCTCACAATTTTAAAAAGATGGTTGACGACAGCGGTGTCAACGAATGGAACTCCGGAGACGTCAATGATTAATTTGCGCGCTTTAAACTCTTTCACTTTAAAAAGAGTCTTCTCGCGAATTTTTTTCGCTCGATATGTATCGACTGTGCCTACAATCGGAAGAATGCAAATTTTATCGGTGATAGGGATGACGGGCACGGATAGCTCATCGACGGTCTCGCGCTGGCTTTTCAGCAGTTCGTCTTTATATTGAACATAATAAGCTGTGTAGGAGTTAATCATCATATCGATAATATTATTGACTTTCCGTTCGAGTGAAAAAAACTCATCGATGACCAGACTGGTGCCGGTTTGTTGATAAAAGGAATGAATGGCCTCCCAAATCATGCTTCGGGAAGATTGGAAAAATTCCCAAGCCAGATGAATGGGAAAATCGGTTTTGGCCCTTGATGTACCAAGCTCTTTCGACCAGTCGATGATTTCTTCCGCTTTAATTTCCGGAATGCTTCTCACGACAAGGTTTATAAAACGCTTACAATGATTGAACTGTTCCTCTTCTGCGTCTTTGCTTGCGTGAAAGTGATTATAATAACTTTTATGCTCTTGCAAATATTGAACCCATTGTTTCGCATATTGATCGATGTTTTGGATCAAAAATTCGGTTAATTCTTTTTCTAAAGAAATCGTTTTCGCCATAATATCCCTCCTGGAGAATGGATCTAAATGCCGGATGCCTTTTGGAAAGTGCAAACAAAAAGCAGTTCCTTTTCCTTCTTCGCTTTCTACTTGAACGAATGCATTATTGTTTTGCATGGCTGAAAACACTTGCGCCACTCCCATTCCCGTTCCGTCTTCCTTTAAACTGAAGAAAGGGGTGCCGAGCATTCGTAATTTATCCTTCGGGATGCCGACGCCAGTATCCGCGATTCTAATATGGACTCCCTCATGATCTTCATACTGTTCAATCGTCAAGATTCCGCCTTTGGGCATCGCTTCTATCGCATTTTTCACAATGTTGAAAAGCGCTTTTTTGATTTGGCTCTTTCTCCCCGTAATGACGGCGCTTGGATGTTCCAACTTTTTGACGACTTTAATGTTATAAAGCTGGTTTTGAAACAGAAGCAAAATCGATTCAATTTCAGCGGCGATGGAAAACGTGGTTCGTTTTTCTTGATCAAATTCCGGTTTGGAAACGCTCATGAGCTCATTTAAAATGGTAATCGCCCGTTCCAGTTCGCTTTGAGCAATTTCGATATACTCTGGTTTATAGGATTGATTCAATAATTGCAAAAATCCTTTTACTGCTGTTAAAGGGTTTCTGACTTCATGAGCGATGCCGGCTGACATCTCACCGATGGAAGTTAATAAGCTCTCATTCCAATTATTGTGATTTTCTACATTCTTCAGCTGATCAAGGCTGAAGATATACAAATAATGACTTGAGGGCGGATGACCAATGGCTTTATGAAATAAAAATAGATGAGGTCTGGAGTGAACATGAGCGACAAATTGTTCGCAAGTCCCATCCATACAGTCTTGAAGCTTTTTATTGATCTCCGGATGAGCAAAGCACTGAAAAATATTTTTCGGTTCGGACTGGCTGTTATGTTCTGTTAATTTCTGTGCCTTATCGTTCATATATTCAATTTGGCCGTCCGGCTTAAGCAGAATCAAACCATAGTTTACTTCTCCATGTTTCAATTGTTTATTAATGATGGTTCCCCTGCCTTTCATTTAACCATTTCACGGCGCGGATTCTCGTTCCAAAGTCTTCTTTGCTGGTGATTTCAAATTCATCCATTAACCGCTGTACTCCGGATAAACCGAGGCCGAGCCCTTTTTTGGAACGTATCTCACTTTTCAGAACTTTCTCAATCTCTTTAATTCCCGGCCCATGGTCGATAGCCAAAATTTCAATTCCGTAGTCAGGAAAGGGAGTAATAAAAATTTCCCCCTTTACTGCGTAATAGATGATATTGCGTGCCAATTCCATGATCGAAACAACCAGCTTGGTTTGTTGAATTTTGTCCAGTCCAAATTCTTCCGCCACTTTTTTTCCGATGGAACTGGCCATGTACACATCTCTTTCATCATCAATCGCTATTCTGTACACATTTTCTTCGTCCTTTACTCTTACTAGTAATCGATCAAAGTGTAAGCGGAAGTCCTCACTACCGCTTGCTGGAAATTACAGATCAAGATTAATTCTATCAAAATAACTGGTTTTATCTAGTATTTTTTTGAAAAAATCAAAAAATAAAATCATGATCGTGCAGTTTAAATGTGTAGCCATCTATAGATGGTTTTTTTGCTTCATAAATGATAGCTAGAAGAATGGAGCAAGGTGGAAGCTGTAGTTTGATTCCAAAAAGAAAAAGCCCCTTTCGAAGGTTAGGGGCTTTTGGCTATTTCTTGAAATGGTAAGGAACAGTGGAGACGACAACGTTTTTTGTACGAAGCAAATAGGCTCTAAGCAGCAAACTCGACTGGTTATGCAAAATATGGTGCCATCTTTTGCGCGGCAAAAACTGCGGTATCAAAACGGTTACTTGATAATTGTGATCTTCTGCTTTGTCTTCGATAAAATCAACGAACCTTCCTATCGGATGAACCAAACTTCGATATTGAGACACAAAGGTTAAAAGCCGCACATCAGGCTGCCATTCTTTCCATTTTTCTTGCATGGCTTCTTCGCTTTCGCGGTCGAACGCCACATAGACAGCAATGACATAATCGCCGATCGATTGGGCATATTTTAATGAGTTTTCCACTACTTTCGTGATTCCGGCGACCGGAACGATGACGACATTGCCCGCAATAGGCGGAGTTTGTTCATCAGGGTTGATCCGCAATTGTTCTCCCACGTTGATATAATGATGCTTAATTTTATAAAACATGGTAATGATTACAGGCAAAAAGACGAAAACAGCCCAAACATGAGTAAATTTTGTAATGAACAACGTCAGAACGACCGTAAAGGTTATAAACGCTCCGACAAAGTTAGTCACAAGCTTCCATTGCCATCCTTTTGGTTTTTCCCGAATCCATTTCACAATCATCCCGGTTTGAGAGAGGGTGAAAGGAATGAAAACGCCAACCGCATATAACGGAATTAAGTTTTCCGTTTTTCCTTTGAACGCGATAATCAGAATCATGGAAGCAATGCTTAAAAACAAAATGCCGTTTGAATATCCAAGTCGGTCGCCACGAATGGTAAACATACGCGGCAAATATTTATCTGTCGCCAAGTTGACCGCGAGAAGAGGAAAAGCAGAAAAACCGGTATTCGCTGCCAACACGAGAATTAAGGCGGTAGTTCCTTGTACGAAATAATATAATGGCGTTCGGCCGAATGTTTCATCCGCAATTTGAGAGACGACGGTTTCGTCCGCTTTCGGACTGATTCCGTACCAATAAGCTAAAAAGGTAATGCCGGAAAACAAAATTCCGAGCAAAACGCCCATCATCATAAGCGTGCGGGCCGCATTTTTTTCGGCGGGATCTTTAAAATTCGGAATCGCGTTCGAAACGGCTTCGACGCCTGTCAACGCAGAACATCCGGATGTAAAAGCTTTTAACAATAAAAACATGCTGACGCCATCCACCCAATGTCCCATCGGTTCATGGGCAGTAGCCGGGATTTGGCCGGTGGCGACTTTCTGAATTCCGACCGCAATTAAAATGAATAATGCCAATACGAACAAATAGACCGGATAAGATAACACGGTTGCTGACTCCGACAGCCCACGCAAATTTAAAATAGTAATAAAGAGCACAAGAAGAATAGAAATCAGAACGCTGTGGGCGTGCAGGGAAGGAAATGCCGAAGTGATGGCATCCGTCCCTGCGGAAATGCTGACGGCAACGGTTAAAATATAGTCGACCAAGAGCGATCCGCCGGCGACGAGACCGGTTGTTTCGCCCAAGTTATTTCGAGATACGATATACGCTCCACCACCGTGGGGGTAGGCGTAAATAATTTGCCGATAGGAGAGGATGAGCGCTACGAGCAGTATCAAAATCCCCACTGCGATTGGAATGGAGTACCAGTAAGCCGCGGCTCCGACAGTAGCTAAGACGATCAGCACCTGTTCAGGTCCGTATGCAACGGAAGATAAAGCATCGGATGATAAAATGGCCAGCGCTTTCCTTTTGCTTAATTTATGCTCGCTAAGGGCATTGGTTTTCAGTGGCTTTCCTATCAGCAATCGTTTTAATGTCGTATACATAATGGTTTGCACCTCTTGATTTTTAAATTTGTGCAGATAAAAACCGCAGAGGGAAAATGACTCTGCGGACTAAAAAACAAAACATAGGCAAAGAGGCATCTCCTCTTTTCAAACGCCTACGAGGTTAGCTGTCGGATTAGGGTGGAAAGAGTCACCCCTCCTAAAATGTTAGGATTCACCCCAAGCAGCCAGAAGGCCGCGGTTGGTTTCCCCCGCTTCATCATCATGAATTAAGCGATAAAAGATGCTGCATTATTCTTATTATTTTTTGAGTGCCCCTATCTTAATCCTGGAATAGTAAGAATGTAAAGGGAAAAAAATGAAGAGAAACAACTGTTTTCAGTTATAAAAGCGCTTACAAATAGACTTATCTTTCAAATTCGCTTTTTCTTATGGACTGTCTGTCCGATTTATAAAAGGATTCCCTCTTTAAACGTTGTAACGCAGAGAAAAAACAAACTGTTTTTTCCATTCAAATGGCCAGCCTTCCAGCTGGCCCATGATCCAAATAAGGTCATCTTTTTCCAAAATGGTATTGATCTTGAAAAAAGAAGTTCCCCTCCTTCAAAGGGAAAGGAGAGAGCCTGTTAAACAAGATCAAGGGACTCACACGCCACAAGGTTCGGAAAAGGATGGGGCCATGACGAGCCGCGTTTCTAGACAACCTCTTTTTTTGATTGATGAATGTCGTGGCGTGCTAAATGGCTGTGGTTTCTGGCGTAGATATAGTAAAAGAACGTTCCAATGGCCAGCCAAATCAGAAAAGAGATCCAAGTGATTCCCGGCAGGCTTAGTGACAAGTAAATGCAGATGATGGCGCTGATCGCCGGGAGCACCGGAACAAATGGAACACTGAATGATGGTTTTAAATCAGGGTATTTTTTCCGCAGCACGATAATAGAGATAGAAATTAACGTAAAAGCAGCAAGGGTTCCCATATTGACAAGATGGGCAAGGGTCGTTAAATCCACAAAGCCTGAAATAGCAGCGGCTAAAATACCTGTGATCCAAGTGTTGATAAACGGCGTTTGAAAAGTCGGGTGAACGCGGCCAAGCACTTTTGGAAGCAGACCGTCCCGGCTCATCGCATAGGAAAGCCGGACTTGTGCATAGATTAAAGCGAGGAGAACGGTCGTAATTCCGGCGACGGCGCCCACGGATATAATCCCAGCCATCCGGTCTTGGCCAACAAATTTAAGAGCAAAGGCTACCGGGTCGGCAACATTTAATTTTTGATAAGGGATCATTCCCGTTAGGATTAGAGAAACTCCTATATACAAGATCGTGCAAATAGCTAAGGAAGTGATGATCCCGATAGGCATATCACGCTGCGGCCGTTTCACTTCTTCAGAAGCCGTTGCAATGACATCAAATCCGATATAGGCAAAGAAAACCGTTGCGGCGCTTGTAACAACTCCGCTAAAACCATATGGCATAAACGGCGTCCAGTTGTCCGGTTTTACATAGCCGAGTCCGGCAGCGATAAAAGCGATGATGACCGCCAGCTTGATAATGACCATGACATTGTTAAAACGAGTGCTTTCCTTTACTCCTCTGCTAACTAAAGCAGTAATAAACAAAATAATCAGAATTGCCAGTAAATCAACGGCTCCTCCATGCCCAGTGCCGGGTGCCGAAGAAAGAATAGTCGGTATTTTCAGTCCAAAACCAGCCAAAAGGGATTGAAAATAAGCTGACCACCCGGCTGCCACCGCTGAAATCGCCAGCACGTACTCCAACATCAAGTCCCAGCCAATTAAGAAGGCAAAAATTTCACCCAGTGTGGCATATGTGTACGTATAAACACTTCCTGAAATCGGCACTGCTGAGGAAAACTCGGCATAGCAAAAAGCAGCCAACGCGCATGCAATTCCGGCTAAGATGAAGGAAAGAATAATTGCGGGACCTGCGCTTTGAGCTGCTACCACTCCCGTTATGACAAAAATGCCTGTTCCAATCACGCAGCCGACGCCAAGAAAGATTAAGTCCAGCAATCCAAGAGATCGCTTCAGCTCTTTTTTCTGGCTTTGTGCCAGCATTTCATTGATCGATTTTTTTCGAAACAGTGTACTCATGATGTCCTCCTATCTTCTAAAATAGTTGAATTTTCTGATATTTCAATGTTGCTACGTTTTGAGTATAATGTCGGATAGTGTCGAAGTCAAGACAAGAGCTCTCATGAAAACGGTTAAAAAATAAAATTTAAAAAAGGATGCCGATTTTCGACATCCTTAAGAGCTGGCCTATAGAACAGAAAGGATATTTATGGCTGGCTTGGTGCCTTTTTTCTTTGAGTTTTCAAGACGCTAAATAACTTCTTCGCAGCTTCCGGTGTTTGCTTCGCCGCTGTTGCAGCAGTTTCCAATGAATTCCTGGTGTCTTCGATCTTTTCCAGCATTTGACGCTGATATTCAGAAAGTTTGATGGCTTCCTCTTTGATAAGATCTGTTTGCTCTTGCATACGTTTGATCGTCCCTTGAATATGTTCGACTTTCGGCCGGGCGGAGCGGTATGTTTTAACAGCAACACGGTCCAAAAAGATCAGAACTCCGATAAAAAGAATAAGGCTTGCATATAAAATGAAAATCATGAATTTGTTTCCTCCTTCTTTCTTTGCGTCCTCTGCATTTATGAAAAGTGTATCGGATTTTGGCGAATGAGAAAAGATCCACATGAAATTCTGTTACGCTTAGGCTAATGGGATTCGTTATATTCCATTGGAAAAATGGATTTTTGGCGATTTTCATCATTTGGTAATAGCTAAAAAATGAACGGAAAGAAAAAAGGGATAAGTACGGACAATCCATCATAAGAATAGTACAAAACGTAAGGCCGGATTCTTTTTCAAGCGGAAAGGGAATTCGGCTTTTTCGCTTTAGTGGATGGCCATATGTTGGAGTCGCGGCGCCATTCGAAGGCAGGTTTGTCTTTCGGGATTTTGGGAAAAAGAAGAGAAGAAGTGGTTGAAGTAAAAGAAACATGGACATCGTGAATATGATCGGGGAGTGATGGGATGGCAGAACAAGACTCATTCATGCAGAAGCTGCAATCGCTGTTTTGGAAGTACATGGGAAGAGCCATAGGGCAAACGGAACGTCCCCATGATATTCTCTACCACTACACCAATTTGGATAGCTTCATGGGAATGATCGACAACAGAAGCATCTGGATGTCCAAAGGAAATTTCTTAAACGATTCGGGCGAGCTGGTCTATATTCATCATATTGCCCGCCATGTGCTTGAATTATTTGAACAACACATCAACCAAAAGTACGGAAATGATGTGGAACTTTTGAAATGTCGGAATCGATTTGTGGGAAAAATGAGATGGGCTCTTTCTAAATTTTTGCATGAGATTCATTTGGATCATTTGGAAGTGTATGTGTTGTCGCTGACCCCCAACCAAGATTCGCTGACCCTTTAGTGCAGCTGCTCGCGAGGAGATGGATACAATATCGGCTTTTCTTCCCGCGAATTGTTGGAAAAAATCAACAGTCTTTCGGAAAGCATGGGAAAAGAAGTCAGCGTTGTCTATGGAAATGTGATATACGAAAAAGGAAGCAGTAGCAGATTCTCCTACATTCGCTGCTCCGATCCTTTGAATTCCTAAGGCAGCGCCGCGGACAGTTTGACGATAAGAAAGCGGCGGCCGAACTGCCGACTCATTTTCTTGAACTGATTACGTCCTGTTCGATTTTTTTCAAGCATGAAGCCTTTAAAAATGAAGAAGAATACCTGCATTTAAACAAAGAAGAAGAGCGAACATCGGCGACAGACAAGTGGCCTTTCGTTTAGTCAACAGCATGATTATTCCGTATATTTCCCATTCAGCTGCCGGAAAAATTGCCGGTCCGGCATGTCCCCATCGGCCCGAAAAATAATATCGACATTGCCAAAAACAGCGTGGAATACTATTTGCGAAGCAAGGGATAAAGACCAAATACCGTCAGCAAATCCGTTGTCTCGCTCAGGTATTAGAACGATAGCGGCGAGGATATCTTAGATGGCGGCCAAGGCTGTGCCAACTGAAAGAAGGATTTTCTTTTTTCAAGAAGGGGGTATTTGCCAATAAAAAACCCTTCTCCGACAGGGAAGGTTCAAACGCCGGAGAAGGACGGCACTACATGGTGGGCTGGGTTTTTTGCGTAAAGCGAAGTGCGGAAAGCATCGCGCCAAATAAGCAAATCGCAAACGCTGCCCAGAAGACGGTATGCAAAGCCTGCATCATCAGCGCCGGATCGCTGTCGTGGGCGGAAACTTGTCCAGTATGCCCGCTCAGCTGATTCATGCGAAATGTGAGCAACGTAACCGAAAAAGAAACACCCAATACCATTCCGACATTGCGGACAAGGGCGTTCAAGCCTCCTGCTGTCCCCAGCTGCGGACGGGGAACAGCGCCCATTACGCTGGAATTGTTCGGGGATTGGAATAAACCGTGGCCAAGCCCGAAAATCGCTAAGTGAAGGGCCACCATCCACATGCTTTCTTTCATCGACAATGTATTCAATAATGCAAACCCAAGCGCATTCACCAGCAATCCCCCGGTCGTTAAATACGCCGACCCGATTTTATCGGAAAGCCAGCCAGAAAACGGAGCCACAACCGCCATTACCATTGGATACACCATCATCATATAACCGGTTTTTTGCGGGGAGAACCCGAGGATGTTTTGCAAGTAAAACGGCATCATCACGTTCGAGCAAAAAAGGGCAACAAACGACAATAACGCCGTGATATTGCCAATGCGGAATGCGCGGATCCGGTAAAGAGAAAAGTCCAGCATCGGAAACCGCGTTTTTCGTTCCCAAATGTAAAACGTGAGCAAGAAGAGGATGGCCAACAGTCCGAGCGAAACCGTTCTGATCGAACTCCAGCCCCAGTCTTCTCCTTTGGAGGCGGTGTATAAAAAGGCCACCATTCCGATCACAAACAAAACCGAACCCGCATAATCGAACGGCTCCTGATCTTTGTTGAGTTTCGTGCGCGGCAAAATAAACCAACCCGCGATAAAGCCGAGAACCCCAATGGGAATGTTAATGAAAAAGATGGCCGGCCAGCCGAAATGGCCGATTAAAATCCCACCGATCCCCGGGCCTGTCAGCGATCCGATCGAAACCATCGCTCCTGTAATTCCCATCGCCCGGCCGCGGCCACCGCTTGCGAACGTCACCGATACAATGGCTTGGTTGTTCGCCATCATACAGGAAGCACCTATCGCTTGAACAATCCGCGCGACGATCAATCCTGCAAGCGAGTGGGCAAGCCCGCACCATAACGACCCCAAGGTAAAAATGAGAAACCCATAATTATAAATCCGCGTACGCCCCACCATATCGGAAATCTTTCCAACAATAGGCAAAAGAGCGCAAATAGTCAACAGATAGGCGTTTAACACCCACTGCACATCTCCCATGGACGTATGAGTGTCGCGGGCAATCGACGGCAGCGCCACATTGGCGATGCTGCCATCCAACGTGGCCATAAACGTCCCGACCGACACCGTCGCCAAAATCCACCAGCGCCTTTTCGTAAAGGCATCCTGCCCCTCCGCGCGGCTTCCCTGTCTGTTTTCTTCCATACTCCAAAACCCTTTCTATGTAGGAATGATCAGCGTTCTTTAAAAAAAGATCGTCCTTAATTGAACTAAAAATATCATGAAAGGAAATCGAATATCAACTGATCGGCTCGGAACATTCTGAAAAGACAAAAAAGGGCTGTCCCGTAAGTGTCTGGTTCTCACCATCACTAGATTATGCAAACTTGCATAGGGGTAACAGACACTGGACAGTCCTTTCTTGAAGCATGTTAAACATTAAACACTGACATCAATCTTATGCCCGGACGTCGGATGGGGAGCGGGAACCGCCGACTGTTGGATCATATTGATCATCGCTTGGCTTTGAACCTGCGCCGCATCCATCGCTTTCCTTGTCAAGGCAATCCCGACGCTTTGCTGCAGCTGGATTTGATGCAATCCAACCGATAACGCGGAAATATCCATAGAATCCCCTCCTTTCAACAACTTCAACCCATTTTAGCACAAAAGTGAAAAAATTTTTTTAAAACTATTAAACAATCTCTCCCAGCGCCGATATAAAACACGAGTGAGGAATTAGGGCGGCCGACCTATCATCCTCACATTCACACGGATGTGATCCTAAACCAATTTCAAGGAGGAAAAACACATGATTATCAACCACAATATCGCAGCGTTAAATACGTTAAACAGATTGAACATTGCAACGAATGCACAAAGCAAATCCATGGAAAAATTATCTTCCGGGCTTCGCATTAACCGTGCTGGAGACGACGCCGCAGGGTTGGCCATCTCCGAAAAAATGCGCGCTCAAATCCGCGGCTTGGACCAAGCTTCCCGCAACGCTCAAGACGGTATCTCTTTAATTCAAACCGCTGAAGGTGCATTGAACGAAACTCATTCCATTCTTCAACGTATGCGTGAACTGGCTGTTCAAGCTGCCAACGATACCAATACTGATGCAGACCGCAATGAAATTCAAAAGGAAATCAACCAATTAGTTTCAGAAATTGATAGAATTGGCAACAATACTGAATTTAACACTAAAAAACTTTTGAATGGCGATTTGGATGTAACAGTTACAAAAACAGGAACAAATACTGATAAATTATTGACTGTTACAACTGATGATGCTTCATTTGTGAATGGAACACAATTTAAAGTTACGCAAAAATTAACTTATGCTGATGAAAGTGCATCAGGAGCAAATGACGGTGCTTTTCAACAGATTGATATTAATTTATATGATGCTTCAGGATCTTCTATTTTAGGAACTGTATCCTTCACAAAAGCTGAGCTGGATGCAGGAACAACAACTAAGGACTTAACTTTAAGCACAGGACAAAAAATCACCATTGGTGTAGATGGAACAGTGAGTTCTACTACAGGAAATGGTGCTGGCAGTGAGTCCTCTCAAGATACACTAACTGTTAGTAATGATGCACTGACTTTCCAAATTGGCGCAAATGAAAATCAAAACTTAAAATTAGCTTTAAAAGACATGAGAGCAACTGCACTTGGAGTAAACGCTATTGATGTTACAACTCAAAGTGGTGCGAATAGTGCCATCACTACCATTAATAATGCGATTGAAAAAGTGTCAGCTGAACGTGCAAAATTTGGTGCTTACCAAAACCGTTTGGAACATACTATCAACAACTTAGGAACATCTTCCGAAAACTTAACAGCTGCTGAATCGCGTATTCGTGACGTCGATATGGCAAAAGAAATGATGGAACAAACAAAAGATGCTATTCTTGCTCAAGCTGCTCAAGCTATGTTGGCTCAAGCAAACCAACAACCACAAGGAGTACTGCAACTTCTTCGTTAATTTTAAAAAGTGGTCTTCTCTTTGGGGAAGATCACTTTTTCTGTACACCTGGGTGAAAATTTAGAGCGTAAAGGTAAAACGATCGGTTTTTTTATTTACAAATAAAATTATTAATTTATCGAAAAAGAGCAATTGTAAATTCGTTAACGGGGTGAATAAAAATGTCTGAAAATCAAAAGAATGAATTACAATTAATACAGAAAAACTTTGAAATTCAGGTGGCTAAGGAGGCTTTAGAAGTAGCCCCAATAGAATCCATTGAATCTATTAATCACACAATCATACAAGAAAAAGTTAAAAAAAAGCTCCAAGTAGATGTGGATGAACTTGCTGACGAAGTTTACAAAATATTAGATAAAAATGACAAGTTATCGGATGAAGAGATTGCAATTCAACTTTTAAAAAAAATTTCTTTGTACGGCAAGAGTAAATTTATGAGAAAATTAGCTACTGAAATGTTAAAAGAACAGTGGTGGAAAAAGTAATGGGAATTTTTAAATATATTTTAAAATTAATTATAGATCTATTGAAGAATGAAAAAATAAAGAAATTATTATGGAAACTACTTATAGAAATAATTAAACATGTAAGAAAAGAAAAAGAAGGGCAAAAAACAGGATAAATATTAAACAATCCAAGTCGAAAAAAATGTGTGTATATTGATTAATTGTTGTTTTTTTTATGGGTTATTTTAATATTGACACTACCTAAATAAGCTTTTAACTCATTTTTATAAAAATTAGAATGTTTTATTTGTAATAGAAAAAATTTTCAATCTATTATGTGGTGAAAACCTTAAAAATAGCAAAACTTTTTGTAGAAACTTACGATTATTATTCAGTACAGCGTCTATCACTGCTTATTCAGCAAAAAACAGAATAATTATAAAATTTCTCGATTAACAATATCACATTTTGGCAATTCAAAGACCAAGGGAAATATTAACAGTAGCCCCTATATGTTTAGTAGGACAGTAATATGTTTAAAAAAAGGGGAATTTTATCATCTAAAATATTCACCACTATTCGAGACGTAACGGGCGGATGAGAGACTGAAACGATGGGGAGCATTGAAGTATCCCTTAAACAAAATAAGACATTTAAGTGAGCGGAGGATTTGCTCTCCTGTCTAAGACGTAGAGATTGAAAAGCAGTCTCAAAAAAGATCGGTTATAGAAGAATTTCCTTATGATAATTGCTTTTAAAGTCTTCTTTTACAATCAAAGAAAGCTAAACGTTTAAATAACGATCTACATATGGTCGGCATTTTAGTCTGATAGTATACTTATTAGAAAATCAGCTTTATCAGCATAAATTTATGATGATGACATATGGCAGTGTCAAAATTTTTGTGTAAATGACAATACACCTTTTTTGAGAGACTGTCGCATTACTGATTTTATTGAATTTGTTTAAACGGATTGATTTGGATGTATGGGGAAGGGGTACCCCTTCCCCATACATCCAAATTTCGCACATGATGCGCCTCTTGGCTATTCTTTGGTTTCGAACATTTTCTCTAATTCGGCACGTGGCTTGATCAAATCCTCTGTGGCAACGAGTTGCGAACGTTCGATATTCGTCGAACAGTGACACTAGGAAGCGTTCGAGAGTTTCCTCATTTGGGAACTGTTCTTTGCGTTTTGTATATTTTTTGATTTGTTTATTAAATGACTCAATAAGTTTTGTTGAATAGATGCTTCTCCGGATTGATGCTGGAAAGTTGTAAAACGTAAAAATATTGGGATTTTCTAGTAATGACTTGGTAATTTTTAGATAGACTTTTTGCCATTTCGTACAAAAATCCTGAAGTGATTTTTGACCAGATTCTTTATCATCAGCTTGATAAAAGCTTTGAAATCATTACAAACTTCTTCACGATCCGATACACGAACCTTATGGATAGATTGCGTGAGACATGGACCAAACACGTTTGATATTGTGCTTTTGGAAAAACACTTGAAATACTTCAACCATGTCTTTTAAGCCGTCTGAAATGAACAATAGGACTTCTTCCACATCTCGTTATTCTAGCTCTAGAAGAAGCTCCTTCCAGTTGAAAGCCGATTCTGTTGGTGCAATCGTATAGGTTAAAACTTCTTTCGGGCCATCTTCACGGATACCTACTGCGATATATACGGCTTCTAAGTACTACATTAATAAGGTTTTTGAATAGAAGTCAATTTCACGCAAATACTCTTTTAGCCGTTTTTCCTATTGTATGAGTCCCTATGCCATCTACAGCTCCTCCGATGATGCCACCAACTATAGGCACGGCCTTCCCTAAGTTGATGAATCCTTTTTCGCCAAATTTAGTGACTAGTCTCATGCCTACTGCTTTATTTATTGCTTTTATTACTTCTCCTGGGATTTTTTTGACAGCCTCTTTTGCCAGAGCGTTACCTATTTTCACACCTGCTTGTTTTAAAATGTCTGTTGCAGCTTGTCCAGTTAAACATACAAATACTAATGTTTTAACCTGGTCGTCTTCTAAATCATATCCTCTCATATAAGCTATCGCAGCAATCATTCTGATTTGGACATACATGACAGAAGCAATATTTGCAGGAATAGCTACCGGTAACGTAATAAGTCCACCAACCCCTGTTAAGAAGCCACTTGTTGCACCCTTAGCATTCTGCCAGCGTATTAGGCTATCAATTGCTTTATCAACAGATGAGTGTTTTCTTAAATAACTTTCCGCTAATTCTTGTGCTGTTTCTGTTCCCGGTAATCCATTAAGAGCCTTTTCATACCCCCATTCTAAAATTTGTGTTAACTTACTTTCCGTCAAGCTATTTCTTGCCAAGTTATTCCTCTCCCATACTAGTATTTTTTGATTATTATATAAAAATATTAACAAAATTCGGTGATTATTTAAATAACAACGAATATTTTTTAAAGCATTTGTATGTTGGAGAGGTATGCACCCATTGTGAACTGCTAAGATACCAATTTTTCTGATGCTTTAGCTTGTTTTCGATAATAGTGGTCCACGATGTGTCCGTATGTGGAGGCGAGGATTTGCTGGAAGAGCATGCCGATCACTACGGGGACGGCGGCTTTAGCCGGGAAGTAAGAAACTGCGACGACAGCGCCGGCGCTGATGTTGCGCATGCCTCCCAGAAATGTCATGGCGACCACGGTGTCTTTTTTCAGTTTGAACATCCGGCCGATAATAAAGGACAGGTAGTAGCCGCTAAAAGCGATCAAAAATACAGCCGCCGTAATTTCGACCAGTTTCCAATCGATGTGGCGCAAATACGGAGCAATCACCGAACTGTTGATTAAAACGACGATTCCTAAAAAGATTTTCGAAAACGGGGCCAAGCGAGGGGCAAGCACTTCCTTGGCTTTTCCTTTTGAAATTTGGTTGGCCAGCATGCCGATCAGCGACGGAATGACGATCATTCCGATCAGCCCGCTCATTATATCCATCGTGTTTATTTCCACTTTGGCTCCGATGAAGAAGGAAACCGTATAAGGAACGATAAACGGCGAAAGAAACGTGTCGATCAAAATCACCGAAAGAGTAAGAGGAATATTTCCTTTATAAATGGAAACCCATATAAAGCTTGTGATGCCGGTCGGAATGGCCATAGCCAAAGTGAGCCCCGTGATCGTGTAAAGATCTCCGTGAAAAGCAAGATGACCAAAAGCCCATGCTCCAAGCGGCATTAGAATATGGAGGATGGCCATCGTCAGAAAAATAGGCAGCGGGTGTAGAACGGCCTCTTTAAACGACCGAAAATTCGAACTTAAGCTGCCGGCAAATGTCATGAACGCAAAAAGCCACGGAACTAAAAAAGCAAAGGAATGCAAAGAATGGGCGAATAATACGCCAAGGATCACGCTGACCGGCGTGATAATCGGCATTCTTTTTTCCAGTTGTGCATTGAACTGTTGTAACATGATTTTCGCCTCTGTCATCCAAAATATCTGTTTCTTTATGAAAACGGATATTTCCATTTTATCGAAAAGACCGAAAAGAAAAAAGTTTAGATACTTCCTGTTCTTCTTTTTGACCATGACGATAACGGTTCAACGACTATATCCTTATTGTATCCTTGTGGGGAAAAAAGAGTGCTTTTGAAGCTTAAGAAGTTTAGAGATAATGGAAGAGATAGGTACGAAATGAAGATGAGATTGGTTGTAAGAAGCAATAAACAAAATAGGCCGGCTTGTTAAGCCGACCTGTGAGGTGGTTATAGTCTTATGAAAAGCCAATCAAGATTATCCGGAGATTTTTTTGCTTTCCACGGGGGCGATGGTGATGCCGGTGGATTCTTCAAAATTATAAAGATTGCTCGGAATGTCTGCAAATCGTTCTAAATCGTTGTAAGCCGGGATTCCATGGTAAGCCATGTCCAGCCCTTCGTCTTCTTCTCGTTCTTCGACGCGGAATCCCACTGTTTTCTCAGCTACTTTCGCAATGACTGTGCCGCTGATTAGGCCCCAGGCGATGACCACGACGGATCCCAGCAGCTGAACGCCTAAAAGGGAGAAGTGCCCGGTGGTCAACAGCCCTTGCGTGGAATCGAACAAGCCGACGGCGATCGTGCCGAATACGCCGTTAAAGCCATGGACGGCAACCGCGCCGACCGGATCGTCAATTTTTAAATTATCGATGAAAAGCGTCGCATAAATGACGATGATTCCGCTCACCGCACCGATGATGATTGCGCTCCATTCTGAAACATACGCACAGCCGGCTGTGATGGCGACTAATCCTGATAAAACGCCATTGATGGTTAAACTAGGATCCGCTTTTCCGTACTTTCCGATGCTGAAAAGAAGGGCGGAAGTACCGGCGCTTGCCCCGGCCAGCATCGTGTTTAACGCAATCGATGCAAGATGAGTGTTGGAGGCGTCTAATGTGCTTCCGGCGTTAAAGCCGAACCAGCCAAACCATAAAATGAATGCACCGCACGAAGCTAACGGAATATTGCTTGGAGCAAACACGTTGACGCTGCCGTCGGAGTTAAATCTGCCTTTACGCGGTCCCAGCCATTTGGCCATCGCCAATGCAGCAAATCCGCCGACCGCATGAATGGCCGCAGATCCGGCGAAATCCTTCATTCCCATCTTGGCCAGCCAGCCTTCGCTGTTAAAAATCCAGTGCCCAGAAAGAGGGTAGATGATGCCCGCAATCAGAGCGGCTGTTAACACATAAGCTTTAAAACCCATCCGCTCCGCTACAGCTCCTGAAATAATGGAAATGCAGGCTACCGCAAATCCCATTTGAAACAAAATATAGGCTGCGCTCGGCAAATGGAGAGTAAGGTGAATGTTTTCAGGGCTGCCAAACAAACTGGTGCCGATCAACCCGAAAGCGTCTTTCCCGAACATAATGCCGAAGCCGATGATCCAAAAGGCCAGAGCGCCAACCGTTAAATCAACAAAAATCTTCATCGTGACATTCACCGCGTTTTTCGTGCGAACGAAACCGGATTCCAGCAAACTGAATCCGCCTTCCATGAACATCACCATCGCCGCTGCGAGACAAACCCAAACGGTATTGATATAGGTTAGTTGCATCGATCTCATCCTCCTTGATTGGCTAAATCATCAATGCTCCAATCGGATGTACCGGTCCGAATATTATAAGCTTCCAAAATCGGGTAGACGTAAATCTTCCCATCGCCGTCTTCTCCTGTCTGAGCGCACTGAATAATCGTTTGAACGGTCGGTTGCACCATGTAATCCGATAGAACAATTTCTAATTTCACTTTAGGATGGAGCGTCACTTTATAATTTTTTCCCCGATACACCCCTTGAGTATCTTTTTGTTTCCCTCTGCCGACTACTTGAGAAACCGTAAAACCTGTAATCCCTATATTTTTTAATCCTTTAATCGTCTCGGTTACTTTTTCCGGTCGAATAATGGCTTCGATCTTTTTCATTTCATCGCACCCGCTTCATGTTAGATTTTCTAACATCAATTTGATATTAATTATAACAATATTTTTGTTTCTGTCAACGACCAATGATTTGTAAAATGAGAAAAAAGCGAACTTGCCAGCCTGTCCTAGCCGGAAAGTCCGCTTTTTCATCGGAATAGATGAACATTTTGGCGAATTCTTTTTCGCTTTTTCGCGTTTATCGTTTTTTAGACGGACGGTTTAGTCCATTAAAACGGAGGTGATGAAAGATATTTGGATTTTTAGCAATATTATAAAAATTTAGTTTATAAAGCCGATAAAAATGAAGGATGAGTAGAATGGGCACTTTATGATTGAGCTTATTCAAGAAGGATAGGAACAACGCCGCCAATCCAATCCGTTCATAATGAAAGAATCTTTGTTATAGGAATCGCTGAAGTTGAAGGGGATAGATGGTTTACCATGTTGAAGTAAAAAGCCATAGTGGTATTTCTGTTCAATCGTTATCCAAAATGATTCTTGGAATAGATGATTGTTTTTATGAGCATTCCATATCAATAAATAGAAAGAAGTGAGAATCATGTTTAGTAGATTAAACCAAGAACAGATTGCCAATTTTCATTCTAATTGTCAGCTTTTGTTGCTTCGTTCTCTTTATGGATATAAAGGACATGTAATAGAAGAAAAAAATAATTGGGTGATGTTAGATGGCAAAGGTTTTCGAGATATGATGGAAAATGCAACAGAACCCATTCATCCAGAAAATGTGATTCACATGTCAGCAGAAGAAGAACGTCGACTTCGCAGCAACGGAAACAGCGAACTTCTGATTCAAGCGTTAAAAAGAGCTGGCGAATTAGGAATACTAGATCCAAATGGTCATCAAAAATCACCTGTCGCCCAACGAATCAATCAAAGTTTGGGATATAAAGCCTACGGATGATATTCAAGAAAAATGAAAAAAGGACGTTCCATTTAGTCATCAATGAACGTCTTCTTTTTTGTGGTTTCGTTGAATATACCGATGCCCATTATGGCAACTATGATTTTGCTTTGGAAGTTTTGCTTCAAAAGATATTCAGATAAAAGAAAAATTCCTCAAATGACCGATTGCTCCACTAACCATCAGCGGGGTGACAGAAAAACCCCGCTGATGGAAGTTGCACCGTACTTAAGTGCTGCTGTTTTTCAAATTAGACAAGACATTGATGGCAAAAAGGATAACCGCAATGACCACGAGAATGAGTCCTACCAACGCTGCAGGTTCGGCTGACGGATATCCTGACTGCAAATAAGCGAGACTGATGATCAATACTAGAAAACCAATGTTATAAAGCCAAAAATGTGTTTTTCCTAGAGCAGTGGTGCCGAGTTGAGGAAATTGATGATAAACTAGTCCGGCTAAGCCTAAAGATGTCCAGCCGAGCAAAAGAATGGATGTGTACACGTCGCTTAGGATGTATGAATGGGATAACGAAATGTATAATCCTAATAAAATGCCAATGACAAAATAAACAACCGCGATTTTAATAAATCGGATTCCCATGTTGTTCACCTCCTTTTTCCTTTACCATATTATGTTGTTTGTTCAAAAAGATGAGTTAGAGGATGACAAAAAATGGCTGGTTTTGAGAAATAGGTAAAAAGCCTTCGTTTTAGTGAAAAAAGGACAAAATGTGGAAAATACGTATATAGGCGGAACAGAAAATGGACGTACATACATTTTGGTGAAAGCAGATTGGGAATCCGAAATAACGGCGGACATTGTTAGAGGAAAGGGAAAACAACATGAGCCGGCCTGTTTTTTTCAACTGATTGGTATAGGGGATCCAAGATTTAAGCGGACAAAAAAGGATGCTGATCATCTACTTGTCAGCATCATCCAAGTTCCTCATTTGGACGGAATCAAAATGTGCTTTCCAACGGCGTTTTCGGGTCAACCAAGTTTTCCATGTTCCCATATGCAAATGTAAGTGCCGTTTCGTTAGTCCATCACCAATCCGCCGTCGACAACTAAGTTTTGGCCCGTGACGGCGCGGCTCCACGGCGAAGCGAAAAAGAGGACGGCGTCTGCCAGTTCTTCCGGAGAAGTCACACGTCTTAACGGAGTGGATGCTTCAATTAGTTTAAATACTTCATCCGAAGTGGCTCGGCTGGCATCGGTTGTCTTAAGCAATCCGCCGCTCACCATATTGACGGTGATGTTATATGGGCCTAATTCCTGTGCCATGTTTCTCGTCAACGCAAGCAATGCCGCCTTGGCTGTTGTATAGTCATGATAGGAAACGACGGGATTTTGAAAAAGATTGGTTCCGATGGTGATGATTCGGCCGAATTTGGAGGCTTTCATTTTTTCTAAACCGGCTTGAATGATGTTCAGCGCTCCGCGTACGCTCCCTTCCAGCTGCTTTTGAACATCTTCCCATTCAATCGCAAAGGCGTCTTTTTTGTTATCGGAATCAAATTGAAAATCAATCAGTGCATTATGAATAATGGTCGTGACCGATTTTCCGAAATGCTCTTCTGCTTTTCGAAACAGGTTTTCCATATCTTCTTTGCTGCGAACGTCTCCTTGCAGCGCCAATGCACGAGGTCCGAGTTCTTCCGCCAATTTTTCAGCTTTTTCTTTGCTTTGGTAATAATTGATGATGACTTGTGCTCCTTCTCGGACAAAAGAACGGGCTATTGCCGCGCCAAGACCTCTGCTTCCGCCGGTTACTAATACGAGCTGCTCATTGATCTTCATTTGTTCTTCCTCCTCTTGGCAAAAATTTTTTGAAAGGTTCCTTCATTTATGATTATGGACCTTTTCAATCTGTATGGCAGGACTGCCGTTCAAGCAAAATAAAAACTGCTTTCCCGAGAAAGGAAAGCAGTGCATGAACGAACGGATTTGCTTCCCTCTGCCGATGCAAGTTGGTTCAGTATCAAGATTTGATGTCTTCTTTATGCGGCCATTCCATTACTTCCGTTAAAAGTGGCAAATAACACTTTGGCTGAATCAGCTAATAAATGAGGAATTTAACAACTGTGAATGAAAGGACGGTCTCGTTATGCTCCTTTTAGATGGGAAGCTCCTTCAAAAAAAGTTTGCAAAATTTTGATATTAGCGGATTCGTTTTTGCGAAGGGCGTCTTGAAAGTTTGGATCGAAATACTGATCGGGCGAGAATTTCGCTTCTCCGCATATGTCCATTCCGTATACGTTTTTATATTGCAGCAGTGCCTCTATATGATGGAGCAATGAAGCGAGAGACATTTGTCCTTGATCCCAGTTGGTGATGGCGTCTGTTTTCTTGAGCACATCTTTATCGATGCTAATATAAACGGTGTTTGTTGGTATGTTGGAAAGAATCATCTTGGAAGAAACTCTGTGGCTGTTGTACGGAAAAATGGTCGCGTTAGGCAAAGAAGAATCCTGATTCTTAAGAGAGGTTGGTCCAATGATCACGGCTTTTTTCAGCATGGGAATGTTCTTTAGGGCATAGGATACCCATGATCCGCAAGAAAGCAATGTGTCTGATTCGTCGGAACGGCCGATGTCAGGATGGTGATCGAATAAGACAAGCGTAAAGGGCTCTTTGATTTCTTTTAACAAAGAGGATGTGACATAATGGTAGTTTCCGCTTCCGATCAGCGTCATCCCTTTTTTTCGTCTTTCGGCAAGACGTTGTTCGATTTTGGTTAAAGAATCTTGTTCGCAGTATAAGTTCACGTGTTGGAGATCGTAGAAGTCAATGTTTTCGTGAGGAAAAAGCTGAAGTTTTGACTGCAGTTTGTATGTTTCATCAAAATGTAAAACCGTCATACCCTTATTCACTAAACCCATTGTTTTCATCTCCCTTTGGTTGAATCATAGGTTTTGAGAATGAAGCGACATTCGGTTTTCTATTCTATTACTATAGCACAAAACTTACAGCGAATGAAAAAAGGACTCCTCCTTTATAAGGGGCTTGGAGGAGACCACGTGCTTATTTTCTTTTCGTTAAGTTTTCTTCTGCCAATTCAATCAATCTTTTCACCATATTTCCGCCGATCTTTCCTCCGATTTTTCCGGCTTGTTCAGATGTCAGATCGCCATTATACCCTTTTTTTAACGGAACACCCGCTTCTTTTGCCGCTTCAAATTTGGCATCTTGGGGACGAGAAGTGCCGGCGATATTCGCTTTCAGCTGGTCGAGCGCTTTCCTGGCACCAGATACAAGAGGTCTGTTGTTTCTTGCCATGATCGCATTCCTCCTTTCGTTGATAGTGTGTCCGATTCGAAAAAATTTTTGCTTCATAAATGGGAAAGTTTATACTTGAAAGGAGAAAGGCGTTCGGGAAGGGGAAATGATGAATGGCTGACATCCGGTTTGAACACGTTTCAAAAGTGTATCACGGCGACATAGAGGCGGTAAGGGATTTTTCATTACATATTTCAGATCAAGAGTTTCTCGTGATTGTAGGGCCGTCTGGAAGCGGAAAATCAACGGTGCTGCGAATGGCTGCGGGGCTTGAAGAGATTACAAAAGGGAATTTATATTTAGACGGAAAATTAATCAACAACATTCCACCGAAAGACCGTGACTTGGCCATGGTGTTTCAACATTACGCTTTGTACCCCCATATGACCGTTTACGGAAATATGGCTTTCAGTTTAAAGCTGCAAAAACTCCCTAAATCAGAGATCGATAAGCGGGTGCGATGGGCGGCAGATGTGATGGGGTTAAAAGGAAAACTGGATCGGAAGCCGAGGGAGTTGTCGGGAGGCGAGCGGCAGCGGGTAGCGCTGGGAAGGGCCATCGTTCGTCATCCGCAGGCGTTTTTATTCGATGAGCCGCTATCCAATTTAGATGCGATGCTCCGGGTTCAAATGCGAAATGAAATTAAAAAGCTTCATCAACAACTAAAAACGACTTCTATTTATGTAACGCATGATCAGGTAGAGGCCATGACGTTGGGGACAAGGCTGGTTGTCATGAAAGAGGGAGAAATTCAGCAGGTGGGAACACCGCAAGAAGTGTATGAAAATCCGGCTAATCAATTTGTCGGCGAATTTATCGGTTCCCCCGCGATGAATTTTTTCGTTGGAAGGTTGGAAAATGGTTTCTTTCAGATCGGCGACCTGTTTTTTAAGCTGCCGGAACAGAAAGCATCGTTTTTGAAAGCACGCGGGTATGATCGGCAAACGGTCCTTCTAGGCATTCGCCCAGAGCACATTATCACGGTTTCTGAGGGGATGACAGATTCTGCAACCGTGACGGCGAATATTCAATTAGTCGAGTTTATGGGGGCCGAAACCATCTTGTCTTTTCACGTCGGAGGTCAACCATGTTTAGCCAAAGTGCCTTCCGATAAAGGATGGAAAGCGGGAGAACAGGCGGCGTTTCGTTTTCAACTGGAGAAATCCTGCTTTTTTGATGCAAAAACGAAATGGCGGATCGATAAAGCCGGCTCCTGAGCAGGAACCGACTTTTTGTTCGACGTTGATCTATCCTGCTTTCAAAAGGGGATCATTTTTCTTCGGACAAAACCTCGTCGATGACTTGATCGAGCTTTTTATATAATTGGTAAAAGGTCATCAATTCCGCGTTGGAAAAATGAGAAAAAAAGGTGCCCATCAGTTGACTGAAAGATACACTGACAGTTTCCACCAGCTCTTCGCCGGCTTTCGTCAATTGCATCATGACTACTCGTCGATCTGTGTCGGAGTGGCACCTTTCGACAAGCCCGCGTTCAATTAATCGATCAATGATCACAGTAATGGCGCTTGGTTTCACATTCATCATGTCCGCTAATTGAGTCGCTCGGGCAGGACCTTCGCGCTTCAACATTTTCATGATATGATACTGGGGCCCGGTAATCCCGAATGGCTGCATATTTTTTTCTATCAATGGGCGCAGTTTTTTACTAATAGAAACCATAATCATTTCCATTTTATCTAAAAACTCTTTTTCATATTGGAGCATCTTCATTCGTCCTCTCATATCCCTGCTGTTATTTTATATAATTAAATATTAAATAATTTAAAAGGTGTTGTCAAACTTTCACAAGACAAATAAAAAGTAGGATGATTTGGCCAGAAGGTACTACTTTTATTTTTTTATTCTCATAAATGCGCTTTTATTGGGAGATCAGACGCATTTTTCTCGTTTCGAAAAGAGCAAGAATCCAAGAAAAAAAATTGTGACAAAATGGTTGACATTGTGAACTTGTCTGTAATAATATTTAAATCGCTTAAATTTTTATTTAGGAAAGGAGTGAGCCGAGTGCCATCAACATGACCTGATTCATTCCATCGCCGAGGAGTAGGCATGATGGGATCGCTGTCATCCATCCATAAAAAATCAAGTGCTCACTTCAATAAGAATACTTGAACCGTTCACCATCGGTCGTTTCCATTCCGTATGGTTGACGAAATTTCAAAAGCGGCGACCTTTTATATGCAGACAATGGAAAAAAGGTTAACCATCCGTTTCAGTTCTTTAGCATGGTTTATGGCTAAAAAAGGGATTGTGAACTAATCCACAAATAGGAAGTTGGGAGATTGCTAGTTCTTTCGGAAATTTGCTTTTGAAAGAATGGCATTAGTGAAAAATTAAGCCGCTTGCGACTGGAATTGTTTTCGAACGGTTTGATTGAAACGGCGGATCCTGGGTGGAGGATTTTTACTTATTCATGGTATATCCGGACGAAAGGATCCGATGATGGATTTCTGAAAAACCTGCATCGCCAAGGAAGAAATGCGGAAATTAAGTAATGATTCTGCCGTTGAAAAATGGTTTTTCAAAGGGGTGGCGATAAGGTGTCTTGAGCAAAAAAATGACCTTTCACAGGAATTTTTTTGTTCTAAGGGATGGAAATGACTCATTTATACTGGGTTCGCTTCATGGAGGTTTTTTGTGAAAAACTTCCGGTTTCTATTTATGTTAAATGCATAGAGTAAGTATAAATAGATGAAAGGAGAAAAAGAGAATGTCAAGAGGACGTTTAGTTCTATTGAATTTAGTAGGGATCATTGTCGTGATCTTGTTGTTGGCAGGAGGAGCTTATTATTACTATCAAACCACGAACTACTTGAAAACTGATGATGCAAAAGTATCAGCGGATATGGTTCCGGTTGTGGCGACAACTTCCGGCAAATTAGTGGACTGGACCGGAGAAGAAGGAGATAAAGTTTTGAAGGACGATTTGCTTGGGAAAATTTCAGACGGCAAAACGACGATTCCGGTAACATCTCCTGAAAAAGGGACCATTATTAAAAATCAAGTGCAAAAAAATCAAATTGTTCAAGCGGGACAAACGTTGGCTCAAACAGCTGACTTGAGTCATCTCTACATTGTAGCCAATATTAAAGAAACCGATCTTAAGGACATTGAAAAAGGAGATAAAGTGACCATAACGGTGGATGGCGATCCGGATACAACATTTGATGGCAAAGTAGAAGAAATCGGCTATGCAACGAACTCTGTTTTCTCCTTATTACCTGAACAAAATTCCAGCGGAAACTACACAAAAGTTACACAAAAAGTTCCGGTGAAAATTTCGATCAAAGATCCATCGGATAAAGTTCTGCCTGGCATGAACGCAGAAGTGAAAATTTCTAAATAATCGTCATGAATTCAATCGGAAAGGAGGCAGTCGAGAATGGCTTCTGAATCAGCTGATACAACGAACCGAGGAATCCGACAGCATATCCCGTTATTGGCGGTCCTCATGCTGGGGCTGTTTTTGGCCATCTTGAATCAGACGCTTCTAAGCGTTGCCATGCCCCATATGATGACGGATTTTGGGGTTGGAGCTACGACGATCCAATGGCTGTCTACAGGATTCATGCTAGTCAACGGAGCGTTGATTCCGTTGTCAGCCTTTTTAATCGAACGTTTCGGCACCCGGATTTTGTTTTTAGTGGCCATGGTATTTTTTACGTTGGGGACTTTTATATGCGGAATTGCCCCTAATTTTTCCACCATGTTAATCGGTCGTTTAATTCAAGCGATTGGCGGCGGAGTGATGCAGCCTCTCGTTATGACGATCATTATGTTTGTTTTCCCTCCGGAAATGCGCGGAAGAGGGATGGGGATTTTCGGTTTGGCTATGATGTTTGCGCCTGCCATCGGCCCTACTTTATCAGGATGGGTGATTGAAAACTATTCTTGGCGTATTATGTTTTACGCCATGATGCCGCTGGGAATTTTAATCATTCTGATTTCCTTCTTTACCTTGCGAAACATTGTGGAGCCGAAAAAAATCAAACTCGATTATTTGGGAGCTTTATTGTCTTTAATAGGCGTGGCTTCGCTATTATATGGAGTCAGTGAAGCGGGAACAGACGGATGGACGGATCCTGTTGTCCTCACAACGATTGTCATTGGTTTGATAGGCATTGTAGCCTTTGTCATTCAACAATTAACATCGAAAAAACCAATTCTTGATTTTCGTGTCTTTAAATACGACATGTTTTCGTTATCCAATGTGATTAGCGCGATCATCACAGTGGCCATGTTTGCAGGCATTTTCTTGCTGCCGATTTATTTGCAAAATTTGCGGGGATTTACACCGCTTCAGGCCGGATTGTTAATGCTTCCGGGTGCACTTGTTATGATGGTGATGTCGCCCGTCTCAGGTATGCTGTTTGATAAAGTAGGACCGCGGCCGCTTGCAGCAGTTGGCTTAATTGTCACGATCTTGACAACCTATGAATTTACTCGCTTATCCATCCATACTTCTTATGAACATATTTTAGGCCTTTACATGATTCGTTCTTTTGGGATGTCTCTATTGATGATGCCGATTATGACAGCCGGAATGAATCAATTGCCTAAACATTTGAACAGCCATGGAACGGCGATGACGAATACGCTTCGCCAAATATCCGGTGCGTTAGGAACCAGTTTAATTACCACTATCTATTCCAACAGAACCAATTTCCATTATGCGAACTTGGCGGATGGCATGAGCACAGCTGATCCAACGTTTATGCAGTCGTTTCAAGCTTTTGTCCATTCGATGGCGGGGGCGACGCATTTGCCGGTGGAAATGGCTCAGCAACTTTCTGTTTTTTCGCTTTACAGCCAAATCTTGCTGAAAGCCAATGTGAACGGAATCAATGATGCCTTTTATTGGGCAACCGGGTTATGTATCGTCGGGCTCATCCTAAGTCTATTTTTGCGCGATGTCCGAAAAGACAAAGTACGCGATAAAGCGGCAAAAAGAAAGCGGAATGTTCCAATGCTTCCTTCTCCTTCTGAGCGGCCGAAGGAAGTGTAAGCTTAAGTTTCAAAGAACAGGAGGGTAGACCCTATGAAAATTTATGTGGTGTATGACAGCGAAGGCGGGCATACCAAAACTCTCGCTGAAGCCATTGCGGAGGGTGCGAAGAAAGTGCCCGGAGCGGAAGTCCTCATCGATCATGTGAAGGATGCCGATATTTATAAACTTCCGGAAATGGATGCCATTATTTGGGGAGGACCGGGACATTTTGGCACGGTCAGTTCAGGCTTGAAAACTTGGATTGACCGTCTCGGCTACCTTTGGGCGGAAGGAAAGCTGGTGAATAAAGTTGGAGCCGTTTTTTGCACGACTGCTACGATTCACGGCGGTGTTGAATCCACCATGCTGAATTTGATCACACCCATGCTTCACCATGGAATGATTGTCGTCGGCTTGCCGGGTAATATTCCTGAAAATGCTTTTTACGGTTCGTATTATGGCGTGGGAATCAGCTGTCCGCCTGACTCCCCTGAACCGATTGACAACAATGGGTTGGAATTGGGAAGGGCCCTTGGTGAGCGGGTGGCTCGGGTGGCCAAGAAAATGGCAGAGGAAGAATAGGGGGATGACCGGATGCTGACAACGATTATTTGTATCATCCTTTCGATTTTGGTACTCACCGGTTTAGTGACCGTCAATACCCGTGCCGTCACTAAGGAACCATCAGGCCGATCGGAGGAAGAACGTACTCAACGTCAAGAAGAGGAAGAGTCCGGAACAGATCGGCCGCCGCTCTCCCAATCTGACGATCATGTCCGGCATCACGAGGATGAAGATCTTCAATCGATCATGGCGGATGACGAGTATCGGCAAGTGCTGAAAAACTTTTGGAAGCAAGTTTCGAAAGACGCCGACCATTCAGATGAGGAAAATCCTCCAAAAGAGGAAGATCCCATAAAAGATGATCAATATCGGGAAGCTTTGCGTTTGATGAATAAAGATCAAGATGACCAATAAAAACCATCAGCAGAAACTTGCTTTTCTGCTGATGGTCCTTTTTTTGCCGTTTCACCAGTGTGTTTGGCAGGGATCTTGTCTCAGTAAAATTTAACTCAATTTCCGAAAGAAGTCTCCCACCTCAAAGAATGTGTAGGGTGATAGCCCAATGAGTAGGTGGGAGATGAATTTCGGTTGGCTTTAGTCAAAGTTATTTTTCTAAGCCTTTTCGTATTAATTCTAGAATCGTTGCTGTTCTTGTCGGAAGTCCATGCTCTTTTTGATATTGATCTAATTTCTCGATAATCGTTTTAGGCATACGGATTTCGACACGTTCTTTCTCGACTTTCATTCGAATCACCTCACCATTGATTGTACGGCATTTTTACGGTATAATCAATATATACGATATTTTTACGTACAAAACAAGGTGATTTGATATGACTGTACAAAACAAGGCTTTCAAATTCCGTTTGTATCCAAATAAGGAACAAGAAGTGTTATTAGCAAAAACATTCGGTTGTGTTCGTTTCGTCTACAACAAGATGTTAGCAGAACGCAAGGAAACTTATGAAAAGTTCAAAGATAATAAAGAAATACTCAAAAAACAAAAATTTCCGACTCCTGCAAAGTATAAAAAAGAGTTTTCATTCTTGAAAGAAGTAGATTCTTTGGCTTTGGCAAATGCACAAATAAACCTGCAAAATGCTTATAAGAACTTTTTTGAAGGGCGTGCCGAATTTCCGAAGTTCAAAAGCCGTAAACACAAGCAATCTTACACAACCAATATGGTTAACGGAAATATTAAGCTAAGTAATGGTCATATTAAACTACCTAAATTCAAAAAGCCAATAAAAATGAAACAACATAGAGAAATACCTGCTGATTACAAAATAAAGTCTTGTACGATTTCTAAAACAAAGTCAGGTAAATACTATATTTCGATTTTGACAGAATATGATATAGAGATTACTCCAGTAAACATTCAACATGTTATTGGATTAGACTTTGCTATGAATGGTCTATATGTCGATAGTGAAGAAGGTAAGAAAGCCAATTACCCTCGTTTCTATCGACAAGCATTGAAAAAATTAGCGAAGGAACAACGTATTTTGTCACGCAGGAAAAAAGGTTCTAATCGTTGGCACAAGCAACGACTAAAAGTGGCGAAGCTACATGAAAGAATTGCGAACCAACGAAAAGACTTTTTACACAAATTGTCCCATCATCTTGCAAACAAGTACGATTGTGTTGTTGTCGAAGACCTCAACATGAAGGGAATGTCACAAGCCCTACATTTTGGTAAAAGTGTTACTGATAACGCATGGGGGATGTTCACAACATTTCTCCAGTACAAGTTAGAGGAGCAAGGGAAAAAACTGATCAAAATAGATCAATGGTTTCCATCATCCAAAACTTGTTCCTGCTGTGGTCAAGTAAAGGAGTCTCTATCTCTTTCTGAGCGTACATTTCGCTGTGATTGCGGTTTTGTAGCAGATAGAGATTGGAATGCTTCTATCAATATCAAGCGTGAAGGATTACGCTTATTAGGGTTAGTATAGTAAAAAGAACTCTTGGAACGAGAGGGATAGCTCGGTCTATTTCGTATTGTTAGATACGATGACCCGAGAAGCCCCCACCTCTAAGCGAAGCGTAGGTGGCGGGTAGTTCACTAGCAAAAGGATCGTTTCCGTAAAGGATAAAAAAACTTATCCATATTTTTCCGAATCGGAAAATGATAGTAAATTTTGCGTGAAAAGCAGCAAAAACGGCATTCCTTCATGTTTCATCCTGGAATAAGGAAAAAACAGGCGGAATAGAAGATATTGTATCTTTTTCTTGAAACGTATGAAACAACACTCGAAACCACCTATGCAATTGGTGTATAATTCAAAAGCAGATAAGTGCGTCATCTTCATATATGATTTAGTGGTTTTATGAAAAATTCCGTCTCCACACCTTGAATGGATGTTTTAAAAGTGTTGTGAACCATTTTGTGTCGGAAAGAGAGTGGAACTTCATGGGACGTAAATGGAATAATATAAAAGATAAAAAAGCTGCGAAAGATGCGAATATGAGTCGTATTTATGCGAAATTTGGACGTGAAATTTATGTAGCGGCCCGGCAAGGAGAACCGGATCCGGAAGCCAACCGTGCGTTAAAAGTGGTACTGGAACGTGCGAAAACGTATAATGTGCCTAAAGCGATTATTGAACGTGCGATTGAAAAAGCGAAGGGCGGTTCCGATGAAAACTACGATGAACTTCGTTATGAAGGATTCGGACCAAATGGATCGATGGTGATCGTGGACGCACTTACGAATAATGTGAATCGTACGGCGTCAGAAGTGCGTGCAGCGTTTGGAAAGAATGGCGGTAATTTAGGTGTGAGCGGATCCGTAGCTTATATGTTTGATGCCACGGCGGTTATTGGAGTCGAAGGGAAAACAGCGGATGAAGTGCTGGAATTATTATTAGAAGCAGATGTGGACGTACGGGACGTATTTGAAGAAGATGACACGGTTATCGTATATGCTGACCCTGATCAATTTCATGCCGTTCAAGAAGCATTCAAGAATGTGGGAATAACGGAATTTAAAGTGGCGGAATTAACGATGATTCCACAAAATTACGTCACCCTTTCAGAAGAAGATCAAGCCAAATTTGAAAAAATGATTGACGCATTAGAAGATTTAGAAGATGTTCAGCAAGTGTACCACAATGTGGATTTAAGGGAATAACTTCCGGGGATTTGACCCAAAAGAACGATCCAGCAACAACAAAGGTTGCTGGGTTTTTTTATGCTTTAAAAATGTACTAAAGGGAATAAATAGGATTTTTTCTCGAAGGATGGAGAGTAGACCAATCGAGGCATAAAGGGCGAGTGTTCTCAGCAGGATGTAATCAACGCTCTTTTCTTGTAAATAAGGGATAAATTTTCTTCCGTTTTTTGCGCATATTAAGGAATGCATGTTACCTATATGCGAAGGAGGGAGTTCGTTGGCTAAGAAAAAAGACGGCGGAACGAAACAAAACAGCAAGCAAAAGCCGAAGGGGAAAACATCCGGTTCAGCTAATGGCCAAAACGGCTACCATTAGGTGCATTTTAATGTGACGATCTCAAAATGGGCGAGACTCCTGCGGGAAAAGCAAGACTAGGCGATACCTAGCAGCGAGGGACGAGCGAGAAGGCTTGCGGTTCGCCCGCGGAAAGCAAATGAAATTCGCGATCATACTATAAAAAGATTTACATTAAAAAGGGTGCCCCGGGTTATCTAACTGACTTCCGGGGCACCGTTTTTTTGCGAGAAAAAAATCGTTCAATATTCATTCAAAATAGCTTGTAATCACACGATAAAACGATCGATCTTGTACTCGACCGCTTAAGCTCTTGGCGTATTCGATTAAAACGAAAACGCCAGAAAAAACAATAAAAACGATCAAAGAAACGTAACAGAACCATATGTACGATGTGTGAAAGATAAGAGGTACACCACTGCTTATTTAAGCGGTTCGCCAAAGCTGCCTTCAAAGATGGATTCTTTCACAGGCCGGCGAGTGGATGGCACTTCTCTTTCTTGCAAGTGTGGCGGCAAAGCTTCCTTTTCTCCTTGATAGCCAATGGCGATAAGAGCATCGATCGCATAGTCTTCCGGAATATTCAATACTTCACGAGCTTTGTCAAAATCAATTCCTGTCATCGGATGCGTAATCAAGCCTTTTCTCGTTGCTTCCAAGGATAAATAACCCCAAGCGGCGCCTGCGTCGAAAGCGTGAGAACCGATATTGCCCCTTTCACTAGTCAATTGAGAGATAATCAAAGCGAATGCGGGAGCTTTTTTGCACCAAGTTTGGTTAAATTCACCGATGAACGTCATAAATTTTTCCCGGTCTTCTTTAGTCCTAGCCAGAATGAAGCGCCATGGTTGAAGGTTGAAAGCAGACGGCGCCCATCGTGCCGCTTCAAACAGGCTAAGCAGGATATCTTCCGGCACCTCTTTTTCTAAAAATGAACGTGGAGACCAGCGCTCTAAAAATACAGAATCAATTTCGTATTCCGGCTGACGTACGACTTCCGTTTTCCCCATAGGGACCCCTCCTACCATGTCGATTATATGAATCTAATTCTATTGTAAAACAGTTTTATTTTTCAGACAAATAATTGGTTTTTTCTCTTTTTGTTGGATTTTTGTGAAAAATGAATGAAAATAGTATTGAAAATGATTCTCATTATTATATATAATACATTTGTAACGGTTTGATATTTTATTCGATTGATAGAATACATATTCATCTATAGAGGAGGAAAAAGAAAAGTGAAAATTTGGAAAGCTGCATTCGTGACATTGTTATCATCCAGCCTGTTATTCGGCTGTTCTCAATCTTCTAAAACAGACTCTGAGCCTAAGAAGACGGACAAAAGTGCTTCAACGCAGCAGTCAAAAGAATTGGCGCAAGTCACAAAAGAGTATCGTGGCTATGCCATTGGAGAAATAGATGAACTTGTAAAAGACACGGAACAATTTACAAACGCTGTCAAAAGCGGTGACATAGAAAAGGCAAAACAAATTTATCCGCTGGCTCGGATGCATTATGAGCGGTCAGAACCGATTGCAGAAGTATTTGGAGACCTCGATCCTGAAATTGACGCCCGTGAAGGAGATGTTCCGGCATCGGAATGGCGGGGATTCCATCGAATTGAAAAAGGTTTGTGGAAAGAGAACACGACAGTTGGCTATGAGCAATATGCAGACCAATTGTTGAAAGATGTAAAATTGCTGCGTGCCAAAGTAGAAACGGTCAAAGTGACGCCGGACATATTAATTACCGGTGCGGTTGATTTATTGAATGAAGTGTCGACATCGAAAGTAACGGGGGAAGAAGATCGCTATTCCCATACTGATTTATACGATTTTGCCGCAAATGTCCAAGGAGCTGAAAAAATTTATGAGTTGCTGAAGCCTGCTTTAGAGAAAAAAGACAAGAAGCTTTCGGATGAAATCGGAAGTCATTTTGATCAAGTCAACCAATTGCTCAATCAGCATAAAAAAGGCGACGGATATGTTCCATACACTGAGTTAACGTCCGCAGAGGTAAAAGAATTAAGCCAAGCGATTGATGCACTGGCAGAGCCTCTTTCCAAAATGGGCATTGTTGTGGAGGAATCATAATGACGGAACAATCGAAGAAACAACCGGAAGAACCAACTTTTTTGTCTAAGCAGATTTCCCGCAGAGATATGCTGAAAATAGCGGGAGCCGGAGGAATTGGCCTTGCGCTTGGGGCTAGCGGCGCCGGAAGTCTGCTCACGATGACGAACTTATTCCCGGAAGCGGCCGAAGAAGATAAAGAGGACGAAACCGTTCCTTTTTATGGTGCCCATCAAGCAGGAATTGCGACACCAATGCAAAATCATGTGTACTTTGCTGCAATGGATGTAACAGCTGAGAGCCGATTAGAATTAATCCAACTCTTTCAAGATTGGACGAAAGCCGCCGCTTTGATGACGGCCGGAAAGCCGGTCGGAGAGAATTCCGGCAACGACTTTTTGCCCCCTAAAGATACAGGAGAAGCAGCGGAGCTTTCGCCTTCTAATTTAACGATTACCTTTGGTGTGGGGCCCACGCTTTTTGTAAAAGATGGAAAGGATCGCTTTGGCTTAAAGCGTAAGAAACCCGGAGAATTAAAAGAACTGCCGAAGTTTCCTCTCGATGCGTTGGATGAGAAATGGTGCGGAGGAGATTTATGCATTCAGGCATGCGCAGACGACGCCCAAGTGGCCTTCCATGCGGTTCGAAATTTGGTCAGAATCGCCCGCGGCAAAGCGACGATCCGATGGGCGCAAGCCGGATTTCAGCGTTCCAAGCAAGCGGCTTCTTCCAAAAAAGATACGCCTCGGAATTTATTTGGATTTAAAGATGGAACGGTCAATCCGGATGTGCACAATGCAAAAGAAATGAATCGGTATGTATGGGTTCAGCCGGGAGACGGGCCTAATTGGCTAATCAACGGATCTTATTTAGTCGTCAGAAGAATTCAAATGCATATTGAAGTATGGGACAGGTCCAGTTTGCGCGACCAGGAAGAGACTTTTGGCCGTCATAAAGCAAGCGGGGCTCCGCTTGGCCAAAAAGATGAATTCGATCCTCTTGATTTAAAGAAAAAACGGCCGGATGGTCAATATTACATTCCGGTCGATTCACATGTTCGGCTGGCGCATCATGACGGAACGGAAAAAATTTTGCGTCGTTCGTATTCTTATGCCGACGGGATGGATCCAAAAACCGGAAGTTTGGACGCAGGCTTGCTCTTTATGTGCTACCAACGCAAACCTAGCCGGCAATTTATTCCCATTCAATCCAGGCTTTCTCAAAACGATAAATTAAACGAATATATTACCCATCGCGGAAGCGCCATTTTTGCCTGCTTCCCCGGTGTAAAAAAAGGCGGCTATATTGGAGAGTCTCTGTTTGAATAGAGTCTCGTTTGGAAATGAGGAGATGATATTTTGAAACGATCTCACATCATCATCGTCATGATCGGCATATTGGTTTGTTTTCTAAAGATTTCTCCTGCTTATGCCGAGAAAGGGTACGATGAATTGTATGTTCCTATCGGTGATGCGTTAACGCATACGCAATCATCAGCTGACTGGGATGTCATTCAAAAGGATATTCAGCAATTTGAGCAAGAATGGAATACACTTCAAAAACCAAGCGGCAAACAGGTAAAGCAGATCAACCAAGAGCTGGAAACGGCGAAAAAAGCTTTGCATGCAAAAAATGCAGGGGATCTCCGTCATGCTCTTTCTGCTTTATCAAGCCAGCTGATTCTTTTGGAAGAACAGCAATCAAAAGGCAATAAAGAGGAAGAAAAAGAAAAAGTCCGTCAACTGCAGCCGATGATGGAACAAATGAAAACTTTGATTGAAAGTAAAAAATGGGAACAAGCCTATAATCAATATCGCCAATTTGAGACCGTATGGAATCGAGAGGCGGAAATGGCTGTTCGACAACAAAGTGTTGCCTCTTATGGAGAAATCGAAAAAAATATGTCCTTTTTGCGAATTGCTCTTACCCAAGAGCCAGTGGATCAAAAAAAGGCAACAGACAGCCTTCAGTCATTGAAACAATCGGTTGATGACTTTTTATCTGGAAAGGCGTCCGCCAAAACGAACTCAAAAGAGTATACTCTTTCTGATTTAAACCGACTATTAAAGGATAGTGTCCAAGCGATCCAAAAGGATGATAAATCAAAGGCCGTTTCCTCCTTAAATGAGGTTTTAACGATTTGGCCGATGGTAGAAGGGGAAGTTCAAACTCGGGACGCTGCATTGTACAATGATATGGAGACGAAAGTACCGGCGGCAGTCAGTATTTTAAGCTCCAACAGCGGTGATATCCATAAGGCAGAAGCCATCATCAATGACTTACATTCCCGCCTCGAGTCTCTAATGAAACAAACAAGCTACAGCATTTGGGATGCCGCTTTGATTTTGCTGCGTGAAGGCATGGAAGCATTGCTTGTGATTGCGGCTCTTGTCGCCTTTTTGAAAAAAACGAATCAGGCGGAAAAACAAAAATGGATATGGGGAGGGGCCGGCGCTGGTATTCTCGCCAGTGCATTGTTTGCGATCGTGTTAAGTTTGGCCTTTTCCAAAATGACAGGTGCTTCCAGCCGTGAGTATATTGAAGGGTTTGCCGGAATCGCGGCCGTTGTGATGATGTTGACGGTGGGGGCATGGCTGCATAATAAGTCCAATGTTCGTCAATGGAATCAATATATTCAGCAGCAAATGAATCAAGCGCTTGAAGGCGGCCGTCTTTGGACGATGTCGTTGATCAGCTTTCTGGCTATTTTTAGAGAAGGAGCAGAAACCATCATTTTTTATGTTGGGATGGCTCCTTCGATGAGTGTCGGCCGATTGCTGGCAGGAATCGGAATAGCGTTGGTCATCTTGTTCATCGTTGGGTTTTTGATTATTCATTTCAGCGTCAAAATCCCGGTTCGACCGTTTTTCTTGGTTGCTACTGTGCTGATTTACTTTTTATCGTTTAAAATTCTCGGAGTAAGCGTCCATGCCTTGCAAGTTGCCAAGTTGCTTCCGGCGCATACTTTGGCATCTTTGCCTAATATTGAATGGATCGGTTTTTATCCGACAATGGAAACGATCCTTCCGCAGATTGTGCTGGTTGTCCTCATTGCAGGAGCGGCTTACTGGGTAGAGAAATCAAACCGTAAAAGTGAGAAGGCGGCTTAACCTAATAAGGGGAGCGTTCCGTATGAATCACCGGTCGCCTTCTCTTGATGTCGATTCAATCCATATCGGAACATTCGCGCTCCCCGGATTTTTTGAGGTAAAACTTTCATCCGTAAAGGCTTGATTTATAAAGTAAATTATGGTAGTATAATAGATGTTCTTAAGGAGACGGGGCATTAGCTTAGTTGGGAGAGCAGCTGACTCTTAATCAGCAGGTCGCAGGTTCGAACCCTGCATGCCCCATTATAAAGTCCAAAAAAGCAAGGCGTTTTAAAGGCGCCTTGCTTTTTCGTTTGTCGGCAAATCCGAAACCGGGATTTGCCGATAGCTTTTTTGTGTGTCATTAAAAAATAGAGATGGATGAAATGCTGGCAAAGATACTTTTGCTGCGATGAATGTGAATAAGGTGGCTTGCCGATCATCGAAAAGTCCGGTAATAGCATAAAATAAACTTTTTGGCGTGGTCTGACCGCCATCTTTAAAAGCATGAAAATGACAAAAGACATCCGAATATGTCCATTCAGATGCCTTTTGTCTATACTCTGGAAGGATAATGCTTTGATTTCTGGTCATTTTTTATTGCTCATCGTTTTTTGTCATAGTTTCGAAGCAAAATCGCTATAACAAAGAACAAAACAAAAAGCCCCCATGCTGTCAGCCCTTGTCTTTTGATAATTCCGAATATAAGAACTGAAATGCCGGACAATACAAATGAAATTTGGCTTAAAGTGTTTTTATTCATCCTGTTCGCCATCCTATTGCAATTTTTTTAATTGTCCCCTCATGTTTCATGTCCCTATCAGACCCCTTAAAAATCCCTTTTTATCAGCAGCAGTTTCAAAATACAAGGAAAATTTTTATCAAAAACAACTTTTTCCCAATAAGAATAGTCATTTTTTAACCATTCTGGTATATGCTCTCTTTCTTAAAGTTCCGATTTGGTAACATTGAAATGGATCGTTGCAATCATTTTCTCTTAACTTTCTAGTTCTTTTATTTCCGTTTTCCCTACTCACAATATAACAGATCTATTATTGTTATGTGTATTTTCTTAATATTTTTTGCATTAAGGGGGGAACGAATCCCCTTTATTTTATGAATTCTACCCTCTTTCGGACGTTTGTGATGGCAATAAAAAAGGGATCCAATATCAAATTCCATTATTGTCATAAGCTGCTATTTTGGAAGGGGCTGATGATAGTCCCTTTAATAATTTCAGAGGAATTGTGCATGATTATGGTCTCTGGCATATTAAGCGGGCGAAATTGCTATAATAAAGGCTGGTGGTGATTGAATGGAAAGAAAAATCAGAAGGATAGGCAACTCACTTGGTGTCAATTTGCCTGCTGATATGCTGAAAGAAATACAATTAAATGAGGGCGACACCGTTGAAGTCGAGTTGCGAAAAGACAAGGGTGAGATCGTACTAAGAAACAAAAAAATCACGCCTATCAATAGTGATTTTGAATCACGAGTGATAGACGTTGTGGAAAAATATTTTGACATAACAAGGAAGTAGAAACCTGTACGAATTCATGAGAATAGGGGGCGGGCAGACTCTATTCTCTAGTTATATGTTATTACATTGTTATAACACTGTAAATACTTTTTGTTTAAAAAATTATCCTCGGCTGTATTGAAGACTGATTAAGTTTGATGCGGCCTCAGAGAGTGTAGACAAAAAGGCGTCCGGTTATGCCCAATCGGATGCCTTTTTGTCTACATTCTGAAGCAAGGCGTTTTAAAGGCAGGCGCCTTGCTATTTTTAGGTTTTTTCTTTGTAATGAAAAGAGAAAGGTATTTCGATAATATTATCATGAAAGCTAGGAATAACAGCAAAGTGGAGGAAAAAGAAATGGAAGGGCATAAACAGTTTTAAATAACTTATAAAAAGTTATAAAATTTTTATTGACTTTATAAT
>ERZ1673759.1-NODE-1-length-99938-cov-26.799285_pt1 | contig 99938 bp, 98 predicted proteins | sample MGYA00580179_ERZ1673759 | MGnify/ENA primary metagenome ERZ1673759 (study PRJEB41219, sample SAMN04549624) | soil metagenome | isolation source: soil | place: USA: Oklahoma, Great Salt Plains NWR | collected 2008-10-09 ... | reverse complement strand
AATTTTGAGAAAAAGCGAGTATTCGGGAGAAAAATAAACTTTATTGAGGGAGGACTTTTATGGATGAATTGTCGCAAAAACTGTTTCATTTATCTCATTGCCCGTCGATGACTTGGAACAGAATCTTTCGCCTGTTAAAGGCCGATCCTTCGTTGAAACATATCTACTCTTATTCTGCCCGCCATTTCAGTGAAGTTTTGTCCATCCCCTTGGAAAAATCTCTTCAGATTTATCACGAAATCCATTCCTTTGACATTCATCGATCGTTGAATATATATAATCTTTATCAAATTAAGTTTTTTCCCATATATGATTCTAATTATCCTCGCTTGTTAAAGCAAATCCCCACTCCGCCTTGGGGTCTTTATGCAGCAGGAGATTCCCGGCTTTTATCTGATGAGAAAAAGATTGCGTTTGTTGGATCCAGAAAAGGAAATGATTATGGAAAAAAAGTCATCTCCGAGTTTATACCGCCGTTGGTAGAGGAAAAATTTATTATTGTCAGCGGTTTGGCTTCCGGTATTGATTCCTTCAGCCACCAAGCGGCCTTACAAGCTGGCGGGAAAACCATTGCTGTACTTGGCGGCGGCTTTTTTCATCTTTATCCGAAAGAAAACGCTCCTTTAGCGAAACTTATTGCGGAAAAAGGGCTTTTAATTTCAGAATATCCGCCAAATAGGAAACCGAAAAAGTGGCATTTTCCGGAACGAAATCGAATTATTAGCGGTATGACGATTGGTACGGTGGTCATACAGGCAGGAAAGCGGAGCGGATCTTTGATCACCGTTCAGCATGCTTTGGAGCAAGGAAAAGAAGTGTTTGCAGTCCCCGGCGCCATTTTTGATCCCCTTTCCGAAGGCACACATGATTTAATTGCGGATGGAGCTCATCTCGTTAGAAACGCCGAAGATATTATAAAGGCTTTTTAAATGGAGGCAAAGAAAAAAATTTCAACATAAAAATGAAAATAGGAATTTTTTCATCCACAACGGATTATGAATGAAAAACAGATTTTTTATGTAAAAAGGTTGCATTTCTTTTCATTCTGTTATACATTGTGCAACAGAATACTCGCAAACAAGTTTCCAAAATTATGAAAACTGAAAAACGAGAGAAAACATTACAAACGGAAGATGCCTCTAATCAGTGGGTATATCTTTCGTATAAATGTTTCCATTTTTACCCGTTAGGGGAGGTTTACACATGTCAGATTATCTCGTAATAGTGGAATCCCCAGCAAAAGCAAAAACCATTGAAAAATATTTGGGGAAAAAATATAAAGTGAAGGCTTCCATGGGGCATGTCCGCGATTTGCCTAAAAGCCAAATGGGAGTTGATATAAAAAATCGTTTTGAACCAAAATATATTACTATTCGCGGAAAAGGCGCCATCTTAAAAGAGCTGAAATCAGCAGCCAAAAAGGCGAAAAAAGTTTATCTTGCCGCCGACCCGGACCGTGAAGGAGAAGCCATTGCATGGCATCTGGCTCACAGCTTAAACCTTGATATAGACTCTGATTGCCGTGTAGTTTTTAATGAAATCACAAAAGATGCCATTAAAGAATCTTTCAAACATCCACGGCCGATCAATATGGATTTGGTCGATGCCCAGCAGGCGCGCAGGGTGCTGGATCGTCTCGTAGGGTATAAAATAAGCCCGCTGCTTTGGAAGAAAGTAAAAAAAGGATTGAGCGCAGGCCGAGTTCAATCGGTTGCACTTCGGCTTATCATCGATCGAGAAAAAGAAATTCAGAATTTTAAGCCGGAGGAATATTGGACGATCGAAGCAGTCTTTCGAAAAAATAGCGATCGTTTTCAAGCTTCGTTTTACGGGATCGATGGAAAAAAACAGGATGTGAAATCAGAGGAGCAAGTAAAGGAAATTTTAGCCAAACTTAACGGAGAAGAATTCACGGTTGATAGCGTTACGAAAAAAGAACGAAAACGAAACCCTGCTCCGCCTTTTACCACATCTTCTTTACAGCAAGAAGCTGCCAGAAAGCTTAATTTCCGTGCGAAGAAAACAATGATGATCGCCCAGCAGCTTTATGAAGGGATTGATCTGGGAAAAGAAGGCACGGTCGGTTTGATTACGTACATGAGAACCGATTCGACACGTATATCGGAAGTGGCTCAGAAAGAATCTTTACAGTATATAGAAGAACATTTTGGAAAAAACTATACTCCAACGGAAAAGCGAAAAGAAAGAAAGCAAACAAATGCCCAAGATGCCCATGAAGCGATTCGGCCTACCAGCACATTTAGAGAGCCGGCGAAAATAAAAGAATATTTAACCAGAGATCAATTTAAACTGTATAAACTGATTTGGGAGCGTTTTGTAGCTAGTCAAATGGCTCCTGCGATCATGGATACCATCAGTGTGGATCTTCTGCAAAATGGGGTCATGTTTCGGGCAAATGGTTCGAAAATAAAATTTCCGGGATTTATGAAAGTTTATGTGGAAGGAACGGACGATAACAAAGAAGAAAAGGAAAATTGGTTGCCTGATTTACAAAAAGGTGATAGAGTAAATTCGGAAAAAATTGAACCTGTACAGCATTTTACACAACCACCGCCAAGATATACGGAAGCTCGTTTAGTGAAAACGCTGGAGGAGCTTGGAATTGGACGGCCATCCACCTATGCTCCTACTCTTGATACGATACAAAAACGAGGCTATGTGTCTTTAGATAATAAACGCTTTGTTCCCACAGAGCTTGGCGAAATTGTCTATGAATTATTGCTTGAGTTTTTCTCGGAAATTGTAGATGTGGAATTTACGGCCAATATGGAAAAGGAATTGGATGAAATCGAAGAAGGAAAAGTAGAGTGGATCAAAGTCATAGATGATTTTTACAAAGGCTTTGAAAAACATTTGGATAAAGCAGAACAAGAAATGGAAAAAGTAGAAATAAAAGATGAGTATGCCGGGGAAGATTGCGAACGATGCGGAAGCCCGATGGTATTTAAAATGGGCAGATACGGAAAGTTTATGGCCTGCAGCAATTTTCCGGAATGCCGAAACACTAAGCCGATAGTGAAAGAAATCGGAGTGAAATGCCCGAAATGCCATAAAGGAAATATAATAGAAAGAAAAAGCAAAAAAAGCCGGATTTTTTACGGCTGCGACCGTTATCCGGAATGCGATTTTCTTTCATGGGATAAACCGATTGATCGTAAATGCCCGAAATGCGAAGGACTGTTAGTAGAAAAAAAATTAAAAAAAGGTGTGCAAGTTCAATGTACACAGTGTGAATATAAAGAACAACCGCAACAATAAATGGAATTTGGCTGCATGATTGAATGTGGGCGTTCTTTGTCCTTTCGTTCCGAAAATGCCTGCAGCAAAAGCAGTCCGTAAAACAGCCTCGTGTGAGGAATGTTAAGATTCCAATAAGATCACGGAAGGGTGGGCAAAATCGCTCACTCTTTCTTCGTGGTAAGCAAAACGCTTTTTTTGACGATTCAGCTGTTGTAAAATCCATACGGGATAAAGAAGAGACAGTAAAACGATAAGGTTCATCTATCAGGAGGCAATATAAATATGACACAAACAGTAAATGTAGTAGGAGCCGGTCTTGCCGGAAGCGAAGCCGCGTTCCAAATCGCAGAACGGGGATTAAAGGTCAATCTTTATGAAATGAGGCCGGTCAAACAAACACCGGCTCATCATACCGATAAATTTGCGGAACTGGTATGTTCCAACTCTTTGCGGGCCAATACTCTTACTAATGCAGTTGGTGTATTAAAAGAAGAAATGAGAGCACTTAACTCCGTCATCATTCGTTCTGCTGATGATTGCCAGGTACCTGCAGGCGGAGCGCTTGCGGTTGACCGCCATGAATTTGCGGCCAACGTGACAGAACGAGTCAAAAACCACTCGAACGTGACAGTTTTTACGGAAGAAGTGACTGAAATACCAGAAGGCATCACGGTTATTGCGACCGGTCCTCTGACCAGCCCCTCGTTGTCAGAAAAATTAAAAGAGCTGACTGGCGAAGATTATCTTTATTTTTATGATGCCGCGGCGCCGATCATTGAGAAAGAAAGCATCGATATGGACAAAGTATATTTAAAATCGCGCTATGATAAAGGGGAAGCGGCCTACTTAAACTGTCCGATGACGGAAGAAGAATTTAATCGTTTTTACGAAGCGCTTTTGGCGGCGGAAACCGTTCCTCTCAGAGAGTTTGAAGAAGAAAAATATTTTGAAGGCTGCATGCCGGTGGAAGTGATGGCGCGAAGAGGGAAAAAGACGCTGCTGTTTGGACCTTTAAAACCAGTTGGATTGGAAGATCCTCGAACGAATAAACGCCCGTTTGCCGTTGTGCAATTGAGACAGGATGATGCTGCTGGAACATTGTATAATATTGTTGGATTCCAAACTCATATGAAATGGGGACCGCAAAAAGAAGTCATCCGTTTGATTCCTGGATTAGAAAATGCGGAAATTGTCCGCTATGGTGTGATGCATCGAAATACATTTATTAATTCTCCGAAGGTGTTAAAAGCGACCTATCAATTTCGTAAACGGGACACTCTATTTTTTGCGGGACAAATGACGGGGGTCGAAGGTTATGTAGAATCAGCTGCCAGCGGATTAGTGGCAGGATTAAACGCTGCAAGACTGGCGAAAGGCTTAGACCCTGTGGAATTTCCTGCTGTTACGGCGATTGGCAGTATGGCACATTATATTACGACTGCTAATCCGGACCATTTTCAACCGATGAATGCGAACTTTGGATTGTTTCCTGTACTTCCGAAGAAAATTCGTGATAAAAAAGAAAGAAATATGGAATACGCACGCCGAGCATTAGAAACAATTCATAACTTTGTGAAAAGTTTGTAGAAACATTGCAAGGGCTGCTGATATATGTTACTATTTAGTAGCCCTGTGAGGTGTCCAACATGGAAGATGAGTTGAAGTTCTTTTTGCAGTATTTGCAAATAGAAAAAAACTACTCCGAATATACAATTGACAATTATCGCCGTGATATCGAGCAGTTTTATAAGTTCATGATTGAGCAAAGTATCAAAAAGGTCGAGGATGTGGAGTATATAGATGCCCGGCTTTTTTTGACGAAGTTATATGAAGAGCAAATGGCTAGAACGACCGTTTCTAGAAAAATATCCAGTTTAAGAAGTTTTTATCGCTTTTTAGAAAGAGAAAATAAGATTACTGGAAATCCATTTTTACTTGTGTCCCAGCCTAAAAAAGGAAAAAGGCTGCCTGACTTTTTTTATGATGAAGAAATGCAAGCTTTATTTGCTGCTTGTGAAGGCGAGGAACCCCTTGCCATCCGAAATAAAGCGTTGCTGGAACTATTATACGCCACCGGAATTCGCGTAAGCGAGTGTGCTAATATTCAAATGAATGATATTGATTTCGAATTGTGTACACTTTTAGTGAAAGGAAAGGGAAAAAAAGAAAGATATGTCCCTTTTGGCAGTTTTGCCGAAGAAGCCATCAAGCGTTACATACAAAAATCTAGAAGCATACTTATACAAAAAAATGACCATCAACATTCCGCCTTATTTGTGAATGCCCGCGGTGGACCATTAACGCCCAGGGGCATACGGCATATTTTAAATCAAATCATAAAAAAAGCATCATTGTCTGGAAAAATTCACCCTCATATGTTAAGGCACACCTTTGCAACGCATATGTTGAATAATGGGGCGGATTTGCGAGCGGTTCAGGAATTGTTGGGCCATTCTCATTTATCGTCTACTCAGTTGTACACACATGTGACGAATGAGCATTTGCGAAAGAGTTACTTAAATCATCATCCTCGGGCTTAGTCCGGATAAGGAGGAAGGACAGTGAGCAATTTTCATGCGACAACCATTTTTGCCATACAGCATAATGGTCAATGTGCAATGGCGGGGGATGGCCAAGTCACGTTTGGCGAAGCCGTAATCATGAAACACACGGCTCGAAAAGTCAGAAAAATTTTCAACGGACGTGTGCTTGCTGGTTTTGCCGGAAGCGTAGCGGATGCCTTTACTTTATTCGACATGTTTGAAGGAAAGCTTCAAGAGTATAATGGAAATCTGCAAAGGGCTGCTGTGGAGCTTGCCAAAGAATGGCGAAGCGATAAAGTGCTTCGAAAATTGGAGGCCATGTTGATTGTCATGGATCAAAAAGATCTTCTACTCATCTCTGGAACAGGGGAAGTCATTGAACCAGATGACGGTGTTTTGGCGATTGGTTCCGGAGGGAATTATGCACTGGCTGCAGGCCGTGCCTTAAAAAGATTTTCTGGAAATGAGCTTTCGGCGAAAGAAATTGCGAGAGCGGCTCTTGAAATTGCCGGTGAAATTTGCGTCTATACGAATGACCATATTATAGTGGAAGAGCTGTAAAGGGGTGAGTTTCCATGAAAAAAAGCGCTCTGGAATTAACGCCAAAACAAATTGTCGATCGGCTTGATCAATATATCATCGGGCAAAAGGAAGCGAAGAAAGCAGTGGCGGTGGCACTGAGAAATCGATATCGCCGCAGTTTGCTTCCGGATCATGTTCGGGATGAAATTATTCCGAAAAATATTTTGATGATTGGACCGACAGGAGTCGGTAAAACGGAAATCGCTCGACGAATTGCCCGAATAGTCGGAGCTCCATTTGTCAAAGTAGAAGCGACAAAATTCACGGAAGTCGGATATGTGGGACGTGATGTTGAATCAATGGTCCGTGATCTGGCGGAAGTTTCGGTCCGTATGGTAAAAGAAGAAAAAATGCTGGGGGTAAAAGAACGTGCAGAAGAAGCGGCAAACAGGCGGCTTGTTGAACTGCTCGTTCCCGGCAAAAACAATTCCCATCACTATAAAAATCCTTTTGAAATGATATTCGGCAGCAGCACAGAAATGGAATCAAATCAAGCGGGCGACACGGATAATGATCAAAATATCCACGAAAAGCGCAAGAGAATTGCCGAAAGGTTGGCAAAAGGGGAATTGGAAGACGAACTGGTCACCATTGAAATTGAAGAACAACAACCTTCCATGTTCGACCTTCTGCAAGGGTCCGGAATTGAACAAATGGGGCAAAACTTCCAAGAGACCCTTGGCAGCCTTATGCCAAAGAAAAAGAAAAAACGAAAAATGCCGGTGAAAGAAGCGCGGAAAGTACTCACCAATGAAGAAGCTCAAAAATTAATTGATATGGACGAAGTCGTTCAAGAAGCCATCTATCGTGCTGAACAGACTGGCATTATTTTCATCGATGAAATTGATAAAATCGCCAATAAAAATGGAACCTCTTCTTCTGCCGATGTATCGAGAGAAGGTGTTCAAAGAGATATTTTGCCAATCGTAGAAGGCTCGACTGTGACGACCAAATATGGTTCAATTAAAACGGATTATATTTTGTTCATTGCAGCAGGGGCTTTCCATATGGCAAAACCGTCTGATCTCATACCGGAACTTCAGGGCCGCTTTCCGATCAGGGTAGAACTGCAAAAGTTGTCTGTAGAAGATTTTCAACGCATTCTTGTTGAACCTGATAATGCATTGATTAAACAATATCAAGCATTATTGGAAACGGAAGGTATAAAAATAGAATTTTCTGACGATGCTATAAAAAGAATCGCTGAACTTGCATTTAAGGTTAATCAAAATACTGATAATATTGGAGCCAGAAGACTTCAAACCATCATGGAAAAATTGTTGGAAGACTTATCCTTTGAAGCACCGGATATCAATTTGGAAACGATCCAAATCACTCCTCAATATGTGGATGAAAAATTAGCAGCTATTTCAAAGGATAAGGATTTAAGCCAGTTTATACTCTAGTTTGAATCTTCTTGACAGAGTTATAAAATAGGGAAAATGCAACGTTCATACCATAAATAAAAATTGAATAGTATTAGGAGGAACAGTAATGGATCTATTAACCAAAACTAGAAAAATTAATGCGATGCTACAAAAAGCTGCAGGAAAACCTGTGAATTTTAAAGAAATGGCGATCACGATGGCCAAAGTGATTGGAGCCAACGTGTTTGTGGTAAGCCGTCGAGGAAAATTGCTCGGATTTGCCGTTCATCAGCAAATTGAAAATGAGCGTATGAAAAAAATGCTGGAAGAACGCCGTTTTCCGGAAGAATATACGAATAATTTGTTCAACATTAAAGAAACTTCTCCAAACTTGGATATCGACAGTGAATATACTGCTTTTCCGGTTGAGAACAAAGACTTGTTCAGAAATGGCTTAACAACAATCGTGCCAATCGTGGGCGGAGGAGAGCGTCTTGGAACTCTCATACTTGCCCGTCTGCATGAACAATTTTCAGACGATGACTTGATCTTGGCGGAATATGGAGCTACTGTAGTCGGAATGGAAATTTTACGTGAAAAAACGGAAGAAATTGAAGAAGAAGCACGCAGCAAAGCGGTTGTTCAAATGGCTATCAGTTCGCTCTCTTACAGTGAATTGGAAGCGATCGAACATATATTTGAGGAACTGGACGGCAAAGAAGGGCTGTTAGTGGCTTCGAAAATCGCTGACCGTGTCGGCATTACCCGTTCTGTTATTGTCAACGCCCTTCGCAAACTGGAAAGTGCCGGAGTGATTGAATCACGCTCTCTCGGAATGAAAGGTACTTATATTAAAGTATTAAACGATAAATTTTTAGTGGAACTTGAAAAATTAAAATCTCATTAATCATGTTCAACCGCCGATTTTTTCGGCGGTTTTTTTATGAGTATAAATACAAAAGACGAATGTGAATTTTTTCAATTGAATGAACAAAGGGATCTTAATCATATGGGAAAGTACGGGAAAATACAGCACCCCTTTCATATGATAACGGGCATGTGATAAAGGAACCAGCTATATTCGTATAATTGACAAAAAATGACAAGAAACAACCATTTCGTATAAAGTGGTATAAACAAATCCATGATAGAAAAAGACAAGAGAATAGCATTTTTTTGAAAGCAAAAGAACGTTATACTAATAATAACAATTATCCTTCTATTCAGAATTATTACAACTATATTAAGAGCAAAAAGTCCCAGTGTTTCGACAAAGGGAAATATGATATATTTTACATTGTAGGATTTTTTAGTTAATAGGTCATGGTACAAATATGTCCCATAGGTTATTATTGGTAAGGGGATGTTGAGATTTTTGTCTTGTCCATCATGATTGGAATTGGCCGCGACACCATCATTCTAAAAAAACATGATCAATTATCGAAAAAGAAGGATTTTGACGGTTTTTAAGACAAAGAATTCAAGGGATGGGGGGTGAAAAAATGGATTTCTTTTCAAATTCAATCACAACGCTAGAACAGGCGCTAAACTATTCGGCATTAAAACAAAAGGTCATAGCCAATAATATCGCCAATGTTGACACGCCCAACTACAAAGCCCAGGATGTCAGTTTTCAAAAACTGCTGGAATCGTCCAAGTCCAACCAAATAACCGCCTATCGAACGGATCGGAGACATTTCACGTTTCCAAACGAAGATACATTGTCTAGTGCCATTTTCAGCCGTCCATCATCCTATAACGAGAATGGAAATAGTGTCGATATGGATAAAGAAATGTCGGATCTTGCAAGTAATCAAATTTATTATAATGCGATGGCCGAGTTGATTAGTGGAAAATTTTCTTCCTTAAATACGGTTATTAAAGGTGGGAAATAGTCATGTCGATTTTTCAAAGCTTGAATATAAGCTCTTCTGCATTAACTGCTGACAGAGTAAGAATGGACGTCATATCGTCTAATATGGCGAATATGGATACGACAAGGGCGAAAATGGTCAACGGACATTGGGAGCCTTATCGGAGAAAAATGGTTGTTTTAGAGCCGCAACAGACCAATTTTTCATCCTACATGCAGGCAGCGATAAATGGCGGTAATGCCCCCACTGCCGGCGGCGGCGTAAAAGTGACGAAAATTGTAGAAGACCAGACGACACCTTTTCAACTTGTTTATGATCCGGAAAATCCAGATGCCAATGCAGCCGGATATGTACAAATGCCCAACGTGGATCCTTTAAGAGAAATGGTGGATTTAATGTCATCAACCCGTTCGTATGAAGCAAATGTCACCGTACTGAATGCCACAAAGGGGATGTTAATGAAAGCTTTGGAAATCGGAAAATAAGCTCATAAACTTATAATCACACTGAAAGGAGTTTTGCAAATATGGCGATTCAATCAATAGGCGCGGTTGAGTCCGTTTTTAAGCCGTCCGCCCCTACACTCACAAAAGCTGCTGATACAAACCAGCAAAAAGACTCCAGTTTTCGTGATATATTAAAAAATTCCATAAACAGCTTGAATGACAGCCAATTGCAGGCCGACCAACTTAGCCAAAAACTGGCTCTCGGTGATGATGTAGATCTTCATGAAGTCATGATTGCTTCCCAAAAAGCACAAGTAGCGCTGAATTTAGCGGTAGAAGTTAGAAATAAAGCGGTCGAAGCTTACCAGGAAATCATGAGAATGCAAGTCTAATAAAACGGTTATGTTGAGAGATTAAGAGAAATAACCGGGGGATCATAATGAACGAAAAATTAAAACAGTATTTTGCCAATGCATCTAATTTCTGGAAAAGTCGTTCAAAGAAACAAAAAACGATTTTTCTAAGCAGCTTAGCGTTAATTGTGCTACTGGCGAGTGTTATCACCTTTTTTGCAACGCGAACGAAAATGGAGCCTTTGTACAGCAATTTATCGCCGGAAGAAGTCGGTTCAATCAAGCAAGATTTGGATTCCCGCGGCGTCAAGTATGAAATTACCGACGGGGGAACCACCATCATGGTGCCTTCAGATTCGGTGGATTCGCTGAAAGTGGACCTGGCGGCTGAAGGATTGCCTAAAACGGGGCAGATTGACTACAGCTTTTTTAGCCAAAATGCAAAATTCGGAATGACAGACAACGAATTCAACGTGTTGAAGTTGGATGCCATGCAAACCGAACTTGCGAACTTAATTAAAAGCATTGATGGTGTCAAAGATGCAAAAGTCATGATCAATCTTCCAGAAAAAAGTGTGTTTGTCAGTGATAAAAACGAAGAAGCATCAGCGTCTGTCGTTTTGCAAACCGAGCCGGGATATCAATTTGATAACAAGCAAATCAAAGCCCTTTATCATTTGGTTTCCAAAAGCGTTCCGAATTTGCCGGAAGATAATATTGTCATTATGAACCAAAATTTTGAGTACTATGATTTGCAAAATAATGACGATACAACCGGCGATGAGTTCGCACAGCAATTGAATGTGAGAAAGCAAGTGGAACGGGACATCCAACAGCAAGTCCAAACCATGCTCGGTACTTTGATGGGACAAGACAAAGTAGTCGTATCTGTTACGGCCGATATCGACTTTACAAAAGAAAAACGGGATGAAAAATTAGTAGAACCTGTTGATAAAGAAAATATGAAGGGAATTGAGATCAGCGCCCAACGAATATCCGATACATATACTGGGACAAACGCAGCTCAAGGAGGAACCCCTCAATCCCAAAACCAAGCGGATACAGTAGGATCCACTTATGTTCAAGGTCAAACCGGCAGCGGAAATTCCGAACATAAAGAAGAAACGATTAACTATGAGATCAACCGCATTCATAGACAAATTGTAGAAAGCCCTTATAAAATTCGCGATTTAGGTATCCAAGTGTTAGTTGAGCCGCCAAAAGCGAATGATCCGGCGTCTCTTCCGCAAAGCCGGGTGGACGACATAAAAAAAATATTGTCAACTGTTGTTAGCACGTCCATTGACAAGAGTACAGGAACACAGTTGACGGATAATGACATTCAAAACAAAATTGCCGTTTCTGTTCAACCGTTTAACGGCAAAATCAAGTTTCAGGATCAAAAGCAGCCGCTCCTTCCGTGGTGGGCTTATTTGATCGGAGCGATCTTATTATTAATCATTGGCTTGCTTGTTTTCTTCTTAATCCGTTCACGGATGGCAAGAGAGGAAGAATTAGAAGAAGAACTGTTGGAATCTGAACTTGCTGCTGAAAAAACTCAACAAGGAGAAGAAGAAAAAAATAATGAGCAATTGGAGCGCAGGAAGCAGATAGAAAAAATGGCGAAAGAAAAGCCAGAAGAGTTTGCAAAACTAATCAGAACTTGGTTGTCTGAGGAATAGGAGGGTGAAGGTTGGCCGGAACAAAAAGCAAGTTAACAGGCAAACAAAAAGCAGCCATTCTCCTTATTTCAATGGGGCCGGATGTTTCGGCGTCCGTCTACAAACATTTGACCGAAGAAGAGATTGAGCGGTTAACATTGGAGATTTCCAATGTGAAAAAAGTAGATTCAAAGAAAAAAGATGAAGTGATGGAAGAATTTCAACAACTTGCCATGGCCCAAGACTATATTTCTCAAGGAGGGATCGGTTATGCGAAAACGATCCTTGAAAAAGCGCTTGGCAAAGAACAAGCTCAGGACATCATCAATCGGCTTACTTCTTCCTTGCAAGTCCGTCCGTTCGATTTCGCACGGCGAGCGGACCCAAGTCAAATTTTAAATTTTATCCAAAATGAGCATCCGCAAACGATTGCGTTAATACTTTCTTATTTGGATCCGCAGCAAGCAGGGCAAATTCTGTCAGAATTGCCTCAAGATGTTCAAGCGGATGTGGCGCGTAGAATAGCGATTATGGACCGGACTTCGCCGGAAATCATCAGTGAAGTTGAGGCGATTTTAGAAAGAAAATTAAGTGCCACCGTTACGCAAGACTACACGCAAACTGGAGGAATTGAAGCAGTTGTTGAAGTGTTAAACGGTGTGGATCGTTCGACGGAAAAAACGATTTTAGATACTTTAGAAGTTCAAGATCCGGAACTGGCAGAAGAAATTAAAAAGCGGATGTTTGTATTTGAAGATATCGTGACATTAGATAACCGTTCGATCCAGCGTGTTATCCGCGATTGCGAAAATGAAGATTTGCTGCTTGCGTTAAAAGTCGCCAGCGAGGAAGTGAAAGAAGTAGTCTTTCGAAATATGTCGTCCAGAATGGCAGAAACGTTTAAAGAAGAAATGCAATACATGGGCCCTGTCCGTCTTCGTGATGTCGAAGAGGCTCAGTCGCGAATTGTCGGCGTCATTCGGAGATTGGAAGATGCCGGAGAAATTATTATTGCCCGGGGCGGAGGAGATGATATTATTGTCTAAAATATTGAAATCTTCGTGGGGCTACCAGCAAAAACGATCCGCGAGAGTGATCACCATTAGAGAAGTCTCCACCACCGAATTAAATGATGAGTCTGCTGCTGATACAGGCTTGGACAATGGGCAATTGCTTGTGAAGGCAAGACAAGAAGCGGATGAAATCATGGAGAAAGCGGAATATGAGGCAAAAAAGCTAAAGGAACAACTCGAACAAGAAAAATTGTCATGGAAACAAGAAAAGGAATCTTTGATGGAGCAAGCTTATCAGGAAGGATATGAACGAGGGATAGAACAAGGACGGCAGGATGGCTACAAGGAATATAAAACTTTGCTTCAATCCGCGAAAAATGTTGTCGAACAATCAAAAATGGAAGCTCAAAAGAATATTATTCAGTCGGAAAAAGTCATTTTAGAGCTAGCGATGAAAACCGCGGAAAAGATTTTAGGGACGGTTTTAGAAAAAGATGAGGAACTGTTCTCGTCTCTTGTTAAAAGGAGTTTTAAGGAAATTAAGGATTCACGGGAAGTTGAAGTCCACGTTCATCCGTCTCGTTATGAGTTTTTGCTTTCGCAAAAGGAAGAATTGGAGGCCATTTTTCCGGCTGTCGTTGAACTTTATCTGTATCCGGATGAAGACTTAGACATAAATGATTGCATTATCGAAACTATACATGGAAGGTTGGACGCCAGCGTTGACAGTCAATTGTTCAAAATCAGGCAGACGCTCATGGAAATGTTTGAAGGTGATCTTGCTTGAAAGCGGCTGATCTTATTCATAAAATCGCCAATATAGCGTCCTATCAGCAATATGGACGAGTCAAGCGGGTCGTCGGACTTATGATCGAATCTCAAGGCCCCGATTGTTCGGTAGGCGATATATGCTATATTTACCCTTCGCAAAAACAATCAGATAAGAAGATTCTGGCGGAAGTTGTCGGTTTTCGTGATGAAATGGTCATTTTAATGCCATATACTCATTTGAGTGAAATTGCGCCGGGAAGTTTAGTAGAATCTGAGGGAAAACCGTTGGAAATTAAAGTGGGTTCCGCTTTGATCGGTAAAATTGTCGATCCACTCGGTATGCCGATGGACGGTTCGGTTTTGCCTAGAGGTCTCTCGTCTATCGCAACCGATCAGGAACCGCCCAATCCTTTAAAGCGCCCTCCTATATCGGAGCGTTTGGAAGTAGGGGTTCGTGCAATTGACAGCCTGCTTACTGTAGGAAAAGGTCAGCGTGTCGGCATTTTTGCAGGCAGCGGCGTCGGTAAAAGCACATTGCTTGGCATGATTGCCCGCAATACGAAAGCGGATCTCAACGTGATCGGTCTCATCGGAGAAAGAGGAAGAGAAGTGCGGGAATTTGTTGAGCGAGATTTGGGGCCTGAAGGTTTATCTCGTTCCATTGTAGTGGCCGCCACTTCCGATCAGCCTGCCCTCATGAGGATCAAGGGGGCCTATACGGCGACAAGCATTGCAGAATATTTTCGTGATAAAGGATTCAATGTCATGTTGCTGATGGATTCTGTCACCCGCGTAGCGATGGCTCAGCGGGAAATCGGGCTTGCTACCGGAGAGCCGCCGGCGACAAAGGGTTATACGCCTAGCGTCTTTGCCATTTTGCCTAAATTGCTGGAGAGAACCGGTACTAGCGAAAAAGGAACCATCACCGCTTTTTACACGGTGCTGGTAGACGGTGATGACATGAACGAACCGATTGCAGACACCGTTCGCGGAATTTTAGACGGACATATTGTCCTGGACCGAAACCTTGCGAATAAAGGTCAATTCCCGGCCATTCATGTACTGAAAAGCATCAGCCGTCTGATGAACACGTTGGCGGAAGAAGACCACAAACATGCTGCTGCAAAAATAAGAGAAATGATGAGTACATATTTAAACGCCGAAGATTTAATTAATATCGGCGCCTACAAAAAAGGCTCATCCGAGGATATTGACAAAGCGATTGCTTATTATCCAAAAATTGTTTCCTTTTTGAAACAAGATGTGAATGAAAAGTCGACGATGGAAGAAAGTATCCGTTCGCTTATTCATTTAAGTGAAAAAGGAGACTGGCAGTAATGGGATACTATTTTAAGTTCGAAAAAATCCTGCAAATAAAAGAACGCGAAAAAGAAGAAATTCAATCGGGATATCACCGCGCCAAAAGGCAATTTGAACAAGTCGCCGAGAAATTATACGAGTTATTAAAGAAAAAGGAAGATTTACTGGCTTTTCAAGAGACCCAATTGGCATCCGGCTTTCCGGTGTATGAAATCCAGCATTATCAGTTGTTCATCAGTAATTTGGAAAAGATGATTGACTATCAGCAGCAACTGGTGATGAACGCACGAAATAGAATGTTCTGGTTTGAAAACAAGCTGAAAGAAAAGAACATAGAAGTGAAAAAATACGAAAAAATTAAAGAAAAAGAATGGCAGAAATATCAAAAGTTGTTAGGGCAGATGGAAAACAGAGAAATGGATGAACTTTCCGTTATTCAGTTTATGAATCGGAGAAACAGGTGAGTCAAATGGCAAAAAACAAGATATCCGGCAAACCAGATCAAGAAGAGAAAGAGTATAGCGCTTTTCAATGGATATTATTTGTTGGCATTATACCGCTTGTGTTTGCTGCTGTGATTGCTTATTTTGTTATGTCAGTGTCCGGTGTATCGGTTGCTGACGCTATCAAAAAAGCGGGTGGCAAAATTCCGTTTTTAGATCAAATGGCCGCTTCCCATGAGCAGAAGCAAAAGATGAATGAATATGTGCACAAAATTGCTTCCTTAGAAAAAGAAGTGAAAAAAAAGCAATCGAAAATTGATCAATTGCAAAACCAGCTGGATTCTGCCAATTCAAAAATGGAGGATCTGCAAGTAGAAAATGATCGACTAAATATTGAAATGGAAAATCTCTCGAAGCAAAAACAAGCAGCCAATAAAGCTCAAATGAGCAAAAACGTTGCGAAAACATACGAAACGATGTCGCCTCAAAATGTAGCGGCCATATTAATGAAAATGACGGATGAACAAGCGGTCAGCATTTTGTCACAGCTGAATACGGACCAACAAGCTCAAGTGTTGGAAAAACTCCCGCCAGATACAGCCGCCAAATACACAAGATTGTTGGCCAATCCGTAATGACATTTCTTCTGTATCGATGGGAACTGGAAAGGAGGTGAGGGTTTGAATGCAGGGATGAAACAAATGCCCTTGTTGGGGAGCATGATCCCCTTTTCGAACAAAAACGGGGTCAGTTTAAATGCAGAAATGATGAAAATGCCATTGTTGGGTGCGGTCCAATCAACGGCTGCATTAGAGTTGCCTGATTTCCAAATGGCTGAAGGCTCACCGTTTGCTGCTTTGTTCAGCCAAGTTATGGAAGAAAGCGGAAAGGGATCAAAGTCCGTTATCACACCGCAGCAAAACAATGCGTCTTCGCAAGACTGGATCGCTCGTGTTTTGCAGATTCTTGAGGGCAGTCAAGGCTCGGGTGAGGGTTTGGAAAAATCGTCCATCGAGTGGCAAGGCGAATCGTTAAAAGATCTAGTGTTGCCGTCTGAATTATTACAAAAGGCTCAAGCTGTGGTTTCAGATGCCCTCCACAAATGGCTGGGATCAGGAGCGACTGACATCGAACAAAACGATTCAAAGATACAAAAGGATTCTGTTGAACAATTGATCGCAGTGTTAGAAGGGCTAGTCGCTTTACCCATCGATCAGTGGAAAAAACTAGATCCAAATGTAATGGTGCCACTGTTCGCAGCGGCAAAACAGCTAACGAACCTCGACAGTAAAGCACAGTTATCACCGAATGTATCAGAGTCTGTGCACTGGATTCAAAAGCTTTTAAGTGAAATCAGCCAAAAAGCGGAGACGGAAACGGTTGAAGCCGATAATCAGCAGCTGGCCATTTTGAAAAAGGCTTATTCCCATTATGTTCAACCGCAAACGCAAACGACAGATGGAGAAAAGGAACTGTCAGGACATGAATCGGTCGCTAAATGGGGAGAAAGTGTGAAGGAAATTCAGCCGTTGAATGAACATGAAGCGTCTCTTAATTCTTCTTTGCAGTCCAATACGACTAAGGCCGGGGAAACGATTTCAGTTCCGTTGCAATCAAATCCGAAACTGATGAACTTGCAGCAGTTTATTGATAAATTTAGACAGATCTTAGAAAAGTCGCAATTTGCTAAACAACCGAATGCGAATACTTTAATGATTAAATTGTATCCAGAGAATTTGGGGACGCTGCGGATTGAGCTGCAGCAAAAAGATGGCGTTGTAACGGCGCGAATTTTGGCTTCCGCTCAAACCGTTAAAGAATTGATTGATTCTAATATAGCTTCTTTAAAACAGGCATTTACTCAACAAAATATTTCCGTAGATAAAGTGGAGATCGTGTTTCATCAGCCTGAACTAGACACATATCATCGCGATTCATCTGAAGGTGGGCGCCAAGAACAGCGGCAGCAGCCGCAAAAACAAAAAGACGATGAAAAAGAATCCGACCGTTCCTTTGAAGAACTACTCATTAATATGGAAGTTTAGGTGAGAATATGGGAAATACCATTGATCCAAGCCTTTATTTACCAACGACCAATACCCAATCAAATACGAATGGAAAAGACAATTCGATTTTAGGAAAAGATGATTTCTTAAAACTGTTAATGGCCGAGATGCAAAACCAAGATCCTTTGAGTCCGATGGACAATAATGAGATGATCGGCCAAATGGCGCAATTTTCGACGTTGGAACAAATCACGAATTTGGCTTCTTCTTTAGAGAAACTTTTGAACATGGAGCAGCAAAATCAATATATTGCTTACAGTTCTTTTGTCGGGAAAAACGTCACTTATCACAAACTGGAAGACAGCGATGATCCAAATGGAGACCCGGTGGTGCAGGAAGGACATGGAGTGGTATCATCCGTACGATTTACAGGAGACAGCGTTGAGTTTGTTTTAACGGATGGGACAGTATTGGAGCCTGCCAATATTTCAGAAATTCAAGCATCGTCTGAAACTCCTAGTACGGATAAAACCTGAAAAAGTCTGTGCATGGCTCGATAAAGACGGAAACTGCCGTCATTTGAAGCTGGAAACGAAATAAATGATGAATAGAACGGCCTCATATTATGGGACTCTTTGAGACAAGCGATGAACTGTCGCAGAAAATCGGAAAGGGGAAATGTGATATGCTTCGATCCATGTACTCGGGAATCGGCGGAATGAAAAATTTCCAAACGAAACTCGATGTCATCGGGAACAATATTGCCAACGTCAACACTTATGGCTTTAAAAAAGGACGTACGATTTTTAAAGACCTTGTGAGTCAGCAAATTTCCGGAGCAAGTGCAGCGACGGCAGCCCGTGGTGGAACAAACCCTAAACAAGTCGGTTTAGGTTCTACGCTTGGCGCCATCGATACGGTTCAGACGCAAGGAAGCTTGCAGACAACTGGCAGATCGCTAGACTTGGCGATTTCCGGTGATGGATTTTTTATTGTACGTGATGGAACGAATGATTACTTAACTAGAGCCGGAAACTTTTATCTCGATAAAAATGGAGATCTTGTGAATGAAGATGGGCTATATGTAATGGGTATGGGTGACAAAAAAATTAATATTCCCACTTCAGCTAAATCGATTAGTATAGGTGCTGATGGAACAGTTACTTATGTAGATGATTCGGACACTCTAAAAACGGCAGGGCAAATCGCATTGGCTAAGTTGCCCAACCCCGAAGGTTTAGAAAAGGTTGGAAATAACCTTTATCAGGTCACAACGAATTCAGGCAATATGAATAGTAATGCACCAGGAACAAAGGGAGCAGGAAAAATTGTTCCCGGTGCTTTGGAAATGTCCAATGTCGATTTATCTGAGGAATTCACGGAAATGATTGTGGCCCAACGCGGCTTTCAAGCCAATTCAAGAATTATTACGACTTCGGACCAAATTTTGGAAGAGTTGGTCAATCTAAAACGATAGAATACGAGTTTTTTAGCAAGGGAGGGAGGGGCCGCAGGCTCTTAGCGGCCCTCTGACAGTATGATTACATTAACGCGCTTAAATGGAAGGCCCTTTCAGTTAAACGCACTTTACATAGAAACGATCGAAGCTTTTCCGGATACGACGATTACGTTAACGAATGGGCGCAAATATGTAGTGAAAGAATCCAAAGATCAGGTGCAAAAGCTGGTGCTGGATTTTTATCGGAGCATTCAGCTGTTCGGAAAATTGGATAAGGAGGTGTCTGGCGATGGGGAATGAAGCGGTTAGCCAAGGTCGAAATAAAATGCTGACCATTATGCTCATTATTTTAACCGTCATCACATTGGCCGGGGCTGTTGCGCTGGTGATCATGTTAAAGTCGAACAGCGGGCATCAAGGAAAAGAACCGGATATTGATCAAGTTCTGGAATGTTCCGTCGATGTACCGGAAATTACAACCAATTTGGCTTCGAACGACTTCATCCGCATTTCCTTTAAAATTCAAACCGACAGCAAAAAAGCAAAAGAAGAACTCGAAAAACGTGATTTTCAAACAAAGGACATCATTATAGAATTATTATCCGGGATGAGAGCGGAAGATTTGAAAGGAGCAGCCGGAAAAGAAAAGCTGGCGGAAATGTTGAAATCAAGATTAAACGAGGTGATGCAGGAAGGAAAAATCGTCAAAGTGTACATTACCTCCTATATCATCCAACAATCTTGATGGAACCGTAAGGAGGTGAAGCTCTTTGTCGGAGGAAGTATTATCCCAAAGTGAAATTGATGCTCTTTTGTCGGCTCTATCTGCCGGGGAAATGAATGCGGATGAATTAAAAAAAGAAGAAGAAGAAAAAAAGGTTAAAGTATACGACTTTAAACGAGCGCTGCGGTTTTCAAAAGATCAAATCCGCAGTTTAACTCGGGTTCATGAAAACTTTTCACGGTTATTGACGACGTTTTTTTCTGCTCAGCTGCGAACTTATGTACAAATATCTGTTGCTTCAGCGGACCAAATTCCTTATGAAGAATTTATACGATCAATCCCTAATTTGACGATCTTAAACGTATTTGAGGTTCCGCCGTTAGATGGAAGGATTATTATGGAAATTAATCCGAATATCGCCTATGCGCTGGTTGATCGTTTGCTGGGAGGAAGAGGATCAGGAGAAAGTAAAATTGAAAAATTGACGGAAATCGAAACAAATATTATGTCAAACATGTTTGAACGAGCTTTTTATCATTATCGGGAAGCATGGGAAAACATTGTTGAAATCAATCCGTCCTTGACTGAATTTGAAGTAAATCCACAGTTTTTACAAATGATTTCGCCCAATGAAACCGTCGTGGTCATTTCTTTGAACACGGTCATTGGCGAAGTGATGGGCATGATCAATATTTGTATCCCTCATGTAGTGTTGGAACCTATTCTTCCGAAATTATCCGTACACTATTGGATGCAAACATCTGAAAAAAAAGAGCGCAAGCCCGGGGAATTGGAGATTTTAGAAAAGAATCTACGAAATGCGCAAATTCCGGTGACGGCAGAACTGGGAACTTCTGAGATTACGATTGAGGAATTTTTAACGTTGGATGTGGGAGATGTCATCAGACTGGATAGAAAAATCGATGAGCCATTGATAATCAAAACAGGGGATGTTCCTAAATTTATCGGCCAACCGGGAAGAGTCAACAAACAACTGGCTGTGCAAATTATAGATTCCATTGAGGGGGGAGAAAACTATGAAAAATGATGACATGCTCTCGCAGGATGAGATTGACGCTTTGCTGAAAGGAACTGTGAATGACGCAGAAGCTCCGAATCAAGAGATAGACGATGTGGAAACGCAACAAGAAAAACAAGAACAACAGGAAATGATACATACGGAAGATTATTTAACGCCGGTTGAAGAAGATGCCTTGGGTGAAATCGGCAATATCTCGTTCGGCAGCTCGGCAACAGCCTTGTCCAGTCTATTAAACCAAAAAGTAGATATTACCACACCTTCTGTTTCGATTATCCCTCGGAGCAAAATTCAGGATGAATTTCCTCATCCGTATGTTGCGATATTGGTAGAATATCGCGATGGGTTTGCCGGAGTGAATCTTTTAGTGATAAAACAGCAAGACGCCGCGATCATTGCGGATCTCATGCTAGGGGGAACTGGTGAGAATCCAAGCGAAACTTTGGATGACATCAAACTAAGCGCCGTCCAGGAAGCAATGAACCAAATGATGGGTTCGGCGGCCACGTCCATGTCGACCATCTTCCAAAAGCGTGTAGATATTTCCCCGCCTTCGCTCGTCTTAATGGACTTAAAAAACGGAGAAGGATCTGACGCTATACCTGATCACGAACTGTTCGTCAAAGTCTCCTTCCGTTTAACGATTGGAAACTTAATTGATTCCAATATCATGCAATTATTGCCGATTTCATTTGCCAAAAGTCTTGTAGAAGAATTGGTGAACCCTTCAACCGATGGGGAAGAGCCGCAAATGGCAAATGAAGAAAACGCATCAGATAAAAATTCTGTTCAAAAAGGAACAATCGCTGAGGGAAGGAAAGAGACTGCGTCGAAAACCGACCGACCACAACCCGATGTTCAGAAAGAAGAGAATGTAGGAAAAAGCAGGAAAACGGAACCGATGGTTCATGTGGAGCCTGCCGCTTTTGCGGAATTTCAGCCGACAACCGCACCTTCTGTTGAAACAAGAAATTTAGATTTATTGCTTGATATTCCTTTAAATGTGACTGTCGAGCTTGGAAGAACCGTGCGCACGGTAAAGGATATTCTGGAACTTTCCTCCGGCTCTATCATTGAGCTCGATAAACTGGCAGGGGAACCGGTGGATATATTGGTCAATAATAGGTTGATAGCAAAGGGCGAAGTTGTGGTTATAGATGAAAATTTCGGTGTTCGTATAACGGAAATACAAAGCCAAAGTGAACGCATTCATCAATTAAAATAATCATTTGAGGAGGAATGAAAATGGGAAATCGTATTTTAGTTGTAGATGATGCAGCTTTTATGAGAATGATGATCAAAGATATTTTAACGAAAAACGGTTATGAAGTGGTTGGAGAAGCGGCCGATGGAAATCAAGCCGTGGAAAAATATAAAGAGTTGCAGCCGGATCTTGTAACGATGGATATTACGATGCCTGACATGGATGGAATTGAAGCGTTAAAAGCGATAAAAGCGATTGATGCCAATGCGAAAGTCATTATGTGTTCGGCCATGGGACAGCAGGCTATGGTCATTGATGCGATTCAAGCCGGAGCAAAAGACTTTATCGTCAAGCCTTTCCAAGCGGATCGGGTGATAGAAGCAATTAAAAAGACGCTTGGTTAATGTTAAGAAGGTGCTTTCGATTGAATCTGGAACGAGTCAAAAAGTGTTTGATCATATTCATTAGCCTGTTTCTCTTGGGTATTGGCGGAACATCTGTCACTGCCGCGGGAACTTTGAGCGGAAACGTAAAAGATTGTATCGAACATCCTGATAAATGTCAGGATTCAGGAACATCTAAAAAAGAAAAAAGCACTGCGACGGACGATATTTCCGGAGTCAGTGCTTGGGATTATGCAAGAATGCTGTTCGCGCTCCTTTTTGTGATTGTATTAATCTACTTTTTAATCAAATTTATCAATAAAAAAAGCCAAACTTATCAAGATTCGAAGCTGATCCAGCATTTGGGCGGTTCTCCTCTTGGAGGAAACCGCTCCATCCAATTGGTAAAGGTGGGAGAACGCATTTTTATTCTGGGAGTTGGTGAAAACATAGAACTGCTGAAAGAAATCAACGACCAAGAAGAATATAAACAGCTTTTGCAAGTTTACAATCAACAAAAGGATCTATTGCTGGATACGAAAGATATTTTTACGGTCGCTTTGAGAAAATGGCAGGAGAGAAAACAAAAAGCGGTCAAAAAAGGTGGTTCAGCGCCTTTTAAAAGTGTGCTTGAAAAGCAGTTAAACGAAATAAAAACTTCAAGGGAGCAAGCGCTCCAGCAGCTGGAAACCAAGGAGAAGAAGTCTGATGAATGAATTTATGCATTATTTTAATAACAGCTCCCCGGAAAATGTGTCATTGTCGGTAAAACTGCTTCTTCTTTTGACCGTTTTATCGCTGGCGCCGAGTATTTTGATTTTAATGACTTGTTTTACGCGCATCATCATTGTGCTGTCTTTTGTCCGTACTGCCTTGGGAACGCAACAGATGCCGCCGAACCAAGTATTGGTGGGCCTTGCTTTGTTTTTGACTTTTTTTATCATGACGCCGGTGTTTCAACAGGTCAATAAAGAAGCTTTGACTCCTCTTTTTAAAAATGAAATCAATCTGGAAGAAGCTTATGATCGGGCGAGCGTCCCTTTTAAAGACTTTATGAGTCGATACACGAGAGAAAAGGATTTGGACTTATTTTTGCAATATTCGAATGCGAAACGGCCAAAAAGCATAGAGGATATACCGTTAACTGCGCTTGTGCCGGCGTTTGCGATCAGCGAGTTGAAAACGGCGTTTCAAATGGGATTTATGCTTTTTATTCCTTTTCTTGTCATCGATATGATGGTGTCCAGTGTACTCATGTCTATGGGGATGATGATGCTTCCTCCGATTATGATTTCATTGCCATTTAAAATATTATTATTCGTTCTTGTCGATGGCTGGCATTTAGTGATTGAGTCGCTTTTACAAAGTTATAAGTAGGTGAAGAGTACATGAATCCCGAAATGGTCATTTCTCTCGCAGAAAAAGGAGTTTATATGATTTTGATTCTATCCGGTCCGATCATGCTGATTGGGCTCATTGTCGGACTTGTCGTGAGTATTTTTCAAGCAATGACTCAAATTCAAGAACAAACACTCGCTTTCATTCCTAAAATTGTGGCGATGCTGGTTGGATTGGTATTTTTTGGTCCTTGGATGCTGACTCATATGATTTCTTATACTTCGCAAATTTTATCGAATTTAACACAGTTTGTGGGATGATGGCATGGATCAGCTAGTTCCGAAATTCTCCGTGTTTCTTCTCATTTTTGTCCGGGTAGCGTCTTTTTTTGTGACCGTGCCGCTTTTTTCGTATCGGACCATTCCGGCCATACATCGGGTGGGCGTTTCTTTCGCTCTTTCTTGGATGATGTACTATACCATGAATACTGCGCCGATTGCGATAGATGGCGCCTACTTTTTATTAATATTAAAAGAGATGCTTGTCGGTCTGTTGATTGGATTTACAGCTGCGTTGGTGATGGCGGCGGTTCAAGTAGCCGGAGCTCTCATTGATTTTCAGATGGGGTTTACCATTGCCAATGTCATTGATCCTCACACAGGAATGCAAAGTCCGATCATGGGACAATATTTTTACATGTTTGCTCTGCTTTTTTTGCTTTCTGTAAACGGGCATCATCTTCTCTTGGACGGAATTTATTACAGTTATCAGCTCATACCGCTGGAACAAGGGAAGTTTTCGCTTGGCAGCAGCTCTTTTGCGCAGTATATGATTCATGCTTTCCAATCCATGTTTGTCATCGCCTTTCAAATGGCCGTTCCGGTGGTTGCATCCCTATTTCTAGTCGACGTCGCGTTGGGGATTATTGCCCGCACCGTTCCGCAGATGAATATTTTTGTTGTCGGATTTCCTGTGAAGATTGCCGTGGCTTTTATTTTTATGATCGTGGTGATGAGTGCCATTTTCGCGGTGGTGCAACATTTATTTGAAATGATGCTATACGCGATGAGAGATGTGATGAAAATCATCGGAGGGACGTAAAGTGAGATTATTGACCGTTGATTTGCAGTTTTTTGCGGGGGAGAAAACGGAAAAAGCCACACCCAAAAGAAGGGAAGAAGCGAAGAAGAAAGGTCAAGTGGCAAAAAGCCAAGAGGTCGTTACGGCAATCAATCTGTTGGCTGTTTTTTCCTCGCTCTATTTTGCTTCTTCTTTTCTTGGCGATATTGTGAGGCGGCTCTTTTCACGTTCTTTTCAAGATTATATGCTCATGCCTATTACGGAAGGAAACTTAAAATCCATCGTTTTAGATGTATTGAAAGATTTTGCATATATGGTCGGCCCTTTTCTGCTTGTCGCATTAGTGGGAAGTTTAGCCGCCAATTATCTGCAAGTTGGGTTTTTGTTTACGACGGAGACGTTGGTTCCCAAGCTGGAAAAAATCGATCCTATGAAAGGATTTCAAAGGATTTTTTCGATTAAAGCATTAGTAGAATTGTTAAAGTCCATTTTAAAAGTTTCCATTGTCGGAACCGTGACCTTTGTGATTTTGTGGATGAATATGGACAGAGTACTTGGCCTGTCTTTTGAGTCATTGTCCGATTCATTGAAAACGGTAGGAACGTTAACGGTGCAAATGGGAATTTCTGCTTCGATCGCTCTGTTGTTTTTGGCTTTGTTTGATTATCTTTATCAGAAATACGATTTTGAAAAAAGCATCCGAATGTCAAAGCAAGACATTAAAGATGAATATAAAAACTCAGAAGGCGACCCGCAAATCAAATCACGGATTAAGCAAAGACAACGGGAAATGGCGATGAGAAGAATGATGCAAGAAGTGCCTAACGCAGACGTCGTAATCACCAATCCAACTCATTTTGCCGTTGCGCTGAAATATGAAGAGGAGAAAATGGATGCGCCGGTTGTAGTCGCTAAAGGGGCAGATTATTTGGCGCAAAAGATTAAGGCCATCGCCAAAGAGAATCATGTTGAAACGGTTGAAAACCGTCCGTTGGCAAGGGCTCTGTACACCCAGGTGGAAATTGGAGAGAGGATACCGGAAGAATTTTTCAAAGCGGTCGCTGAAATTTTGGCGTATGTGTACCGATTAAAAAATAAAGTGTAGGTCTTATTGAAAGTTGGGAGAGAACATCATGAAGGTAAGAGATTTTTCGGTGTTACTGGGAGTCATTTTAATCGTCGCAATGCTTATTATTCCTTTTCCTTCATGGCTATTAAGCATTTTGATTATCCTGAACATATCTCTTGCGTTATTGGTGCTGTTAACAACCATGAATATGAAAGAAGCGCTCCAATTTTCCGTATTTCCGTCTTTGCTGCTTCTATTAACCTTATTTCGATTAGGTTTAAACGTGTCGACAACGCGTTCTATTTTGAGCAAGGGGGAGGCAGGAGGCGTTGTCGAAACGTTTGGAACGTTTGTTGTCGGCGGAAATTTGGTTGTTGGTTTAGTCGTGTTCCTCATATTAATCATTATTCAGTTTGTTGTCATCACGAGAGGAGCAGAACGCGTTTCTGAAGTGGCAGCACGTTTTACTTTAGATGCTATGCCGGGTAAACAGATGGCCATTGACGCGGATTTAAATGCAGGAATGATATCGGAGCAGGAAGCGCGGGAACGACGTGAAAATATTTCACGGGAAGCAGATTTTTACGGAGCGATGGATGGTGCGACTAAATTTGTAAAAGGCGATGCGATCGCCGGTATTATTATCGTCATCATTAACTTGATTTTTGGAATGGTCATTGGCATGGTCCAGCAAGGTATGGGGTTTCAAGATGCAGCCAATCATTATTCATTGTTGACAGTGGGGGACGGAATTGTCAGCCAGATACCGGCATTATTAATTTCCACCGCTACTGGCATCATTGTCACTCGAACCGCTTCAAACAGCAATCTTGGCGAAGATGTAATGTCTCAATTGTTATCCTATCCTAAAATGTTATATGTTACGGCCGGTACCATTTTTTTGCTTGGAATTGCCACGCCTATTAATGATTTGCTGACGATTCCGGTTGCGGCGCTGCTTGCGATCGGAGGATACAGGCTTCAAAAAGTTCCGGATGAGCCGGTGGAAACGGAAGAGGTTCAAGAAGAGAACGAAGCAGAAGAATTGCGGCGGCCCGAAAATGTTGTCAATTTATTAAATATTGACCCGATTGAATTTGAATTTGGCTATGGACTTATCCCTCTTGCCGATGCAAACCAAGGCGGCGACTTGCTTGATCGGATTGTGATGATCCGAAGACAGCTGGCCATGGAATTAGGGATTATTCTTCCGGTTGTGCGCATCAGAGATAATATTCAATTAGCCCCGAATGAATATAGAATTAAAATTAAAGGAAATGAAGTGGCCAAAGGAGAGTTGTTTCTTGATCACTATTTGGCCATGAATTCCGGCGAAGAAGAGGATTCGATTGAAGGAATTGATACGATTGAGCCCTCATTCGGTCTTCCTGCCAAATGGATTACGGAAGAAGTAAAAGATCAAGCAGAAATGCTGGGCTATACTGTCGTCGACCCACCGAGTGTTGTTTCCACTCATTTAACGGAAGTATTGAAAGCAAATGCCCATGATTTGCTCGGAAGACAAGAAACTCAGCAATTGATTGACCATATGAAAGAAACGTATCCTGTTCTTGTTGAAGAAGTAACACCGAATCCTTTATCCGTTGGAGACATACAAAAAGTGTTGGCAAAACTGTTAAAAGAAAATATTTCGATACGCAATCTGCCGATCATTTTTGAAACGCTAGCCGATTACGGCAAATTAACATCCGACACCGATTTGTTAACCGAGTATGTTCGTCAAGCTTTATCACGACAAATTACCAATCAATATGCCGATGAAGGAACCATCAAAGTGATCACTTTGTCAGCGCAGGTGGAAAAATTGATCGCTGATAGTGTACAACAAACAGAGCATGGAAATTATTTATCGATCGACCCGGTCAATTCGCAAAAATTAATAGAAGCCGTTTCAAAAAAAGTAGAAGAAGTTTCTATCATGCAGCAAATGCCGGTCATTTTATGTTCTCCGGCTATTCGAATGTTTGTGAGGCAGCTGTTGGAAAGATATTTTCCACGATTACCGATTCTATCTTACAACGAACTTGAACCAAATGTGGAAGTACAAAGCGTCGGGGTGGTGACCATCGAATGAAAGTGAAGAAATTTATAGCCCCTTCCATGCCGGAAGCCATGAAAAAAATTAGAAAGGAGTTAGGCGAGCACGCTGTTATTCTGAATTCCAAGATTACGTACGGTGGAGGCTTTCTCGGTTTTTTTAAAAAGAAACAATTTGAAGTGATTGCCGCTGTGGATCCTGAACTGGAAATGATGGAAAGGATGGAAGCGGAACAGCCGAAAATGCCTCTCCATGTTTCAGAACGGCAAAAGCAAGCTGACCACGGTGAAAATCAACAGCTCAAACAGGAATTAGAAGAATTAAAGTCGATGATCGCTCTTTTGACATCAAAAGAGGATCGTTCCAAATACCCGGAAATGATTCATTCCATTCTGTCAGAATTGGAGCAAAAAGAAATCGGAACCGACCATGTGCGAACCATCGGGGACGAGCTATATGCGTTTTATATTGAATCCAAGGGCGAAGTGAGCGAAACAGAAATACGCAAACGAGCCATTGATTACTTAAAAAGAAAACTTCAATCAGTTCAAACCGACAACCCGCTATTTGCTAAAAAATATATCAATGTTGTCGGGCCGACCGGCGTGGGAAAAACGACTACTTTGGCGAAATTGGCGGCAAAAGCAGTGCTGGAATACAAGAAAAAAATCGCTTTTATCACCACGGATACTTTCCGAATTGCCGCGATTGAACAATTAAAAACTTATGCCAATTTACTGAACGTGCCTGTAGAGGTTGTTTATAATTCTGCTGATTTTGAAAAGGCGACGCAAAAATTTTTGGATTATGACCTCGTTTTGATTGACACGGCGGGACGTAATTATCGGGAAAATCAGTATATCGACCAATTAAAAGAAATCATTCCGGTCCGTGAAGAGATGGAGACATATCTTGTGCTGGCTCTTACGTCCAAAGCAGAAGATTTGGAAGAAATAATAGAAAAATTTCAAGACCTTCCATTTGATCAATTTATTTTTACGAAATTAGATGAAACAAAGCGAAAAGGCTCATTGTTCAATCTTGTTTGCAAGTACAGGAAAAAAGTAGGATTCCTGGCGAATGGACAAAACGTCCCGGACGATTTATTGACTGGCAATCCTGAAATCATTTTGAAAGAAATATTGAGGGAGTAAGCATATGAAAGACCAAGCAGAAGGATTAAGGCTGAAATTGAGAGAGTTGCATCAGTCACCTGCTAAAACGGCTGCCGTGATCAGCGGTAAAGGGGGCGTGGGAAAGTCCAATATTTCTGTGAACATAGCTGTCATTTTGGCGCAGTTAGGAAAAAAAGTTTTATTATTTGATTTGGATATTGGCATGGCGAATATTCATATTTTATCAGGTATTAGTGCGGATCGCTCGATTGTAGATTTTATAGAAAACGGATATGAATTGAAGGATCTGATCATTTCCGGTCCGGGGGGCTTTTCCTACATATTCGGCGGTTCTGGTCTTGGGCGTCTTCTTGAATGGTCTGAGAATGATTTTCAACGTTGGATCGAGTCCGTAGCAAAATTGCAGTGGGAATATGATTATATTTTGTTTGATATGGGGGCCGGAGCATCAAAAGAAAGCTTGGAGCTGTTGATGTCTGTTGATGATTTATTGGTGATCACGACCCCTGAACCGACTGCTGTGACAGACGCGTATTCCATGATGAAATATATTCAAATGAGAGATCAAGACAAACATTTTTATTTGATTTGCAATCGTGCTGAATCCAATCAAGAAGGACAAGTCACGCTCGAACGTATATCGATGGCCATGGAGAAATTTTTGCATAAAGAGGTTTCAAAACTTGGAATATTGCCTGAAGATAAAATCGTAAAGAATGCAGTCGCAAGCCAGACACCTTTCTTTTTATACAATCCTTATTCCAGTATTTCCCGCTCATTAAAATCGATCGTGGAAATTTATTTGTCCCAATCGAACGCAATGGGAACCATCCAAAAGGGTCGTTTTATTGGGAAGCTTCGCCAGTTTTTTCTGAAAGGCAGTGTTGGAGATGGGTAAAAAGAAAGTACTCATAGTAGATGATTCGGCATTCATGAGAAAAATGATCTCGGACTTTGTTTCCGAACATCCTGAATTGGAAGTGGTCGGGACAGCTAGAAATGGAAAAGATGCCATAGAAAAAGTGAAGACGTTATGTCCGGATGTCGTTACGATGGACATTGAAATGCCAGTCATGAACGGACTCGAGGCGCTAAAATGGATCATTAGCCAATATCAGCTGCCGGTTGTAATGCTGTCGAGTACGACGAAGGAAGGAACAGAAAATGCGATTAAAGCTCTTGAAAATGGAGCTTTTGATTTTGTGGCAAAGCCGTCCGGACCGATTTCGCTGGATCTGGATAAGGTAAAAAATGAATTGATCTCGAAACTTTTACTGGCTTCAAAGGTAAAAAAGGGAATGAAAAGCAACGTGCGGGTCCATACAGACGAGATGGATCGCGGCCTAATGACGTCCAATAGGGAGTCGGAGTTAAACCATTGGAGTACGAAAGAATATGCAAAAAGTTTAGTGCTAATTGGCACTTCCACCGGTGGACCGAGAGCGCTTCAAGAAGTGCTGCCGCAACTGCCAAAGGAAATTGGAGCGCCTATTCTAATCGTTCAACACATGCCTCCAGGATTTACAAAATCCTTGGCTGATCGTTTGAATCAACTGTCACGCATCTACGTTAAAGAAGCGGAAGACGGTGAGCTGTTGAAAAAAGGAGTCGCCTATATTGCCCCCGGGAATTTTCATATGAAAATCAAGGAGGTAGGAAGGTCTCTTGCCATCTCGCTTGATCAATCTCCCCGAATGAATGGTCACAAGCCTTCTGTAGATGTTCTTTTTGAGTCAGCTAGCAAATTGGAATTTTATAAAAAAATTGCCGTTATTTTAACTGGAATGGGTTCAGATGGGACTTATGGTCTGATAAAATTAAAAGAAAAAGGCAATGTACATGCCATTGCTGAGTCTAAAGACTCATGCGTTGTATTTGGAATGCCAAAATCTGCAATTGAAGCGAATGTCATTGATGAAGTGAAACCGATTCAAGATATCGCTCAATCAATCTTAAAATATTTGCCTTAGGAAGAGGTGGAACAGATGGAAACGACTCAATATCTTGAAATATTCATAGAAGAAAGCAAAGAGCATTTGCAAGCTATTAATGAAAATCTTCTTGAGCTTGAAAAAAACCCGGAAGATATGGAGATCGTCAATGAGGTATTCCGGTCTGCCCATACTTTAAAGGGAATGTCCGCCACAATGGGATTTGAAGATTTAGCAAACCTCACTCATAAAATGGAAAATGTTCTGGATGCCATCCGCAACCATAAAATAAAAGTTACAACAGACGTATTAGATGTTGTCTTTGCTTCGGTGGATGATTTGGAGGCCATGATTCAAGATATTGCTTCTGGTGGAGATGGCAAAAGAAATGTAGAGGAGATAGTGGCACGGCTTAAAGCGATTGAAAGCGGATCGAACGTCGAAAAGAAGGAGAAAAGTGAAGTCCGGGAGCCAAGCCATTCAAGTGAAGGGAATTCTGTGCAATATGACGAATTTGAAACAACCGTTATTCAGCAGTCGAAAGAACAAGGATTTTCCTGTTACGAAGTGATCGTTACATTAAAGGAAGACTGTCTGTTAAAAGCGGCACGGGTTTATATGATTTTTGAAGTTCTTGAAAAATGCGGAGAAATCATTAAATCTGTTCCTGCAGTAGAAGAGTTGGAAGAAGAGCATTTTGATCATCGATTTACGGTAACGATTGTGACGAAAGACGAAGCTTCTGAGATTGAAAAGAAAGTGATGAAAGTTTCAGAAGTAGAAAAAGTGGTCGTTCAGCCTTTTGCAGATTCTCCAAAACAAGCCAGCGACCATTCAAAAGAAACAGATCATTCCGACAAGGAGGAAAAGAAAAAGGCCTCTGCAGAAAAAAACGCGAAAGATCATCAAGCAGATGGAGGCAAACAAAGAAAATCCAAAAATGTTTCCAATAAAACGATTCGTGTCAACATCGAACGTTTGGACAGCTTGATGAATTTATTTGAAGAACTGGTGATTGACCGCGGACGACTTGAGCAAATCTCCCGTGAGTTAAATCACCCTGAATTGACTGAAACAGTGGAACGGATGTCCAGAATTTCCGGAGACTTGCAAAATATTATTTTAAATATGCGGATGATTCCGGTTGAAACGGTATTTAATCGTTTCCCGCGGATGGTTCGTAAACTAGCCCGCGAATTAGATAAACAAATTAATTTAGAAATCATCGGGGCGGAAACGGAGCTGGACCGGACGGTTATAGATGAAATCGGTGATCCGCTTGTCCACTTGCTCAGAAATGCTGTCGATCATGGAATTGAAACGAAAGAAGAAAGAAAAGCGAAGGGGAAACCGATAGAAGGTACAGTAAAGTTAAAAGCCTATACAAGCGGAAACCATGTTTTCATTGAAGTGGAGGATGATGGAGCGGGAATCAACCGTGAGAAAGTATTAAAAAAAGCCATTGATAAAGGAATTGTATCTCAAGAGGAAGCGGAGAAATTAACGGACAGTGAAGTATTTGGCCTCATTATGGAATCCGGTTTTTCGACAGCCGACCGTATTACGGATATTTCCGGAAGAGGTGTGGGACTTGATGTAGTCAAGACGACGATTGAATCGATTGGCGGATCCATCAATATCAACTCAGTTGAAGGCAAAGGTTCCGTCTTTTCTATTCAGCTGCCGCTGACACTCTCTATTATTTCAGTCATGCTGATCGAAGTAGGAAATGAAAAATATGCCATACCGTTATCCTCCATAATCGAAACAGCCATTATCAAAAAAGAAGACATCTTAAGTGCGCATAGTAAAAAAGTCATTGATTTTAGAGGGAAAGTCGTGCCTCTTCTCTTTTTGGAAAAGCTCTTCGAGGTACCGAAAGAAGAGGCGGAAGATGATTACTTGTCAGTTGTCATCGTCCGAAAAGGCGACAAAATGGCGGCATTGGTCGTGGATTCTTTTATTGGGCAGCAAGAAGTGGTATTGAAAAGTCTCGGGAATTATCTAACGAACGTATTTGCCATATCCGGAGCGACTATTTTAGGAGACGGTCAAGTAGCATTAATCATTGATTGTAACGCACTAATCAAATAGGGAAGGGGAGAGAAAAAATGAGCAAAATATCAGCACCTTCTGTTCTGAAGGTTATTGCCTTTCAATTAGGCGACAACGAATATGCGCTGCCAATCCATCAAGTCCAATCCATCGAAAGATTGATGCCTATTACTCGAGTACCTAAGACGGTCCCGTTTATCAAAGGTGTGATCAATTTAAGGGGAGTGGTCACCCCGATCATTGATTTAAGAACACGATTTGGGCTTCCCGAAAAAGAGTTTGATGATGGTACAAGAATTATTGTTGCGACGCTTAATGAAATGGAAGTAGGGTTCATTGTGGACGGAGCGAATGATGTGTTAGATATTTCCGAAGAGTTCATCGAACCCCAGCCTGAAATGGTAGGGGAAATTGAAGCAGAATATATCACGGGTGTTGTCAAATGGGAAAAAAGGCTTCTTATTTTATTAAGTCTTGAAAAAATTCTAGAAAAATAAGGATGAAAGCTGATGAGTTACTTAGATCGGATACAAAACGCTCATTTAGACACGTTCAAGGAAATTGGAAATATCGGGGCGGGCCATGCAGCCACTGCTTTGTCCACTTTGATGAATAAAAAAATAAATATGGTGGTTCCCACTGTACAAATTCTTCACTTTGATGACGTGATGGAAATGGCGGGCGGACCGGACAACATTGTAGCAAGCGTTTTTTTGCGGATTGAAGGAGATATTGAAGGAAGCATGTTTTTCGTCCTCCAGCTGGAACAGGCAGCACTTTTTATACAAAAGCTGACTGGCGACCAATCTTTTTCTTTTGACCATCCGCCCTATTCGGAAATGGCTTTATCGGCGCTTCAAGAATTAGGAAATATTTTGTCCGGTTCGTATTTGTCTGCTTTGGGAGATTTTACGGGTCTGCATGTTTTTCCGTCCGTACCCGCCTTGGCCATTGATATGGTGGGAGCCGTAATGAGTGATGGATTGTTTGAAATATCCCAATACAGCGATTATGCCATTTTTATTGACACGACTTTGAAAGAAGCAGATGGAAAAGCCTCTGATTCCGTGAAAGGACATTTTTTTCTCTTGCCTGACCCGAATTCCTTTTGGAAAGTTTTGGATGCATTGGGAGTGCCGCTAGATGAATGAGACGGTAAAAGTCATTAAAGTAGGTATCGCTGATTTAAATGTGGTGCGCCCACCCGATCGAATTCGAACGGCTGGTTTAGGTTCTTGCGTTGGAATTGTCATATTTGATGAAAAAACAAAAATTGGCGGGTTGGCTCATATTATGCTGCCGGATTCTTCGCTAGCCAAGACGGAAACATTTAATAAAGCCAAATTTGCTGATACAGCTATTCCCCAATTAACGGATATGTTAATCAACGAAGGTGCGCTGCGTAAACGATTAAAAGCAAAAATTGCCGGAGGAGCACAAATGTTCCAATTCTCGTCCAAAAATGAAATAATGAGAATCGGACCGAGAAATGTCGAGGCAGTGAAAAAACAATTGAACAGAGAACATATTCCCATCGTAGCCGAGGACGTTGGCGGTAACAGTGGAAGAACCATTGAGTTTGATCCTTCCACTGGCCTTTTGGAAATCAGAACCGTGAATAAAGGCGTGTCCATCATTTAACATTTTTCGAAAGAAGCCCGTCTTTAAGCGAAGTGTAGGGGCGACGAAAGGGTTTGTTATTTTAGATGTGTGTGACGGGAAAAGGAAACTTCTGATCGAAAAAATAGTAGAATACTAGATGTATTTTCATTTCGTATACTCGGATACTGTCTCAAAGAGCAATAGACGATTTTGCATTCGCTTCGCTCGACTGTTGTTTGTTTCGAAATCACATCCGTCGCAATAAAGATCATCTATTTTCTGCTATTTTTACCGCATTCATTCAGGCAAACAAAAGATGGTTGTACGAAACCGAATATCAGCCTCGCTATGAATCACAAACTTCCCTGGGAAACATTCGAGGAGGAGAATCATGATAGATGTACAACTTGTAGAGGAGAAAAAATGGTGGGATTTATGGCTTACATCAAGAGATCCGGATGCCGGGGATTTGCTTGTCAAACGATATACTCCGCTTGTCAGTTATCATGTTCAGCGCCTCTCTGTTCACATGCCGAAAAATGTAAGCCGGGATGAACTCAAAAGCCTCGGATTTTTAGGCTTGGTGGATGCGTTGACAAAATTTGATCCGTCCAGAGATTTAAAGTTTGATACATACGCTTCTTTTCGTATTAGAGGAGCGATATTAGATGGGCTCAGAAAAGAGGACTGGCTTCCAAGAGGGACGAGGGAAAAAGCGAAAAAAATCGAAGCCAAAATCGAAGAATTAGAGCAGCAATTTTTAAGACATGTCACGGCGGAAGAAGTCGCAAACGAACTAGACATGAGCGTAGAGGAACTTCAACAAATCATGGCAGAATATTATACGGCCAACATATTATCGATGGACGATCAAATAAAAGATCAAGAGGAAATGGATGGAAAAGGCTACGATATAAAAGATGACCGAATCTCTACTCCTGAAGAAGAGGTTGTCAAAGAGGAATTAATCCAAGAGTTATCCCGTGAAATTGCGGGATTGTCTGAGAAAGAAAAATTAGTGCTGAGCCTATTTTATCAGGAGGAGTTAACATTGACTGAAATTGGAGAGATTCTGAATCTTTCCACTTCACGAATTTCACAGATCCATTCGAAAGCTCTTTTTAAATTGCGGAACAAGCTAAAAAAAGTCAGCGGCATCCCTTTTCGCTGCTAAAAGAATTGAAATTCAGGTGGGAATCATGGTGTCAACTTTTTTGTTTTTCATATCCATTATTTTCAATGTCATCACACTGTTTGCTGTTGTGCTCCTTTACATGAGACAAAACCGCCTTTTCGGATTAAAAGAGGAGCAAGAAAAAATGATTCAAGATACGGAAGAATTGTTATCAACCTATCTTCTTCAAATGAAAGATGAAAATGAAGCATTTCTGAAAAAAATATCGTCCATAGAGGCCAAACAGCCGCATCATAAGCATAAAAAGGAAAGTTTCAAGATTCAGTCGAAACAGGATGAACGGAAATGGACCCAGTCCAAACAGCCTATCGTTTCGAAAAAAGAAGCGTTGAAAAAATACCAGCAAGAACCGTCGGTCGTTGGGCCTAAAGAATCCAAAACGGAGATGGACGTATTGGATTGGACGGAAGACGACTTATATGAAAATGTATTGTTTTTACAAAAAAAGGGTTTAACGATTGAAGAAATTGCGCATAAATTAAATAAAGGTACAACAGAAATACAACTGCTTTTAAAATTTCGAGCAAATGGGCAATGATAAGCTTGATAGTTAGATTTGATTATGATATAGTAACTTTTGGTGTGAATACACACGTTCTCGGATTTAATCAGAGGGTGCTGATTTTTGTCAGTCTCTGTTTAAATATGAAGAGGACGGAGGATAATAACCCATAGGAGGAAAGAAAAAATGTCTGTTATTTCTATGAAACAATTATTAGAAGCAGGTGTGCATTTTGGACACCAAACACGCCGTTGGAATCCGAAAATGAAAAAATACATTTTCCAAGAACGCAACGGCATCTATATTATCGATCTTCAAAAGACCGTGAAGAAAGTAGAAGATGCTTACCAATTCGTTAAAGAATTGGCTGCTAACGGCGGAAAAGTTCTTTTTGTTGGTACGAAAAAACAAGCACAAGAATCCGTAAAAGAAGAAGCAGAGCGTTCCGGAATGTATTATGTAAATCATCGTTGGCTCGGTGGAACGTTAACTAACTTCCAAACGATTCAAAAACGTGTTCAACGTCTGAAAGACATCGAAAGAATGGAAGAAGACGGCACATTCGATGTATTGCCTAAAAAAGAAGTCGTTCAGCTGAAAAAAGAACATGAACGCCTTGTGAAATTTCTTGGCGGCATTAAAGATATGAAAGAACTTCCTGACGCTTTGTTTGTGATCGATCCACGCAAAGAACGTATCGCAGTAGCAGAAGCACGGAAATTGAATATTCCGATTATCGGTATTGTTGATACGAACTGTGATCCGGATGAAATTGATTATGTCATTCCTGCGAATGACGATGCGATTCGCGCTGTTAAACTTCTGACTTCAAAAATGGCGGATGCTATTTTAGAAGCTAAACAAGGTGAAGAAACAGCTGAAGTTTCTGAAACGGCAGAAGTTGCTGCTGAATAAGCTCCAGCGCCAATCAAGATAAAAATGAAAAGGTGATAAGAGGGAAGGCCCTTATCACCTTTTTTTAAGAAATTTTACGGTGAAATCAAAAGCTGGATGGCTGTTTCGGCTATTGCGGCTTAGTACATATATTCTTAAGGAGGAAAAAAAGATGGCAATTACTGCGCAAATGGTAAAAGAACTACGTGAAAAAACGGGCGCCGGCATGATGGATTGCAAAAAAGCGCTGACAGAAACGAATGGCGATATGGAAAAAGCGATCGATTTTCTTCGTGAAAAAGGAATGGCCAAAGCTGCCAAAAAAGCTGACCGCGTAGCAGCTGAAGGAACAACTTATCTGTTAAGCGAAGGAAATAAAGCCGTTATTTTGGAAGTCAACTCCGAAACAGATTTCGTGGCTAAAAACGAAAGCTTCCAAAATCTCGTAAAAGAATTGGCTCAACATATTTTGAAAAATGAACCAAAAACAGTCGAAGAAGCTCTTGACCAAACGATGGAAAATGGCGCAAAAGTAAGTGAATACATCAATGAAGCCATCGCTAAAATCGGTGAAAAATTAACTCTTCGCCGTTTCGAAGTGAAGACGAAAGGCGATAATGAAGTTTTTGGTGAATATTTGCATATGGGTGGACGAATCGGCGTTCTTGCCCTCTTAAGTGGAACGACGGATGAAAGTGTAGCAAAAGATGTAGCTATGCATGCTGCTGCCTTGAATCCAAAATACGTTTCTCGCGACCAAGTGCCGCAAGAAGAAGTAGAGCACGAACGTCAAGTTTTGAAACAGCAAGCTCTCAATGAAGGAAAACCTGAAAAAATTGTTGAAAAAATGGTTGAAGGACGTCTTAACAAATTCTTCGAAGAAATTTGTCTGCTTGAACAATCCTTTGTTAAAAACCCTGATCAAAAAGTTCGCCAATTCGTTGAATCTAAAGGTGCAACTGTCAAAGATTTTGTGCGTTTCGAAGTAGGAGAAGGAATTGAAAAACGCCAAGAAAACTTCGCTGAAGAAGTAATGAATCAAATGAAAAAATAATTTCGACCTTTCCAAGAATATCTGAGTGAGAAGATACTCACTATGCCTTATTTGAAAACAAGATGAACGTTTTTTGTTCTCGGAAATCGAGGGAATAGAGGGAACACAATGTGTTCCCTTTTTTTCAGAATGGCATGACATTAAATTAAGAAGGTACACAGCTAAACGATAAAAACTAGTGATTTACATACGGAGGTTCTTATGAGCGTTCCAAAATATAAACGTGTTGTATTAAAATTAAGCGGTGAAGCGCTGGCTGGGGATCGGGGCTTTGGCATTCACCCGGAAGTCGTGAAATCCATTGCGGAACAAGTGAAAGAAATTGCTGAACTTGGTGTCGAAGTGGCAGTAGTCGTTGGGGGAGGAAATATTTGGCGCGGGAAAACCGGAAGCGAAATGGGAATGGATCGTGCCACCGCTGATTATATGGGAATGTTGGCAACGGTCATGAATTCAATGGCGCTTCAAGACAGCTTAGAGCAGCTTGGAATTGAAACTCGTGTACAAACTTCCATTGAAATGAGACAGGTGGCGGAACCTTATATAAGAAGAAGGGCCATTCGCCATCTGGAAAAGAAACGGGTTGTGATTTTTGCCGCCGGCACCGGAAACCCTTATTTCTCTACGGATACGACGGCTGCGTTGCGTGCGGCGGAAATTGAAGCAGAAGTCATCTTAATGGCCAAAAATAATGTAGATGGTGTTTACTCTGCAGATCCAAAAGTGGATAAATCGGCTGTGAAATACGATCAGATTTCCTATCTGGATATGTTAAAAGAAGGTCTGGCCGTAATGGACTCCACTGCTTCCTCGTTATGTATGGACAATGATATACCGCTCATTGTATTCTCTATTATGGAAAAAGGCAATATTAAAAAGGCTGTTTTAGGAGAATCCATTGGAACGATGATAAGGGGGAAAGCCGAATGACAAAACAAGTGATTGAGCAAGCGAAAGACAAAATGTCAAAAGCGATTCAAGCTTTATCCAGGGAATTGGCGACGATTCGGGCAGGGCGTGCAAACGCATCGCTGCTTGATAAAGTAGTAGTGGATTACTATGGAGCGCCTACACCGGTGAATCAACTGGCATCGATTTCAGTTCCGGAGGCTAGATTGCTTGTCATTCAGCCTTATGACAAATCCGTTGTCGGAGAAGTGGAAAAAGCGATTTTAAAATCGGATCTTGGATTGACGCCTACGAGCGATGGCAGCGTCATTCGCATCACGATTCCGCCGCTTACCGAAGAACGCCGAAAAGAATTAGTAAAATTAGTGCGAAAAGAAGCGGAAGAAGCGAAAGTAGCAGTACGGAATGTTCGCAGGGATGCAAACGAAGATTTGAAAAAATTAGAGAAGAACGGGGAAATTACAGAGGACGATTTACGCGGCTATACAGAAGATGTCCAAAAGATTACCGATGAACATGTGAAAAAGATTGACGACATGGCGAAAAAGAAAGAAAAAGAAATTATGGAAGTTTGATCGTGTGAAAACCCTCTTGCCAAAAGGGGGTTTTTCCGTTATATACATACTTCGTTTTTATTGATGTGTCTATCGCTGGGATGGATTGTGAAATTCCATCGAAAAAATGAGGAAGATCGGTAATTAATAGAGATACTGTCACAAGTTTTTGGTATTATAGATTTGCACCGTGTGAAAAATAAACACCAATGAGCGCTTATCGCGATAAATGATTGGTAAGGATGCGAAGTGGAGGATGTTATATGATTAATAAAAACAAGCTTTGGAAAACCCATAACAATCTCTCACTGGAAGAACGAATGGAGATTGTTAAAAAAGGCCCCATTCCGAGCCACGTCGCCATCATTATGGATGGAAATGGAAGATGGGCGAGAAAACGCGCCTTACCGAGAATTGCCGGTCATCACGAGGGAATGAAAACCGTTCGCAAAATCACTCGGCTCGCCAATCGTTTAGGCGTGAAAGCATTGACCCTTTACGCTTTCTCAACCGAAAATTGGAAACGTCCCAAAAAGGAAGTGGACTATTTAATGAAGCTTCCCCAAGAGTTTCTTGGAACGTTTTTGCCAGAACTGGTTGAAGAAAATGTAAAAGTGCAAATGATGGGCAACCAACAGCAATTGCCTTCCTATACGGTAGATGCCATTAAAAAAGCGATCAATGATACAAAGCAGAATAACGGGCTTATTCTTAATTTCGCCTTGAATTATGGAAGCAGAGCAGAAATTATGGAAGCCGTCCATCATGTACTGGAAGACATTAAAAACGGCGTAATGAACGAAAAGCTCTTAAATGAGGAAACTTTCTCCCGCTATTTAATGACGAAACAGCTGCCTGATCCGGATTTGTTGATACGTACAAGCGGGGAAATCCGTTTAAGCAACTTTATGCTTTGGCAGCTGGCCTACACGGAACTATGGTTTACAGATACTCTTTGGCCGGATTTTTCAGAACACCATTTTCTTGAAGCGGTGGAATCTTATCAAAAACGGTCACGCCGCTTTGGTGGATTAGGCTAATGTCCATTCACGAAAGAGGATGATCAAGCAAAGCGGTTTGTAAAGATCCGTTATCATCGATCAAGGAATGAAGATCATAGAAGAGCTTGAAAAAATTATTTGAAATCAAATGGCATTGTCTGAGATAACGTAGAAAGATGAATTCGGTGATCGAGGGATTTAATATGGAATAGTAGCGTATGTAATCAAAGTTGGTATGGAGAAAAGTGAGGAGTCAATCGTATGAAACAGCGATTTATAACTGGTGTCATAGCGGCAGCCATCTTTTTGCCTATTGTTCTTTATGGAGGATGGCCGTTTCTAATATTAACGTATTTAATGGCGTCCGTGGGGCTTTATGAAGCACTGAAAATGAAGAAAATTCGGCTATTGTCGCTTGAAAGCGTGATCCCTTTCATTATGTTATGGCTATTGCTCATTCCGAATCGGTATGAGAACCTCATAGAAAAATGGGGGTATCATAAGCTTGAACTTTTGCTTTTCTTGGTGTTGATTTATTTAATGTATACAGTCGTCACCAAAAATCGTTTTACATTTGATGATGCGGCGTTTGGAGTTCTTTCCGCACTGTATGTAGGGTTCGGGTTCTATTATTTAATCGAAACGAGAAATGCGGGAGTGGCTTATGTATTTTTGGCGTTGTTTATCATTTGGGCGACTGACATCGGCGCCTATTTAATAGGAAGATCGTTTGGAAAGAAAAAATTGTGGCCTGAAATCAGTCCTAAAAAAACAGTCGAAGGTTTTTTTGGCGGCATTCTTTCCGCCTGTGTAGTCGCATTTGTCTTTGCGTTCTCGATCCATTTGGAGGTGCCTTTAGCGAAGCTCTTGATAGCGGCTCTCGTGATGGCTGTTTTTGGACAAATTGGCGATTTGGTTGAATCCGCACTGAAGCGGCATTATAATATTAAAGATTCTGGAAATATTTTGCCTGGACATGGCGGAATTTTAGATCGCTGTGACAGCTGGCTGTTTGTTCTGCCGTTGATACATATTTTTCACATCATATAAGACGGCGGAACCAATATGGAGGAGATGAGTTTTTTGAAGAACATCAGTCTATTGGGGGCAACCGGTTCTATCGGAAGGCAAACATTGGATATTATCCGGCAGCATTCAGACTATTTCCGATTATCGTCTTTTTCAGCCGGACGAAATATAGAGGAAACGCGAAAAATTATTAAAGAATTTTCTCCAAAGCTTGTGTCCGTATTGGAAAAAGATGATGCTTTAAGGCTGAAAGGAGAATTTCCTTTCGTTCAATTCGTATATGGAGAAAAAGGTTTAACGGAGACAGCTCTTTTTTCTGAATCGGATACGGTTGTCAATGCAGTCATGGGGAGCGTTGGACTGATTCCAACGTTGGAAGCGATCAAAGCGGGGAAAACAATTGCTTTGGCCAATAAGGAAACACTCGTTACAGCTGGCCATTTGGTGATGAGAGCTGCCCAAAAATATCATGTCGATATTTTGCCTGTGGACAGCGAACATTCGGCTATTTTCCAATGTCTTCAAGGTGAAAACAGCCAGAATGTTGCTAGGCTCATATTAACGGCTTCAGGAGGAAGTTTTCGTGATCGAACGAGAGAAGAGCTTCGGTACGTTACTCGTGAAGAAGCTTTGAACCATCCGAATTGGTCGATGGGTGCCAAGATCACCATTGATTCGGCTACCATGATGAATAAAGGATTGGAAGTCATCGAAGCGCACTGGCTTTTTCAAATGCCATATGAACAAATCGATGTTATACTTCATCGTGAAAGTATTATTCATTCTATGGTAGAATATCAGGACCATTCTGTCATTGCTCAGCTCGGAACTCCTGATATGCGTGTTCCAATTCAATATGCTTTAACTTATCCTGAAAGGCTTCCATTACCTGTTACAAAGCGGCTCAATTTAGCAGCCATTGGGTCTCTTCATTTTGAAGAAGTAGATTTTGACCGTTTTCGTTGTCTTGCATTTGCTTATGAAGCAGGAAAAGCAGGAGGCAGCATGCCTACTGTGTTGAATGCGGCAAACGAAGTGGCAGTAAAAGCCTTTTTGGATGGAAAAATTTCTTTCCTCAAAATTGAAGAATTAATCGGAAAAGCGCTAGAATGGCATACACTAATAAAAGACCCGGATTTAGAATCCATTCAATGCATCGATCGAGAAACACGCCGATTTATCGACTCACTATTATAAAAAGGTGGTTATTCATTTGAGTACAATTTTAGCCTTTGTTGTGATTTTTGGAGCTCTCGTGTTTTTCCATGAATTTGGCCATTTTATTTTTGCTAAAAGAGCAGGGATCCTTTGCCGTGAGTTCGCCATTGGATTTGGTCCGAAGATTTTTGCACACAAAAAAGGGGAAACCGTCTATACGATTCGTTTATTGCCGATCGGCGGATATGTCAGAATGGCCGGCGAAGATGCGGAAACGGTTGAATTAAAACCTGGTTATCGCGCCGGTCTCATCCTTAATGACAAAGGAGAAGCGGTGAAAATCATATTAAATCGAAAAGACCGCTATTCGAATGCAAAAGTAGTGGAAGTAGAGTACGCTGACTTGGAAAAAGAGTTGTTGATCCGTGGCTATGAAGATGGCGAAGAAGAGTTAAAAACTTTTCCTGTCCATCGAGAAGCAGTTATCGTTGAAAATGGCATGGAAACGCAAATTGCGCCTTTAGACCGTCAATTTGCTTCCAAGTCTCTTGGCAAAAGAGCGATGACGATTTTTGCCGGACCTATGATGAATTTTGTTTTAGCGTTTATTGCCTTTTTGTTAATTGCCGCCTTGCAAGGAGTTCCAACCAATCAACCTGAATTGGGGAAATTAACGGATAATGGCGCTGCAAAACAAGCTGGATTAAAAGAAGGCGATGTTGTACTGAGCATAAATGGAAAAGAAACGAACAGCTGGAACGATATTGTGTCCATTATTCAAAAACATCCGGAACAAGAACTTCGTTTCAGTATAGAACGAGGCAATAAAACGCTGGAAGTTCCTGTAACTCCCGAAGCAAAGAAAATCGATGGGAAAACGATTGGGATTATTGGCGTTTATAACCCTGTTGAGAAGTCAGTGTTCGGCACTATTACTTATGCGGCTGAAGAAACGTATTCTTGGACCGTTGAGATTTTTCACTTGTTAGGGAAACTTATCACGGGCGGTTTTTCCATTAACATGTTGTCAGGACCTGTTGGTATTTACGCATCCACCGAGACCGTCGCCAAATCAGGAATTATTTATTTAATCAAATGGGCGGGAGTGCTAAGTATTAACATTGGCATTATGAACTTGCTTCCCATTCCGGCGTTGGATGGAGGCCGTTTGATGTTTTTTGCCATTGAAGCAGTTAGAGGAAAACCGATCGATCAACAGAAAGAAGGACTTGTTCATTTTATCGGATTTGCTCTATTAATGCTGCTGATGATTGTGGTAACATGGAATGACATCCAAAGATTCTTTTTATAAATCAATGCTTCATAATCGAAATGAAAATTCCTCAAAAGGCGATGAAACGAAAGATAAGTTTGAAAGTTTATTCACGACCAATAGAAAAATCATGGATGTATGTATGAAAAAATGATCGATCGTTTGTTGCCTGATGAGGAGACTCCCTGCAGGAAGCAGCGATATTTGAAACAAGATAGAAGTATTAGAAATGATGGGGTGCTAAAGATGAGACAAAGTCAAACGCTTATACCAACTATGAGAGAAATTCCTGCTGATGCGGAAACAAAAAGCCATCAGCTTTTACTTAGAGCGGGATTTATCCGCCAAACAGCAAGTGGAATTTATACTTTTTTGCCTTTAGGGAAGAGAGTTTTAAAGAAAGTAGAAGAAATTGTACGTCAAGAAATGGATGCAGCCGGAGCAGTCGAAATGTTGATGCCCAGCTTGCAACAAGCTGAATTATGGCAAGAATCCGGAAGATGGTATACATACGGCCCGGAGCTTATGCGTTTAAAAGATCGACATGACCGCGAATTCGCACTAGGACCGACTCATGAAGAAGTCGTTACGAGCATTGTTCGTGATGAAATCAAATCATATAAACGCTTGCCGCTCATCGTTTATCAAATTCAAACAAAATTTCGTGATGAAAAGCGTCCTCGTTTTGGACTGCTTCGCGGCAGGGAATTTATCATGAAAGACGCTTATTCTTTTCATTCTAATACACAAAGTTTAGACGAAGTCTATGATCGTATTTTTCAAGCTTATTCTAATATTTTCAGGAGATTAGGATTGAACTTTCGTGCTGTTATTGCCGATTCTGGGGCCATGGGTGGAAAAGATACGCACGAATTTATGGTGCTCTCTGAAATCGGTGAAGACACCATTGCTTACTCCGACTCGTCTGATTATGCAGCAAACATAGAAATGGCGCCGGTAGTGTCTACATACGAAAAACCGGATGAACCGTTAAAAGAAAGGCAGAAAGTTTCCACACCAAATGCCAAAACGATTGAAGAAGTTTCAAAGTTATTAAACGTAGAAGAAACACGCTGCATTAAAACGCTTCTTTTCAAAGTGGATGATATGTACGTACTTGTGCTTGTACGTGGAGACCACGAAGTGAATGACGTCAAGGTAAAAAATTATTTTCAGGCAAGTGTAGTGGAATTGGCTAGTCCCGAAGAAGTGAAATCCGTTTTAGGCTGTCCTATTGGTTCACTCGGACCTGTAGAAGTAAAAGAAGGTATTCAAGTGATTGCCGATCATGCAGTCCAAGCTATTGTCAACGGAGTTTGCGGCGCGAATGAAGATGGATGGCATTTTGTCAATGTGAATCCGGAAAGAGATTTTCAAGTGACAGCCTATACAGATTTACGTTTTATTCAAGAAGGCGACCCTTCTCCGGATGGAAAAGGAACGATTCGATTTGCGAAAGGAATTGAAGTCGGCCACGTGTTTAAGCTTGGCACGCGATATAGCGAAGCGATGGGGGCTTACTATTTAGATGAAAACGGAAAATCTCAACCGATGATTATGGGATGCTATGGAATAGGAGTTTCCAGAACGGTTTCAGCTGTGGCAGAACAATTTAATGATGAAAAAGGTTTTATTTGGCCTAAACAAATTGCTCCGTTCGATGTACATTTAATTGCGGTCAATACAAAAGATGAAGTTCAAAGAGAACTGGCGGAACAACTTTATCAATCGCTTCAAAAAGAGCGGTACGAAGTGTTGTTTGATGATCGTCCGGAACGTGCCGGTGTGAAATTCGCCGATGCTGATTTAATCGGGCTTCCTGTTCGTGTAACCGTCGGAAAAAAAGCTTCTGAAGGCATTGTCGAAGTAAAAGTGCGTAAAACACAAGAAACGTTTGAAGTCCCTGCATCTGACATTGTTTCTCAACTTGCATCTATTTTTGAGCGCTTGTAAAAAATCTTTTGGACAAGCCGGTCGATGCTTATAAGGTGCCTGAAAGGCGCCTTTTTCTCTTTTGAATGGAATGAATTGGGGGATTTATAGAAAGGAAAGTTTCCTTCTATTGAAAGACTAGTGGTCTTTTTTTAAGATGATAGTAGTATGAAGAAATTTAAACGAATTGGGAGAGGTCACAAATGAATGAAAAGGCCGAAGGGAAAAAGCAACGGTTTCAGCTGCTTCTTGAGCAGTTGAATTTGAAAAACCAAGAGCTTGAAACCTATTTTTGCAACGCTGAAATCGATAAATTAACCGTATTGCGGAAAGAAAAAAAGTGGCATTTTCATTTTACGTTTGAGCGAATCATCCCGGCGGCCATTTGGAGACAACTGCAGCAGCAGCTATCCATTGCTTTTCGGGAAATCGCGGATGTCACCTTTTCTGCAAAAGTGCTCGATCCTTCGTTCACAGAAGATTTGATAAGAGGTTACTGGCAAGATTGTATTCGAAATTTGGATGGAATTTCTCCGCCGGTGAGAAAAATTCTTGAAACCCAGGAACCGGTTCTCCAAGGAAACAAACTGTTGATTCAAGCCCCCGGCGAAATGGAAGCTTTGACGATCAAAAGAAAATATGGTTCTTTCATTCAAGCAAACTATCAAAACTATGGATTCCCCCTTTTGCAGGTGGATGTCGAGATCAGTCAGCAGCAAGACATGCAAGAATATGCGCAATTTTTGCAGGAAAAACAAAAAGAAGATGAAGAGAGAGCGAAGCAAGCCATTGCGGAAATGCGGAAACGAGAAGAACGTAAGAATGAAGAGGCCAATGGAAGTGCAGAAGATGATGGTCCGCTAATGATCGGATATGCCATAAAAGATGATGCTGATTTCCGGAAGCTGGAAGATATCGTAGATGAGGAACGTCGAGTTACGATCGAAGGTTATGTGTTTGATGCGGAAACAAAAGAGTTAAGAAGCGGCAGAACACTTCTTACTTTTAAAATCACCGACTACACTAGTTCGATCTTAGTCAAAATGTTTTCAAGAGATAAAGAAGATGCTGCTCTGTTAAACAAGGTGAAAAAAGGGATGTGGCTCAGGGTTCGCGGTTCTGTACAAAACGATACGTTTGTCCGCGACCTTGTGATGATCGCCAATGATATTAATGAAGTGAAAGCGGTAGTGCGGGAAGACAAAGCTCCTGAAAATGAAAAGAGAGTGGAACTTCATCTTCATACTCCAATGAGTCAGATGGACGCTGTCACCAGTGTTTCCGACCTAATTGCTCAGGCAAAAAAATGGGGTCATAAAGCGATTGCGGTCACAGACCATGCCGTCGTACAGGCTTTTCCGGAAGCATACAGCGCCAGCAAAAAGCATGGCATCAAAGTGCTGTACGGATTGGAAGCAAACTTAGTGGATGACGGTGTTCCCATCGCGTACAACGACGCAAACCGCCTGCTTGCCGATGATACATTTGTTGTCTTTGACGTGGAAACGACGGGACTCTCAGCTGTATACGACACCATAATTGAACTGGCTGCCGTAAAAATTCGTGATGGGGAAATTATTGATCGATTTGAACGGTTTGCCAATCCGCATCACCCGTTATCAGCGGAAACGATCGAATTGACGGGAATTACGGATGAAATGCTGGAAAATGCACCGGATGATGAGGTCGTTCTAAAAGAATTTTTTGAATGGGCAGGAGATTCGATTTTAGTAGCCCACAATGCTACATTTGACATGGGATTTTTAAATGTCGGTTTCCAAAAAATTGGGCTGGAACGAGCAAAAAATCCGGTTATCGATACTCTGGAACTTGCCAGATTTCTCTATCCGGAGTTGAAAAATCACCGGTTAAATACGTTGGCAAAACGATTTGATGTAGAATTGACGCAGCATCACAGAGCGATCTATGACGCGGAAGCAACCGGTTATTTGTTGTTGAAAATGCTGAAGGACGCCAAAGAAAAAGGAATTGAATACCATCACCAGTTTAATGAGCATATGGGGGAAGGAGAGGCCTATAAGCGGAGCCGTCCGTTCCATTGCACGCTGCTCGCGCAAAATCAAAAAGGATTAAAAAACTTATTCAAACTGGTGTCGATCGCCCATATCGACTATTACTACCGGGTTCCGCGGATTCCGCGCTCAAAGCTGCAACAATACCGAGAAGGCATCATTGTCGGATCCGGCTGCGATAAAGGCGAAGTATTTGTGGGAATGATGCAAAAAGCTCCTGAAGAAGTAGAGGAGATGGCCCGATTTTATGATTATTTGGAAGTTCATCCAAAACCCGTATATGCTCCGCTTCTTGAACAAGGATTGATCAAGAACGAACAAGACTTAGAGGAAATTATCGCCAATATCGTGAAACTCGGAGAAAAATTGCATATCCCTGTAGTAGCAACCGGGAATGTGCATTATTTGAATCCGACCGATAAAATATATCGCGAAATACTGGTACGGTCACAAAGCGGCGCTAATCCACTGAATCGTTATCAGTTGCCTGAAGTTCATTTTCGGACGACGGATGAAATGCTTGAAGAATTTTCATTTTTAGGGGAAGAAAAAGCGAAAGAAATCGTAGTGGAAAACACCAATAAAATTGCTGATTTGATTGAAGAAGTGAAGCCGATTAAAGATGAACTGTACACACCGAAAATCGAGGGAGCAGAGGAAGAAATTCGGCGAATGAGCTATGATCGGGCAAAAAAAATATACGGCGATCCACTTCCGGAAATAGTGGAAGCCCGTCTGGAAAAAGAATTGCAAAGTATTATCGGGCACGGATTTGCCGTTATTTATTTAATTTCCCATAAACTTGTAAAAAAATCGCTGGAAGACGGCTATCTTGTCGGGTCGCGGGGATCTGTAGGATCATCCTTTGTCGCCACGATGACAGAAATTACAGAAGTGAATCCTCTTCCGCCGCACTATGTCTGTCCAAACTGCAAACACTCAGAGTTTTTTAACGATGGATCTGTCGGATCAGGATTTGATTTGCCTGACAAAAATTGTCCTAAGTGCGGAGCCAAATATAAAAAAGATGGACATGATATTCCATTTGAAACTTTCTTGGGATTCAAAGGCGACAAAGTACCGGATATCGATTTGAATTTTTCCGGAGATTATCAGCCTAGAGCCCACAATTATACAAAAGTGCTTTTCGGTGAAGATAATGTGTATCGAGCTGGAACGATCGGCACTGTGGCTGATAAAACGGCATACGGCTATGTGAAGGGATATGCCCAAGACCACAATTTGCAATTGAGAGGGGCCGAAATAGACCGCCTTGCTCAAGGATGTACAGGTGTAAAAAGGACAACGGGACAACATCCGGGAGGGATTATCATTGTTCCGGATTATATGGATATTTACGATTTTTCGCCGATCCAATATCCGGCTGACGATCAGTCTTCTGAATGGAGAACGACCCATTTTGATTTCCACTCAATCCATGATAATGTGCTGAAAATGGATATTCTCGGCCACGATGATCCGACCGTTATCCGGATGCTTCAAGATTTGAGCGGAATTGATCCGAAGACGATTCCGACCGATGATCCGGAAGTGATGAAAATTTTTCAAAGCCCTGAACCGTTGGGAGTTACAGAAGAGCAAATCATGTGTAAAACAGGAACGCTTGGCATTCCTGAGTTCGGTACTCGATTTGTTCGGCAAATGCTGGAAGACACAAAGCCTTCCACTTTTTCGGAGCTTGTGCAAATTTCCGGATTGTCTCACGGAACGGATGTATGGCTTGGAAATGCAGAAGAATTAATTCAAAATGGCACGTGCGAATTAAGCGACGTGATCGGTTGTCGTGACGACATCATGGTTTATTTGATTTATCAAGGCTTAGAGCCAAGTTTTGCTTTTAAAATCATGGAATCCGTCCGCAAAGGTAAAGGGTTGACGGAAGAGATGGAAGCGGAAATGAGGAATCATGATGTACCGGAATGGTATATCAATTCTTGCAAAAAAATAAAATATATGTTCCCTAAAGCCCATGCGACCGCTTACGTTTTAATGGCTGTCAGAATTGCTTATTTTAAGGTTCATCATCCGCTATTATTCTATGCCGCCTATTTTACGGTAAGAGCGGAGGACTTCGATCTTGATGCGATGGTACGCGGCTCTCAGGCTATCCGTGCTCGAATCGAAGAAATCAATGCCAAAGGTTTGGATGCCTCGCCAAAAGAGAAAAGCTTGTTGACGGTTTTAGAAATGGCGCTTGAAATGTGTGAAAGAGGCTACAAATTTAAAATGGTTGATCTCGAACGGTCGAGCGCTTCTGAATTTATCATCGATGGCGATGCGCTCATTCCGCCGTTTAATGCCATCTCGGGTCTTGGAACAAGCGCGGCCTTAAATATTGTGAAAGCACGATCTGAAGGCGAGTTTTTATCAAAAGAGGACTTGCAGCAAAGAGGAAAAGTGTCGAAAACGATCATGGAATATTTGGATCAACATGGCTGCCTGGATGCTCTTCCTGAACAAAATCAATTGTCCTTGTTTTAGCCATTATTCCGCACTATTGCATAATTTTAATGGTTATGGTATATTTTTAGTGGAAATACTAACAATAACTCTCTTTTGAAAGAGTGGGGTGTCCCCACTCTTTCGTGTTTGTTATCCTATTTTTCATTCTTGGTAAATTTTTTTTCGGCCAGGAGGTTTCTATGAGTAAAATTACAGAATTAGTAGAGCGGCTAGTCCAACCCATACTGGACGATATGAAACTCGACTTAGTCGATGTCGAATATGTAAAAGAAGGAAAAAATTGGTTTCTTCGCGTCTATATTGATAAAGTGGAAGGCGTGGACATCGAAGAGTGCGGAACGGTCAGCGAACGTTTAAGCGAAAAATTAGACGAATTGGATCCAATTTCCCATAATTATTTTTTGGAGGTTTCATCGCCCGGAGCGGAGAGGCCGCTGAAAAAAAAGAGCGATTTCGAAAAAGCCGTTGGAAAGCACGTTCATGTTAAAACTTTTGAACCTATTGATGGCGAAAAAGAATTTGAAGGGAAAATGATATCGTTTCGTGATGATGAATTGGTGTTAGAAATCCGCGTGAAAACACGGAAAAAAGAAGTCATCATTCCGTTCCAAAAAGTGGCCAAAGCCCGTTTAGCCGTTTCCTTCTTTTAATGAAAGGATTCTATTCAAAGCGAGTCAGTCTGTTCACAATCCGTGGAAAGGGATCCGCTTTCGAATGAACGTTATCATATAATGATAGAGCTTAATTGTGATCTTGAAGGGGGATGAACCGACAATGAGCACAGAGTTTTTAGATGCTCTTGTTATTTTGGAAAAAGAAAAAGGGATTTCAAGAGAAGTGATTGTCGATGCCATTGAAGCCGCGCTTGTTTCGGCTTATAAACGGAACTTTAACCAAGCCCAAAACGTTCGTGTCGACTTAAATGTAGAAACGGGAACGATGAGAGTTTTTGCCAGAAAAGAAGTGGTGGAAGAAGTATTTGATTCTCGTTTGGAAATTTCTCTGGACGAGGCTAAAAAAATAAACCCGTCCTATGAAATCGGCGATATTGTAGAATTGGAAGTTACACCGAAAAACTTTGGAAGAATTGCGGCCCAAACCGCTAAGCAAGTAGTGACGCAAAGAGTTCGGGAAGCGGAAAGAGGAATTATTTATTCCGAGTTTATTGACCGGGAAGAAGATATCATGACGGGGATTGTGCAGCGGCAAGATTCTCGTTTTATCTATGTCAGTCTAGGGAAGATTGAAGCGCTCCTTCCGCAAAACGAGCAAATGCCGAATGAAACGTACAAGCCGCATGATCGAATTAAAGTCTATATTACGAAAGTAGAAAAAACGACAAAAGGACCGCAAATCTATGTATCGCGTACTCATCCTGGCTTGCTGAAAAGACTATTTGAAATTGAAGTTCCTGAAATTTTTGATGGCACCGTTGAAATTAAGTCGGTCGCTCGTGAAGCGGGAGATCGTTCAAAAATTTCGGTGTATGCGGAAAATCCGGATGTCGATCCTGTCGGTGCTTGCGTCGGTCCTAAAGGCGCCCGTGTTCAGGCGGTTGTAAACGAACTAAAAGGAGAAAAAATCGATATTGTCAAATGGTCCGACGATCCTGTAGTGTTCGTGGCCAATGCGTTAAGCCCTTCCAAAGTGTTGGATGTTCAGGTGAATGAGGAAGGAAAAGCGACGACTGTCGTTGTTCCGGATTATCAACTTTCGCTGGCTATTGGCAAAAGAGGTCAAAACGCTCGGCTTGCGGCTAAACTAACCGGATGGAAAATTGATATTAAAAGTGAATCGGAAGCGAGAAAACTTGGAATCTATCCTCGGGCTGCCGCAAACTCGGAAGAAGAAATAAACGAGAGTGATGAATCTGAAACGACGGAAGAAATGATACAGCTTGAGGAAGTGGAGAATTCACAAGAAACGGGTACAGAAGCAACTGATTTTTCATCTGAAAAAATCGAATAGGGGTGGAGAATCATGGCTGTTCAGAAAAAAATACCATTGCGTAAATGTGTTGCAACGGGTGAAATGAAACCTAAAAAAGAAATGATTCGCATCGTCCGTTCGAAAGAAGGAACGGTTTCGATTGATCCAACCGGCAAAAAATCCGGAAGAGGAGCCTATTTGTCAAAAGATAAAGAAGCGGTCCTTCTGGCCAAAAAAACCAATGCGCTTTCCAGACATTTAAATGTTCAGATCGACGATTCTTTATACTCAGAACTAATCGAGTATATCGAAAAGGAGAAAAAGTAAGTGAAACAGGAAAAGTGGGTTTCACTTCTTGGATTGGCCAATAGAGCGGGGAAAATTATTTCCGGAGAAGAATTGGCAGTGAAAGAAATTCGAACGGGTCGAGCAAAGCTCGTCCTTTTGTCGAAAGACGCCTCGGAAAACACCATAAAAAAAATAAAAGATAAATGCCTTTATTACCAAGTTCCTGTAAAAGAAGTTGCCAACCGGTATTTGTTGGGGCAATCGATCGGTAAAAAGGAAAGAGTCGTAGTGGCTGTGCTGGACGAAGGCTTTGCGAAAAAGCTTCATTTTCTGCTCGACGAAACTATACGGGGGTGAACATATGAGTAAAATGAGAATATATGAGTATGCCAAGACCAAGCATGTGTCTAGCAAAGAGGTGATTTCTAAGCTTCAGGAATTAGATATTGATGTTTCCAACCATATGACGACCATCAATGATGAAACCATTCAAAAACTGGACAAAGCGTTCGATCAATTACAAAAAGAAAAAGAACATGGTCATCGCCATGAGAAGAATCCGGAAAGGTCAAACAAGCCGCAATCGAAAGCTTCTCCTCAGTTCAAGCAGTCGAATGAGGAAAACGCAAAAGAAAATCGTGTTAAATCACAGCCAAGATCGGGATCAAAAGGCGGAGAAGGCAAAAAACATGATCATCATGATCACCGTCCGAAAGAAACTGCTGCCTTCGACCGTAAAGGAAACAAGCCAAAAAACAACAAGCATAAAAATCAAAGAGGAAAGAAAGCGCATCAACCATCCAATGCCCAACAGCCTTCTGCCAAGAAAAGAGAACTTCCTGAAAAAATAACATTCTCAGGATCTATGACAGTTGCTGAATTTGCCAAAAAATTGCATGTTGAGCCGTCCGAAATCATTAAAAAATTATTTATGATAGGAATTATGGCCACGATCAACCAAGAATTAGATAAAGATGCCATTGAGTTGATTGCGGACGAATACGGTGTGGCAGTAGAAGAAGAAGTCCAAATTGATGAAACCGATCTGGAAGTGTACTTTACGGAAGATCAACCGGAAGATTTAGTAGAGCGGCCATCTGTTGTGACGATTATGGGGCATGTTGACCACGGGAAAACGACATTGCTGGATTCGATCCGTCATACAAAAGTGACGGAAGGAGAAGCAGGAGGAATTACCCAACATATTGGTGCTTACCAAGTCGAAGTGAACGGAAAGAAAATCACGTTTTTGGATACGCCGGGCCATGCTGCTTTTACAACGATGCGGGCACGTGGGGCACAAGTGACGGACATCACTGTGCTGGTTGTCGCTGCCGATGACGGGGTAATGCCGCAAACGGTTGAAGCCATCAATCATGCGAAAGCGGCTAATGTACCGATCATTGTAGCGGTCAATAAGATTGATAAACCATCTGCCAATCCGGATCGTGTCATGCAAGAATTGACGGAATACGGATTGGTTCCTGAGGATTGGGGCGGCGATACGATCTTTGTTCCAATATCGGCCTTAACCGGAGAAGGCATCGATAATTTATTGGAAATGATCCTGTTGGTCAGCGAAGTAGAGGAGTTAAAAGCGAATCCGAATCGACTGGCGCTCGGAACGGTGATTGAAGCGCAGCTAGATAAAGGCCGTGGCCCTGTAGCCACATTGCTTGTTCAAAACGGTACTCTTCATGTGGGAGATCCGATTGTAGTAGGAAATACTTACGGTCGGGTTCGTGCGATGGTAAACGATCTAGGGCGTCGTGTCAAAACGGCTGGACCGTCTACTCCGGTAGAAATTACTGGTTTAAACGACGTTCCTCAGGCTGGTGACCGTTTTGTTGTATTTGAAGATGAGAAAAAAGCCCGTCAAATTGGCGAGGCAAGGGCTCAACAAGCACTGGCGGCACAACGAAGCGAAAAAGCGAAGATCAGCCTCGACAATTTGTTTGAACATATGAAACAAGGGGAAATGAAAGAGTTAAATATCATTTTAAAAGCCGACGTGCAAGGATCGGTTGAGGCACTGGCTGCTGCTTTACAAAAAATTGATGTAGAGGGCGTAAATGTAAAAATTATTCATACGGGTGTTGGAGCGATTACGGAATCAGATATTATTTTAGCAAGTGCTTCCAATGCCATCGTTATAGGTTTTAATGTTCGTCCGGATGTAAATGCTAAACGTGCGGCTGAGACGGAAAAAGTCGATATCCGTCTGCACCGTATTATTTACAAAGCGATTGAAGAAATTGAATCCGCAATGAAAGGAATGCTTGATCCGGAATATGAAGAAAAAATTATTGGTCAAGCAGAGGTTCGACAAACGTTTAAAGTTTCTAAAATTGGTACCATTGCCGGTTCTTATGTAACGGAAGGAAAAATTACCCGTGATAGCGGAGTTCGGCTCATTCGTGACGGCATCGTCATCTTTGAAGGCGAGATTGATACTTTGAAACGTTTTAAAGACGATGTAAAAGAAGTCCATCAAGGATATGAATGCGGAATTACCATTAAAAACTTTAATGACATTAAAGAAGGAGATGTCATTGAGGCATTTGTCATGAAAGAAGTGGAACGTTAATGACGATCGGCAGCCTGGAAGTTGAATTTTTCATCCAGGATGCCCGGTCATTAAAAGAAAAACGGGCTGTACTTCAGCGTGTGTTAACACGTTTGAAGCAAAAAATGAATGTTTCCGTGGCTGAAATCGACCATCAAGATGTCTGGCAACGAACAAGAATTGCGGTTGTGACGGTAGCATCGTCACGACAAGCTTGTGAACGCCAATTGGAGAATGCCCTCCGTTATTTGGATTCATTTCCTGAGTGGGAAAGGTTAAGCGCATCTTATGAATGGTTATAGAGATAGAGGTGATAAATGTGAACCTTCGTGCAAACCGAGTCGGAGAACAAATGAAAAAAGAGCTGTCGGATATCATCGGCAGAAAAATTAAAGATCCGCGTATTGGTTTTGTCACTGTGACGGATGTGCAATTGACAGGCGACTTGCAGCAGGCAAAAGTATATATTTCCGTGTTAGGCGATGAAAAACAAAAAAAGGATACATTAAAAGCTCTTGCCAAAGCGAAAGGATTCATTCGTTCTGAAATCGGCCAACGAATTCGCCTGCGGAAAACGCCCGATCTTCTTTTTGAATTTGATGAATCCATTGATTATGGCAATCGCATTGAAACGCTGCTGAAAGAAATCAGCAGCAATGAATCCAATCAGGAGAATTAAAGGAAGGGGATAGACCCACAAGTCTATCCTTTTTCTTTAAGGGTTCTGTACGATCTTAAAAAAGGTTCATGTTATGTAATGACCATTCAAACGAAGGAAATCGATATTTCTATTGTATTGGTCTGTAATCAGCCCTTTTTCTATATAGAGCTTTTCGTAAAAAATCATTTTCATAATGATAATGAAACCGTCTAGTGACAGAAAAAAGGATGTGAATCGATGGACGGTATTGTAGCACTTTGGAAAGAACGAGGAATGACATCGCATGACTGCGTTTTTCAAATCCGAAAATTGTTTAAAACAAAACGAGTCGGCCATACAGGTACGCTGGATCCGAATGTGTCTGGTGTTTTACCTATCTGTATAGGCAAAGCGACTAAAATCGCCGAATACATGACGAATGCAGGAAAGACATATGAAGGAGAGGTAACGATCGGACTTTCCACGACAACGGAGGACGCCGACGGAGAAACCGTAGAAGTAAAAACGGTAGATAAAACCTTTTCTCGGAAAGAAATTTTGGATGTGTTCGAGCGGTTGACGGGTACCATTGAACAAACGCCGCCCATGTTTTCGGCAGTGAAAGTGAATGGAAAGCGACTATACGAATATGCAAGACAAGGGTTGGAAGTGGAAAGACCTAAAAGAACGGTCACCATTTATGAACTGGAGTTATTGGATGACCGTGAATGGTTCTCTGGAGAATTTGTCTCCATTCCATTTAGAGTCGTTTGCAGCAAAGGAACATACATTCGTACTCTTGCTGTCATGATTGGTCAAGAGCTTGGATATCCTGCCTATATGTCCAAATTAACGAGAACAGCGTCGGGTGGTTTTTCCAAAACAGATTGTGTCACGCTTTCAGATTTATCCAAACTGGCTGAAAAAAATCAGCTGGAAACAATCCTTTTTCCATTGGAACAAGGTGTGTCCCATTTGCCGAAATGGAATATTAGTGATAAAGTAGCGGAGAAAGTAAAAAACGGAGCAATATTAGAAAAACCTATTGATTGGCCGGAAAATGACGGAAAAGTGGCGGTTTTTTACAAAAATCGTCTGATGGCCATCTATCAAACACATCCTACGAAACAGCTATACATAAAACCAGTGAAAGTTTTGACTGAATGAGATAACTGACAGATGTCAGACTCTATTGTCGGCAAGGGCTGGACAGACTGTTTCGCGTCTGTTCAATTCCGCGAAGAGAAATGCGGAAGAAAGAGGGATAGGTGAGGATAATGAAAATAACGATGTTGAATCACCCGCACTCCATCCAAAAAGAGGAACTGCCCCCGATGGCAATGGCATTAGGATTTTTTGACGGGGTGCATGCGGGGCACCAGCGAGTCATTGAGACAGCAAAAAACATTGCGAACGAGCGAAACTGGAAAAGCGCAGTGATGACGTTTGATCCCCATCCTTCCGTCGTGTTGGGGAAAAAACATGAAAAGATTCGGTATATCACTCCCCTTGAGGAAAAGATTCGAATGATAGAACAGTTAGGTATCGATCACTTGTTTGTCATTCGATTTACTTCTGATTTTGCCCGCTTGGAGCCGCAGCAATTTATAGATCAATATATTATTGGTTTAAATGTCCAACATGTTGTGGCAGGCTATGATTTTACATACGGCCGGTGCGGAAATGGAACGATGGACACGCTTCCAGAGCATTCTCGTGGTTTATTTACGATCACGAAAGTGGATAAGCTTGCTTACGACGGAGAAAAAGTCAGCTCCACTAAAATTCGCCGCTTACTAACGGAAGGGCAAATCGAAGAAGCCAATCGTCTTTTAGGGCGGCCTTATCGAATTACCGGGACGGTGGTCCACGGTGACCAACGGGGTAGAGAAATTGGATTCCCGACAGCTAATGTGGAATGTGCTGACGACTATTATCTGCCGAAAACGGGAGTATATGCGGTGAAAATGAAAGTGAAAGACAAATGGGTGAATGGTGTATGCAATATTGGGTATAGACCTACTTTTAAACAACCGGATGAACGTTTCATGTCGATTGAGGTTCATTTGTTTGAATTTGACCACTCCATCTATGGCGAAGAAGTGACAGTAGAATGGTACAAGCACATTCGACAAGAACGCAAATTCAACGGCGTTCAAGAATTGGTCGCTCAAATTGAAAAAGATAAACAATCGGCCATCAAATATTTTCAAAATGAAGCCGAATAGACTTGCTTTTTGTTTGAAAACATAGTATTCTAATTATCGTATGAAAAAGAACCATTACTTGGCATGACGTTGCTCCGGCGCTTGCTCAGTAATTGGGGATCGAAAAGAAAATGGAGGTGAAAAGGATGGCTTTATCACAAGAACGCAAAAACGAGATCATCAATCAATTCAAAACACACGAGAATGACACTGGTTCTCCAGAAGTTCAAATCGCTGTCCTGACTGAACAAATCAATGTATTGAATGATCATTTACGTGTTCATAAAAAAGACCACCATTCACGTCGCGGTCTTATGAAAATGGTAGGGAAACGCCGCAACTTATTGACGTACCTACGCAAAAAAGACGTGCAACGTTACCGTGAATTGATTCAAAAACTTGGTTTGCGCCGATAATCAGCAAAAAGCGGGATTTTTCCCGCTTTTTTGTTAGCAGAAAAATAAGTGGCTTTTAGTGCGTGATATAAGCAAGTCGACCGCACTGAGCCTGTATGTTCCAGGATGACAGATGTTAAATTCGGTAAAAATACATAATACAGAGTTTTGTTCTAATGGGTTTTCCATTTACGACACCCTTAGGTTTGTCCGTTTCGTGTTTCATGGCTCGATGGAAAAGCATGGAGATTATTTTTTGTCTATACTTTTCCTGAAAGCAATGATATTCTTGAAGGCAAGAGTGCGTCATTAGGAACTATGTGATTGAATAGAGAGGAGTTCATTTATGGAGCAAGAGAAACAAACATTTTCTATAGATTGGGCTGGACGCAAACTGACGGTGGAAATTGGACAGGTTGCCAAACAAGCGAACGGCGCTGCGCTCGTGTATTATGGTGATACGGTAGTTTTAAGTACGGCAACCGCTTCAAAAGAACCAAAGTCAGTAGACTTTTTTCCGCTTACCGTCAATTATGAAGAAAGATTGTATGCGGTTGGTAAAATCCCAGGCGGATTTATTAAAAGGGAAGGCCGGCCCAGCGAAAAAGCCATTCTTGCAAGTCGTTTAATAGACCGCCCGATCCGTCCGTTATTTGCGGAAGGATTTCGAAATGAAGTTCAAGTCGTAAGTATGGTGATGAGCGTTGACCAAAACTGTTCATCGGAAATGGCAGCGATGCTTGGTTCATCACTTGCGCTCAGCATTTCGGATATTCCTTTTGAAGGACCGATTGCCGGGGTCATTGTCGGGCGCGTTGACGGTGAATTTGTCATTAACCCGACTGTGGAACAAATGGAAAAAAGCGATATTCATTTAACCGTTGCCGGTACAAAAGATGCCATTAATATGGTGGAAGCCGGAGCGAATGAAGTACCAGAAGAAACCATGTTGGAAGCGATAATGTTCGGTCATGAAGAAATCAAACGGTTGATCGCTTTCCAAGAAGAAATCGTCAAATTAGTTGGCAAAGAAAAAATGGAAGTTCAGCTGTATGAAATTGATCCAGAATTGGAAAAACAAGTTCGTTCCATGTGCGAACAAGAAATGTTGGCTGCCATCCAAGTAAAAGAAAAGCATGCCAGGGATGACGCCATCCAAGAGATAAAAGACCGAGTAGTTGCGGAATTTGAAGAGAAAGAAGATATTGAGGAAGAAACGATTAAACAAGTAAAAGAAATACTGGATAAAATCGTGAAAGAAGAAGTCCGTCGTTTGATTACAGTCGAAAAAATTCGCCCGGACGGACGAAAAATCGATGAAATTCGTCCGCTTTCTTCTGCTGTTGGCTTATTGCCGCGTACACATGGTTCCGCATTGTTTACTCGTGGACAAACACAGGCTTTAAGCGTATGTACATTAGGAGCGCTTGGTGATGTTCAAATCTTGGATGGTCTCGGAATTGAAGAATCGAAACGTTTTATGCATCATTATAATTTTCCTCCTTTTAGTGTAGGGGAAACTGGACCAATGAGAGGACCGGGACGCCGGGAAATTGGGCATGGTGCATTGGGAGAAAGAGCTCTGGAACCTGTTGTTCCGAATGAGAAAGAATTCCCTTATACCATTCGTCTTGTTTCTGAAGTTTTGGAATCAAACGGATCGACATCTCAGGCTAGTATTTGTGCTAGTACGCTGGCGATGATGGACGCCGGTGTGCCCATTAAAGCGCCGGTTGCGGGAATTGCAATGGGATTAGTGAAATCCGGAGAACATTATACGGTCTTAACAGACATTCAAGGAATGGAAGATCATCTTGGCGATATGGACTTTAAAGTTGCCGGTACAGAAAAAGGCGTTACCGCTCTGCAAATGGATATTAAAATAAAAGGACTAAATCGTGAAATCTTGGAAGAAGCACTCCAACAAGCTAGACGGGGAAGATTGAAAATCCTTGAACATATGATGAGCACCATTTCAAAACCACGCACCCATTTATCGATGTATGCTCCTAAAATTTTGTCGATGACCATTAATCCGGATAAAATCCGCGATGTCATCGGACCAAGCGGAAAACAAATCAATAAAATCATCGAAGAAACAGGAGTTAAAATCGATATTGAACAAGATGGAACGATCTTTATTTCTTCAGTAGATGAAGAAATGAATAATAAAGCCAAAAAGATCATTGAAGATATCGTTCGAGAAGTTGAACCAGGGCAAATCTATCTTGGGACTGTTAAACGGATTGAAAAATTCGGTGCTTTCGTGGAAATTTTCAACGGAAAAGACGGCTTAGTCCACATTTCTGAATTGGCGGAAGAAAGAATTCGAAAAGTAGAAGATGTCGTGTCGATAGGAGACCAAATACTAGTGAAAGTCATCAATATTGATGAACATGGTCGGATCAATTTATCGCGAAAAGCGGTGTTAAGAGATCAAAAGAAAAAAAATGAACAAGCATAATTTTCATCCAGCCATTGAAACGGATTTTCATCCTATGTTATAAATAATGAGTAAAGAGGTCAGGGGTTCCCTGGCTTTTTTGTTGCAGAATAACGCTTTGAAGAAACACGGTTCTAACTGTCCCTCTTGTTTCATATGGTAGTGAAGGGGGGAGGGAAAACCGTGGCTAATTCAAGACGAATCTTTGGCATCCTTTTTTTATGTGTGCTATCCTTTTTCATTGTGGATAACCCTATGACGACCCAATACTTATCTTCTTTGAAATCAGAGGCGCTTTCTGCAGATGCCAAGGCTGAGCCATCTTTGTATAACCAAATCAAAGCAGCTGATCATAAATATTCCCGAAAAGCGCAAGATGCCGTGATTGATCGGGTTTGGAAGAAAATTCCCGGATATAATGGGATAAAAGTGGATGTGAAACGTTCTTACGAAAAAATGAAAAAAGATGGAAAGTTTAATGAGGATAGACTCGTCTTTCATCAAACGAAACCTCAAGTTCATTTACATAATCTTCCTCCCGCGCCCATATACCGCGGCCATCCGGACAAGCCGATGGTTAGTTTTGCGGTGAATGTGGCATGGGGAAATGAGTATTTGCCTAAAATCCTTTCTGTCTTAAAAAAGCATCATATCCATGCCACTTTTTTTCTGGAGGGGCGTTGGGTAAAGAAAAATCCGGATTTAGCAAAAATGATTGTGGACGGTGGGCATGAAGTAGGGAATCATTCCTTCACACATCCAGACATGAAATCCCTCTCATCCGACCGAATCAGGGAAGAGATGATCAAGACGAATCAAGTGATAGAGGCGACGACAGGAAAAAACGTTTCGCTTTTTGCGCCTCCAAGTGGAAGCTATCGCGATGAAGTTGTCAAAATTGCGGACAGTCTAGGGATGGAAACGATCATGTGGACCGTTGATACCATTGATTGGAGAAATCCTGCCCCAGGCGAATTGGTGAATAGGGTCATTTCCAATATCGGACCGGGGTCGATTGTTCTCATGCATCCGACAAAAAGCACCGCAGCTTCTTTGGAACGATTAATCACAAAAATTCAAGAAAAAAAACTGAAGATCAACACGGTGTCTCAGTTATTAAACGAAGAACGCATTTTTCCAATAGAAGATGAGAAAAATGACTAATAATGGAAGCAGCAAGATAGGAGGATGCAATTTGATCAAAACATATACTTGTCAGAATGGAGTAAGAATCGTATTAGAAACTATTCCTACTGTCCGTTCCGTTGCAATCGGAATTTGGGTAGGAACCGGTTCGAGGGATGAATCCCCTGAAAACAATGGCATTTCCCACTTTTTAGAGCATATGTTTTTTAAAGGGACAGAATCCAAGAATGCAAAGGAAATTGCTGAGAGTTTTGATAGCATAGGCGGACAAGTCAATGCGTTCACATCGAAAGAATACACGTGCTATTATGCAAAAGTTCTTGATAATCATGCCTCATATGCATTAGAACTGTTAGCCGATATGTTTTTCCATTCCACATTTGAGGAAGAGGAATTAAAAAAAGAAAAAAATGTCGTTTTAGAAGAAATTAAAATGTATGAAGACACTCCTGACGATCTTGTACACGACTTGTTAAGCAAAGCAGCATACGGACGGCATCCTTTAGGATATCCTATCCTTGGAACGGAAGAGACTTTGGAGAGCTTTACTAGCCAAAAATTAAAAGAATATATGCATCAAATGTATACTCCGGATCGTGTTGTGATCTCTATCGCAGGAAACGTCGATGAAACGTTTATAAAAGAAGTGGAAAAACGATTTGGCTCTTATGAAGGTGGAAAACGTGATCGGGGATCCATTCAACCCACATTCCATGCTGACCGGATTTCAAAAACAAAAGACACCGAACAAGCCCATTTATGTATCGGTTTCAAAGGATTGGAAGTTGGGCATGAAGATAGTTATAATCTCATCATTTTAAACAATGTGCTGGGCGGCAGCATGTCTTCAAGACTGTTCCAAGAAGTCAGAGAGCAAAGAGGGCTTGCTTATTCCGTCTTTTCGTATCATTCATCCTACCGTGACAACGGGATGATCGCCATCTACGGCGGTACAGGGGCCGATCAGCTGGATCAACTTTCTGAAACGATTTTTCAAACGCTGGAACACTTAAAGCAACAGAGTATCACGGAGAAAGAGCTACATAACAGTAAAGAACAACTAAAGGGCAATTTAATGCTAGGGCTGGAAAGCACAAACAGTCGTATGAGCCGAAACGGCAAAAACGAATTATTGCTGAAAAGACATCGCACTTTGGATGAAATGATTCAATTAATCGATCAAGTGAATATTCAGTCCGTCAATGAAATGGCGCAAGAACTTTTTTCGAAACCATATGCCCTTTCGTTGATCAGCCCTGATGGGAAACTGCCGTCATCCCTTATATAATCATCTCCATTCCAGCGGTTGGCCGCGGGTGGAAGACGCTGATTAAAAAGAAGAGCTGTAGCCACACAGAACCAGTTCTCTACGTTTATTTTAATGAAAAAGTTGATGCACTGGATCTTTAATTTTTAAAAAAGATTTTTGGATTTTCACATTGAACGGATTTTTTGATGCATAAAAAAGGAATCTGATCCCCTTATAGTAGATAAAATCTGCTATAAGGGGTTTTTGTTTGGCTAGAAATGAGTGGTTCACCTTTTGATCTTGTGCAAAGTATGAGTGAGTTTTAGACGAAAAAAGGCTGCCCATGTTCATCCAAATTAGATCAATAAAACATATGGATTGCAAGCTAAAATTTTTTTGAAAGGAACAAATAGGTTAAATTCAAAGAAATATCCTGTTTTTTATGTCAACTATTTATTTGATAGGTTGACAATCAAAAATGGAAAGATTATGCTATTTGGTAGAGACAGAAAGGGGAGAGGGTGTTGAAACCAAGAAATATAAAGGCGATTGATTTGACGATGATGGCGTTGTTTGCTGCATTGATGATGATCGGGGCAAATATTACTTCTTTTGCACCTTTTATGGTCATTAACGGGGTGCCCATTACGTTGCAGACAGTCTTTGCCGTTCTGGCTGGTGCGGTTCTCGGCAAACGGCTAGGGGCTATCTCCATGACTGTTTATGCCCTTATCGGAATAATCGGTGTACCGGTTTTTGCCCAATTTAAAGGAGGTTTCGAAACGATTTTTAGCCCGACATTTGGGTTTATATTGTCTTTTATTTTGGCTGCGTACATAACAGGATGGATAATCGAAAAAAAGAAAACGCAGACTGCCTACGTAATAGCCTCATTAGCCGGTATGGCAGCCAATTATCTTTTCGGAACGAACTGGATGTATATGGCGATGAAATTGTGGGCAGATGCCCCGCCTGCTTTTTCTTATAAAGCCGCTTGGCTGACGATGTTAGTCCCGCTTCCGAAAGATATCCTTTTATCTGTTTTTGCCGGATTTCTTGCTTATCGGTTAGAACGTACTGTACTTTCCAAAAGCAAATTGCGTAATCAAAATGTATAGAAAGAAGGGAAAAAATGTCTAGATGGATCGAACTGGCTGAAAGCGTTTTAAACGGTTATGAAATAAGCGATTTGGAAGCGATGAATATTTTGAATTGCCCCGATGCAGAATTGCTTGAACTGCTTCAGGGAGCCTATCGGATACGGCACCACTATTACGGCAACAAGGTAAAATTAAATATGATTTTAAATACAAAATCAGGACTCTGTCCAGAAAACTGCAGCTACTGCTCTCAATCCGTCATATCCACAGCACCGATTGAAAAATATCGGATGATGGATAAAGAAACGATTTTAAAAGGAGCAGAAAGGGCGCGGCAATTAAATGCCGGAACATTCTGCATCGTGGCGAGCGGAAGAGGACCTAGCAATAAAGAAGTGGAACACATTGCTGCCGCCGTGGAAGAAATTAAAGAGCGATATCAAATGAAAATATGTGCTTGCTTGGGGATATTGAAGCCGGAACAAGCCAAGCGGTTGAAAGAAGCGGGGGTAGACCGTTACAACCATAATATCAATACATCGGAGCGCCACTATGAAAACATCACGACAACGCATACGTACGAGGATCGCGTAGAAACCATTGAAACGGTGAAAGAAAGCGGAATTTCCCCTTGTTCGGGTGTCATAGTCGGAATGAAGGAAACGAAAGAAGATGTCATCCATATGGCCCGCAGTTTGCATATTTTAGATGCAGACTCGATACCGGTGAACTTTTTAAATCCGATAGAGGGAACGCCGCTCGAAGGAGTAAGGGAGTTGAACCCGCTCTATTGTTTAAAAGTTCTATGTTTATTCCGTTATATCAATCCGTCAAAGGAAATTCGCATCGCCGGCGGAAGAGAAGTGAACTTGCGCAGTTTGCAGCCATTTGGACTCTATCCGGCCAATTCGATTTTTATCGGAGACTATTTGACAACGGAAGGCCAGGAAACAACCGCAGACCATCAAATGATTACCGATTTAGGTTTTGAAATCGAATTCGTGCAAGAAAAAGAACAGGTGATTTAAATAAAAATGCAATCACAAAGAAAGGCTGATTCAGCCGTCGTACAGGCCGCCGCTTCCATGAAGCGGCGATTTTTTGTGTTTTGTTCATGGAAGATGGTTTGTCTTGCTCAGGATGGTTAGGACAGTGACAATAAAAGGATGAGACCGCACAATCATGAACGGGTTCGGTGTGGACATCCTATCGTGATAAAAAGTTTAAGGCGTTGATAAAATAAGGACTTTTTTTCATTTCAATCATTCTACGGAAAATTTGTTATGATTTACATATATTTCAAATTATGATATCATTTTGATATAAATTCCAATAGGAAGGGGAAGCGAAAATTGAAAGAGAAAAATGCATGGCACATGAACGGATTTATCGGAATTTTGTTAATTATCGCTCTGTTGGCTGTGGCTTTTTTAGCCATGTCTCGAGATCATTTTTTTCGTTCTATTTTGTTGGTGATCATTGCCATACTGATCGGGAGCGGTCTGACTATTGTACAGCCTAACCAAGCCAATGTTGTCGTTTTTTTCGGGCGTTATGTAGGAACCATTCGAAAAAGCGGTATAGCTTTAACTGTTCCATTTACGAATAAGAAAAAAGTGTCTCTTCGCGTGCGAAATTTTAACAGCAAAAAACTGAAAGTAAATGATGTGGAAGGAAATCCGATTGAAATTGCTTCCGTCATCGTCTTTAAAGTCATTGATTCAGCGAAAGCAACTTTTGATGTAGATGATTATGAAGAATTCGTGGAAATCCAAAGCGAGGCTGCTATCCGCCACGTCGCAACAAAGTATCCTTATGATACGTTGGATGACCACCATATTACATTAAGAGGCAATGCGGATATTGTTTCCAAAGAATTGGCCGACGAATTGCAAGAACGGTTAAACGTTGCGGGAGTTCAAGTAATCGAAGCGAGGCTGACCCATTTGGCTTATTCGACAGAAATTGCGAGTGCCATGCTTCAGCGTCAACAGGCCGCCGCCGTTCTATCGGCCAGAAAAATGATTGTAGAAGGTGCTGTCAGTATGGCTCAAATGGCCGTCGAACAGCTTTCGAACGATGGAACGATTGAACTGGATGAGGAAAGAAAAGTGAACATGGTCAATAATTTAATGATTGCGATCATATCTGACCGTGGCGCTCAGCCGGTCATTAATACCGGCAGCTTGTACTAATGGTTGTGGATCAACATGGCCAACAAGAAACATTTTCCGTTGAGAATAGATCCTGAATTGTATGCCATCATTGAACGATGGGCGCAAGAAGAACTCCGTAGTGTGAATGCCCATATTGAATTTTTATTAAGAGAGGCTGCTCGGCGTGAAAAAAGATTAAAAAAGAGAAAAAAAGAGGATGAATAGTTTTTTAGAAAAATTGCATTTGATAGAGGACATGATGTTCATTCAAAGAGCATTCATCCTCTTTTTTATACATACATGTATTCAAAATATACAGAGCAAATATTTGTTTGCAGATCCCGCAGCCAGTGCTCCAGAAATTTTTAACTTACCTCTGCGTTCGTTTCGTCTACAATAAAATGCTGGCAGAACGGAAGGAAATTTATGAAACATTCAAAGGCAACAAAGAAATGCTTAAAAAACAAAAGTTTCCGACTCCTGCTAAATATAAAAATGAGTTTCCATTTTTGAAAGAAGTCGATTCATTAGCTTTAGCAAACGCACAAATTAACCTGCAAAACGCTTATAAAAACTTTTTTGAAAGTCGTACTGAATTTCCAAAGTTCAAAAGCCGAAAGAATAAGCAATCTTATACAACGAACATGGTAAACGGAAATATCGAACTGAAAGACGGTCATATCAAATTGCCTAAGCTAAAATTAGTAAAAATCAAACAACATCGGGAAATTCCTGTTGATTCCAAAATAAAATCCTGTACTATATCCAAAACAAAGTCAGGAAAATACTATATTTCGATTTTGACCGAATATGAGAAAGAAATTACTCCAGTAAACATTCAACATGTGGTTGGATTAGATTTTGCTATGGATGGCCTGTTTGTCGATAGTGAAGAGGGTAAGAGAGCCAATGATCCTCGTTTCTATCGACAAGCATTGAAAAAATTAGCGAAGGAACAACGTATTTTGTCACGCAGGAAGAAAGGTTCTAATCGTTGGCACAAACAGCGACGGAAAGTAGCGAACTTGCATGAAAAGGTTGCAAACCAACGAAAAGACTTTTTACACAAATTGTCCCATCATCTTGCAAGCAAGTACGATGGTGTTGTTGTCGAAGACCTCAACATGAAAGGAATGTCACAAGCCCTACATTTTGGTAAATGTGTTACTGATAATGCATGGGGGATGTTCACAACATTTCTCCAGTACAAGGTAGAGGAGCAAGGGAAAAAACTTATCAAAATAGATAAATGGTTTCCATCATCCAAAACTTGTTCCTGCTGTGGTCAAGTAAAGGAGTCTCTATCTCTTTCTGAGCGTACATTTCGCTGTGATTGCGGTTTTGTAGCAGATAGAGATTGGAATGCTTCTATCAATATCAAGCGTGAAGGATTACGCTTATTAGGGTTAGTATAGTAAAAAGAACTCTTGGAACGAGAGGGATAGCTCGGTCTATTTCGTATTGTTAGATACGATGACCCGAGAAGCCCCCACCTCTAAGCGAAGCGTAGGTGTCGGGTAGTTCACAAAGCAACAAAATAAACATTGAACAGCAAATAGCCATGCGATATTCCAATCCACCACGGAGATAATCTTTAGTTCAAAATCAATAAAATCCTAGATGTAAATCCTTTGTTATGCAAAATTTACAATGAATTAGCGTTGGCATAATGTTTGCTTAATATTTGTTTTTTATTTTTCTTAAAAAAAGCTTTAGCCCTCAGTCTCCATCCAAGAGAGCAGGTATATTACGCTCAATAAGTTATTATGTGTCAATAAGATTAGAAAGTATGGAAAACATTTGTAAAACAAATACTTACGCAATCAAACGAGATAGCAAAATGAGGAAAAATAGGCAGGATTCCCTGGAAGTATACTTTGAGAGCAGAATCAGAATTTTAAAAGAAAGGAAATTTGGCTGTGGAAAAAAACAACGCAGGAAAAGTTTTATTGGAAAGATTAGAAAAACATAAATTGGTGGCGGCGATAAAAGAGCCGAAATATATTGAGCGGGCAATCAAGAATAAAAAAAATTTAAGCGCTGTCTTATTAATGACGGGAACAATTTTAACGGTAAAGAGATATGTTGATTTCATCCAATCTGAAGGGCTTCCTGTAATATTGCATGTTGAGAAAATAGGCGGTTTGGAAATGGATGGCGATGGAATTGACTTTATAAAAAAGAATGTTCAGCCAATGGCAATCGTTACAACGAGGAACGGCATTATAAAAAAAGCAAAATCAAGCGGTTTATTTGTTATTCAGCGAATCTTTTTAATTGATACGGAAGTTTATAATAACTTAGTGAGGGATGCGAGCCAAATTCGCTCAGATATAATAGAAATTATGCCGTGCCGTGCGCCGGATTTTTTAAACAAATTCACAAAGGTTTCGCAAGTTCCTGTTATAACGGGGGGGCTATTGACATTGCCCGAACATGCGAAGGAAGCCCTAAATAACGGTGCTGTCGCAGTGACGACGTCCAACTCAAAATTGTGGGAAATAGATTTAAATCAATTTTAAAAGAGAATTTACATATGATTTATGTAAAATTAACAATCATCATCTATACTAAAACCATCAAGTGAATAGTTACTGGTGCAAACAGAGAGACCTCAAATTTAATGTATATGGTGGTTGCATATATACATTATATTTGAAGTCTCTTTTTGTTTTGTAAACCAATGGAGGTGTTGCATGGCCAAGAGGATTGACACGAAGGCAATGGACAACGCACTGATAAATAATTATTCAGAAAAATTAGAAAAATGTCGAAATGCTCTTTCAGAATGTAGGTGAAACAATAATTTTTTGCAAGGAGGAAAATAATGAAATCATTTATAAAATTGATTTGTGCATTTGCATTAATATTCGTCTTAGTTGCCTGCAATCATACAAGCAAACCAACATCAAATGACTCTGCTTCTAAATCAGGGAAAGGCAAGAAAACGGTTATTGAATACTGGCACGTAAACGCTGAAACTCAAGGTGGAAAAACAGTGGAAGAGTTGGTAAAAGAATTTAATGCGCAAAGTGATACGGTAGAAGTTGTAGCCAAATATAACCCAGATATGTATAAAGGATTGATGCAAAATTTACAAGCTGAAGTAGCTTCGGGTAAGACACCGGCAGTTGTACAAGTAGGATGGGCTTTCTTAGACTACTTTTCAAATAATTTCCATTATGTGCCGCCACAAGAAGTAATAGATAAATATTTTCCTGAGGATAAAACGTTTTTAAAGGATCATTTCTCAAAAAATATTATGGATTTAGCTAAAAATTCAGATGGCGAACAAGTCGGGATTCCATATTCCCTTAGCAACCCAGTCCTCTACATTAATAGAGATCTTTTAAGGAAAGCTGGATTAGATGAAAATGGTCCAAAAACGTGGGAAGAAGTAAGAGAATTTTCCAAAATAATAAAAAAGAAAACAGGCAAATATGGATTTTATTTACAGGAACCTGCAGATAACTGGGCTACACAAGCTTTATTAGAAAGCAACGGTGCCAAAATGATTACAGATGGAAAAGCAACATTTGCTTCAAAAGAAGGGATTGAAGCTTATCAATTATGGGCTGATATGGTTTTAAAAGATAAAACAGCCTTGCATTTGCCTTGGGATCAAGGTGTACAAAGTTTTATCGATGGCAATGTCGCCATGGCCTATACAACCATTGCTCAACGTTCAAATATTCAAAATAATGCCAAGTTTGACGTAGCCGCAATCAAATCGCCAGCTTGGGAGGGAAAAGATGTTAAACTGCCGGCAGGTGGCGCAATGCTGGCGATAACAGCACAAGAAGAAGACCAGCAAAAAGCAGCATGGGAATTCATGAAATTTCTTTATAGCGTTGAATCAATGGCTAAATGGACAGAGGGTACAGGTTATGTGCCTCCCCGTAAAGATGTTGCAGAAGCAGAAAATGGACTGAAATCATTTTTAGAAGAAAATGAAATGATGAAGCCGGCCATAGAACAAATGGATACGATTGTTCCTTGGACCTCATTTCCTGGAGACGCTGGTTTACAGGCAGAACAATTATTATTAGATGTGCGCGACGAAATTCTTGCAGGAAAAATATCAGTAGAAGAAGGTTTAAAGTCGACGGAAAAATCCATCAACAAGATGTTAAAGTAAATTGGAACGATTGCAAAGGGTGACTAATGAACTATTAAATATTTACAAAAAAATAAGTTTCCTTTAGTCACCCTCCTTTTAACTGAAGTGGGAGGGGGAAAATATGAACGCAGGAACTGCTTTAAAAAAAGGGATGAATAAAGAGAGTTGGAAAGCGTACTGCTTTTTAATTCCTACACTAATGATATTTGCGATATTTATGTTCTGGCCATTTTTATATACCATTTATTTAAGCTTTTTTGACTGGAACATGATTAATCCAAAAAAAGAATTTGTAGGCTTGCAAAATTACATTGATGTTTTATCAGATCGAAATACATATAGAATATTTGGAAATACATTTATATATATTGCTTTCTTATTAGTCTTAAACTGTATTGTACCGTATCTTTTTGCATTCGTTTTAGATTTAATATTAACACGATTTAATGGCTTTTATAAAAGCGCCATATTTTTGCCGGCATTCATTTCATTAGTCGTTGGTTCGATATTATTTACTTGGATATTAAATCCAGTTTCAGGACCTGTTGCCATTATTTTAGGTTGGTTCGACATTGAAATGCCGATTTGGAGTAAATTAGATGGTTGGGTAATATTGGTTTTAAGTTTGATTACATCTTGGAAAGTGTTTGGATATAACTTTATCGTCCTTTATGCTTCTATAAACGGTATTTCACGCGAAATAATAGAAGCAGCCCGTTTGGATAATGTTCCTTTATGGAAAATATTCATTCATATCGTCTTACCTATGAGCAGTGCTACTGGCATTTATGTGTTTATTATCACAATTGTACAAGGGCTGCAGTATGTATTTACACCCATTAAAGTTATAACACAAGGCGGTCCAAATTATGCCAGCTCCAACGCAGTCTATCACGCTTATCATGAAGCCTTTATACTTTACAGAACGGGACAGTCTGCAGCTTTATCAATCATGACGATGTTGATCTTCTTCGTATTATTACTTCTTGAATTAAAGTTTGTTGAAAGAGGTATTTATTATGAAAATTAAACGATCCGTTTCGTTACCTTGGCACATTATTTTTATCATCACAATCATTATTCTTTTATATCCTGTAGTTTTTGCATTAGGTTCGTCGTTTAAAACATTGGAAGATGCCTATAACAATGTTTTAAATGTATTTCCGTTACATCCTACATTAGAAAATTATATAACATTCTTTAATAGTTTACCTGCTTTCAAAATTACGATGAATACGTTCATTATTGCTTCTGTTGCTACAATTTTCAAATTGGTTACATCCTTTTTAGCAGCGTATGCTTTCGTATTTTTGCAGTTTAAAGGTAAAAAAATTTTATACTTTATTTTAATTAGTACAATTTTTATCCCTTTTACCGTAACAATGATTCCAAACTATTTGATAATATCTGATATTGGTTTAGTCGACAGCATTTGGGGGGTCATATTGCCGCAGTTAGCAAATGCGTTAGGCATCTTTCTAATTAGGCAGTCGATGAAAACAATACCAATCTCGCTAATTGAAGTATCGAAATTAGATGATATAGGACACGTTCAAATTATGAAAGATATCGTTCTTCCATTAGTTAGGCCGGCTGTAACATCAACCGGCATCTGGTTCTTTATTACTTCTTGGAACGAGTATGTATGGCCAGTGCTCATTTTAAAAGGCAAGGAAAATTATACATTGCCTCTTGCTTTACAGATGTACATCAGCTCAGAAGGCGGCACGAATTTTACAGTCGCAATGGCTGTATCAGTTATAACAATGATTATACCTTTAACATTATATTTAATTTTCCAGAAGTATATTATAGGGACATTTACTTCTTCTGGAATTAAATAACGGAGGATGGCAATGAAGGAAATAAGATTTGAAAATGTTTGGAAATCCTATGGAAAAACCAATGTTGTAAAAGGGCTCAATCTTACCATTCATCCGGGAGAACGTTTTGTTCTTCTAGGTCCGTCTGGATGCGGCAAATCGACAACTTTACGTATGATTGCAGGTTTAGAAGCAGTTACTTCAGGCGACATATTTTTGAATGGTGTAAGGGCTAATGATATTCCAAGCGGAAAAAGAAACGTGGCGATGGTATTTCAAAATTATGCACTATACCCTCATATGAATGTTGCTGAAAATATTATTTACGGTTTAAAAGTTCAAAAAGTTCAAAAAGAGGAAATTCAAAAAAGATTAGATGCTGTACTAGAAATGCTTCAGCTGAAAGGTTATGAAAATAGATTGCCTAAAGATTTGTCTGGCGGCCAAAGACAGCGTGTTGCTTTAGCCAGAGCCGTTGTAAAAAAATCTGACTACTTTTTACTTGATGAACCATTATCAAATTTAGATGCGCAATTCAGAGTATCTGCACGAAAGGAATTAGTGAAAATCCACGAAATGTATAAGCAAACAATTGTTTATGTAACACATGATCAAATTGAAGCAATGACTATAGGGGATCGTATCGCGTTAATGAATCAAGGAAAATTACAAATGGTTGACACGCCAGAAAAAGTATATAACCGTCCCGCTAACATTTTTACAGCAAAGTTTATCGGCTCACCTCCAACCAATATTGTAGATATAGATTATCATAATGGAAAAATTATCATTGGAAAACAATTATTTCCATTACCTCCTATGTGGATCCGGCAAATGAACGAATGTAATGCGAAAACATTTGTTTTTGGAATTAGACCTGAACATCTTGTAATTTACAAAGTCCCACAAGAAAACACATTAAAAGGTACTGTAAAATACGTAGAAAACCAAGGAAGCAGCTACAGTATATATATAAATTTAGAAGGTCATGAAGTCATAGCATTGAGTGAAAAAAGGGAATGGCAACCAGGGGAAATTGTATATTTAAAACCAAAAATGGATCATATCCATATTTTTGATAAAGAATCAACACATTCAATAGGCTATCCGCAAGAGTTGGATCTGAATTAAACAGTATGCATAATTAAAATAAAAAATTGAATGAAAAATTGATGATGAAAAATATATTTCATGAGGTGGTTGTTTATGAAAAGAAAAATCTGTTATTCTGATTTGCCGCTATTAACAAAAGATCTTTTAAAAAATGTCAATGACTTAATTGAATATGGTGCTGATAAAGTTGAACTATTAATGGATGGCCAAAAATGGGATGATATGGAAAAATTGTTTAGAAAATTGGCTTTCAAACTAATAGAATTGCCTGTCAGATACACAATTCATCCGCCAGCATGGGATATTAATTTAACAAGTGAAAATAAAGCAATTAGAGAAGCTTCATTTTCTCAATACAAAAAAGCGATTGAGTTTGCAAACATGATTCAAGCTGAACATGTTGTTATCCACCCTGGCTTCTGTTTTTCTCCGGTTTTTGATAGACGTTTAGCACAACAACGAGCAGCAGATTATATCAATCAATTGTGTGAGTTTGCAAAACATTTGAACGTCAAACTGGCAATCGAAAACGTCGGATACAATGGCAGTTCTATTTTTACACAAGATGAGTTTACGAGCTTTTTAGAAAATATTGATGAAACAGCAGAATATTTGCTTGATATTGGACACGCAAATTTAAATGGTTGGGATATTCCGCAAGTGATCAAAAATACAAAGGATCGACTGATTGCACTTCATATTCATGATAATAATGGAACCGGAGACGATCATTTGCCAATCGGTGAAGGAACCGTACAATGGCAAGAAATCTTTAAGGCGATTCTTAAACAATCATCAATCGATTGCCAACTCATATTGGAATATGCTCCTGGAACCCCAATAGAAAAGTTGAGGGAAGGAAAAGAAATTCTTCTAAAAGAACTATCAACACAATAAAGGTGGAGTATTCTATTGTTACACGTTGACGATTTTGATGCATATTGTTTTGATTTAGATGGAACTATATATATTGGCAGCAAGCTTTTACCCGGTGTAAAAGATACGATCGACCGATTAAGACGATATAACAAAAAAATTCTTTTTACTACAAATACATCTACACAAACAAGAGAAGAATGCAGAGAGTGGCTTCATCATTTAGGAATTCAAGCTGAATTGGACGAAGTAATGACGGCTTCTTATTTGTCAGCTGTTTATTTTTTAGAACAATTTCCAGACTCTTTAGTCTATGTTGTCGGTGAAAAAGCGATTTCTGAAGAATTTAACAAATTTTCATTGAAAATAACCGACAATCCTATGGACGCCACACATGTACTAGTCGGACTGGACCGTTGCTTTACTTACAAAAAGCTCAATTTGGCAATGAAGGCGGTACGCAATGGAGCCAAACTAATTGCTACGAATCCGGATCCGTTTTGCCCAGTTCCTGGAGGGTATATTTCAGATACACTGGCAATAGCTAAAGCAATAGAAGCAGCATCAGGACGACCGATTTATAATGTGATCGGAAAGCCTTCCTCTTTTTACGGCAATAAAGTCCTTAAAAAATTAAAGATAAAAAGTAATAGGTGTTTAATCATTGGAGATCGTTTAGAAACCGATATTATGCTAGGAAAAACAAATGATTGTCGTACGTGCCTTGTGTTAACCGGAGCCTCCTGCAAAGAAGATATTGAAGAAACAAAGATATATCCGGATTATATTGCAGAAAATTTACAATCTTTGTTTTTTATGAAATAAGTCGATGCCGCCATAAATATTATTTTAAAGGTGAAGAATGTAATTTTAGGTGGACGTGAATCCCAGTCTTGAAGGCGGATATCAAAAGTGATCACGTTCCACCTTTCACTTTCTGTACGCATCTTTAACAATATCGAACAGTTGGATGTCGCTCCAGTAAAAATGTAAAATGGTCCTGTAGAACTCGCCACATTAGGAATCTCTACTTATGCCGCTATCAAATCGCTTGATATTATTGACGCGGCATCAACAATTGCATCAATCATTTCTCTAAATGAAGTAGTTACTGGGGTTGGAGTTATCTTTTATGCTATTGTAGCAACAGCCAAATCTATGATTAAAAAGTATTGGAAAGAAATACGTTGCTGTCTGGTAGCACGTAAGATTAAGGAAAAAATTCTTTTTCAACGTTTTTCATCGCTTATGAAATTATGTTCAGAACGTATCGAGGAGATGCTGGAAATGACTGAGTTTCCATTATACTAAATAGGGAAGTAAATGGATTTGAACGTAAATTTTGTAATCCTAATAAGGAAATAAAAAAGGCCATGTAGAGGCAAAAGTGAAATAGGTAAGAAATAATTTTTCTCCTAATGCCTTAAAGAATCTATTATCGGAATTTAAGTTGCAAGTGGTTGCATATTTAACTGCTGCTAGATGCATTACTTTTCGAATAAACCCCTTCAATATATTTAGAAAATGGAAGGAATCTCCTTTCATTCTTGGAAACATGGAAGCGAGAGCGAGAAATCATTGTTTATACCGTTATAAGTGTGTTAATATTCTGATATATAGCAATTTTCTAAACTTTGGAGGGGATGAGTGATGCACGTTCCGTTAGTACTGACAGATTTTTTAGATCGCGCTGCCGAATTATATGCAGACAAAATTGGAATGATTAACGATGATCGCTATATCACTTATCGACAATTAAAAGAAAGAGTGAATCAGTTGTCTCATGGGCTGTATTCACTGGGCATCCGCAAGGGAGACCGCGTGGCGTATTTAGCGCCCAACACGTTGGAAATGCTTGAAGGTTTTTACGGAATTTTTCAGATTGGAGCCATTATGGTTCCTTTGAATATTCGTCTGAAACCGGAAGATTATTTGTTTATGCTAAATCACAGTGAATCGAAAGTATTGTTTGTCGACCAGGATCTTTACCATTTGATCCAACCGGTGAAAGACCGTTTAGCGACCGTTGAACATATTATTGTTCATTATAAAGACAGCGACAATGAAGAATTGGATTATGACCGTTGGTTGAGCATGTTTCCAACTAACGAAATAGAACGACCCGAAATCCATGAAGAAGATGTATGTAGTTTATTGTATACGAGCGGGACGACCGGGAACCCAAAAGGGGTTATGTTGACGCATCGCAATAATTATCTTCATGCACTTTGGTCGATGCATCATTTGCGCGTTTCGGATCGAGACACGCTGCTTCATGTACTGCCTATGTTCCACGTCAACGGCTGGGGATCCCCTTTTTATTTCACGGCAAATGGTGCGACTCAAGTAGCTTTGCGAAAAGTGGATGCAAAAACCATATTTGATTTAGTGCAAAAGCATCGTGTCACCATCATGGAAATGGCCCCAACAGTATTAAATTCCTTGCTTCAATATAATGAAAAGCATCATCCGATCATTGAACAAGATGTGCGTGTCGTCATTGCCGGATCAGCTCCTCCGCCTTCCTTTGTGAAAAGAGTAGAGAATGAATTGGGTTGGGAGTTTATCCAAGTTTACGGAATGACGGAAAGTACGCCGCTGCATTTGGTTTCCACCGTTCGTTCCCATTTGAGCCATTTACCTTTGGAAGAGCAATGGCGTGTGAGAGCCAAAGCCGGTTATCCGATGATTGGTTGTCGTGTTAAGGTTGTTAATGAACATGGGGAGGAAGTAGCACGAAACGGAAAGGAAATAGGAGAACTGGTTATTCGAAGCAACGCCGTGATGAAAGGTTATTGGAAAAATGAAGAAGCGACAATGGAGACGATCCGAAACGGTTGGCTTCATACCGGCGATATGGGGACGATTGATGAGTACGGGTATATCGACATTGTGGACAGAAAAAAAGATATTATCATTAGCGGCGGAGAAAATATTTCCTCTATTGAAGTCGAGGGCGTTCTCTACGAGCATCCGGCTGTATTAGAAGCTGCTGTCATCGCCGTGCCGCATGAAAAGTGGGGAGAAACTCCGCATGCTTTTGTAGTCAAGAAACCGAACGAAACCGTAACAGAACAAGAATTAATCGAATTTTCCCGTTCAAAGTTAGCTCATTTTAAAGCGATTACAGGAGTAACGTTTGTGGAGGAACTGCCGAAAACGGCATCGGGAAAGATTCAAAAGGTGTTATTAAGAAAAAATTATTGGGAATCAAAAGGAATAACGGGGCGATTGGTCAATTAATGAAATGGGCGGCAAGTTTCTTTTGCCGTCTTTTTCATAATTTGGTTCCTCTCATACCCTTCATAACGTTGTTTACGAATATTAGCCGCACCTTTTTCTCCTGAATCAGGTCTGATTTTCTTTTTTGATCTGTACATTATTCATAAAGAGAGTCGAAAATGGCATCAGGAAAAAAACGGTGTACGTACAATGAATTTTCCTTTACAATAGAAAAAAAGGGAGCGTACTCTGCTCCCTTTTTCTATCGTTATGGAAATGAGAGACGTTTCACAAAAAAAGAAACGAGCTTAAAAAGGAACATTCCTTTTTGGGAGATGAAAACAATGAAAATTCCAATTCTTGATACGTTGAATCGACCTTTGCGAGATTTGCGTATAAGTGTGACTGATCGCTGTAATTTCCGCTGTCAATATTGTATGCCCGCCGAAATATTTGGCCCGGATTTTGCTTTTTTGCCGAAAGAGGAAGTGCTTTCGTTTGAGGAAATAGAAAGATTGGCAATCATCTTTAGCAAATTGGGGGTCAGAAAAATCCGAGTTACAGGCGGGGAACCGCTCATGAGAAAAGAACTCCCCTCCCTCATTCAGCGATTGTTGAAAATTCCCAGCATTCAAGATATTGGTCTTACAACAAATGGAGTATATTTGCCTAAATATGCAAAAGAATTGAAAGAAGCTGGTTTAAAACGGGTGAATGTCAGCCTTGACGCTCTGAATGATGAAATTTTTATGAAAATGAACGGCCGAGGAGTCCGTTCCAAGGCAGTCATAAAGGGGATTGACGCTGCTCTTGCCCATGGCCTTAAGGTGAAAATAAACATGGTTGTACAAAGAGGTATGAATGAAGACGAGATTTTGCCGATGGCAGAATTTTGTCGGAAAAAAGGACTTTCTCTCCGTTTTATTGAATTTATGGATGTCGGAAATTCAAATGGATGGAAATTAGATCAAGTGGTAACCAAAAAAGAAATATACGAAAAATTAAAGAGCCGTTTTCAATTAGAGCCAGTGGAACCGGCGTATTTTGGCGAAGTGGCTAAACGGTATCGTTATCAAGGTGAACAAACGGAAGTCGGTTTTATCACCTCTGTTACAGAATCTTTTTGCTCAAGCTGCACAAGAGCCAGAATTTCGGCCGAAGGAAAACTGTATACTTGCCTGTTTGCAAGTGAAGGCTACGACTTGAGAGCTCTTCTGCGAAGCGGGGCGAAGGATGAAGAAATTGCACAAAAAGTAGCAGACATTTGGAACCACCGAGCAGATCGTTATTCAGATGAACGTTTGGCTAATACTCATCATCCCCGTAAAAAAATTGAAATGTCCTATATCGGTGGATAACCGTCCAATAAGAAAAAAACAAATGCGCGTATTGTCAAAACGAACAAGATATAATCAGAAAAAATTGAAGGAAATCTTCCATACAAGGGCTGAAAGTTGATCAAAGCCTGACATATGGAAAAAAGGAGCAAAAGTGACCGGACGGAAGATATGGGGAATCCATTTCTCCCATTGGTATTTGCTGAACTTCAAAACGACGCCAGGGAAAATGTGGTATAATCTACAAAGAATGAAGGATAAAAGAGAAGAACATCATTCGAAATTTTGTTAATTTCCCTTTTATAAAATGGATCGGAACGAAAAAATCACTCGATCGCTCTATATATGGATGAATGGAAAGAGTATGGGTCCAACCGGATCAAGAACGTTGACTGGAACTGGCTCAAAGTTGCCGACGTCGAAGAATGATGGTGGTAAGAGAAAGGATGAGGATCATGGTGGAACGGAGAAGCCCGATCAAAGTTGGTGAAGCCGTTCGGAGAGTCATGGAGTGGAAGCAGCTTGGAGAAATAGAATATGTGGATATTGATGCGTGCGATCGCCGCTTTTTAGGAAAACCGTTAGTAGCGGACCACGATGTACCGCCCTTTGACCGCTCTCCTTATGATGGGTTTGCCGTCCGCTGCGAAGATACTGCAGATGCGACTAGCGACAGCCCGGTTTTTCTTGAAGTTATCGATGAAATTGGCGCCGGGCAAGTAAGTCCTTTTCGAGTTGGGAAAATGGAGGCAATCCGCATTATGACAGGAGCGGCTATTCCGGAAGGGGCGGACTGTGTCGTCATGCTTGAATTGGTTCATGAGGAAAAACGGGATGGCAAAACATTTATTGCGATCAAACGGCCGTTCCAAAAACATGATAATATTTCCTTTAAAGGAGAAGATGCCAAGAAAGGTCAGCCTTTGATAGAAGAAGGAATTCAAATCAACCCTGGTGTAAAAGCGTTGCTTGCAACTTTCGGTTATGCCAAAGTTCCCGTTGTGAAACCTCCCGTTGTCGGTGTACTTGCTACGGGATCTGAGCTATTAAATGTAGATGAAGAATTGGTGCCGGGAAAAATCCGCAATTCCAATCTGTACATGATCGCTTCGCAAATTGAAAGAGCAGGGGGAAAAGTCAAAACATACGGGCAATGCGCCGATGATGTCGATTCGGTATTAAATGCTGTCAAAACTGCGTACAAAGAATGCGATATAGTCATTACGACGGGCGGAGTTTCTGTAGGAGATTTTGACTATTTGCCGGAAATTTATCGCCAAATGAAGGCTGAAGTGCTTTTTAATAAAATCGCTATGCGTCCTGGTAGTGTGACAACGGCCGCCGTTTTGAATGGCAAAATGCTGTTTGGATTGTCCGGAAATCCTTCTGCTTGTTATGTTGGATTTGAATTGTATGTTCGCCCCCTTATACGTTACTGGCTTCATTCTTCTAAACCATACTTGCGTCAAGGAAAAGCTTTTTTACAATCAGAATTCCCGAAAGCCAATCCTTTTTCCAGGTTTGTGCGCAGCAGAGTCTTTTATGGCGAGGACGGAAAGCTGCATGTAAAACCGGTGGGACTGGATAAATCAAACGTCGTAACGTCCTTGGCGTGGTCAGACTGCTTAATGGTTCTTCCGGGAGGAACAAGAGGGTTTGGAAGCGGAGATCTTGTAGATGTTCTCTTTCTCGAAGATAACACGGGGAGTGAGTCGTGGTGGGAAGAGAGCAAAAGATCTTCCAAATAGTAGGGTATCAAAATAGCGGGAAAACAACTTGGATCGAATATTTGCTTGAATATGCTTCTTTTCACGGAAAAACGGTGGGCGTAGTGAAACATCATGGACATGGTGGACGACCTGTCATCGGAGATAAAGGAAAAGATACAGAAAGGTATCGGAAAAAAGGCGCTTATGCTGTTACGGTAGAAGGCGGAAACACAGCCGTTGTCACGATCAACGGTTACTATGGCTTAGAAGACATATTGAAACTGTATCAATCGCTTCCACTTGATTTCATTTTGATAGAAGGCTATAAAAAAGCTTCGTTTCCTAAAGCGGTTATGATTCACCGAGAAGAGGACAAGAATTTATTGAAATTGGAAAATGTACAAGCCGTCATCACGCCTTTCCCGCATCAATTTAAACAAATTCCTGCTTTTCACGTTGAGGATAAAAAATCAATGGCAGAATGGCTATGGAACTATTTCTTGTTATAGGCGGAAAAACACGAAAAAATCATTTCAGCATGAAAAATACAAGCAGCTCATAATAAGATTTCTCTGAGATGAACCGTCTTGCTAAATGGTAAATGACGAAAAGCCAAGTCTTTTCCATTGTCTGCTTTTTTGTCGGTGTCAAACTTCAAACAACAGATAAGGACTTTTGTCTTTTCTGACGTTCTAGTAAGCAATTGAGACTGGATGGGAAAGTTTTCAACAGTAGCACTTCACTTGAGAGAGCATATGAAAGCCGGAAAAAACACTCAGCGGGTTTTCCCGCTGAGTGTCTCTATTGAAGTCGGTTTTCAACTTCACGACAAACTTCATCGGCGCTTAAGCCGTCGGCGTTGATGACTGGTCCTTTTATGACCGTATTTTGAATGCCCAACATATCGAAGTCCAATCCGGTGACCACACAACAATCGCAGCCGCGGGCGTCAGACTCCTTCTTCAATTCCACCACTTGATATCCTCTTTCTTTTAAGGCTTCGGATACATTGTGCAATGATTCTTCTACTCCGATTTTTGCCATTCCTAACACCTCCCTTCCTATCGTTTTCTAGGATGAAAGGATTTATACACAATATGGCGTCTGTTTTTTTCGAAAACGATGAAAGATGGATTTTTTTCTCCATTCATTGGACGAATGAGTTACAATAAAATTAATTGTTATTTGAATTTTCGGTAAAATGGAGGTGTGAGTGATGAAGCAGGGATTTATTTTTGTGTTGCAAATCGCTTTTTTATGGCTTATCAATGAGATTAGCTATAGTATCGTCGAGTTTTTTCATATCCCCATTCCGGGAAACGTGCTGGGAATGGTGATTTTATTTATACTGCTTCTAACTGGAATTGTGAAAATTCATTGGGTGGAGAGGGGAGCTTCTTTTCTAAATAAGCATTTAGCGTTTTTCTTCATTCCCATTTCAGTAGGTTTCATGAGCTATGGGAATTTTTTTGTCAAAAATGGATTTGCATTGATCATTATTTTACTGGGCAGCTCCATTATCGGTCTGTTGATTACGGGGTATACAAGTCAATGGCTGGGAAAAGAGAAAGAAGGGAATATGGATGAAGATCGCCATTACAGTGTTTAGTATTGTCGTGACGATAGCGGCTTATTGGATTTCTCGCATTTTGGCCCGGAAATACCCATCCCCTTTGACCACACCTGTTTTTTTGAGTACAGTACTCATCATCATCGTGCTTACGGTATGTAGAATGGATTACAAAGACTATGGGCCGGCAAAGGATATTATGACTTATCTGCTTGGACCAGCGACAGTGGCGCTTGCTGTTCCGCTTTATCATAATAAAGATTTGCTGTTAAAAAAATGGATGCCTGCACTTGCCGGACTCGTCTTGGGTACCTTTTCAACCGTCATTTCTGCTGTTTTGCTTGCCAAACTATTTGATTTTTCGGGAACCATTGCAGCCTCAGTAGCGACGAAATCGGTTACAACGCCGGTTGCCATAGAAGAAGCGAAGATTATAGGGGGAGATCCTGCGCTATCGGCGATTTTTGTCATGGTCGCCGGCATCTTCGGAGCAATGTTCGGACCGTGGCTATTGAATGTGACGAGGATATCAGATCCGTTTTCCAGAGGACTATCCATTGGTACGGTTTCTCACGGTATCGGCACAGCGCAAATACTGTCAGAAGGGTCGTTGCCGGGAGGAGTATCCGGGGCTGCCATGGGGTTTGCGTCCATTTTGACATCAGCCGTTCTTCCGTGGTTGTTTCCGCTCTTGTTCTGACGGACAAACAAGATTTAAGTCACGGACGTGGATTTCCATCCTAAAAAAAGCAGCTGGTATGATACATAAAAAGCGGCTGTCAAGGTAAAGTAAGACAGAGGTGATGGAAATTGAGCAAACGAGTAAAAAAAGATCCTTCCACTATTGGTTTAGACTCTTCTCAAACGGAAGGGCAAGGAACAACGGAACGAGAAACAGCCGGCGGTGTGAGCCACTCATCAGCAGAGAAAAAACAGAAAAAGTATTGATTTTTATTGGTTTCCTCCGGTTTCCATTGGTCATCCTGACTTGGCCCGGAGGAAACTGATTTTTTATTGAGCGCAAAAGTTTGTAAATAACGGATGGACCAAAATAGGATTTTCCTATTTTTATGTCGAATAAAATTTTCAGAATTTTATAAAATATTATTGTCAGGAATACTTAATTGATATAACATACAATTAACGGCACATACCGACCGGTTAGTTAAAAAAGGGGGCCAAACTTCTATGGATTTTTCGTTTTCCGAAAAAGTGATCAATCTTCAAAAGCGGTTGACAGCCTTTATGGAAGAATACATTTATCCGAATGAAAAAACATTCGAGGAACAGTTGAATGATCAAGAAACTCGCTGGTCCATTCCACCCATTTTAGAAGAGCTGAAGCAGAAGGCTAAGAAAGAAGGATTATGGAATTTGTTTTTGCCTGACAGCGAATATGGCGCCGGATTGACCAATTTGGAATATGCCCCGCTCTGCGAAATTATGGGAAGAAGCATGATCGCTCCGGAAATATTTAACTGCAATGCACCTGATACCGGGAATATGGAAGTTCTCGTCCGTTATGGAAGCGAGCAGCAAAAAGAAAAGTGGCTGAAACCTCTTCTGAACGGCGACATTCGTTCTTGTTTTTCGATGACGGAACCGGATGTTGCGAGCAGCGACGCCACCAATATTTCGGCCAGCATCGTGCGGGATGGAGACGAATATGTGATAAACGGTTTGAAATGGTGGTCTTCCGGAGCAGGGGATCCGCGTTGCAAATTTGCCATCGTCATGGGCAAATCGAACCCCGATGCTCCAAAACACGAACAGCAATCCATGATTATCGTTCCTCTTGATACAAAGGGTGTGGAGATTAAGCGCATGCTCCCCGTTTTTGGATATGATCACGCTCCACATGGGCATGCGGAAATTCTTTTTCACGACGTGAGGGTACCGGCGGAAAATATCATTTGGGAAGAAGGCAAAGGATTCGCCATCGCCCAAGGTAGGTTGGGACCTGGACGAATTCATCATTGCATGAGAATTATTGGCGCTGCAGAAAGAGCGCTGGACGAAATGTGTAAACGCGTACAAGAAAGGGAGGCTTTTGGCGAATCTTTATCGAAGAAAGGAGTGATCCAAGATTGGATTGCTCAATCGCGGATCGAAATTGAACAGGCAAGGCTGTTGACTTTAAAAGCGGCTTATATGATGGATACGGTCGGCAATAAAGCGGCCAAAAAAGAGATTGCGATGATTAAAGTGATTGCTCCGAATATGGCCTTAAAAGTAATAGACCGCGCCATACAAGCATTCGGTGCGAAAGGCGTCAGCAATGATACGACTCTTGCCGCTCATTGGGCCAATATAAGAACACTAAGACTAGCTGATGGTCCGGATGAAGTTCATAAACAGCAAATTGCGAAGCTGGAATTGCGTGAGCATTCACCAGAAAGGGAGAGATTTCAATGGCAACAGTAAAGGAACTGTTTGACTTAACCGGAAAAACGGCGATTATTACTGGAGGAGGGCGAGGATTAGGAGAGCAGATCGCAGAAGCGTACGCTGAATCAGGAGTGAACGTTGTCCTTTGTTCGCGTAAAGTAGAGAATTGTCAAGAAACAGCTGAACGTTTACAGTCCGTGTACGGGATAAAAACATTAGCTCTGGAATGCGATGTCACAAAACCGGAGGATGTTCAGACGGTAGTGGATCAAACGATTCGCAAGTTGGGACGCATTGATATTTTAGTGAATAACAGCGGAGTTTCATGGGGGGCGCCAGCGGCGGAAATGCCGATTGATGCTTGGAAAAAAGTAATCGATGTGAATGTTACCGGCACGTTTTTAATGTCGCAAGCGGTTGGGAAAAAAATGATAGAGCAGCAGTCGGGAAAGATTATAAATATGGCTTCGATTGCCGGGCTTGGCGGAACGGATCCCGATTATTTGGATGCCATCGGCTACAATACCAGCAAAGGTGCCATCATTACTTTTACAAAAGATTTGGCGGTGAAATGGGGGCCGTATCATATTCATGTGAATGCGATTGCGCCGGGGTTCTTCCCGACGAAAATGTCGAATGTCGTTATTGAGAAAGGGAAAGATTATTGGCTGTCACATACGCCGTTAAGAAGATTCGGTAGTGACGATGATTTAAAGGGAGCGGCCGTTTTTTTGGCCTCAAAAGCTTCGGATTATATAACCGGGGATGTCCTCTTTGTGGATGGTGGGTCGCACGCTCTTTAACTGAACATTTCCGGATTGACTGTATCACAAAGGGATGTTCTTATGAAGGATGCGTCCCCGATGTCTGCAGGGGGAAACGTTTAAAACCATCGTATTAAATAAGGGGCAGCAAGCGAAAAAGAATGGATCGAATACGGCAAATAGCATCGAAATCTTTAAAAAATATCCAAAATTATTGAATGTGGAAATGAATTGCCCAAAACCAATATAGGGAAAATTTTGAGAAGAGCCATCCGAGAAGAGTCAATGAAAAAACAATGAAGACTTGTATTGATGCTCTCGTTCTTATAGTATAATCACAAAAGACTGATAACGGTGAGGATTGTACAATGAAAGAAGCAATCATGGACAAGAGCATCGAGCTATTTGCTGAAAAAGGCTTTAAAGAAACCTCTATACAGGACATCATGGATGAACTGCATGTAACGAAAGGAACCTTTTATTATTATTTCAAAAGCAAAGAAGAATTGCTAAAGGATATCCATTTGCAATATATCGAACGTCTTTTAGAGAATCAGAAAAAAATCATCTCGGATCCAAGCAAAACGTGTCAAGAAAAATTATTTGCGATCATTTATAAATTAATTCAAGATATCGAAAAAGAAGGACAGCGAGCAAAAGTATTCATAAGGGAAATCAATCATTTAAGCGATCAATATCTTGATATCGTTCTGCCGAAAAGAGATCAATTTCGAGAAAATGTTCAATTATTGATTGAAGAGGGAATAAAAAACGGAGAATTCCGCACAGACTTGCCGCCTGATATTGTTTCATTCGGCATTTTAGGCATTGCCAATTGGAGCTATTTTTGGTTTAAGCCAACAGGAAAAGTGAGCGACAAGCGTGTGGCCGAAATTTTTTATGAAATGCTTATTCACGGCATCCAGCAAAATAACTGAAAGGTGGGTAATGTGTCAAGCGTTAGAACTATCGGGACCTGTGAAGAAAATAGCAGTGAGAGTCAGGATAAAAAAAGCATCCAGCGTCAATGTCGGCTGCATTCGACGGTTTTGAGACCGTTAAGCCAAAAGCCATCAAAGAAGATGTTCAAACGATCATAGAAAAGGGAAGCATTTTATCTCATCGATAAAGGAGGAAATCCATTGCATTCAACTGAAATCCGTGTCCGTTTTTGTGAAACGGATGCTTTTGGGCATGTGAATAATACTAGTTATTTTGCTTATTTAGAGGAAGCGCGTCTCGATTTTTTGGAAGAAACGAATATGGATCATTGTTTTATATTGGCTTCCACACGCTGTGATTTTGTTGCTCAAGCCTATTATAATCAAAGGCTTGTTGTCACGACATCGATCAAAAAAATCGGAACGAAAAGTTTTACATTGGGTCACGAAATTATAGACAAACATACTGGCAAAACTGTCGCTTGTGCCGAAGCCGTGATCGTCTATTTTAACTTTGATACCCAAGAAAGCGAACCTTTGCCGACAGAACTGAGAAATTATTTACATCAACACTTGGAAGAAACGGAATTTCTGAAAAGGAAGTGATACCGATTGTCCCATATCATACCTGTCCGAAAAGGAGAGGAAATAAATAAAGAAAAATTGGAAGCGTATTTACGCAAGAATTTTAAGGATTTACCGGATTCGCCGTTAGAGATCCGGCAATTCGGTACTGGTGCCTCCAACCTCACATATGCATTAAACATAGGAAATTGGGAGGCGGTATTAAGGCGTGCGCCTATGGGGCCTGTTGCTCCGAAAGCTCATGATATGAAACGGGAGCATCAATTTCTGTCAGTATTAGCGGAACATTTCCCTTTGGCGCCGCGGCCATTTCTATTTTGCGAAGATGATTCTATTGTGGGAAAGCCATTTATTTTGATGGAAAAAAAAGAAGGGATTTTGATCGATACCGATTTTCCGGAAGAGATTGAACCAACGCCGGCATTAGGGAAGCGCATTTCTGAGATGATGGTCGATATGCTTGTGAATCTTCACTCTGTTCCATATAAAGGAACAATACTAGAGAAAATGACGAAGCCGGAAGGATTTTTACAACGGCAAGTGCATGGCTGGATCGCTCGTTTTGAACGAGTGAAAACGGAAGATCTTCCCGAGTTGGAACGGTTGAAAACATGGCTTGTCCACCATATTCCAACTTCACCTGAACCGGCCATTATCCATTATGATTACAAGCTGAACAATGCTCTATTTTCTGAAGATTTGTCGAAGATGACAGGGTTGCTTGACTGGGAAATGGCAACAGTAGGAGATCCATTGGCTGATTTGGGAGCAGCTATGAGCTATTGGCAGGAACCAGATGATCCGCCCGAGTTGAAAGCAGGATTTGGGAAGCCCTCTGTCACAACGTTGGCTGGATTTTACACAAGAAAGGAATTTGTGAAAAGCTACAGCAGGAAAAGCGGAAGGGACGTGGAACATTTTCCATTTTATTTATCGTTCGGATATTTTAAATTAGCTGGTATTTGCCAGCAGATTTATTATCGTTACAAAAACGGCCAGACAAATGATCATCGCTTTGCCCGCTACGGAGAATTTGCCAAATCATTAGTTCGATATTCCTGGCTGACGGCTTTTCAAAGTGAAAGAGGTAAGCTATGACAAGGAAGATCCACGTAGTATTGAAAAAAGAAGATTTAGTGATGGAAAGATTGGCAGGGAAAATCGCCGTTGTATTTGATATTATACTGGCCACATCCACCATTACGGCTGCGCTGAAACAAGGGGCCGAAGCCGTGATTCCTGTATACGACAGGGAAGAAGCAGTCGAAGTATCCTCTGCATTTCCGTCATCGTCTGCTGTGCTTGCCGGAGAATATAACGGGAAATCAATGGAAGGGTTTCTGGATCCTTATCCAAAAGAGCTGGGAAAAAGGATTAAAGAAAAAACGCTCATTTTATCGACGACAAATGGTACAGTGGCACTGAAGAAAGCGGAGTCAGCCAAAAAATTATACGCAGCCAGCCTATTAAATACAGAAGCTGTCGCAGCCGACATTGTTAAACATTATCAAAATGAAACCATCCTCCTTATTTGCGGAGGGTCGCGCGGCAGCTTCAGTATGGAAGATTTTTATGGGACCGGCTACATGGTCGACTGCTTGCTTTCGCTTCATTCTTTTCAGTTGACGGATGCTGCGAAAACGGCGCAATTGTTTTATCGATCCCAAAAGGATCATCCTTATGAACTTTTGCGCTTAACAAGAATCGGAAAAATACTTTCGCGCTATTCGTATGATGATGAATTGGACTTTATTTCCCAAAAAAGTGCCTTCACTGTCGTTCCGCGCTGGAAAGACGGAAAGTTAATCCATGTGGAAAATGAGCAGGATGGTCAACCTCATTTTTAAGGGAAGTCTGAATCCAATCAGATATACAATATGAGTGGGTATATACTCATTACAAAAAGGAGAAGCGTCCAACAATCCATTTAGAAAGCGTTTACTTTTGTTCTGTGATTCCAGCGGAACAGTTGTTCAAATACACGGATCAACGTCGCCACTAATTTATTAGTAGATTCGGTAAGTTGATCAAAAAAATGGGAAAAGGAGATGGAAAAGAATGAGTGATGTATTAGTGGAGAAACAAGGAAAAATTTTGATTTTGACGTTAAATCGTCCGGAAAGTTTAAACGCTTTTAGCGAGGATATGCTCATTGGTTTGAGAGAACAACTGCAACAAGCGGGTGAGGATGATTCAGTGAAGGCAATCGTCATAAGAGGTTCAGGCAGAGCTTTCTCTGCGGGGGGTGATGTGAAAAGCATGGCCAGCCGAACTGACATCACATCCTTGTATGAGCATGTAGGTCATCTCAATCAATGTATCTTGACGATGCAAGAAGTGGAAAAACCGATTGTGGCAGCCGTTCATGGATATGCGGCAGGAGCGGGATTTAATTTGGCTCTAGCTTGCGATTTTATTCTTGCATCGGATGAAAGTAAATTTATCTTAAGTTTTGCTCAAGTAGGGCTTATTTCCGATGGCGGAGGCCTCCATTTTTTACCTAAAATTTTAGGTCCCCATAAAGTGAAAGAATTGTTCTTCTTAGCAGAGCCTATCACAGCAAAAGAAGCGCTTGCGTTAGGAATCATCAACCGTGTGGTGCCTATCGAAGAGCTACAGGATGAAGTCATCATTTTTGCCGCCCGCTTATCGCAAGGACCTCTTAAAGCGTATGGAAAAATGAAAAAGTTGATCAATGAATCTTATCAGCTGACTTTAGAACAAGTGCTTGAAAGAGAAAGGCTCACACAGATGCTGATGGCGGAAACAGAGGACCATAAAGAAGGTGTTACCGCTTTTAATGAAAAAAGAACACCGGTTTTTCGAGGAAAATAAACGGCTGCACTGAAATACACGATGAAGCTCGACTATGGATCATGATAGAAAGAACGATAAAGATTGTTTCTGATTATGAATAACGTTCAGATGCCTGTGGTAAAGACCGTATAACAAGTTGACACACTAAAACTGGAATAATAGAAATCTCCCTTTTAGACTCCCGGCTGTTTTGATAAAAGGAAAATATTATGAATTCATGAGGTGAGGAGAAAAATGAAAAATACTGCCCATTTTTCATTCTGGCCAACAAGAGTCCCCAAAACGCTAACGGTTCCAAAAACCAATATTTTCGATAATTTAGTTGTTTCCGCCAAACGATTTCCTCAAAAAAATGCCATTTATTATTATGGCGCCACGTATTCTTATCAACAAATTTTGGAAGAAGCAGAGAGAATCGCGGGTTTTTTGGAAAAAAGGCTGCACGTCCAAAAAGGGGACCGTGTCATGCTGTATATGCAAAACTCGCCTCAATTTATCATTTCTTATTACGCTATATCCAGGATTAATGCGATTGTCGTTCCGATCAATCCGATGAATACAACCGAAGAACTTAGATTTTATATTCAAGACGCCCAAATCAAAACCGGTATCGTTTCACAAGAAATTTATGATTATGTTGCCCCGCTCTTGGAACAAACTCCTCTAGAACAGTTAGTGATCGCTTGTTATCATGATTATTTGCCCGAAGAAGTGGATGATCCAATTCCTCCGGTAGTGGCAGAAAGTCGCCGTCTGTTCTCAAAACAAAATCATTATTTATGGAAAGATGTGTTAGAAGCTGGAGAAAAACCGGAGTGTACGCTGGGAGATGCGGACGATCTTGCCGTCATGCCGTACACATCCGGTACAACGGGTTTGCCAAAAGGATGCTTGCATAAACATAGCAGTGTCCAGGCAAACACGATAGGTGGAGCATATTGGGATATTTTAACGCCCAATTCAGTTTGTTTCACAACATTGCCGCTGTTCCATGTGACCGGAATGATTCACAGCATGCATATGCCTATTTTTGTAGGAGCGGAAATGATCGTATTAACGCGCTGGGACCGCGAATATGCCAGAAAAATCATAAAAAAGAAACAGATTTCTCATTGGGTGGTCATCAGCACCATGCTTATTGATTTTCTTGCCAATCCCCTGCTGAAAAAAGAAGATGTCGCCTCGCTGGAATTAATTGCGGGGGGAGGAGCTTCGCTGCCAGCGGCCGTTGGGGAGAAGCTGTACAAATTAACGGGCCTTCGCTATGTAGAAGGATATGGATTATCCGAAACGATTTCTCATACACATTTCAATCCGCCGGATCGCCCAAAATTGCAATGTTTAGGGGTTCCATCGTTCGATGTTGATGCTAGAATCATAAACCCACAAACTTTAGAAGAATTGGACGACGGTCAAGAAGGGGAAATTGTGGTACACGGTCCTCAAGTATTTGTCGGATATTATAACCGCAAAGAGGATAACGAAAAGGCTTTCCTTGAAATAGATGGTAAAAAATTCTTCCGGACTGGCGATATTGGGGTTCGCGATGAAGAAGGATATTATTTCATTGTGGACCGTTTAAAAAGAATGATCAATGCTTCGGGATTTAAAGTTTGGCCGACTGAAGTCGAAAGTTATCTTTACAAACATCCAGCCGTGCAGCAAGCTTGTGTGGTCGGAATTCCAGATCCAAAAAGAGGTGAAAATGTAAAGGCTTTCATCATTTTGAATGAAGACTACAAAGGAAAAATTACGGAAGAAGAATTGATTCGTTGGTCTAAAGAACACATGGCAGCTTATAAATATCCAAGATTTATTGAATTCCGCGATTCCTTGCCCACTACGTCCAGTGGAAAGCTTTTGTGGAGAAAACTCGCGGAAGAAGAGAAGAAAAAATTTGAAATGAATAAATAATTCCTGAAAAAGGTCAAAAAGACCGTGCGTTTCAACATTTGCACGGTCTTTTTCTGTAATCGGATATTTTTTGGACCGAAAACCGATCACGTTTGTGAAGGATTCATTTCGATTGTACTTTTACTGTTGAGAAAGGGGAAGGTTTGATTTTGTTCAAAGTAAAAAAGTGAAACACGGAATTCTCATAAGCATTTGGCCGTTTTTGAAGGAAGAAGAAGAATTCATAAATCGGGGGAAGGTGAAACTTTTAGAATGAACCATCTTCAAAAAAAGTAAAAATCGAATTTATCACAGCAAAGAAAAATAAGGCAAGGCAAAAGAGCCAGATTCCTCCCAGCTTCTCTAAATTCAAGCGATTCGCTGAATTTAGAGGAAAATCAATAGAGGATCTAGCTCTTGTAAGCCCTTACTATTTTACCGCTATTAGTTCAAAGAGATCCACACGCTTTTTACTTCCGTATAGTTTTGCAAAGCGTAGGAGCCCATTTCCCGGCCGATACCGGACTGTTTGTATCCACCGAAAGGACTTGCAGCGTCAAATATGTTGTAACAGTTGACCCAAACGGTTCCGGCACGGAGATTATTGGCGATGTAATGTGCTTTTTTCACATCTTGTGTCCAAACTCCAGCAGCCAATCCATAGATGGAATCGTTCGCGCGATTGATTAAGTCATCTAAATCTTCATACGGCAGGGCAGAAATGACCGGACCGAAAATCTCTTCTTTTGCAATCGTCATATCGTCTTCCACATTGGCGAAAATGGTAGGAGTGACGAAATAACCTTCCTCAAACGGTTTCTTTCCTCCGGTGACTAATTCAGCGCCTTCTTCCAATCCTTTTTCAATATATCCAAGAACGCGATTTTGCTGCTCATCGGATACAAGCGGACCCATTTCTGTATCGGAATGAAGTCCGAAACCTTGCTTAATGTTTTTCGCATAATCCGCCATATCGGAAACGATATTATCATATTGCTTTTTCGGTACAAAGACGCGTGAGCCGGCACAGCATACTTGACCTTGATTGAACATAACCCCGTTTAAAGCTCCCGGGATGGCTTTTGAAAAATCTGCGTCCGGAAGGATGATGTTCGGTGATTTACCACCCAATTCAAGCGTGATCCGTTTGATCGAATTGGATGCTCGCTTCATAATTAATTTTCCGACTTCTGTTGAACCTGTAAAGGCAATTTTATCGACAAGAGGATGGTCTACAAGCGGTTGCCCGGCTGTTTCACCAAATCCTGGTACAACGTTCACTACTCCTTTAGGAAAACCGGCTTCATCGATCAGCTCAGCTAAATACAAAGCGGATAAAGGCGTTTGTTCTGCTGGTTTTAATACGACGGTGCAGCCGGTAGCAAGTGCGGCCCCTAATTTCCACAACGCCATTAAAAGCGGGAAGTTCCAAGGGATAATTTGGCCGACTACTCCAACCGGTTCATGGCGGGTGTAGTTAAAGAACGGACCGTTCACAGGGATGGTTTGGCCAACGATCTTCGTTGTCCAACCGGCATAATAGCGCAAATGTTCAATGGCCAACGGAACATCGGCATTCAAAGTTTCCCTGATCGGCTTACCATTATCGAGGGTTTCTAGTTGAGCCAGTTCTTCTTTATTTTCTTCCATTAAATCTGCGAGTTTGTACATTAATCGGCTTCTTTCCGCGGGGGTTAGTTTAGACCACGGACCATTGTCAAATGCTTCTCTTGCTGCTTTTACAGCACGGTCAATATCTTCTTCTTGCGCTTCATAAACTGTAGCCAACACTTCACCCGTCGCAGGGTTGGGAGTATCAAAGGTTTTTTCAGAGGCGCTTTTTACAAATTCTCCGTTAATGTACAATTTTTTGACACCAGACAAAAATTGTTCAACTTTTTCCTTTAATGGAGTTGCAACTGAGCTCATCGAATTCCTCCTTACATTTTAGTTTGGGAGTTACCACTATCAATCTAACATGAAAATAAATGACTTTCAATTATAAATATTAAAAATATTTAATTTATTTTTCGACAACAATCTTGTTTTTTCTTCGCAATCTATAAATATCTTGCCATGATATAGGGCATTGAATAGAATTTTATATTGAAATTCTTCTTTAGAGCAGCAATTTTGGAGGAATGAAAATGTCAAACAAAAGGAGCGAAACAGAGACAATAAAAGGATCTTCAAAAGTAAAATTGCCTCAAATAACCTGAATTTTGTGTATAATAGAAAATAATGACATTTTTCTTCATTGCTAAGGGGTTTAATTTTATGGTGAACAAAAAAAACATTTCATTTATTGTGAATAAATTCCAATCGTTGATCAAAGATTCCAGACATCTGATCATGTGTATTTCTTCCAACGGCAGATTGACGTACGTATCACCAGCCTCAGCTCTCATCCTTGGCTATGAAGCTTACGAATTGCTGGGGACGTTTATCTATTCCTACATCCATCCGGAAGATCGGTATAAGTTGCAACTTTCCGATCATGGCTGGGATAAGATTGAGTACCGTGCACGAAGAAAGTGCGGCGATTATGTTTGGCTTGAAACGAGCTGCATTGCTATGACAAATGAAATGGAATATTTTTGTATCTCCCATGATGTGTCTGAACGAAAAGTGTTTGAAGAACAAATTCAAGAAGAAAAAGAAAAGTACCGCCTTTTGTTGGAAAATACGGTCGATACAATAGGAATCGTCACGGAGGAAGGCTTTTTTGTCGATATTAACCAAGCCGGCAAACAACTACTCGGTTCAGCAAGAAAGGAGGAAATTATTGGCCGTTCCCTTTTCGACTATCTCCTTGAGGAATATATCCCGCTTGTTAAAACATATCTTCAACATCCTCACCAGCAAGATTCGCTGGAAGTTTGCATTAGAAGAGTGGATCAAATTGTTAAATGCGTAGAATTCAAATTAATACCTCTGTTTTATAAAAATCGGCATACATATCAAATCATTTTAAAAGATATCACCAACAAAAAAGAAACGGAAAAAATGCTTCAGAAAGCTGAAAAGCTGACCATTGTCGGACAGTTGGCCGCGGGTATCGCCCATGAAATACGAAATCCGTTAACGGCGATCAAAGGGTTTACCCAATTATTAAGCAATATGGGTCATCGGGATTATACGGATGTGATTTTGACAGAACTCGACCGTATTGATAAAATTGTCAGCGATTTGCTTGTGCTTGCCAAACCGCAGATTTCCCATCTTGAAGAAATCAATTTAGTCGAGTTAATTGATCGTGTTGTCACGCTCCTAAGGACTCAAGCTATTATGTATAATATTGATATTATTTCTGATATTCGCTTGAAGGATTGTCCTGTGATTGAAGCGGAAGCGGATCAAATTAAACAAGTGTTAATTAATCTTATTAAAAATGCGATTGAAGCGATGCCGGAAGGCGGGACCGTCACGATTGAAGCCGAAATGGATCATTCCGAAGATCATGTGGTGATACGTGTGATCGACGAAGGAATTGGAATTCCAAGAGAGCTGATTTCAAGATTGGGAGAACCGTTTTTTAGCACAAAAGAAAAAGGAACGGGTCTTGGATTAATGATATGCCAGAGAATCATAAAAAATCATAAAGGGTCTTTGGAAATTGATAGTGAAGTAAATAAAGGCACTACTTTTACGATTCGATTGCCTAGAAAAATCAGCAAAAAAAACGATAGGCAGAAGATAAATCTGGATGGAACAATATAAAAGCGCCGATCGCGTTTAAAAACGTCCGCCTTCTTAATCTTCTAAACGGAGAGAAACGAAATGGTTTTCCGAATGTTAATTGTTGTTGCGTTTCACTCCAAGGATAAAGATCTTTTATGTGCTTTGCTGAACGGTTCGGGATCGTCGAAATTCGGTTTTAGAAAAAGTCGCACACATCGAATGAAAAATAGAATCTCTCCTTCTTATATTTCGTTGATGATCGTAAAAAACGAAAAGATGATAGGGCTTTATCGCTTTCTTTTTTATTTTTTGGCGAATAATTGAGGGAGAAAATACAAGTTTAATATAAGACTCGAGAGACTCGAGAACCCCCTGTTCCAGAGGACGGAACGACTAAAAAGTCGCATTAAAATAAAAACTAGAATAGTATAAAGAAAGCAGAAGCAGGAAAAGAAAGAGAGCTGGTCAGAAATGAATTTTGCGAGAACAAAGGAAGAACAAGAACGTTTGGAACGAATTGGGAAATTGGCTGTTCGTTTTTCTGAAAGAGCGGGTAAAATAGACGAAACGGGAGATTTTCCATATGAGAATATGGAAGATTTAAAAGAGGCAGGCTATACGACGTGGACTTTAGACAAAGAATTTGGCGGAAAAGGAATTTCTTTATATGAATTTCTTCTTTATCAAGAAAAAATTGCCGAAGGAGACGGCTCTACTGCTTTGGCAATCGGCTGGCACATGGGCACGATGATGGATTTATCCGCAAGGCGGCCATGGAATCAAGATGTTTGGAACAAAGTAGTGGAGAAAGTAAAAAAAGGGGCTTTAATCAACACTGCAGCTACTGAGCCGCAAACGGGAAGTCCAACTCGAGGTGGCTTGCCGCAAACTACGGCTGTATTCGAAAACGGACAGTGGGTGATCAATGGCCGAAAAACGCATACGACTTTATCCCCCGTTCTCGATTTCATATTGGTAAAGGCTTATATTCCTCAACGAAAAAAGGTCGGTATTTTTCTCATACCGAAAGAAACGAAAGGGGTTTCCGTTGAAGAAACTTGGAATACCATTTCGATGAGAGGAACCGGAAGCCATGACTTATTATTAAAAGATGTTCGTATAGATGAAAAATATTTTGTGGAGACCGTCGATCCTGTGAACAATCAATCAGCGGGATGGCTGCTCCATATCCCGGCCTGCTACCTTGGAATTGCCGGTGCTGCCCGTAATTATGCCCTCCGATTTTCGACTGAATATTCTCCCAACAGCATAGAAGGCACGATCAGTGATTTACCGAATATCCGCCACCTGATTGGGCAAATGGAACTGGAACTCTTGCAAGCTCGTACGTTTATGTATGCAATCGCAGAAAAATGGGATCGTTCGGAATCCAAAGTGGAACTTCAGGCAGCTCTAGGAGCCGTAAAACATGTGGCTGTGAATGCAAGTATACGCGTTGTGGATGCGGCCATGCGGATTGCCGGATCCAAAAGTTTATTTTTCGAAAATCCTTTGCAGCGTTATTACAGAGATGTTCGAGCCGGATTGCATAATCCTCCGATGGATGACGCTGTCATTGCCATGCTGGCCCAAAAAGCTCTTGATGGGATTCAAAATTGAACAAAATGGAATTCCATTATGTGGATAGACATTTGTAAATACCTCCGAGTCTTTTGCTCGGAGGTTTTTTCGCTCGTCTTTAGTATGACCGGGATGTATGAGAGTGGCGGTGTTATTGAAACTCAATGTCGATCGTTTTACGATTGGAAGTCTGCAATTTGTTGGCTCTTATTTCAAGAATACCGTTCTTATAAGTGGCTCGAACGCTGTTTTCATCCACTTTTGTAGGCAAAGTTATTTTTCTTTGGAAGCTTCCATAATATCGTTCTTCATGATGAATCTGCTCTGATTCCCTTTTTTCGGTTTTTTCTATTTTTCCAGAAATTTGAAGTTCTGTGCCATCTAAATGAATAAACAAGTCTTCTTTTTTCTCTAATCCTGGAATTTCACAAGTAACAATAACTTCATTATCCGTTTCACGCACATCCATTCTTGGAAAGTTGAAATTATTTTGGAAAAATGAAGGGAAATTTGTATTAAAGAAACGTTCCATGTCTTTTCGAAACTGGCCTAAAGGTTGGAAAGCATCATTGCTTGGCCATTGAATCACCATGATAACCTCCTTTATAAAATGATGGATCCTTTAAATAAGATTCCCACTTCTGAAAAAAACATTCATGGTGCGTTGAAAAATGGTTCCGAGAGGACGATGGATTATCCCTTTTTTATCAATTGTTTCCTTTTGAATGAAAGGGGCTTTGGAAAAGTTGATTTATAAAACAGACAGAAAGAGCGATATTACGTCAAGAAAAGGAGTCTCCATTGATTCAGAAGAATTTTTCAGCAAAATGGTTTGAAGTGAAAAATAAAAAGAACAGAACATCAAAGGCAAACTGACAGGGGGAAGGAAATGGATATACGGAATGGACTGAAATCAATTTTGATTTCTGTTAGAAAACGTTGAATTTTTTGTGTGGACTACATTTTGGGGAAAGAATCTTCAAGGAGCGTTTGGGGCTCTCCTTGAGATTGCGTTCGTTCAATCCTTTGGTTCAATATGGACGTGAGCCCCAAATACGTCATATTTTTCCGTTAAAATATTTTCCACTTTGTCGGAAATTCCATGGCTGGAACGGACATCAAGAGTAGGGTCAACGAGGATCACGATATCCACTATGACATTGTTTCCGTATTTTCGTGCTTTGACGCTTTTTACTTTAATCACGCCGGGAACGGTAAGAACAGTTTCTTTAAATTTCTGTAATTGCCCTTCATCAAAACCATCTGTCAAGTCATGAGAAGCATCTCGGAAAATTTCCCATGCGGTACGGCAAATTAATAATCCAATGATGACAGCGGCCAAAGGATCGAGCCAGGCTAGGTGAAATTGGGAGCCGATGATTCCAATTGCTGTCCCGACCCCGACTAAGGCATCAGACAAATTGTCTTTAGCGGCAGCCATAACCGATTGGCTGTTAATGCGTTTGGCGAGACGACGATTATAAAGATAAACAAGAAACATGACAAAAGAGCCGAAAAGAGCGGCCCATGCAGATATCCAATCAGGAATTTGTTCCTTATGATGAAAGATGGAGGAAACAGCGTTGAAAAGCACTTGCAAACCTACCATCATCATAATGAATGAAGCCATAAGAGATGCGACCGTTTCTGCGCGCCAATGGCCATATGGATGATCTTCATCGGCAGGTTTACGCGCCAATCTCAATCCAATGAGTACCGCGACAGAGGCGATGATATCAGTGGTGTTATTCAAACCATCCGCTTTAAGGGCTTCCGAGTGGCTCGTAATTCCGATCAACAGTTTGAAAACCGATAAAAAGAGATAAGAAAAAATGCTGATGACAGCGCCTCTTTCTCCTGCCTTCAGATCTTGAAATTTTTTTTCATCCATATGCGACTATCTCCTTACCAACTTATGCTACTAGAACATGTTACCAAATGGATGGCGTTTGAGTCTATAGCAACCTTTTTAGGAACGTTCATGAATATAGGGAGGTGTAAAAAAAGTTTCACTATAGAAAAACAAACGTTGTATCGATCGGCTTTTCTATTTTTTACTAACTGCTTTGTTTCATTCAATAAAAAACAGCACAAAGTCGTTTAGAAAAGAATATGTCATTTATTAAGCGGCAGTGCCTGATCGCTTCTTAGATGAGAGCACATTAGATAGAAAAATTGCGTATTCTGTTAACACACCATATCAAAGCAAATCATTCGCCTATACGCGGCCATTTTTTTTGAATAAACTATAATGTCAAAAATGCGGGAGGAGGGCAGAGCAATGGCAGAGAAAAAAAAGAAACAGCCGAAAAAAGAAAAAATCAAGGAAAAAACTGAGGAGAAGATCGAGGAAAAGACCAAAGAGCAGTCTCCTGAACGATCTCCATCGGTTTGGGACAATTTTTGGCGGATCCGACCCCATGAAGAAGAAGCAACCAACGAGACAAAAGGGGAGGAACAGCCCCGTTTCCGTTGGATATAAAAATCAAATGAATTTTCTTGCATCAATTGGAATTCCTCGGGTTTTGGCTTGCGAAAATCCGAGGATTTTTATAAGGATAAAACTTTTTTATTTCTAATTTTCCAATAATTATATATAATATTGACAACCTGAATCCGTGATAAGACGTAATTGAATCAGATATTTATTGATAAAAAAGAA